>Ga0209207_1000012_pt1 | contig 308617 bp, 276 predicted proteins | sample SaghotsprinmetaG_FD_184140 | JGI IMG/M metagenome (GOLD analysis project Ga0209207, IMG submission 184140) | Hot spring microbial communities from South Africa to study Microbial Dark Matter (Phase II) - Sagole hot spring metaG (SPAdes) (version 3) | ecosystem: Environmental > Aquatic >... | reverse complement strand
ACGCCCAGGTTGACCTTGTTGGGGTTGGTGTCGGCGTTGAATTGCTCGTTGAGGCCCAGGATGGGGTCGCGGGGGGCCATTTCGACGGCGGTGAACAGAGACATGAAAATCCTTGAAAGGTTGTCAGTAGCGAAGAATCCGGGCGTGGTGTACTGTGCCGGGTTCCGCCGATTTTAACGGCCCGCCTGCCTGACCCGTTGACCACGCCCCATGCCAGATAGCACCGAAGTCATAACCGAAAAGCAAGACGGGGAGTTCGTCCAATTTCCCGGCTCCCCCTTTGAGCTGTTCCAGCCCTACCCGCCTGCGGGTGACCAGCCCGAGGCCATCGGCAAGCTGGTCGAGGGCTTGTGTGACGGGGAAATCTTCCAGACCCTTCTGGGGGTGACGGGCTCTGGCAAGACCTTCACCATGGCGAATGTGATCGCCCGCATGGGGCGGCCGGCCATCGTGTTTGCACCCAACAAGACGCTGGCGGCGCAGCTCTACAGCGAGTTCCGCGAATTCTTCCCGAAGAACGCGGTGGAATACTTCGTCAGCTACTACGACTACTACCAGCCCGAGGCCTACGTGCCGCAGCGCGACCTGTTCATCGAGAAGGACAGCGCCATCAACGAGCACATCGAGCAGATGCGGCTGTCGTGCACCAAGAGCCTGCTGGAGCGGCGCGACGTGGTGATCGTGGCCACCGTCTCGGCCATCTACGGCATCGGTAACCCCGAGAGCTACCACCGCATGGTCATGACGCTGCGCGCGGGCGACAAGCTGGGCCAGCGCGATGCCATCGCCCAGCTCGTGCGCATGCAGTACCAACGCAACGACATGGATTTCGCGCGCGGAAACTTCCGCGTGCGCGGCGACACCATTGACGTTTTTCCGGCCGAGCACTCGGAGCTGGCCCTGCGCATCGAGCTGTTCGACGACGAGATCGAGAGCCTGCAACTCTTCGACCCGCTCACGGGCCGTGTGCGCCAGAGCATCCCGCGCTTCACCGTCTACCCCAGCAGCCACTACGTGACGCCGCGCGACCAGGTGCTGCTGGCGGTGGAGGCGATCAAGCTGGAGTTGGCCGAGCGCCTGAAGCAGTTTCTGGCCGACGGCAAGCTGGTGGAGGCCCAGCGCCTGGAGCAGCGCACGCGCTTCGATCTGGAGATGCTCAGCGAGGTGGGGCACTGCAAGGGCATCGAGAACTACTCGCGCCACCTGGCCGGCACGGCCGCGGGCGACCCGCCGAGCACGCTGACCGACTACATGCCGAAGGACGCGCTGATGTTTCTGGACGAAAGCCACCAGATGATCGGCCAGCTCAACGCCATGTACAACGGCGACCGCTCGCGCAAGACCACGCTGGTGGAATATGGCTTTCGCCTGCCCAGCGCACTGGATAACCGGCCGCTGAAGTTCGAGGAGTTCGAGCAGCGCATGCGCCAGGTGATTTTTGTCTCGGCCACGCCGGCCGAATATGAAAAACAGCATTCCGGCCAGGTGGTCGAGCAGGTGGTGCGGCCTACGGGCCTGGTGGACCCCGAGGTCGAGGTGCGGCCCGCCACCCACCAGGTGGACGATGTGCTCCAGGAGATCCGCCTCCGCACCGACCGGCGCGAGCGCGTGCTCGTTACCACGCTGACCAAGCGCATGGCCGAGCAGCTCACCGACTACCTCACCGACAACGGTGTGAAGGTGCGCTACCTGCACAGCGATGTGGACACCGTGGAGCGCGTGGAGATCATCCGCGACCTGCGCCTGGGGGCCTTCGATGTGCTGGTGGGCATCAACCTGCTGCGCGAGGGCCTGGACATTCCCGAGGTGTCGCTGGTGGCTGTGCTCGACGCCGACAAGGAGGGTTTCCTGCGCTCCGAGCGCAGCCTGATCCAGACCATCGGCCGGGCGGCGCGCAATCTCTCGGGCAAAGCCATTCTGTATGCCGACCGGGTGACCGACTCCATGGCGCGCGCCATCGGCGAGACCGAGCGCCGACGTGCGCGGCAGATCGCCTTCAACGAGGCGCACGGCATCACGCCGCGCAGTATTGTCAAGCAGGTGCGCGACCTGATCGACGGTGTCTACAGCGAGAAGGCGGGCAAGGACGCCGAGCGCCTGGAACAGGAGGCGCTGCAACGCGCCCGGGCCGAGGACATGCCCGAAAAGGACATGGCCCGCGAGATCAAGCGCCTGGAGAAGCAGATGCTGGAACACGCGCGCAACCTCGAGTTCGAACAGGCGGCGCGGGTGCGCGACCAGTTGATGCGGCTCAAGGACATGGCCTTCGGCGCGCATGGCTCGGACAATATCCCTTCGCCAAAGTAGGAATGCAGGTGTATTGCAACTTGTCCGGCGCAATCGCGACCGGCGAGTTTGTTTACCCGACAAATTTAATAAGGTTTGTGCTACAATAACCCTATAAAAGAAAAATAACCCCCGATGAAGGGCCTGGCGCCAAGCTGCGGCAGGTATGGGTGGAGACGGTGTCCTGGTGGCCATGAACCATTCAGGCGTTTCATGAACCAACAAGCCTTAATAAGGAGCTTGCGATGCGTCTCACAACCAAAGGCCGTTTTGCGGTCACCGCCATGATTGACTTGGCCTTGCGCCAGAACAACGGTCCGGTCACCCTGGCTGCCATCAGTCAGCGCCAGCGCATTTCGCTGTCCTACCTTGAGCAACTGTTTGGCAAACTGCGTCGGCACGAACTGGTCGAATCCACGCGTGGCCCCGGCGGCGGCTATACGCTGGCCCGTAAGGCGGCGGACATCACCATTGCCGACATCATCGTTTCGGTGGACGAACCGATTGATGCCACGCAGTGCGGCGGCAAGGAAAACTGTCTGGGTGACTCCGGTCGGTGCATGACGCACGACCTCTGGGCGACGCTGAACCAGCGTGTGGTGGAGTTTCTCGATTCCGTCACCTTGCAAAAACTGGTGGACGAGCAACTGGCTAAGGGCTTGCAGATCGAGGAAAAGCCCATGGTGCGCCGTGCCATTTCCACCACGCCCGTGGTCAAGCCCATCCGTGTGAACGCGCCCAACTCGGTCTTCGCTCTGGGCAACGTGTTCGCCAAGTCCTGAAGACCCTGATAGTGAAGCGGGTGGCTGTGCGCCAGTCGGCGTGCAGCGCTCGTTTGCGGCAAGCTATCGACCTCTCTACTGCAATTGCCAGCCCGAATACCCGACCGAGCCAGCCATGGACATGACCCCGCATTTCCCCATTTACCTTGACTACGGTGCCACCACGCCGGTCGATCCGCGTGTCGTGGATGCCATGATTCCGTGGTTGCGCGAGCACTTCGGCAACCCCGCTTCGCGCAGCCATGCCTGGGGCTGGGAGGCTGAAGATGCGGTCGAGAAGGCGCGCACCCAGGTGGCGGAACTGATCGGCGCCGATCCGCGCGAGATCGTCTGGACCAGCGGTGCCACCGAATCGAACAATCTCGCCATCAAGGGCGCGGGCCATTTCTACAAGGGCAAGGGCAAGCACCTGATCACGGTGAAGACCGAGCACAAGGCCGTGCTCGATACCATGCGAGAGATGGAGCGCCAGGGCTTCGAGGTGAGCTACCTGGATGTCAAACCCGATGGGCTGCTCGATTTCGAGGTGCTCAAGGCCGCCATTCGCCCCGACACCATCCTGATCAGCGTGATGTTCGTGAACAACGAAATCGGCGTGATCCAGGACATCCCGGCCATTGGTGCGCTATGCCGCGAAAAGGGCATCATTTTCCATGTGGATGCCGCCCAGGCCACCGGCAAGATCGAGATCGACCTGGCGACCCTGCCGGTTGACCTGATGAGCCTGGCTTCGCACAAGACCTATGGCCCCAAGGGCATCGGCGCGCTCTACGTGCGCCGCAAACCGCGCGTGCGCCTGGAAGCGCAGATGCACGGCGGCGGCCACGAGCGCGGCATGCGCTCGGGCACGCTGCCCACGCACCAGATCGTCGGCATGGGCGAGGCCTTCCGCATCGCCCGTGAGGAAATGGCCCAGGAGCAAGAGAAGGCCCGGCGGCTGCAAAAGCGCCTGCTCGACGGCCTGACCGACATGGAGCAGGTCTTCATCAACGGCGACATGCAGCAGCGCGTGCCGCACAACCTCAACATCAGCTTCAACTATGTCGAGGGTGAGTCGCTGATCATGGGCATCAAGGGCCTGGCCGTGTCTTCGGGCTCGGCCTGCACCTCGGCCAGCCTGGAGCCCAGCTACGTGCTGCGTGCGCTGGGCCGCAGCGACGAACTGGCGCACAGCAGTCTGCGCATGACCATCGGCCGGTTCACGACCGAGGAAGAAATTGACTACGCCATCGCCACGATCCGCGAGAACGTCGCCAGGCTGCGCGAACTCAGCCCCCTGTGGGAGATGTACAAGGATGGCGTCGATCTGAGCACCATCCAGTGGGCTGCGCACTGAGCGCCCCACGGCACCCAGAATCAAAGAGGTAACACCATGGCTTACTCTGAAAAAGTGATTGACCATTACGAGAACCCGCGCAACGTGGGTTCATTTGACAAGGGCGACGAATCGGTAGGCACCGGCATGGTGGGCGCGCCGGCTTGTGGCGACGTGATGAAGCTGCAGATCAAGGTCAACCCCCAGACCGGCGTGATCGAGGATGCGCGCTTCAAGACCTACGGCTGCGGCTCGGCCATTGCCTCGTCGTCCCTGGTGACCGAATGGGTCAAAGGCAAGACGCTCGATGAAGCTGCGGCCCTCAAGAACAGCGAGATTGCCGAAGAACTGGCGCTCCCGCCCGTCAAGATCCACTGCTCCATCCTGGCCGAAGACGCCATCAAGGCGGCTGTCAACGATTACAAGACCAAACACGGCACTGCAGCTGCCGCCTGAAACCATGGCAATCACCCTCACCGAAGCGGCAGCCCGGCATGTCAGCCGTTACCTGTCGCGGCGTGGCAAGGGCCTTGGAGTGCGTCTGGGCGTCAAGACCAGCGGTTGCTCGGGCCTGGCTTACAAACTGGAATATGTGGACGATGCCGAACCCGAAGATGTCATCTTTGAGCAGCATGGCGTGAAGGTGCTGATCGACCCGAAAAGTCTGGCCTACATTGACGGCACCGAACTCGATTTCGTGCGAGAGGGGTTGAACGAAGGCTTCAAGTTCAGCAATCCGAACGAACGTGACCGCTGCGGTTGCGGAGAGAGTTTCCGGGTCTGATGTTTCTTTGTCTTTGCGCCTTCTGAAACCGCCATCGCGCACCGTGCTGGCGGTTTTTTGCTGATATGAACCTGCAATCCGACGACTTCGAGCTGTTTGGCGTTCCCCGGTGCTTCGCCCAGGACCGTGCCGCGTTGGACGCGCGCTGGAAGGATCTCCAGCGCGAGGCCCATCCAGACCGCCACGCGGCCAGCGGCGCCACCGCGCAGCGGCAGGCCATGCAATGGTCCGTGCGCATCAATGAGGCCTACCAGCGGATCAAGGACCCGCTGCGCCGCGCAGCCTATCTGTGCGAACTGCACGGTGCCCCCGTGCGCGCCGAGGACAACACCGCCATGCCTGCGGCCTTTCTGATGCAGCAGATGGAATGGCGCGAGGCACTGGAAGAGGCCGCAAGCCTCGCCGAGGTGGAGGCGCTTGACGGCCAGGTCCAGCAGGCCCGCCGCGCCGCGCTGGAGCGCTGCGCAGAATGCATCGACACGCGGCAGGACTTTGCCGCTGCTGCCCAGCAGGTCAGAGCCCTCATGTTCATTGCGCGATTTGCGCACGACATCGAGCGCCGGCTTGATCAACTGGGACAATAGCGCCTCGATCAACCGTTTTCGCACGCCTGCCCTGGTGGCAGGCGTTTCCCGACAAGACAAGACCCCATGGCGCTGCTGCAGATTTCCGAACCCGGCCAGTCCCCCAACCCGCACCAACGGCGCATTGCCGTGGGCATCGATCTGGGAACCACGCATTCATTGGTGGCTGCCGTGCGCAACGGTGTGGCCGAATGCCTTCCAGACAGCGAGGGCCGGGTGCTGCTGCCCTCCGTGGTTCGCTACCTTGAGGGGGGAGGGCGTCAGATCGGACACGATGCCGCCACGGCGCAGCATGCCGACGCGCGCAACACGATCGCATCGGTCAAGCGCTTCATGGGCCGTGGTCTGGCTGACATTGCCGACGCTGGCAAGCTGCCCTATGACTTCGCCGGGAGTGGCGCGGGCGGCGGCATGGTCAGCATCGACACCGCCGGGGGAGTGAAGTCGCCGGTCGAGGTCAGCGCCGAGATACTCGCCACGCTGCGTTACCGTGCCGAAGACACCTTCAACGATGACCTGTACGGCGCTGTCATCACCGTACCGGCCTACTTTGACGACGCGCAGCGCCAGGCCACCAAGGACGCTGCCCAGCTGGCAGGCATCCAGCTGCTGCGCCTCATCAACGAGCCCACCGCAGCGGCCATTGCCTACGGGCTGGACAATGCCAGCGAGGGCATCTATGCCGTGTACGACCTGGGCGGCGGAACCTTCGATATCTCCATCCTGCGGCTGACGCAAGGGGTGTTTGAAGTGCTGGCCACGGGCGGCGATTCGGCCCTGGGGGGCGACGACTATGATGCGGCGCTCGCCGACTGGGTGTTGGGCCAGCTGGGGCTGGAGGCCGCCACGGCGACCGACAAGGCGGCTGCCCGTCTAGCTGCGCGGGCCTGCAAGGAGGCATTGACTGCTACTGAAATGGTAGCTTACAGCGCAAATCTGGCGGGCGTTGAGGTTAAATTTGACGTAAAACGCAGCGATTTTGACGCCGCTACTGCCAGCCTGACGGCGCGTTCGCTTGCGGCGGTGCGCCGCACCCTGCGGGATGCCCAGCTTGCGCGCGACGAGGTGCAGGGTGTGGTGATGGTGGGCGGTTCCACCCGGATGCCACAGGTGCAGAAGGCCGTGGCCGACTTCTTTGGCCGTGAGCCACTGACCAATCTGAATCCCGACGAGGTGGTGGCCCTGGGTGCGGCCATTCAGGCCAACCAGTTGGCGGGCAACAGCATGGCAGGCGACCTGTTGCTGCTCGACGTGATTCCGCTGTCGCTGGGCATCGAGACCATGGGTGGCCTGGTCGAGCGCATCGTGGCGCGCAACGAGACCATCCCCACGGCCAAGGCACAGGACTTCACCACCTACAAAGACGGCCAGACAGCCCTGGCCATCCATGTGGTGCAGGGTGAGCGTGACCTGGTGCAGGACTGCCGCAGCCTGGCGCGCTTTGAGTTGCGGGGCATTCCGCCCATGGTGGCCGGTGCTGCGCGTATCCGTGTCACCTTTACGGTTGATGCTGATGGACTGCTGAGTGTCAACGCCCGCGAGCAGATCAGCGGCGTGGAGGCACATATCGATGTCAAGCCCAGCTACGGCCTGAGCGACGAACAGATCGCGCGCATGCTTCAGGACGGTTTTGCGACCGCAGCGCAGGACATGCAAGCACGGGCCCTGGTCGAGGCGCGCGTGGACGCCGACCGCATGCTGATTGCCACCCAGAGTGCACTGGACGCCGACGGTGACCTGCTGACCGAGGACGACCGTGCCGCGATTGGCGCGCGCATGGAAGCGCTGCGCATCCTGATCGCCGCCGCCACGGAGGCGGCGGTGCTGGAGGCCGCCACGCAGGCGCTGGCCAAAGACACCGAGCCCTTTGCCGCGCTGCGCATGAACCGGGGCATCCGCCAGGCACTGGCGGGCAAGAACGTGCAGACCCTTTAATTCCGACGACTTCGATCAAGCCATGCCCGTCATCAAGATACTGCCCCACGCCGAATACTGCCCCCAGGGTGCCGAGATCACCGCGCCCGCTGGTACCTCAATCTGCGAAGCCCTGCTGGACCACCACATCCATATCGAGCATGCCTGTGACATGAGCTGTGCCTGTACCACCTGCCACGTCATCGTGCGCGAGGGCTTTGCCTCGCTGAACGAGGCCGAGGAAGAAGAAGAAGACCTGCTCGACCGCGCCTGGGGCCTGGAGCCGCAGTCGCGCCTGAGCTGCCAGGCCATCCTGGCGGCCAAGGATGTGACCATCGAGATTCCGAAGTACACCATCAACCACGCCAAGGAAAACCACTGATGCGCCAGATCGTTCTGGACACGGAAACCACCGGTCTTTCCGCCGAAGGGGGCGACCGCATCATCGAGATCGGCTGCGTGGAGCTTCTGGCCCGCAAGCTCACCGGCAACAACCGGCACTACTACCTCAATCCCGGCCGCGACAGCCACGAGGATGCGTTGAAAGTGCACGGGATCACCAATGAGTTCCTGCGTGACAAACCCCGATTCGAAGCCGTGGCGGACGAGCTGCTGGACTATCTGCAGGGGGCAGAGGTCATCATTCACAACGCGGCATTCGATGTCAGTTTCCTCAACAAGGAGCTGGAACTGACGGGGCGCCCCCCGTTTCGAAGCTTCGTTGCCGAGATCACGGACACCCTGGCCATGGCCAAGGAGCTGTTCCCGGGCAAGCGCAACTCGCTTGACGCCTTGTGCGACCGCCTGGGGGTGGACAACTCCAGCCGTACCCTGCACGGTGCCCTGCTCGATGCCGAACTCCTGGCCGATGTCTATATCAATCTCACGCGCGGGCAGGACGCGCTGCTGATTTCCGACGATGCCTCTGACAGTTCGGCCGGGCCCGTGGTGGCGAGCGTGGATTTGCGTGGCATCGTCCTGCAAGTTCTGCAGGCCAACGAACAGGAGCTGACCGCCCATGAGCAGACCCTGCTGCAGATAGACAAGGCCAGTGGCGGTAAAACAATTTGGCGAAGCTTTCAGGCGGGCTGAAAAGCTGTGCCATAATAGAAGGCTGTCGCAGCGACAAAGGGTGATTAGCTCAGCGGTAGAGCACTGCCTTCACACGGCAGGGGTCACATGTTCGATCCATGTATCACCCACCACGTATGTCGACAGCCTCGCTTGCCCTCACCGGCGGCGCGACGGGTGATTAGCTCAGCGGTAGAGCACTGCCTTCACACGGCAGGGGTCACATGTTCGATCCATGTATCACCCACCAGTCTCAAAAGCCCAGCTTGGCTGGGCTTTTTGCTGGGTCCTTAGCTCAGTTGGTAGAGCGGCTCCTTTACACGGAGTAGGTCGGCGGTTCGAGACCGTCAGGACCCACCAGCAGGTCGTTCAGGCGTGACGTATCTTTCATCGGCCGACATGGCTCGCCACAGGATATGGAACAGTTCGTCAAACTGTTCGGTCAACGGGCGCTTTTCTCCGCGCACGATGTGCATCAGAACCACGCGCCCGATCATTCCCATGAACACATCCAGCAGGATCTTGCTGGACACCCGGTTGTTCAGCACGCCACGGGCCTGCCCATCCTTGAAGACACCCAGGAAAGCTCCCATCAGCTCGGGACTCTCGTAGATACCAATGTTCTTGTGCCGTGACACCGGCACGGCGGTGAACATCAGCAGCATGACGGCCGGGTGCTTGTCCATGTAGTCCAGCGTGACCCAGCAGGTCTTGCGCAGGCGTTCGCGCGAGTCGTCGATACCTTGCAGGTGGTCGATCATGCGCTCGGCCAGGCGTCCCAGCATGATGTCGAGCATGCTGTACACCAGCGCTTCCTTGCTCCCGAAGTATTTGTAGATGGTCTGCAACGATACGTTGGCGCTGCGGGCCACGTCGTGCAGGCTCACTTCATGGAAGTCGCGGCTGGAAAACAGGTCCAGCACCGCTCTTTCCACGCGGGCGAGCGTGTCGCTGCGCATGGCCGTCAGGGGTGCCTTGGGGGAGAACTCTGCGGTGTCTGGGGTGGCTTCGGGACGATGGCTTTCCGGCATGGTAATTGATATTACCAAATGGCGAGATTGGCAGTGAAACGCAGTTGCGTCACCTTGCGCAATGGTTCCGTATTGGTCACCATGCAAACTGATGCGTTACCCGTTCATTGACTCTTAATAACGGATCGCACACCTGCCGGATTAAGCCAAAAGCCATGGTTTTCCCTAGTAATCAGATGGGTAATGCTGATTACCGTGGATCTCTGATCTGCCTGCAGGCAAGCGTTTTGGAACCGATTATTTGCAAGGAGCCTTTCTGTGGCCATTCACAACTTCGCCGCCGCCTGGATGACCGACGAGCACCAGATGCTGTTCGACACGGCCAGCCGTTTTTTCAAGGAGCAGTGGGCTCCCAAGGATGAGGCCTGGCGCCAGGCCGGCATGATGGACCGGCAGGCCTGGGAAGAGGCCGGGGCCAACGGCTTCCTGTGCGCCTCCATGCCCGAGGAATACGGTGGCGCGGGCGGTGACTTCGGCCACGAGGCCGTGCTGATCCTGGCCCAGGGCACGGCGGCTATTTCGGGTTTTGGCGGTTCGCTGCACTCGGGCATCGTGGCGCCCTACATCCTGCACCATGGCACTGAAGAGCAGAAGAAGCGCTGGCTGCCGCGCCTGGCCACGGGCGAGCTGATTGGCGCCATCGCCATGACCGAGCCCGGCACGGGCTCGGATCTGCAGGGCGTGCGCACCACGGCCATCAAGGAGGGTGAGAGCTACCGCATCAACGGCAGCAAGACTTTCATCACCAACGGCCAATTGGCCAACCTCGTTATCGTGGTCTGCAAGACCAACAAAGACCAGGGCGCGCAGGGCATGTCGCTGATGGTGGTCGAGACCGACGAGGTGCAGGGCTTCCGCCGGGGTCGCAACCTCGAAAAGCTGGGCATGGATGCGCAGGACACTTCGGAGCTGTTCTTTGACGACGTGGTGGTGCCTGCCTCCAACCTGCTGGGTGGGCAGGAGGGCATGGGTTTCATCCAGCTCATGCAGGAGCTGTCACAGGAGCGCCTGATCGTTGCCGTGGCCGGCATTGCCGCCATGGAACTGGCCATGAAGGAGACCCTGGCCTATACCAAGGAGCGCCAGGCCTTTGGCAAGCCCATCTTTGCGTTCCAGAACACGCGCTTCAAGCTGGCCGAATGTCAGGCGCTGCTGATGGCTTCGCGCGCGCTGGTCGATGCGGCCATGGTGGCACACCTCAAGGGCGAGCTGGGCGTGGACCGCGCGGCGCTCATCAAGTACTGGATCAGCGACAACCAGTGCAAGCTGATCGACGAATGCCTGCAGCTGTTTGGCGGCTACGGCTACATGAAGGAATACCCCATCGCCCGCCTGTATGCCGATGCCCGCGTGCAGCGCATCTACGGCGGTACCAACGAAATCATGAAGGAACTGGCCTCCCGCTTCCTGTAAGGCCCGTACTTCAATCCATTCCATTTCTCTAGGAGCTTCTCCCATGACCGAAGCCTATATTTACGACGCCGTGCGCACCCCGCGCGGCAAGGGCAAGAAGGACGGCAGCCTGCACCAGGCCACGCCCGTGTGGCTGTTGCGCACGCTGCTGCAGGCGCTGCAGGCGCGCAACCGGCTCGACACCGCTCTGGTCGATGACCTCGTGCTGGGTTGCGTCACACCCGTGGGCGAGCAGGGCGCCGACATTGCCCGCACCGCCGTGCTGGACGCGGGCTGGGCGCAAACCGTGGCGGGCGTGACGCAGTCGCGCTTCTGCGCCTCGGGCCTGGAGTCCGTCAACCTGGCCACGGCCAAGATCATGTCGGGCATGGAAGACATGGTCGTCGCGGGCGGCGTGGAATCCATGAGCCGCTGGGCCATGGGCAGCGATGGCGGCGCCTGGGTCATGGACCCGCGCGTCAACAGCGGCACGGCCTTCATTCCCCAGGGCATCAGCGCTGACCTGATTGCTACGCTCGAAGGCTTTGGCCGTGCCGATCTGGACGGCTTTGCCGCCGAGTCGCACCGCCGCGCTGCGCAGGCCCAGGCCGAAGGGCGCTTTGCGCGCTCCATCGTTCCGGTCAAGGACATCAATGGCATGGTGATGCTGGACCGCGACGAGACCGTGCGCCCCGGCACCTCGGTCGAGTCGCTGGCCAAGCTCAACCCCTCGTTCGAGATGATGGGCAGCATGGGCTTTGATTCCACCGCGCTGGACAAGTACACCACCATCGAAAAAATCCACCACCACCACCACGCGGGCAACTCCTCGGGCATCGTCGATGGCGCGGCGCTGATGCTGCTGGGCAGCAAGGCAGCGGGCGACAAGGCGGGCCTCAAGCCCCGCGCCAAGGTGCGCATGTGCTCCGTCATCGGCTCCGAGCCCACCATCATGCTGACCGGCCCTACGCCTGCCGTGCGCAAGGCCCTGGCCAAGGCAGGCATGGCGGTGTCGGACATCGACCTGTGGGAGGTGAACGAGGCCTTTGCCACCGTGCCCATGAAGACGGCGCGCGACCTGGGCGTGTCGCTCGATCGCGTGAACGTCAACGGTGGCGCCATTGCCATGGGCCACCCGCTGGGCGCCACGGGCGCCATCATCCTGGGCACGGCGCTGGACGAGCTGGAGCGCACCGGCAAGTCCACGGCCCTGGCCACACTGTGCGTCGGTGCCGGCATGGGCATCGCCACCATCATCGAACGCGTTTGAACGAGGCGAACCCATGACACAGCAAGATTCCGTCACTTTCGAAGTGGACGCCAGCGGCGTTGGTCTGGTCACTTTTGACCAGCCCGGCCGCGCCATGAACGTGCTCACGCCCGAACTGCTGGGCCTTTTTGCCACGCTGCTCGAACGCCTGGAGAAGGAAGAGGGCCTCAAGGGCCTGGTGCTCACCTCGGGCAAGTCCAGCTTCATCGCCGGTGCCGACATCGACCAGCTCAGCCAGATCACCACGGTGGAGCAGGCCTTCCAGTTGGGCGAGGAGCTCAAGGCCCTGTTGCGCCGCATGGAAAAATGCGGCAAGCCCGTGGTGGCCGCCCTCAACGGCACCACGCTGGGCGGTGGCCTGGAGCTGGCACTGGCTTGCCACGCCCGCTTTGCCATCGACGACCCCGAGGCCAAGATCGGCCTGCCCGAGGTCAAGCTGGGCCTGTTGCCCGGTGCCGGTGGCACGCAGCGCCTGCCGCGCCTGATCGGCATCCAGAAGAGCTTCGAGCTCATCACCCAGGGCACGGAGCTGAGCCCTGCCAAGGCCAAGGGCCTGGGCATCGTCAACGACCTGGCTGCCTCGCGTGAGGAACTGCTGCAAAAGGCGCGCGACTGGTGCCTGGCCAATCCCAAGCCCGTGCAGCCCTGGGACGCCAAGGGCTTCCGCATCCCCGGCGGCGACAGCAAGAGCCCGTCCGTGGTGCAGATGCTGGCCATCGCGCCCTCCATGGCCAACGCCAAGGCGCATGGCAACTACCCGGCCATCACGCACATCATGAGCTGCCTGTTCGAGGGCTGCCTGCTCGACATCGACAACGCGCTGCAGGTCGAGTCGCGCTACTTCGCGGCCTGCATCGTCTCGCAGGTCAGCAAGAACATGATCGGCACGCTGTGGTACCAGCTCAATGCCATCAAGAAGGGCCAGTCGCGCCCCGCGAACCAGCCGCAGGGCAAGGTCAAAAAGGTCGGCATCCTGGGTGCGGGCATGATGGGCGCGGGCATTGCCTACGTCTCGGCCAAGGCTGGCATCGATGTGGTGCTGCTCGACACCACGCAGGAGAACGCAGACAAGGGAAAGGCCTACTCGCAAGGCCTGCTGGACAAGGCACTGTCGCGCGGAAGGACCACGCCGGACAAGCGCAACGCGCTGCTCGCGCGCATCCTGCCGACCACGCGCTACGAAGACCTGCAGGGTTGCGATCTGGTGATCGAAGCCGTGTTCGAGGACCGCGCGATCAAGGCGGAATGCACGCGCAAGGCCGAGGCAGTCATCCTGCCGGATGCCGTGTATGCCTCCAACACCTCCACGCTGCCGATCACGGGCCTGGCCCAGGCGAGCAGCCGCCCGGAGAACTTCATCGGCCTGCACTTCTTCTCTCCCGTGGACAAGATGCCGCTGGTCGAGATCATCGTGGGCGAGAAAACCTCGGACGCAACGTTGGCGCGCGGTTTCGACTACGTGTTGCAGATCGGCAAGACCCCCATCGTGGTCAACGACAGCCGGGGCTTCTACACCTCGCGTGTCTTCGCCACCTATGTGATGGAGGGCCTGGCCATGCTGGCCGAGGGCGTGCACCCGCGCTCCATCGAGGTGGCAGGCGTCAAGGCGGGCATGCCTATGCCGCCGCTGGCCTTGCAGGACGAGGTGTCGCTGAGCCTGTCGCTGCACATCAGCGACCAGACGCGCCGCGATCTGGAAGCCGAAGGCAAGAGCTACCCCGAGCACCCCGGCGAGGCCGTGTTGCGCACGCTGTGCGCCGACAAGGGCCGCGTTGGCAAGAAGGCAGGCAAGGGCTTCTACGACTACAACGGCAAGGAAAAGAGCCTGTGGCCGGAGCTGACCACGCTGTTCCCGTCACGCGCCGACCAGCCCACGCAGCAAGAGCTGGTGGACCGGCTGATGTTCATCCAGGCCAACGAGGCCGCGCGCTGCTTCGAGGAAAAGGTGGTGCGTTCGGTGGCCGACACCAACATCGGCTCCATCTTCGGCTGGGGCTTCGCGCCGCACCAGGGCGGGGCGCTGCAGTTCATCAACGCCATGGGCGTGCAGCGCTTCGTAGCGCGTTCGCGCGAACTGGCGCAGCAGCATGGCGCGCGCTTTGCGCCCGCGGCCATTCTGGTCACGATGGCACAGGAAAACCGGAGGTTCGAGGATGCGTGACAAGGCACTGAGCGGCGTTTACGTCGACTACTTCAACGAGACGCATGGCATGGTGCGCGACACCATGCGCCGCTTCGTCAACGAGGCCGTCAAGCCGCACATCGACGAGTGGGAAGAGTCGGGTACTTTCCCGCGCGAGATCTACCAGCAGGCGGGTGGCCTGGGCTTGCTGAGCATCGGCCATCCGACCGAGTTTGGCGGCTCTGGCGAGCAGGATGTGTTCCTGAAGGTGGCTGCCAGCGAGGAACTGATGCGCAGCGGCTCGGGCGGCTTTGTCGCCAGCCTGGGCTCGCTGGACATCGGGCTGCCGCCGGTCTGGCGCACGGGTTCGGATGCGCTCAAGGCACGCATCGTGCCGGAGGTGCTCTCGGGCGAGAAGATCATCGCCCTGGCGATCACCGAGCCCAGCGGCGGTTCGGACGTGGCCAACCTCAAGACCCGTGCGGTGCGCGATGGCGACCACTATGTGGTCAACGGCTCCAAGACCTTCATCACCTCGGGCACGCGCGCCGACTACTACACGGTGGCCGTGCGCACGGGCGAGGCGGGCTTTGGTGGCGTGTCGCTGCTGCTCATCGAGAAGGACACCCCGGGCTTCACCGTGGGGCGCAACCTGAAGAAGATGGGCTGGTGGGCGTCCGATACGGCCGAGCTGTTCTTCCAGGACTGCCGCGTGCCCGCAGAAAACCTGCTGGGGCCGGAGAACTCGGGCTTCTTCACCATCATGGCCAACTTCCAGGCCGAGCGCCTGAGCCTGGCCATCATGGCCTACATGACGGCCCAGCTCGCGCTGGAGCAATGCCTGGCCTACGTGAAAGAGCGCACCACCTTCGGCAAGCCGCTGTCCAAGCACCAGGTCATCCGCCACAAGCTGGCCGAGATGGCCACGCAGGTGAACGTGGCGCGCGAATACACCTACCGCTGCGCCGCGCGCATGCAGGCGGGCGAGTCGGCGATCGCCGAGGTGTCCATGGCCAAGAACTTCGCCACCTCCGTCTCCACCATGGTGACCGACGAGGCGGTGCAGATCTTCGGCGGCATGGGCTACATGCGCGAGTCGCTGGTCGAGCGCCTGTACCGTGACAACCGCATCCTCTCGATCGGTGGTGGCACGCACGAGATCATGAACGAGATCATTTCGAAGCAACTGGGGTTATAGAGAACAACCCCCTGTGGCGCTGCGCGCCTTCCCCCTTCTCTCGAAAAGCTGCGCTTTGCGGGAAGGGGGACGCCGCCAGTGCGGCGGGGCGGCCCTTGCACGGCGGCCGCTGGCCTGCGCAGCGTTGAATGCAAGCGCAAGGGAACGGTACAAAAAAATGGGTGAAATCGAATGACTTCCATGCCCCCACTGCTGTCCGGCCTGCGCGTGCTCGACCTCACGCGCAACCTGCCCGGGCCGTTTGCTACGCGCCTGCTGGCCGACCTGGGTGCCACCATCGTCAAGGTGGAGCCGCCCGAGGGCGACCCGGCGCGGCCGCTGGCGGCGCTGTTCGAGGCGCTCAACCACGGCAAGGAATGCCGCACCATCGACTTCCGCAGCAGCGCCGACCTGGACCGGCTGCGCGCCTGGGTGCAGGAGGCCGACGTGCTGCTCGACAGCTTCCGCCCTGGCGTGCTGCAGGGCCTGGGGCTGGACGCGGCCACGCTGCATACGCTGAACCCGCGCCTGGTGATGGTGTCCATTACGGGCTATGGCCAGCACGGCCCCTGGGCGCAGAAGGCGGGGCACGACCTCAACTTCATGGCGCTGTCGGGCGTGCTGGACCAGATGCGTGCGCCCACGGGCGAGCTGGCCCTGCCCAATGTGCAGTGGGGCGATCTGGCGGGCGGCAGCGCCATGGCCTGCATTGCCGTGCTGGCGGCGGTGTTCGAGATGCAACGCACGGGCCAGGGCAGGCACCTGGACGTGAGCATGGCCCATGGCCTGCACGCACAACTGGTGATGCCCCGGGCGACGGGCGCCATGCTGGCGCCGCTGCTGGGGCGCCGCCCGGGCGCGGGCGAAGACCTGCTCAATGGCGTGCTGCCTTGCTACAACCTCTACGCCACGCAGGACGGGCGCCACCTGGCCGTGGGCGCGCTGGAGTTCAAGTTCTGGAAGGCCGCGTGCGAAGTCTTTGACCGCCCCGACTGGGTGCAGCGCCACTGGCAGCGCGGCCAGTTGCCCGGCTCCAGCGACTGCGCTGCGCTGCGCGCCGAGGTGGCGCAGCTCGTGGCCTCGCAGCCGCTGGCCGAGTGGAGCGAACGCTTCGCGCAGAGGGATGCCTGCGTGACCCCGGTGCTCACGCTGGAGGAAGCGCAGGCGCACCCGCTGTTCGCGGATGGTGCGCGGTCGCAGCCCTGGGCAGAGATCACCGGCTAACCTGCGTGCGCCCGTAAACTCGGCGCATGATCACCTTCCACAACCCGCTGCACCACCTGCACGCTCCGGTGCATGAGTTCTACCGGGGCGAGCGCGTGCCGTGCTTCGAGAAGCCCGCGCGCGCCGACTACGTCGAGGCCCGCCTGACCGAACGCGGCCACGCGCTGCTGGCGCCCGACCATGACAGCAGCGCCGTGCTCGCGCGCATCCATGCGCCGCGCTACCTGCAGTTCCTGCAGACGGCTTGGGCGCAATGGCTAGCTCTGGACCCCGCCAATGCCCAGGTGCAACCCTTCCCCTCCGTCTGGCCCGTGCGCACGCTGCGCAGCGACATCGAGCCGGACAACTTCGTCGCCAAGCTGGGCCTGTATTCCATGGACAACGGCACGCCGCTGGCCGCAGGCAGCTGGCAGGCCGCCAAGGCCGGGGCCGATGCCGCGGCCAGCGCGGCGGCGCGCGTGGCGGCCGGTGCGCGCACGGCCTTCTGCTGTACCCGACCGCCAGGCCACCATGCGGGGCCGGACTTCATGGGCGGCTATTGCTTGCTCAACAACGCCGCCGTGGCCGCCCAGTGGCTGCGCGACCAGGGCGCGACCCGCGTTGCCGTGCTGGACGTGGACTACCACCATGGCAACGGCACGCAAAGCATCTTCTACGACCGCGCGGACGTGCTGTTCGTCAGCATCCACGGTGACCCGCGTACCGAATACCCGTTCTACCTGGGCCACGCCGATGAAACGGGCGAGGGCGCCGGGGCGGGCTGCAACCTCAACCTGCCGCTGGCGGCGGGCAGCAGCGTGCAGACCTGGTTTGCCGCGCTGGAGCAGGCCTGCGCGCGCATCGCGGGCCATGGTCCGGATGCGCTGGTGGTCTCGCTCGGCCTCGATACCTTCGAGGGCGACCCGATCTCGCGCTTTGCCCTGGCCTCGGCGGATTTCCTGCGCCTGGGCGAGCGCCTGGCGCGGCTGGGCTTGTCCACCGTGTTCGTGCTGGAGGGCGGCTACGCTGCGGCCGAGCTGGGCACCAACGCGGTGAACGTGCTCGAAGGGTTTGAACAGGCATGAAGGACAAGTAGATGACAGACAAGGTCGATTGCGTGGTGGTGGGCGCAGGCGTGGTGGGACTGGCAGTGGCCCGTGCGCTCGCATTGCAGGGCCGTGAGGTGCTGGTGCTGGAAGCCCAGGAGGCCATTGGAACGGGCACCAGTTCGCGCAACAGCGAGGTCATCCATGCCGGGATTTACTATGCCCAAGGTTCGCTGAAAGCCCGGTTATGCGTGCAGGGCAGAGATCTGCTGTACCGCTATTGCGCCGAACGCAATGTGGCGCACCTGCGCTGCGGCAAGCTGGTCGTGGCCACTTCCGTCGCCCAGCTTCCGGCCTTGCAGGCCGTACAGGCCCACGCGCGGGGCAATGGTGTGGAACTGCAGTGGCTGGAGCGCGACGCAGCCCGCGCACTGGAACCCGCGCTGGAGTGCGTGGCTGCATTGCATTCCCCCGAGACCGGCATCGTGGACAGCCATGGCCTGATGCTGGCACTGCAGGGCGATCTGGAGAACGCCGGTGGTATTTTGGCATTCAATTCTCCTTTGTCGCACGCCCATATTGCGCAAGAAGCTATCGAATTAATAGCGGATGATGGTACCTGCCTGCAGGCACGCACCGTGGTCAATGCCGCCGGCCTGGCGGCGCCCGCCCTGGCCGCGCGCTTCAAGGGGCTGGATACTGTCCATGTGCCTCAGGCGCGTTTTGCCAAGGGCAACTATTTCACGCTCAGCGGCCGGGCACCGTTCTCGCGGCTGATCTACCCCGTGCCAGAACCGGCAGGCCTGGGCGTGCACCTGACGCTTGATCTGGGCGGCCAGGCCAAGTTTGGCCCCGACGTGCAATGGGTGGACTCGCCCGATGATCTGGTGGTGGACCCGGCACGTGGTGACGCCTTTTATGCCGAGGTGCGCAAGTACTGGCCCGGCCTGTGCGATGGGGCTCTCGCGCCGGGCTATGCGGGCATCCGGCCGAAAGTATTCGGGCCGCAGGGCGCAATTGCCGATTTCGTCATCCAGGGGCCGGCGGTGCATGGGGTCGCTGGTCTGGTCAATCTCTTTGGCATCGAATCACCGGGGTTGACCAGTGCGCTGGCCCTTGGTGAGCAAGTGGCGGGATTGCTCTGAATCCGACAGCGCAGCCCCACTTTTTTGTGTGGGTTTCGCCATCGCCGCTAAGATGAGCCCGTAGCGCGCGCCTTGTCCTTTGCGGCGCGCGTGCATCAACGGTTTACCTGCAACGAAAGGCCTGTATGACGAGCACCGCTTCCGATACCCTCCACAGCACTCAGACCGAGCTGGAAAAGCTGGTTTCTGACCTGCGCAGCCTGATGGCGAACAAGGACCTTGACAGCGTGCCCGAGATCAAGGTTCTGCGTCAGCGCCTGGACGACGGCATGCACAGCGTGCGAGATGCAGCCGTTCGCGCCGCGCAGGAAGCGGCCCACCAAGCCAAGGATGCGGCCCGTGCAGCCGACCGCTACGCCCACGACGAACCCTGGCGTGTGGCCGGGGCTGCGTTGGCTGTGGGTGCGCTGGTGGGCTTTCTGCTTGCGCGCCGTTGATGATCAACGGCCTTGTGCGCAGGGCCTGTCAGGCCTTGGGAGACATGCATGAACTGGCTCTCGCTCCTGGGGCTTGAGGCCTTTGTCCTGCGCTGGCGGGCGGCCGCCATCGAAGGAGCCATGGCCGTTGAAGACCGTGCCGAGCTGGCACGCCTTGAGTGGCAGGACCAGAAACGGCGGCTGCGCCAGATCCTGCTGCTCACGATCGCCGTGGCGGCCTTGACCGTTGTCGCGCTGACGCTGCTCTCTGCAGCGCTGCTGGTGCAGTTCTGGGAGACGCCCCATCGCATCCTGGTGGCCTGGCTGGTGGCGGGGACATGGCTGGTGGCCTGGGCGGCCGCATTGGCCGCGCTGATGCATGTGGCCCGGCAGGCGGGCAATGCCTTTGCGCTGACCCGCAAGGAACTGGCCCAGGACTGGCGTGAGATCAAGGAGCAACTGTGAGCCTGCCCGCACCTTCTTCAGGGGAGCGCGGTCCCCGTCCCTCCGCAGCCCAGCAACAAGTGCTCGACCGCATCGCGGCACAGCGAGAGCGCCTGAGTGCCCGCAGGGCCCAGCGACAGGCGGCGCGGGCCCTGGCCGGCAGCGGCCAGATTCCGGGTGCCGATGCACCTCTGACGCAGCGGCTGGCCTGGTTTACCCGCGAGCACCCCGTAGCCGTGGCCGCTGTAGCCGGTGCTGCCCTGATGGCGGGGCCTCGCCGACTGGTGCGTTGGGCGGGCGTTGTTTTGCCCATCGTTCTGAAGTTGCGTGGGCGCTAAGTCAGAGCCTGCATTCACGATCATGCGGCGCCTGAGGGCGTCGCTGCCATTTCAGGCCAGGGCTTTGATCGCGCGTGCCGCGCGTGCCACAAGTGCGGGTCCTTCGTAGATCAGGCCGGTGTAGATCTGTACCGCGTCGGCACCCGCGCGGATTTTGCTCACGGCGTCTTCCGCGCTCATGATGCCGCCGACCCCGATGATGGGGAAGCGGCTGCCCAGCGCCGCGCGCAACTGGCGGATGACCTGGTTGCTCGGTTCCAGCACGGGCGCGCCACTCAGGCCGCCGGCCTCTTCGGCATGGCGCAGTCCCTGTACCGCCGAGCGGCCGATCGTCGTGTTGGTGGCCACCACGCCATCCATGCCGTGGCGCTGCAGCGTGGCGGCGATCACGGCCACCTGTGCTTCGTCGAGGTCGGGGGCAATCTTGACGAAGATGGGCACGCGGCGCTGCTTGCCATCCGTCCGGGTGTGTTCCTGCGCCAGTTGCTCGCGGCGTTCAGCAATGGCGCCGAGCAGGCCATCGAGTGCGGCATCACTCTGCAGGGCGCGCAGGTTCTGGGTGTTGGGTGAACTGATGTTCACGGTCACGTAGTCTGCGTGGGGATATACGCCGTCGAGGCAGGTGAGGTAGTCGCGCGTCGCGTCTTCAATGGGCGTGGTGGCGTTTTTGCCGATGTTCAGGCCCAGCAGCATGGGGCGTTTCTGCTGGTGGCGGAATTTGGCCTGCTGCACGTTGTGCAGAAAAGCGTCCAGCCCGTCGTTGTTGAAGCCCAGCCGGTTGATAAGCGCGCGGGCTTCGGGCAGGCGGAACATGCGCGGCTTGGGGTTGCCCGGCTGTCCTTTCGGCGTGACCGTACCCACCTCCACGAAGCCGAAGCCCATGGCGCCCAGGGCGTCGATGCAGCGGGCGTTCTTGTCCAGGCCGGCGGCCAGACCCACGCGGTTGGGAAATTGCAGGCCGGCTAGCGTGATGGGATCGTGCACGGTCTCGTTGCACCAGGCCCACTGCAAGGGCGTGCCCTGTCCGCGTGCGAGCATGTCCATGGTGAGGTCGTGGGCAGCTTCGGCGTCCAGGCCGAACAGAAAGGGGCGGGTGAGGGCGTAGGGGATCAGTGACATGGGGATAATTCGCAACTTATCCCCGATTTTCTCCCATGACGACACCTACCCCCCTGAACCAAGATGAACTCAAGGCCCTGGTCGGCCAGGCAGCCCTGCAATACATCGTGCCCGGCGACATCGTCGGTGTGGGCACCGGCTCCACGGTCAACAAATTCATTGATGCGCTGGCCACGGTCAAGGACCGGGTGCGCGGCGCGGTTTCGAGCTCGGTGGCCAGCACCGAGCGGCTGCGTGCCATCGGTATTCCGGTGCTGGACGCCAACGAGGTGGAGCAGCTGTCGGTGTATGTCGATGGCGCTGATGAGATCGATGGCCTGGGCTACATGGTCAAGGGCGGGGGGGCTGCCCTCACACGCGAGAAGATCGTGGCTTCCCTGGCACAGCGGTTCATCTGCATCGCCGACGAAACCAAGCTCGTGGCCACGCTGGGCCGCTTTCCGCTGCCCGTGGAGGTGATTCCCATGGCGGCGGCGCAGATTGCCCGCCGCTTTGCCACGCTGGGCGGTCAGGCCACGCTGCGGCTGAAGGACGGCCAGCCGCTGGTGACCGATAACGGCCAGCACATCCTGGACGTGACGGGCCTCTCGATCACCGACCCGCTGGCACTGGAGTCGGAAATCAACCAGTGGCCGGGGGTGGTGACGGTGGGCATCTTTGCCCACCAGAAGGCGCAGGTCTGTCTGCTGGGCACGGCCCAGGGAGTGAAGACGCAGACCTATTGAGCCGCCGCGTCAGGCGCCGCCTCAGAACCGGATACCCGCCGGGTTGGTTGGCGTGGGGCCGCCAGAGGGGGGCGCAGGAACCGTCCTTGCAGGGGCAGGCGGCACTGCGTTCGCGTCGTCTGCGGGCGCTGATGCTGGAACGGCCGGTTTCGCCGCCACCAGTGGTGTTGCCGCAGGGCGCTTGTAGCCAGGGGGCAGGCGGGACTGCTTGGGGTAGCCTGCTGCGTCGAGGTACTGTGTCCACTCGCTGTCGGAGAAGCCGTGCAACTGCTGGCCCCCGATGGTGGCAAAAGGAAGGCTGGTGCTGTCACTGAGACTGCGCAGCGCGGCCACATCATCATTGGTGCTCACTGTCCGCTCGGTGAACGGCACACCGCGCAAAACCAGCAGATTGCGTGCGCTTACGCAGGGTGCGCAGTTGTCACCGGTGTATAGCGTGACGGGAAAACGGCTGGAAATCTGCCGAAGTTCGAGGGGCAGCGCCGTGTTCACAGGTACCACCGCGCCAGAGGGCGAAAGCACCGTGCTGCCGGTTTCGCCGGTGGGCGCACGGTCGGAAAACGTGACCTTGCCGTCGGGGCCGACGATACGGTGGATCTGCTGTGCATGGGACAGGCCGCTGGCGGCAAGGCACAGCATGGCCAGCAGGGCATGGGAAGCGGGCGGCAGCGTCATCGTGGATTCTCCGGATCAGGCGGGCAATGTCTGCAGGCGGCAAGCGTGTATTGTCAGGCCATGCCCTGGTGGCGCAAGAGGGCGTCCAGGCTGGGTTCGCGCCCCCGAAAGGCCTTGAACGACTCCATGGCCGGGCGGCTGCCGCCTGCCTCCAGGATGGCCTGGCGGTAGCGGCGGCCCGTTTCCTGGCTGGGCGAGCCGTCTTCCGAAGCGGTTTCCTCAAAGGCGGCATAGGCGTCCGCGCTCAGCACCTCGGCCCATTTGTAGCTGTAATAGCCAGCGGCATAGCCGCCCGCAAAGATGTGGCTGAAGGTGTGCGCCGTGCGGCTGAAGGCCGGCGGCTGCAACACAGCCACCTCGGAGCGCACCAGACCGAGCAGGGGCATGAAATCCTGCGCCGGGTCGTGCTCGGTGTGCAGCAGCATGTCGAACAGCGCGAACTCGATCTGGCGCAGCGTCTGCATGCCGCTCTGGAAGTTCCTGGCGGCCATCATCTTGTCGAACAGCGTGCGCGGAAGGGGGTCGCCCGTCTCCACATGCGCGGTCATGTGCTGCAGCACCTTCCATTCCCAGCAGAAGTTCTCCATGAACTGGCTCGGCAGTTCGACCGCATCCCACTCGACGCCGCCGATGCCCGAGACGTCGCGCTCGTTCACCTGCGTGAGCATGTGGTGCAGGCCGTGGCCGAACTCATGGAAGAGCGTGATCACGTCGTCGTGTGTGAGCAGGGCAGGTTTGCCGTCCACGCCCTCTGCGAAGTTGCACACCAGGTGGGCTACGGGGGTCTGCAACTGGCCGGTGTCGGGGCGCAGCCAGCGCGTGCGCACGTCGTCCATCCAGGCGCCGCCACGCTTGCCGGTGCGTGCGGGCTGGTCGAGGTAGAACTGGCCCACAAGCTGGCCGCCGCGTTCGATGCGGTAGAACTCCACGGCGGGGTGCCACACGGGCGCTGTGTCGCGGCGGATGGCCACCTCGAACAGCGTTTCGATGATCTTGAACAGGCCCGCGAGAACGCGTGGGGCCGTGAAGTACTGCTTGACCTCCTGCTCGCTGAAGGCGTAACGCGCTTCCTTGAGCTTTTCAGCCACGTAGGGCCAGTCCCAGGCCTGCGGGTCGCTCAATCCCAGGTGATCGGCAGCGAAGGCGCGCAGGTCGGCCACGTCCTTCTCGGCGTGCGGGCGCGCGCGGCGGGCCAGGTCGCGCAAAAAGCCCACCACCTCGGCAGGCGACTGCGCCATCTTGGGTACCACGGACACCTCACCGAAGTTGACGTAGCCCAGCAGGCGCGCCTCTTCCTGGCGCAGCGCCAGGATTTCACGGATGAAATCGCTGTTGTCGAAGCGCTTTCCATCGCCCTCGGCCTGGTCGGACGCACGGGTCACGTAGGCGCGGTACAGCCGCTTGCGCAGGGCGCTGCTTGTGGCGAACTGCATCACCGGCAGGTAGCAGGGCATTTTCAGCGTGAGCTTGCAGCCCTCCTTGCCCTCGGCTTGGGCGGCGGCCCGGGCGGCCTGGCGCACGTCGTCCGGCACGCCGTCGAGTTCGGACTCGCCGGCGTAGTAGGCGAAGGCATCGGTCGCGTCGAGCGTGTTCTCGCTGAACTTCTGCTGCAGCTCGGCCTGGCGCTCCTGGATCTGGGCGAAGCGCTCCTTGTCGGCGCCGGTCAGTTCGGCGCCCGAGAGCACGAAGTTACGCACCGCGTTTTTCAGCGCCTGGTGCTGTTCGGCGTTCAGGGAGGCAGGGTCGATGGCCTTGTACTTGGCGTACAGGCGCTCGTCGGCGCCCAGGCGTGTCCAGAACTCGGTCACGCGCGGCAGCGCCTCGTTGTAGGCGGCGCGCAACTCGGGCGTGTCGGCCACGCTGTTGAGGTGGCTCACAGCGCCCCAGGCGCGGCCCAGTTCCTCGGTGGCTACGTCCAGCACCTGGGCAATGGCGTTCCATTGCGCCGGAAAGTCGTCCGCCGTCACCGTTTCGAGCGCGGCATTGGCGCGTTCCAGCAGGGTGTCGATGGCCGGAGCCACGTCGGCGGGCGTGATGCGGTCGAACGCGGGCAGGTCGGAGAAGTCGAGAAGGGGATTGCTCATGCGGACTTAGATGGCGGCGCGGGGTGCGGGTTCAAGGCAGGCGGTGCGTGCGCAGACTCACTGCGCGGCCGCGCGCTCGGCGGCTTCCAGGGTGTTGACCAGCAGCATGGTGATGGTCATGGGGCCCACGCCGCCGGGCACGGGGGTGATGTGGCTGGCCACGGCCTTCACGCCGTCAAAGTCCACGTCGCCGCAGAGTTTGCCTTCGTCGTTGCGGTTCATGCCCACGTCCAGCACCACGGCGCCGGGCTTGACCATGTCGGCCGTCAGCACGTTGCGCTTGCCCACGGCGGCGACGATCACGTCGGCCTGCAGTGTCTGGGCCTTGAGGTCCTTCGTGCGCGAGTGGCAGACGGTGACGGTGGCATCCTGGGCCAGCAGCATCAGCGCCATGGGCTTGCCCACGATGTTGCTACGGCCAATGACCACGGCGTGCTTGCCACGCAGGTCGTAGCCGATGGATTCGAGCATCTTCATGCAGCCGTAGGGCGTGCAGGGCCAGAAACCGGGCATGCCGGTCATCAGCGCACCGGCGCTGGCGATGTGGAAGCCGTCCACGTCCTTGGCGGGCGAGATGGCCTCGATCACCTTTTGCGCGTCAATGTGCGCGGGCAGCGGCAACTGCACCAGGATGCCATGGATGGCCGGGTCGTTGTTCAGGGCCTCTACGCGCGCCAGCAGTTCGGCCTCGCTCAGGTCGGCGGGGTACTGCTCCAGCACCGAGTGCAGCCCGGCGTCGTGGCAGGCCTTGACCTTGTTGCGCACATACACCTGGCTGGCCGGGTTGTCGCCCACCAGCACCACGGCCAGGCCGGGGGTGATGCCACGGGCCTTGAGTGCGAGGGCGCGTTCGGCCACTTCGGTGCGCAGCTTGCGGGAGAGGGCGTTGCCGTCGATGAGTTGGGCAGTCATGTCGAAATTTGCAATAAAAATCGCCTCTAGGGCAATGTAGATAAGCGCTGTAAGCTATCAATAATGAAGCATCAGGCCTTGGGGGCGTTCTGGCCGAGGGCAATCTTGAGCAGATCGGCCACGGTGTTGGCGCCGAGCTTTTCCATGATGTTGGCGCGGTGCGCCTCCACGGTCTTGATGCTGATGCCCAGGTCGTCGGCGATCTGCTTGTTCAGGCGCCCGGCGACGATGCGTTCCAGCACCTGTGCTTCGCGGCTGGTGAGCTTGGAGAGCAGGGCGTCGCGGCTGGCGGCCTGCTGGTACCCGGCGAAGGCCTGGCGGGCGTGGTCCAGCATGCGCTCGACGAGGCTCACGAGGGCTTCTTCGTTGAAGGGCTTCTGGATGAAGTCCAGCGCGCCCTTCTTCATGGTGTTGACGGCCATGGGCACGTCGCCGTGGCCGGTGATGAAGACGATGGGCAGCGGCGACTTGCGCTCGATCAGGCGGTCCTGCAGCTCCAGGCCGGTCATGCCGCCCATGCGGATGTCCACGATCAGGCAAGCGACTTCGCGCGGGTCGTAGCGCGAGAGGAAGGATTCGGCCGAGTCAAAACAGCGTACCCGGTAGTCCTTGCCCTCCAGCAGCCATTGCAGCGAGTCGCGAACGGCTTCGTCGTCATCGACCACATAGACGGTACCTTTTTTGGGAATCAAGCTCATGCAATTGTCCTTGGGGGGTGTGCGTTTGCTACAGGTTCTGTAGTGTCGTTGGCAGGCGCAGCGAGTGGCAGCCAGAAGGTAAACCGGCAACCCGTGACCTCCGAACCATTGTAGAGGTTCTCGGCCTGCATCCGGCCCTGGTGGGACTCGACGATGCTGCGGCAAAGGTTCAGGCCCATGCCCATGCCTTCGCTTTTGGTGGAGAAGAAGGCTTCGAACAGGCGTTCGAGCACTTCGGTGGCCAGGCCCTGGCCGGTGTCCTGGACCGAGAACTCCACCACGTTCTGGCCATCGACCTGCCGGGGCACCACGCGCAGCTCCACGCTGCGCCCGGCGGGCGGGCGCTGGGCGTGGGCGATGGATTCGGCGCCGTTCTTCATCAGGTTGACCAGCACCTGCTCGATCAGGATGGAGTCGGCCATCACGGGCGGCAGGCGCGCCGCGACATAGTGCGTCAGCCGCACGTTGTGGCGCCGCAGTTCGATGTCGGCCAGCTCCACGGCCTCGCTGACCATGGTGGCCACGTCGGCGAGCTGGCGGTTGGGCTCGCTCTTTTTCACGAAATCGCGGATGCGCTGGATGATCTGTCCGGCGCGCTGCGCCTGGTGGGCGGTCTTTTCAAGCGCGGTGAGCAGGGCTTCCTCGGTGATGGCACCGCTGTGGATGCGTGAGATGATGCCGCTGCAGTAGTTGCTGATGGCCGTGAGGGGCTGGTTCAGTTCGTGGGCCACGCTGGACGCCATTTCGCCCATGGTGATCAGGCGGCTGACCGACTGGGCGCGCTCGGTCTGGCGCGCGGCCTGCTCTTCGGCCAGGCGGCGCGGGGTGATGTCGGTGGCAATCACCATCTGCGCCAGGCGGCCGTCCACCCAGCTCAGGTAGCGCGAGCGTACTTCGAGCCACTTGCCCAGCTCGGGCAGGTAGATTTCGGCGTTTTCCGAATTGGCGCTGGTCAGCGTGTCCGTGGGCAGGCCCATCAGGCCGTCCTCGTCCTCCGCGCTGCTGGCGCTGGCACCCGGGGAAGGCAGTACCCCCGCCTGGGCCACGAGCTGCAGGTGCCCACCGGTCTGCGAGCCAAACCACTGGCGGTAGAGCTTGTTGGCGAACAGCAATTCCTCGCTGCCCAGCGGTGCGACCGAGACCGAGGCATCCAGCGATTCGAGCACCACCGTGAAGCGCTCGTGCGAGGCCGAAAGCTGTTCGCGGATGCGGTTGGGCTCGGTGATGTCGGTCATCGACGTCATCCAGCCTGTCTGCTGGTTGCGCGCATCGATCAGCGGCGACACATACATGCGTGCATCGAACAGCGCGCCGTTCTTGCGCCGCACACGCACCTGAAAGCCGCCGGGCACGGTCTTGCCGCTCAGTTCGTCCTGCAGGCGGGCATTGAGCGTGTCAAAGTCGGACTCCGGCCAGTAGGGGAAGGGGGCCGTCAGGCCCACCAGCTCCGACTCGCTCCAGCCGGTCATCTGGCAGAACGCGGCATTCACGTAGGTGATGCGCCCCTGCATGTCCAGGGCGCGCATGCCGGTCAGCACCGAGTTTTCCATGGCACGCCGGAAATTGGTCTCGGCCACCAGGGCCAGCTGGGCCTGCATGCGGCGCCGGGTGTGCCGCCAGGTGGCGATCAGCATCCAGGCGGTCATGGCGCTGAGCGTGCCCACCAGCCAGAACAGGCCGCTGCCCACCACGCCCAGCGACGTGCGGTAGGCCTGGGCGCGCAGCACCAGGCCGTTGCCCACGGGCGAAACCGGTATCGCGTACTCGTTGGCCTTGGCGCTCCAGGGCACCCATTGCGCGGCCCGGCCGCGTGGCGGCAGCGGCGAACCGGCCAGCACCTGCTCCTTGGCATCCAGCAGGGTCACGGCATAACGCGCCAGCACCTCGGTGGGGGTGCCGTAGCGCAGCAGGCTGTCGATGGAGAACTCGCCCAGCACCACGCCACCGAATTTGCCCTGGACGTTGAGGGGCACATGCATCTGCAGCAGGGCCGTGGCCTCGTTGGCGGCGGCGGATGGCTGGACGTACACCGGTTGCTGCAGATCGCGCGTCAGCCAGAAATGGTCGGCGGTGTCGCCGGGCCGGAGAACCTCCCCCGGCACGCGCACCTGGTTGCCCGCGAGCGTGGGCGCTGCGTGGCTGGCGCGGATGCGGCCGCGCTCGTCGATCCAGGTGATGGCCTGCAACTCGGGGTACTGGCTCACCAGGGCCTCGGCGCGCTGGTCGAACTGGGTACGCTCCATGTCCTGGTTGGACAGATCGCGCGCGATGCGCATGAGCTGTTCCTGGCGCTCCAGCAGGCGCAGGCGCACGCGCTGCTGGGCGTATTCCACGTCGCGGCGCAGCGCCTCCTGCTCGCGTTCTCCTTCTTCCACGCGCAGGTACCAGAACGCCGCCACGATGGCGGCCATGAACAGCAACACGGCTGCCAGGGGCGCGAGGGCGGCAAAACGGTCCTGGCGGACGGGGGAGAGGCTGCGCCACCAGTCCCGCCACCATTGCGCGATGGTGGGGCGGGGCTGCGGCTGCGGCGCCTCGACAGGCGTGGTTTCGGACATCCCTCAAGTGTAGGGGAGCGCCTCGCTTGCCGGGTCCGTGCCTTGTGCGGCTGCAGCAAAATATCGCATTGCGAAAATGATAGGCACAATTTGAAAATTGAAAAAACTGTGCAAAAATAGGGGCCACGTACTAAATTGTGGCCATACACCCAGGAGACACACCATGTCCGCTCAGCCCGATTCGCAGGCCGTCCACAGCGCGCCGACCGATTACGACATCGACCTGCAGGAGACCCGCGAATGGATGGACGCACTGTCCGCCGTGATCGAAAAAGAGGGCCCCGAGCGCGCCCACTTCCTGCTGGAGCAGCTCCTGGAGCATGCCCGCCAGAGCAGCATCGACCTGCCGTTCTCCGCCAACACCGGCTACGTGAACACCATCGAACCCGAGCAGGAAGCCCATTGCCCCGGCAACATCGCCATTGAAAAGCGCCTGCGCGCCTACATGCGCTGGAACGCCATGGCCATGGTGGTGCGCGCCAACCGCATCAACCCCGCCGATGGGGGCGACCTGGGCGGCCACATCGGCTCGTTTGCCTCGGTGGCCAGCATGTTCGGCGCCGGTTTCAACCATTTCTGGCACGCCGAGAGCGAGAACCACGGCGGCGACCTGCTCTACATCCAGGGCCACAGCGCCCCTGGCATCTATGCCCGCGCCTACCTTGAAGGCCGCCTGACCGAAGAGCAGCTCGACAGCTTCCGCCAGGAGGTGGATGGCAAGGGGCTCTCCAGCTACCCGCACCCCAAGCTCATGCCCGAGTTCTGGCAGTTCCCCACCGTTTCCATGGGCCTGGGCCCGCTGATGGCCATCTACCAGGCACGCTTTCTGAAATATCTGCACGCCCGGGGCATTGCCAACACCGCCAATCGCAAGGTGTGGGTGTTTTGCGGCGACGGCGAGATGGACGAGCCCGAATCCCTGGGCGCCATTGGCCTGGCCGCGCGCGAGAACCTCGACAACCTGGTTTTTGTCATCAACTGCAACCTGCAGCGTCTGGACGGCCCGGTGCGCGGCAACGGCAAGATCGTGCAGGAGCTGGAAGGCGAATTCCGCGGCAGCGGCTGGAACGTCATCAAGCTGCTCTGGGGCAATGGCTGGGACGAACTGCTGCGCCGTGACAAGAGTGGCAAGCTCAAGCAGCTGATGATGGAAACGCTGGACGGCGACTACCAGGCCATGAAGGCCAACGATGGCGCCTTCGTGCGCAAGAACTTCTTCGGCCGCTACCCCGAGACGCTCAAGCTCGTCGAGCACATGAGCGACGAAGAAGTGTTCGAGCTGCGCCGCGGCGGCCACGAACCCGCCAAGGTGTACGCCGCCTTCCACGCCGCCAACGCGCACAAGGGCCAGCCCACCGTGCTGCTGGTCAAGACCGTCAAGGGCTACGGCATGGGCAAGGCCGGCGAGGGCAAGAACACGGTGCACCAGACCAAGAAGCTCTCGGACGAGGACATCAAGTACATCCGCGACCGCTTCAACATCCCGATCCCCGACAGCCAGCTGGCGGACATCCCGTACTACAAGCCGGCCGACGACACGCCGGAAATGCGCTACCTGCACGAACGCCGCAAGGCGCTGGGCGGCTACCTGCCGCACCGCCGCCCCAAGGCCGAAGAGCATTTCACCGTGCCCGCGCTCGACACCTTCAAGGCCATCCTGGAGCCCACGGCCGAGGGCCGCGAGATCAGCACCACCCAGGCCTACGTGCGCTTCATCACGCAGCTGCTGCGCGACCAGGCGCTGGGCCCGCGCGTGGTGCCCATCCTGGTGGACGAGGCGCGCACCTTCGGCATGGAAGGCCTGTTCCGCCAGATCGGCATCTACAACCCCAAGGGCCAGCTCTACACCCCGGTCGACCGCGACCAGGTGATGTACTACCGCGAAGACAAGGCCGGCCAGATCCTGCAGGAAGGCATCAACGAGGCCGGCGGCATGGCCAGCTGGATCGCGGCGGCCACCAGCTACAGCACGAACAACCGCATCATGGTGCCGTTCTACGTGTACTACTCGATGTTCGGCTTCCAGCGCATCGGCGACCTGGCCTGGGCCGCAGGCGACATGCAGGCGCGCGGCTTCCTGCTGGGCGGCACCTCCGGCCGCACCACGCTCAATGGCGAGGGCCTGCAGCACGAGGACGGCCACAGCCACATCCTGGCGGGCACCATCCCCAACTGCATCAGCTACGACCCGACCTTCGCCCATGAGGTGGCGGTGATCCTGCACCATGGCTTGAAGCGCATGGTCGAGAAGCAGGAAAACGTTTTCTACTACATCACCCTACTCAACGAGAACTACGCCATGCCCGGCCTCACGCCCGGCACCGAGGAGCAGATCCTGCAGGGCATGTACCTGTGCAAGCCGGGCGCCGAGGGTGACAAGCGCGTGCAGTTGTTGGGCTCGGGCACCATCCTGCGTGATTCCATCGCCGCCCAGACCCTGCTGGCTGCCGACTGGGGCGTGCAGGCCGATGTCTGGAGTTGCCCCAGCTTCAATGAACTGGCCCGCGAAGGCCAGGACTGCGAGCGCTGGAACCTGCTGCACCCGCTGGAAGCGCCGCGCCAGTCCTTCGTGGCGCGCCAGCTCGGCGGCCATGCCGGTCCCGTGGTGGCCTCCACCGACTACATGAAGAGCTACGCCGAGCAGATCCGTCCGTTCATCCCGGCGGGCCGCCCCTACAAGGTGCTGGGCACCGACGGCTTCGGCCGCAGCGACTTCCGCAGCAAGCTGCGCGAGCATTTCGAGATCAACCGCCACTACATCGTGGTGGCCGCGCTCAAGGCGCTCAGCGAGCAGGGCAGCGTGCCCGCCGCCAAGGTGGCCGAGGCGATCGCCAAATACGGCATCAACGCGAACAAGATCAACCCGCTGTACGCCTAACCGAACCGGAGACAAACATGGCATTGGTAGACATCCAGGTCCCGGACATCGGCGACTTTGACGAAGTGGGCGTGATCGAGCTGCTGGTGAAAGCCGGCGACACGGTCAAGGCCGAGCAATCGCTCATCACCGTGGAATCCGACAAGGCGTCGATGGAAATCCCGTCGAGCCACGCCGGCGTGGTGAAGGACCTGCGCGTGCAGGTCGGCGACAAGGTCAAGCAGGGCTCCGTGGTGCTCACGCTCGAAGTGGCGGGTGGCGCAGAATCTGCACCAAATCAGGCTCCAGCGCCTGCCCCACAAGCGCAAGCAGCTATCAAAACAGAAGCTCCTGCCGCGGTACCCGTGGCGGCTGCCCCAGCCCCTGCGGGCGGCGTGCTGGAAGTGCGCGTGCCCGACATCGGCGACTTCAAGGACGTGGCCGTGATCGAGCTGCTGGTCCAGCCCGGCGACACGGTCAAGCCCGAACAGTCGCTGTTCACCGTCGAATCCGACAAGGCCTCGATGGAAATCCCGTCGCCCGCCGCTGGCGTGGTGCAGGAACTCAAGGTCAAGGTGGGCGACAAGGTCAATATCGGCGACCTCGTGGTGCTGCTGGCCGGCGCCGCCGCTGCAGCACCGGCAGCGGCCGTCGCCGCCCCCGTGGCCGTTGCGGCACCCGTGGCGGCTCCCGCCGCTGTGCCCGCCAGCGCACCGCCCCCCGCTGCCGCCGCGGTGCCCGCGCACCAGCCCGGCACGCCCACGGCCGGTCTGCCGCACGCCAGCCCCTCGGTGCGCAAGTTCGCCCGCGCGCTTGGCGTGCCGCTCGACGAGGTCCAGGGCAGCGGCCCCAAGGGCCGCATCACCCAGGACGACGTGCAGAACTTCACCAAGGCCGTGATGACCGGCGCCGCCCAGACGCGCGCGGCCGCCGCCAAGGCGCCCGCCAGCAGCGGTGGCTCGGGCGAAGGCCTGAACCTGCTGCCCTGGCCCAAGGTCGATTTCGCCAAGTTCGGCCCGGTCGAGCGCAAGGACCTCTCGCGCATCAAGAAGATCAGCGGTGCCAACCTGCACCGCAACTGGGTGGTGATCCCGCACGTCACCAACCACGACGACGCCGACATTACCGACCTCGAAGCCTTCCGCGTGCAGTTCAACAAGGAGAACGAGAAGAGCGGCGTCAAGGTCACCATGCTCGCTTTCATGATCAAGGCCGCCGTGGCCGCGCTCAAGAAGTTCCCCGAGTTCAACGCCTCGCTCGACGGCGACCAGCTGGTGATGAAGAACTACTTCCACATCGGCTTCGCGGCCGACACGCCCAACGGCCTGGTGGTGCCCGTCATCAAGGACGCCGACCAGAAGGGCATCGTGCAGATCAGCAAGGAAATGGGCGAACTCGCCGCCAAGGCGCGCGAGGGCAAGCTGGCCCCGGCCGACATGCAGGGCGGCTGTTTCTCCATCAGTTCGTTGGGCGGCATTGGCGGGCGTTACTTCACGCCCATCATCAACGCGCCCGAAGTCGCCATCATGGGCGTGTGCAAGAGCAGCCTGGAGCCCAAGTGGGACGGCAAGCAGTTCGCGCCACGCCTCATGCTGCCCCTGTCGCTCAGCTGGGACCACCGCGTGATCGACGGCGCCGCCGCCGCACGCTTCAATGTGTACTTTGCCTCGCTGCTGGCGGACTTCCGCCGCATCGTTATGTAACGAAAGGGCAAGACACATGGCAATCATCGACATCAAGGTGCCCGACATCGGCGACTTCGCCGAAGTGGCCATCATCGAAGTGCTCGTCAAGCCTGGCGACACCATCAAGGCCGAGCAAAGCCTGATCACCGTGGAATCCGACAAGGCCTCCATGGAGATCCCCTCCAGCCACGCTGGCGTCGTCAAGGAACTCAAGGTCAAGCTCGGCGACAAGGTCGCCGAAGGCACGGTGGTGTTGACGCTGGAAGTACAGGGCGCAGCCGCCCCCGCACCCGCGCCAGCCCCGGCACCCGCCGTTTCTGAACAAAAAACGGCTTCAGCGCCCGCTGTGCAAGCGCCAGCAGCTCCTAAAATTGAAGCATCCAGCTTCGGCGGAACGGCCGATCTGGACTGTGATGTGCTCGTGCTTGGCGGCGGCCCCGGCGGCTACAGCGCCGCCTTCCGCGCGGCCGACCTGGGCCTCAAAGTCGTCATCGTCGAGCGCTACGCCCAGCTCGGCGGCGTGTGCCTGAACGTGGGCTGCATTCCCTCCAAGGCGCTGCTGCACGTGGCCGCCGTGATGGACGAGGTCAGCCACATGGCCGACCTGGGCGTGGACTTCGGCGCGCCCTCCGTCAACATCGACAAGCTGCGCGGCCACAAGGAAAAGGTCATAGCCAAGCTCACCGGCGGCCTGGCGCAGATGGCCAAGATGCGCAAGGTGACCACCGTGCGCGGCTACGGCGCCTTTGTGGGCCCCAACCACCTCGAAGTGGAAGAAACCACCGGCACCGGCCAGGAGAAGACGGGCACCAAGAAGGTTGTGGCCTTCAAGAAGGCCATCATCGCCGCCGGCAGCCAGGCCGTGCGCCTGCCCTTCATGCCCGACGACCCGCGCGTGGTCGATTCCACCGGCGCCCTGGCGCTCAAGGAAGTCCCCAAGCGCATGCTGATCCTTGGCGGCGGCATCATCGGCCTGGAAATGGGCACGGTGTACAGCACCCTGGGCGCGCGCCTGGACGTGGTCGAGATGATGGACGGCCTGATGCAGGGCGCCGACCGCGACCTGGTCAAGATCTGGCAGAAGATGAACGCCAAGCGCTTCGACAACATCATGCTCAAGACCAAGACGGTGGGGGCCAAGGCCACGCCCGAAGGCATCGAGGTGACGTTCGCGCCAGCGGAAGAGGGCGGTACCGCCCCCGCGCCGCAAACCTACGACCTGGTGCTGCAGGCCGTGGGCCGCACGCCCAACGGCAAGAAGATTGCCGCCGACAAGGCCGGCGTGGCCGTTACGGACCGTGGCTTCATCAACGTCGATATCCAGATGCGCACCAACGTGCCGCACATCTTCGCCATCGGCGACATCGTGGGCCAGCCCATGCTGGCGCACAAGGCGGTGCACGAGGCGCATGTGGCGGCGGAAGTCATCGCCGGTGAACTGCAGGGCAACAAGGAGCTGGCATCCGCCGCCTTCAACGCCCGCGTGATCCCCAGCGTGGCCTACACCGACCCCGAAGTGGCCTGGGTGGGCCTCACCGAGGACCAAGCCAAGGCCCAGGGCATCAAGGTTAAAAAAGGCCTGTTCCCCTGGGCGGCCTCCGGCCGCGCCATCGCCAACGGCCGCGACGAAGGCGTCACCAAGCTGCTGTTCGACGATTCGCCGGAGGCCCACGGCCACGGCAAGATCCTGGGCGGCGGCATGGTGGGCACGCATGCGGGCGACATGATCGGGGAAATCGCGCTGGCCATCGAGATGGGCGCAGACGCCGTGGACATCGGCAAGACCATCCACCCGCACCCCACGCTGGGCGAAAGCATCGGCATGGCGGCGGAAGTGGCGCACGGCAGTTGCACCGACGTGCCCCCGGCACGCAAGTAGGCCGGAACACAGCCGCCGGAGTCCGGCCATGGCAGCCAAGAAGTTCCCCCAGGCCCCTGCCCATCCCGAGCGGGTGTGCTGGGGTTGCGACCTGTACTGCCCCGCCAAGGACATGCGCTGCGGCAATGGCTCGGACCGCACGCAGCATCCGGCGGAGCTGTTCGGGGACGATTGGGATCAGTGGGGTCTGGAAGCCGAAGGGGAGCCGCAAGCGCCTGCCACTACAACCAGTCCCGCTACCTGAAAAGCACTCCGCAGAACGTACGTAGCCAAGCCAACCTGTCCCAGGTTGCGTTGCGTTTTTAGTTCATGCGTGTGCTGGTGCAGCCCACGGCCGTAGGGTGGCCGTTCAAAACCCTGCAGTGTCACGTGCCAGGGTTTGTGCGTAGTTGTCAGTCATACCGCCAATGAAGTCCAGTACGTCAAGGAATGCGTGGTATTTCCGGCCGTCCCGACTTGGCAACTGGTCCAGCAATTTCAAGATCTTTTTATGACGGTCGCTTAAATCATTCTGACTGTAGTGGGCAGCTACAGCAGGAATGAACAGCGACAACAGATGGTGCAAGCAGGGGTAGGCACCGATTTCTTGCTTGATCTTGCCCTGGTGCGTATAGATGCGTTGCTTGGCCAACTGCTTTGACGCGTTCAGCGTTTTAACGCAAGAAACGCTTTCGTCCTGAAGAAAATCCTTTTGCGCATATTCGCCATTCATGATGGCGTCGTAGTTGCGAGTGAACTCATCTGCGACATGGTCTATGCAGCTACCGATAAATATGCTGCGTAACGTTGCGCACCGCTGCCGGGATGTCGTGGCGGAGGTATTCATGAGCGGCTTGTCGGCCTTGAACGTTTCCTCAAACTCGCTAGGTGTGAGGATGCCCATTTCCACCGCATCCTCTAAGTCTAGAACCGAATAGCAGATGTCGTCGGCTGACTCCATTAGATACGACAACGGATGCCGGGCCCAGCGGCGGTTGGTGTCTATTTCTTTCAGACCCAGTTCGCGGGCCACGGCCTCGAAATAGGGCAACTCCGATTGGTAGATATTGAATTTCCCCTCGTCGCCAGACAGATCCGATGTCCAAGGATATTTCAGCAGAGCACCAATGCTTGCGCAACTCAGCCGCATGCCGCCCATACCGGTGAACATCTCGGTCGTGCAGACAATACGCAGGGCGTGGGCGTTGCCTTCGTAGGTTTGGAGGTCTTGCGTTTCAAGGGGCGTTAGACCATCGAGGTAATGCGCGTTCTCATCCTGGCGGAACCAGTCGCGCAGTGCATCTTCGCCCGTGTGGCCGAACGGCGGGTTGCCAATGTCGTGCGCTAAGCACGCTACTTGGACGATGGCGCCAATGTCGTAGGGAGTGAATGGTGCGGGTAGTACGCCGCGCTTCTTTAGGGTTTCTCCTACCTTTATGCCTATGCTGCGGCCCACAGCAGCCACTTCCACGCTGTGCGTCAGCCGGTTATGGACATGGTCGTTCTGCGCCATCGGATGCACCTGTGTTTTGCGGCCCAGCCGGCGAAAGGCCCGGGAGAAGACCACTCTGTCATGGTCTTGCTGGTATTCAGAGCGTGTCTGGTTTGCGATTTGATTGCTTGAGAGGTATTCCAAAATTTGTCCATCCTCCACCTTGAATTTTCGGGTGGACAGAAGCGCGTCCCATTTCATGCGGTCTCCTTAGGGTGTATCGCTTTGTACTCCACTTTCGAGGGCTACTAGCGCTTTCCTTGTATAGGACAGCCTTGTGTTGACTGAGGGTAAAGATGCCTGCGTTTGGCCAAGGCATTTGTGCTGACAAAAATCTTGTCAGTATTTGAAATACTCAGTATGAATCATAGACTTTGCATCCTTGAGGGATCGCATTGAGGCTTGCCCGGTGTTCGAGGCCACGGTAAAAATGCGGGAGAGCGGAAAGAGTCGCTACGCGCTCTGCACTTCTTGTTTCCCCGGCTGTGGCCGGAGGCCAAGGCGGATGTGGAAAACCGTTGAATCGCGAAGGCAAGTACGGAACCCATGATGGAGCCTTTCCGCGATAGGTTCCAAATGGGGGCCGTTGGTCATCCACACGCCGTCGCCAACACTTCGATCACCCGCCACTCCTTCGCGTCCACCGGCGTGATCGACAGCCGGTTCCCCCGCTGCAGCACGCGCATGCCCGCCAGTTCCGGGCGTTCGCGCAGTTCCGCCAGGCTGATGACGCGGGTTTTGCGCAGGGCCTGCACATCCAGCAACAGCCAGCGCGGTTTGTCGGGGCTGGATTTCGGGTCGAAGTAAGGCGATGCGGGGTCGAACTGCGTCGGGTCGGGGCGGGTGCCGGAGGCCACGCGGGCGATGCCCGCGATGCCGGGCTGGGGGCAGCTGGAGTGGTAGAACAGCACGCCATCGCCCACCTGCATGCCGTCGCGCATGAAATTGCGGGCCTGGTAGTTGCGCACGCCGGTCCAGGGCACGGTGGCGCCCGGTGCGGCCAGCGCGTCGTCGATGGAGCATTCGGCCGGCTCGGACTTCATGAGCCAGTAGCGCGGGGCTGGGGTGGTCATGGCGGCATTCTGACAAAGATGGGGGTGAAGTGTGCGCATGGATTGCGTGCAGGGCGCAGGGCCTGCAGGGCATTCACTCGCTCGGGCAAGCCATTCCGGTGTAGGCTAGAAACATGCAAGCACAACAGAAAACCACCGCACCCGTCACACCGGCCCAGGTGCCGGACGGCAATGGCATGCCGGTCTCCCAGTTGGCCCTGCGCCGTGTGGCCATCGACACCTGGCACGAAAACGTGGCCTATCTGCACCGCGACTGTGCGGTGTACCGTGCCGAAGGCTTTCAGGCGCTGTCCAAGATCGAGGTGCGGGCCAACGGGCGGCGCATCCTTGCGACGGTGAACGTGGTGGACGACCTGGCCATCGTCGGTTGCCATGAACTCGGCCTGTCGGAAGACGCCTTTGCCCAGCTCGGGGTGAATGACGGCCACACCGTGGCCGTGGCGCAGGCCGAGCCGCCCGAATCCATGGGCGCGCTGTTCCGCAAGATTTCCGGCGAGCGCCTGGGGCGTGACGATTTCCGGGCCATCGTGCGAGACATCGCAGGGCACCGCTATTCCAAAATCGAGCTCACCGCCTTTGTCGTGGCCTGCAACCGCGACGAACTTGACCGCGAAGAGGTGTTTTTTCTGTCCGACGCCATGGTGCAGACGGGCCAGCGGCTCGACTGGCATGAGCCGCAGGTGGTGGACAAACATTGCATCGGCGGCATTCCCGGCAACCGCACCTCGATGCTGGTGGTACCCATCGTGGCGGCGCACGGCATGCTGTGCCCCAAGACCTCCTCGCGCGCCATCACCTCGCCCGCCGGCACGGCCGACACCATGGAGGTGCTGGCCAATGTGGAGCTTCCGCTGGAGCAGCTGCAGAGCATCGTGCGGGAGCACCGCGGGTGCCTGGCCTGGGGCGGCACCGCGCAGCTTTCGCCCGCTGACGATGTGCTGATCTCGGTGGAGCGGCCGCTGTCGATCGACTCGCCGGGGCAGATGGTGGCGTCCATCCTGTCGAAGAAGATCGCCGCCGGTTCCACCCACCTCGTGCTCGACATTCCCATCGGCCCCACGGCCAAGGTGCGCTCCATGCCCGAGGCGCAGCGCCTGCGACGCCTGTTTGAATATGTGGCCCACCGCCTGGGGCTGTCGCTCGATGTGGTCATCACCGACGGGCGCCAGCCCATTGGCAACGGAATCGGCCCGGTGCTGGAGGCGCGCGACGTGATGCGCGTGCTGGAGAACGACCCCCGCGCCCCAAACGATCTGCGCCAGAAGGCTTTGCGCCTGGCGGGCCGCCTGATCGAGTGCGACCCCGACGTGCGCGGTGGCGACGGCTATGGCATTGCCCGCGACATTCTCGACTCGGGCCGCGCATTGGCGCGCATGCAGGCCATCATCCAGGCCCAGGGGGACAAGGATTTTGACCACAACAATCCGAAACTGGGCGCCTTGAGCCTGGAGGTGCACGCGGCAGCCAGCGGCGTGGTGGCGGGTATCGACAACCTGCAGATTGCCCGCATTGCGCGCCTGGCGGGGGCTCCCAAGGTGCAGGGTGCGGGGGTGGACCTGCTGTGCAAGCTGGGTGATGCGGTGGCGCAGGGGCAAACGCTGTACCGCGTGCACGCCGGTTTTGCGGCCGATCTGGAGTTTGCGCGCCAGGCGTGCGCACATGCCACTGGCTACCGCGTCGGCACGGCGGACGATGTGCCCCGTGTTTTTGTGGAGTTCTGACCATGGTTGCCCAGCCGCCGGTGGCCGATGGCCTGCTGTACTTTGACGACGAGCGCGACGCCGCGCAACGCTTGGCAGCTGCGTGCGGCATCCCCGCGCTGCCGGTGCAGCGCCATCGCTTTCCGGATGGCGAGCTGCGCCTGACGCTGCCGGTGGACGCAACGGGCCGCCTGCCCGCGCGCGCCGTGCTGCTGCGCAGCCTGCACCCGCCGAACGACAAGCTCATCGAGTTGCTGCTGGCGGCCCGCACGGCACGCAGCCTGGGCGTGCACCATCTCACGCTGGTGGCGCCATACCTCGCCTACATGCGGCAGGACATCGCTTTTCACCCGGGCGAGGCGGTCAGCCAGCGCATCGTGGGCCCGTTCCTGGCCGATCTGTTCGACGCCGTGGTCACCGTGGACCCGCATCTGCACCGCGTGGCCACGCTGGAGGAGGCCGTGCCTGCGGCGCAGACCGTGGTGGTGAGCGGCGCCCCCTTGCTGGCCGACTGGATCGTGCACCAGCGCCCCGGCGCGCTGCTGGTCGGGCCCGATGGCGAGTCCGCGCAGTGGGTTGCCCAGGCGGCAGTGCGCCACGGCCTGGACCATGCCGTCTGCACCAAGGAGCGTCACGGCGACCGCAGCGTCACCATCCACCTTCCGCCCATGGAGGTGCAGGGCCGTGCAGTGGTGCTGCTGGACGACATGGCCAGCACCGGCCATACCCTGGTCCAGGCCACGCGCCTGCTGCGTGCGGCGGGTGCGGCCTCGGTGGACGTGGCCGTCACGCATGCCCTGATCGATGCGGCTTCTCTTGACGCGCTGCACGCAGCCGGCGTGGGGCAGGTCTGGAGCACCGACTGCGTGGCCCATCCCACCAATGCCGTGGCCATGGCGCCCGCGCTGGCGCAGGCGCTGGGCGCCCTTGGGCTGCAGCCGGGGGAGCCGTCTTGAACAGGCACCCGGACGGTGCGCGCCCTGCCGCAGCGTCATGCACATGACAAAAACATGGCGAAAAATGCGGTGTTGGTGTTTTCCTCAGCCGCATGGGGGCAAATGTTAGGTAGAGTTGAACCGAATACCGAGAAGCAACCAGGAGAAATGAGATGAGCAAGAAAGTAGCGTATGTCACGGGCGGCATGGGGGGCATTGGCACCGCCATCTGCCAGCGTTTGCACAAGGAAGGCTTCACGGTCATCGCCGGCTGCGGTCCCACGCGCGACTACACGAAGTGGCTGGACGAGCAGAAGGCGCTGGGCTACACCTTCCACGCGTCGGTGGGCAATGTGGGCGACTGGGATTCCACCGTCGAGGCCTTCACCAAGACCAAGGCCGAGCATGGCACCATCGACGTGCTGGTGAACAACGCCGGCATCACGCGCGACCGCATGTTCCTCAAGATGACCCGCGAGGACTGGGACCAGGTCATCGAGACCAACCTCAACAGCATGTTCAACGTCACCAAGCAGGTGGTGGCCGACATGGTGGAAAAGGGCTGGGGCCGCATCATCAACATCAGCTCGGTCAATGGCGAGAAGGGCCAGGCCGGGCAGACCAACTACTCGGCCGCCAAGGCCGGCATGCACGGCTTCAGCATGGCCCTGGCACAAGAACTGGCCACCAAGGGCGTGACGGTGAACACCGTGAGCCCGGGCTACATCGGCACCGACATGGTCAAGGCCATCCGGCCCGACGTGCTGGAGAAGATCGTTGCCACCGTGCCCGTCAAGCGCCTGGGCGAGCCCAGTGAAATCGCGTCCATCATCGCTTGGCTGGCCTCGGAGGAGGGGGGCTACGCCACGGGGGCCGACTTCTCGGTCAACGGCGGCCTGCACATGGGCTGACCCGCTTTCCCAACAAAAAACCCCGCGGATGCGGGGTTTTTTGTTGGGGGGCTGTCACCAGCCCGGCTGACCTTCAGGCAGCTTGGCAGCGGGCGGGTGCGCGCTTGCGATCGCGTTCGTCGTCAGGCCAGGCCGTCAGGGGAGAGAGGGTGTTCATAGGGGAAAGCTCCGTTGATGGAACCTCAACGCCAGGGCTTGACGGCGCGTTGACACCCGGAGTGAAAAAAAATGCAACCCCGGCAGAGGGACGTCAGTTGCCGGGGCTGGAGCCGCTTTTGGCGTCTCAGGCACCAGCGGCGCTGGCTTCCTCGATCTGTGCCGACAGAGCCAGCCAGCGCTCTTCGAGCTCTGCCGTGGCGTCGTTGGCCGCCTTCAGGCGCCGCCCACAGTCGGCAATGTCACTGGGTGGCAGGGGCTGCGCCAGCCGTTCTTCGAGTCCGGCGCGCTCCTTCGCCAGTTCTGTGAGCCTGCGGTCGATCTGCTCCAGCTCGTTTTTGAGGGGGCGGAGCTTTTGCGCCTGCTGCTGGCGGGCCTGGGCGTCGAGTTTGCGCTGTTCGCGGGCATCGCGGGCCGGGGGCGCCGCATCCACGGGCTTGTCAGACCGCTTGGGGGCTTCTGCGCCGCCCTTTGGGCTCTCCGCGATGGATTCGGGCACGACCGGGTCCGGCACTTGCGGGCCGCCGGGCGCAGTCGACTCGGTGCGGGCCTGCTCGCGCAGGCGCCGCGCTTCGTCCAGGAGGTAGCGCTGGTAGTCGTCCAGATCGCCGTCGAACGGCCCGATGGCACCACGGCCCACCAGCCAGAACTCGTCGCACACGGCGCGCAGCAGGGCGCGGTCGTGGCTGACCAGCATGACGGTGCCCTCGAACTCGTTGAGCGCCATCGACAGGGCTTCCCGCGTGGCCAGGTCCAGGTGGTTGGTGGGTTCGTCCAGCAGCAGCAGGTTGGGGCGCTGCCAGACGATCATGGCCAGCACCAGGCGGGCTTTTTCGCCGCCGCTCATGCTGCCCACGGTCTGCTTGACCATGTCGCCGCTGAAGTTGAAGGTGCCCAGGAAGTTGCGCAGGTCCTGCTCGCGGCCCGATTCGCGGGCGTTCGGCCCCAGCTCCTTGGCCAGGCGGATCATGTGCTCCAGCGGGTTGTCTGACGGGCGCAATACGTCCAGCTCCTGCTGGGCAAAGTAGCCGATCGACAGGCCTTTGCCTTCGGTCACGGTGCCGGCCAGCGGCTTCATGGCACGGGCAATGGTCTTGACCAGCGTGGATTTGCCCTGGCCGTTGGCCCCCAGAATACCGATGCGCTGGCCCGCCAGCACGCTGCGGCTGACGTTGCGCAGGATGGTGGTTTCCACCCCGTCTTCGTTGCGGTAACCGAAAGCCGCATCGGTGATGGCCAGCATGGGGTTGGGCAGGTTGGTCGGCTCCTTGAATTCGAAGGTGAATTCGGCATCGGCCAGCACGGGAGCGATCTTCTCCATGCGGTCAAGGGCCTTGACCCGGCTCTGCGCCTGCTTGGCCTTGCTGGCCTTGGCCTTGAAGCGGTCGATGAACTTCTTGAGGTGGGCGATCTTTTCCTGCTGCTTGGCGTAGCTGGCCTGCTGCAGTTCGAGCTGCTCGGCGCGCAGGTCTTCAAACTTGCTGTAGTTGCCGCCGTAACGGGTGATCTGGGCGTTGTCGATGTGCATCGTGACATCGGTCACCGCGTCGAGAAACTCGCGGTCGTGGCTGATGACGATCATCGTGCCCTGGTAGCGCTTGAGCCAGGCTTCGAGCCACACCAGTGCGTCCAGGTCCAGGTGGTTGGTGGGTTCGTCCAGCAGCAGCAGGTCGCTCGGGCACATCAGCGCACGGGCCAGTTGCAGGCGCATGCGCCAGCCGCCTGAAAAGCTGTTGACCGGCTTGTCCAGCTCCGACACCTTGAACCCCAGGCCCAGAATCAGCGCCTGGGCGCGGGGAACGGCGTCGTGGGCACCGGCGTCGTGCAGGTCGGTGTAGGCATGGGCAATGGCCATGCCATCGTCGTCCGCCTCGGCCTGCGCCAGCTGGGCCTGCACCTCCATCAGGCGTGTGTCGCCGGCCACCACGAAATCGGTGGCCGACTCATCAGTCTCGGGCATGTTCTGCGCGACCTGTGCCATGCGCCAATGGGCCGGAATGGAGAAGTCGCCCCCGTCTTCGTGCAGGGAGCCGTTGAACAGAGCGAAAAGGCTGGACTTGCCCGCGCCATTGCGCCCCACCAGCCCCACATGTTCTCCGGGGTTGATGGTGGCGTTGACGCCGTTGAGCAGCACCTTGACGCCGCGGCGCAAGGTGACGTTTTTGAGAGTGATCATTCAGGACGGGGAGAAACGGGAGAGGGCTTCGCGCGTGACCAGCAAGACCTGGTCTTCCCCCGCGCTGGTGGGCAGCCAGAACACGGGCAATTGCGGGAAGGCCGCTTCAAAATGCGGGCTTTCGTTGCCGATTTCGAGCACCAGCACGGCGTGTTCGGACATGCGGGCAGGGGCTTCGCGCAGCAGGCTGCGGATGAAGTCCATGCCGTCGCTGCCGCCGGCCAGGGCCAGTTCGGGCTCGGCGCGGTATTCGGGGGGCAACGCGGCCATGCTCTGGGCGTTGACGTAGGGCGGGTTGCACAGAATCAGGTCCCAGGGGCCGGGCAGTTCGGCCAGGCCGTCGCTCAGCTGCAGGGCAATGCGATTCTGCAGGCCGTGCCGGTCCACGTTGATGCGGGCCACGGCCAGGGCGTCGGGGGAGATGTCGGCGCCGGTCACCTGCACGTCAGGCCAGGCCATGGCGGCCAGCACGGCCAAGCTGCCGTTGCCGGTGCACAGGTCCAGCACCCGGTGGGTGTGTTCGCCCAGAAAATCGTCGAAACCGCCGTCGGCGATGAGTTCGGCAATCAGGCTGCGCGGCACGATGGCGCGCTCGTCCACGTAGAAGGGTACGCCCTGCAGCCAGGCTTCGCGCGTGAGGTAGGCGGCGGGCTTGCGCGTGGCAATGCGCTCTTCAAAAAGAGTAGCTACCAGCGCATGCTGGCCGGGCGCTACAGGCTGATTTTGCTTGGAATCGGGTGCATCGCCAAGCGGGGTGTCCAGCGGCAAACCGAGGCGCCAGAGTACGAGCCACGCAGCTTCGTCGTGGGCGTTGGTGGTGCCATGGCCGAAAGACACGCCGGCGGCCTGGAGCCGTTGCGCGCCCGAGGCGATGAGTTCGCCCACGGTGGCGCCGACGAGCGGCGGCAGAGGGGTAGCGGGGGCTGCGCTCATGCGGCTTGCGCGGCGGTCAGTGCCTGCGCATGGAGGTTTTCGAGCGTGCGGCGGTAAATGTTCTTGAGCGGCTCGATGTCGGCCACGGCAATGTGCTCGTCGATCTTGTGGATGCTGGCGTTGGGCGGGCCCAGTTCGATCACCTGCGGGCACAGGGTGGCGATGAAGCGGCCATCGCTGGTGCCGCCGGTGGTCGAGAGTTCGGCGGTCAGTCCGGTTTCATCGGCAATGGCCTGTTGCACGGCGTCCACCAGTTCGCCCGGGGTGGTCAGGAAGGGCTGGCCGCCCAGGGTCCACTGCAGCTCGTATTCGAGTTCATGGCGGTCGAGCACGGCGTGCACGCGCTGTTTCAGGCCCTCGGCGGTCGATTCGGTGCAGAAGCGGAAGTTGAAGTCGATCACCACGTCGCCGGGAATGATGTTGCTCGCGCCCGTGCCGCCATGGATGTTGCTCATCTGCCAGCTCGTGGGCTGGAAGAAGGCGTTGCCTTCGTCCCAGCGCATGGCTGCCAGTTCGGCCAGGGCGGGCACGGCCTGGTGGATGGGGTTGCGCGCCAGGTGCGGGTAGGCAATGTGGCCCTGGATGCCGCGCACCGTGAGCTTGCCGCTGAGCGTGCCGCGGCGGCCGTTCTTGATCATGTCGCCGGTTTTCTGCACCGAGGTGGGTTCGCCGACGATGCAGTAGTCCAGCCGCTCGCCGCGTGCCTTGAGCTGTTCGACCACCACCTTGGTGCCATCGACCGACGGGCCTTCCTCGTCGCTGGTGAGCAGAAAGGCGATGTCGATCAGGGGTTCAGGGGTCGCAGCCAGGAATTCCTCCACGGCCACCACGAAGGCGGCAATGGAGGTCTTCATGTCGCTGGCGCCGCGCCCATAGAGCTTGCCATCGCGCACTGTGGGCTTGAACGGATCGCTGCCCCACTGGGCCAGCGGCCCGGTGGGCACCACATCGGTGTGACCGGCAAATGCTATTGATTTGATAGCTTTCGGCGATGGACTGGTGAGCTTTGCAGAGCGTTTTGACCACAAATTGCTGACGCGGAAGGATTCCGGGCCGCTGTCCATGGCGGTGTTGACGAAGCCCAGGGGTTCGAGGCGTTGGGCGAGGAGCTGGAGGCAACCGGCATCGTTGGGGGTGACGGAGGGCAGGGCGATGAGTTGTTCGGCCAGTTGCTGGGTACGTGACATGGGAAAGGGGAGATGAGAAATCAGGTATCGGGCTTGATGTCGAGCACGATCTCGGTGAACGAGGGAGAGTCGTCCTGGTTCTGGGTGTCGTGAGCGTCCTTGCTGGCCTGGGCGGCCTTGGCGGCCAGGGAGAAGTCGTTCTGCAGGCGCCACATGAGGTTGGTGGGCGAGTCGGCGTAGGCCAGGCCCTCCTTGCGGTCGATGCGGTTCTGCATGATGAGGCGGGCCAGATCCTCCTCGAAGGTCTGCGAACCTTCGGCCATGGATTTTTCCATGGCTTCGCGCACGCCCGAGAAATCGCCCTTTTCGATCAGCTCGGCCACCAGCTTGGTGTTGAGCATCACCTCGACGGCGGGCAGGCGTTCGCCCGCAGCCGTGCGCACCAGGCGCTGCGAGATGATGGACTTGAGCGCCGAGGCCAGGTCGCCCAGCATGGTCGGGCGCACTTCCACGGGGTAGAAGGACAGGATGCGGTTGAGCGCCTGGTAGCTGTTGTTGGCGTGCAGCGTGGCCAGGCACAGGTGGCCCGACTGGGCGTAGGCAATGGCGGCCGACATGGTTTCGCGGTCACGGATTTCGCCGATCAGGATCACGTCGGGGGCCTGGCGCAGGGCATTCTTCAGTGCCACCTGCAGCGATTGGGTGTCGCTGCCCACCTCGCGCTGGTTGACGATGGATTTCTTGTTCCTGAACTGGTACTCGACCGGGTCCTCGATGGTCAGGATGTGTCCGGTCTGCAGGCCGTTGCGCCGGTCGATCATGGCGGCCAGCGAGGTGCTCTTTCCCGAGCCGGTGGCGCCCACCACCAGGATCAGTCCGCGCTTTTCCAGGATCAGGTCGCCCAGGACGGGCGGCAGGCTCAGGTCGGCCAGGTCGGGAATCTGCTGGCTGATGAAACGGATCACCACGGCATAGCTGCCGCGCTGGCGCATGGCACTGACGCGAAAACGCCCCACGCCCGAGAGCGGTACACCCATGTTCAGCTCGCCGGTTTCTTCCAGCTCCTCGATGCGGTCGGGGGGGACGATTTCGGAGAGCAGGTTGCGCGTGGCGTCCGGCGGCAGGATCTGGTTGTTGATCGGCACGCACTCGCCGTTGATCTTGATCAGCGCCGGTGCGTTGGCCGACAGGTAGACGTCCGAGGCCTTCTTTTCGGCCATCAGGCGCAGGATTCGCTCCATCGTGCTCATGGTGATCTCCCTCAGGTGGTGTGGCTGCGTGCCTGCGCCGGTCGCGGTGTGTCAGTCGCGCAGCAGGTCGTTGAGACTGGTCTTGGAGCGCGTTTGCGCGTCCACGGTCTTGACGATGACGGCAGCATAGGTGGAATAGTCCTGGCCGGTCTTGGTCTTCTTCGGCAGGTTGCCGCTAATGACCACGCTGCCCGCGGGCACGCGGCCGTAGCTGATCTCGCCGGTGTCGCGGTTGAAGATCGGCGTGCTCTGGCCGATGTAGACGCCCATGCCCAGCACGGAGTTTTCTTCGACGATCACGCCCTCGACCACTTCGGAGCGCGCGCCGATGAAGCAGTTGTCCTCGATGATGGTCGGGTTGGCCTGCAGGGGTTCAAGCACGCCGCCCAGACCCACGCCGCCCGAGAGATGCACATTCTTGCCCACTTGCGCGCACGAGCCCACGGTGGCCCAGGTATCGACCATGGTGCCTTCATCCACATAGGCGCCGATGTTCACGTAGGAAGGCATCAGGATGGCGCCCTTGGCGACGAAGCTGCCGCGGCGTGCCACGGCCGGTGGCACCACACGCACGCCGGTGGCGGCCATTTCCGCCGCGCTCAGGCCGCCGAAACGGGTCGGCACCTTGTCGTAGAAACCCAGATCGCCGGCGGCGATGAGTTCGTTGTCCTTGAGGCGGAACGACAGCAGCACGGCCTTCTTGATCCACTGGTGCACCGTCCACTGGCCCACGGCTTCGCGGGTGGCCACGCGCAGCGCGCCGTTGTTCAACTCGGCGATGACGTGCTCGACGGCATCCAGCACTTCTTTGGGGGCGGCGTTGGGAGACAGGCTGGCGCGGTTTTCCCACGCGGTTTCAATGGTGCTCTGCAGGTGTTGGGTCATGGAATTAACGGGAACGGGATTGGATGAATTGGACGATGCGCCGGGCGGCTTCCACACATTCGGAGGTTTCGGCCACCAGGGCCATGCGCACGCGCTGGGCACCGGGGTTGGTGCCTGCCACTTCGCGCGCCAGGTAACTGCCGGGCAGCACGGTGACATTGTATTGAGCCAGCAGGCCGCGTGCGAACTCGGTATCGCTCAGGCCCAGCTGCGGTGGCACGCCCGCCCACAGGTAAAAACCGGCGTCGGGCAGGCGCACGTCCATCACGGGCTCCAGCAGCGGGGTGACCTGGGCGAACTTCTCGCGGTACAAGGCACGGTTGTCGATCACATGGCTCTCATCGCCCCACGCGGCGATGCTGGCGTTTTGCACGGCCGGGCCCATGGCGCTGCCGTGGTAGGTGCGGTAGAGCAGGAAGGATTTGACCAGCGCTGCGTCGCCCGCCACGAAACCGCTGCGCAGGCCCGGCACGTTGCTGCGCTTGGACAGGCTGGTGAAGGACAGCAGGCGCCGGAAATCGCTGCGGCCGAGCTTTGCGGCGGCTTCCAGCCCGCCCAGCGGGGGCTCGTCGCGGAAGTAGATCTCGCTGTAGCACTCGTCGGACGCGATCACGAAGCCATGGCGGTCGGAGAGGGCGAACAGCTTTTCCCACTCGGCCAGCGGCATCACCGCGCCCGTGGGGTTGCCGGGCGAGCAGACAAACAGCAGCTGCGTGCGCTGCCAGACCGCGTCGGGCACGCTGTCCCAGTCCACGGCGAAGTTGCGCGCAGGGTCACTCGGGGCGAAATACGGCGTGGCACCCGCCAGCAGCGCTGCGCCTTCGTAGATTTGGTAGAAGGGGTTGGGGCACACCACCATCGCGTCGCCGCCCGAGGGGTCGATGACGGTCTGGGCAAAGGCAAAAAGCGCCTCCCGCGAGCCATTGATGGGCAGCACTTGCGTGGCGGGGTCCATTGCCAGCCCATAGCGGCGCGCCAGCCAGCCGGTGAAGGCTTCGCGCAGGCGGGGCTCTCCGGCCGTGGCCGGATAGTTGGCCAGGCCGTCGAGGCCGGCCACCAGCGCTTCCTTGATGAACGGCGGGGTGGCGTGGCGGGGTTCGCCCATGCCCAGACTGACCGGGCTGTAGGACGCTGGGGGCGTGACACCCGCGAAGAGCTGGCGCAGCCGCTCGAATGGGTAGGGCTGCAATTGGGAAAGCAGGGGGTTCATGGGGCGCCATTATGGGCGATGGCATCGCATGCCGCCCTGCGCCGGATGGGCGCCGCATGCCGAAAGACTGGCAGGCAAGACTGGATGTCAGTACAGTGCAAGCAGAGTATGAACACTATGGCGTGATAACACGCAGTGTGCCGTGGGTTCGCGTTCGTTCCTGCGGGGTGGTGCTCCCCGCCGCACAACGGCAGAGAAAACCCATTTCAGGCAAGGAGGCAACAAAATGACCGAGTCCCTATTCTTATTGCCGGGCACTGCATTGATGCGGCGCCTGCCCCTGTGGGGCAAGCTGCTGATGCTGGGGACGGTGGCGGTGGCCTCCCTGCTGCTTCTGGCCTTGCTGGCCGGGCAGGGGGCGTCCGCCCCGGTGGTGTGGAGCGCTCTGGCGCTGTGCGTGCTGGGCGTGGGGTATCTGCTGGCCGCGCTGTATGCCAGCCTGTCTTCGGACCTGGGTGCCCTGGCGCATGCGATGGACCAGACCGCGCGAGGCAACCTGGGCGTTCATGTGCAGATGCGGGGCCGGGACGAACTGGCCGATCTGGCCCAATTGCTTGATCGTATGGTGCGCACCCTCTCGGGCATGGTGGCCAATATCCGCAGCAACGCCGCACTGGTGTCGCATGCGGGGCAAAGCATCGCGCGGGACAGCCAGGCATTGGCGGAGCGCACGGAGCAGCAGGCGGCCAGCCTGGAGCAGACCGCTGCCAGCGTGGAACAGCTGTCGTCCACCGTTCAGAACAATGCCCAGACCATCCACGCCGCCGACCTGCAGGCCCGCGAGGTCAGCCAGGCGGCAGAGCAGGGAACCCAGGCCATGGCGCGGGCCGTGCAGTCGGTGGAGGCCATCCAGCAGGGCGCGCGCCGCATGAATGAAATCATTGGTGTGATCGACGGCATTGCCTTCCAGACCAACATTCTGGCCCTGAACGCCGCCGTGGAGGCCGCTCGGGCGGGTGAGCAAGGGCGCGGCTTTGCCGTGGTGGCTTCGGAAGTCCGTACCCTGGCCGGGCGCTCGGGCGAGGCGGCGCGGGAAATCCGGGCCCTGATCAGCGCGTCGGTCCAGCAGGTGGAGTCCAGCGCCGGACTCATCCGCTCCGCAGGGGAGGGCATTTCGTCCATGGCCGGCGGAATCCGCAGTGTGGCGGCCACCATGTCGGAGATTGCCACATCGGGGGCCGAGCAGAGTACCGGCCTGCAGGAAATCACCACCGCCGTGCGCCAGTTGGACCAGATCACCCAGCACAACGCCCATATGGTGGAGCACGCCGTGCAGCAGGCCAATGCCCTGGAGGGCCGGGCCCGCACACTGTCGAGCGCGGTGGAGTCCTTCCGTCTGCAGCAAGGCACGGCCGACGAGGCCGTGGCACTGGTCCAGCGTGCCGTGGCCATGCGTGCGGGCACCTCGCGCGACCAGTTCCTGCGCACCATTACCGACAAGAGCCAACCGTTCCACGACCGCGACATGTACGTGTTTGCGCTCGACCGGGCTGGCACCTACCTGGCTTTTGGTGGCAACCCGGCCAAGGTGAGCACGCGGGTGCAGGACATTCCGGGCATCGCGGGTGAACAGCTGGTGCAGGACATCGTGGCCCAGGCCGAGCGGGGACCGGGCTGGGTTGAGTACGACATCAACAACCCGGCCACGGGCACGGTGCAGACCAAGATGTCGTTCGTCCTCATGGTGGACGACATGTACGTGGGTTGCGGCGTCTACAAAAACCTCGCCGCCCGCGCCTGAAACAGACGGCCGCTTCTGCGCTCAGCCAGCCCGGCGTTCCCGGGCCCGTGCCAGCGCAGCGGCAATGGCGGCCTGTTTGTTCTCTGCTGGAGGCGGTGGCGAGTCCGTGCCGACTGCGGCGGCCGCGAGGGCCGGTGTGCCCAGCCGTTCGGTTTCTTCGTGCGCCTCGCGGGCCAGCCGTTCTTGCCGGAAGACATAGCGTTCTCGCGCCTGCTGGGCCTGCGCGGGGCTCCAGGCCGCCCAGCCGGTGGCCTGGCCACTGGCGTTTTTCAGGGACATGCAGTCGACCGGACAGGCGGGTATGCACAGCTCGCAGCCAGTGCAGTACGGCTCCATCACCGTATGCATGAGCTTGTTCGCACCGACGATGGCATCGGTCGGGCAGGCCTTGATGCACAGGGTGCAGCCGATGCACCAGTTTTCATCAATCACCACCACGCTGCGCGGACCTTCGGTGCCAAAGCGCGGGTCGAGCGGGCGGGCCGCCTGGCCTGTCAGTGCAGCCAACCGGGCAATGCCCTGGGCACCCCCGGGGGGGCACTGGTCGATACCGGCCTCGCCGCTGGCGATGGCCGTGGCATAGGCCGCACAGTCGGCGTAGCCGCAGCGCGTGCATTGGGTCTGCGGCAGGGCCGCATCAATGCGCGCAGCCAGACCCTCCAGTGCCTGCATGCCGGATATCAGGCCGCCTTGTTGCGCGATGGGCGCTTGGCCTGAACGGGCGCCGGAGCCGCGGTGACGGTGGCGACTTCGCCTTCGGGCTGCACCGCCGGGGCCGCTGCCGCGGTGACCGGTGCAACGGCGGGGCTGGCCGCCACCGGGGTGACCCAGCGCGTGGCGGGTGCGGAGGCCTTGGCCTGCACGGGCTGAACGGGGGCGGGTGCAGCCGCCGTCTTGGCCTGCGCGGAGGGTTTCACGGAAGGTGCCGCTGCTTTGGCGGGGCGTGTGGCCGCTGGCTGGGGCGCAGCGGCTGGCTTCTTGGGCGGCGTTGTCTTGGCGCTGGCGGCTTTGCGGGTGCTGGCGGGTGCGGGTGCCGGGCGGGCCCGTGGCTTTTCTTCCACCGTAGCGGACTGGGCCGTCGGGGTCTTCTTCGGAGCGGCCACAGGCGTTGCGGCTGCCTTGGCCTGGGGCTTCTGGTGCTCCAGGATGAAGCTGCGGACCAGCGGATACACCTGCTCGCGCCAGCGGCGGCCGCTGAAAATGCCGTAGTGACCAGCGCCCTTGGCTTCGTGGTGGCGCTGTTCCTTGCCCGCCAGCCCGGTGCACAGGTCGTGGGCGGCGCGTGTCTGGCCGGCGCCAGAGATGTCGTCCAGCTCGCCTTCAATGGTCAGCAGGGCGCCCTGGGTGATGTCCTGCGGACGCACCCGCTCGACCTTGCCTTCCGGAGAGCGGACATCCCAGGTGCCGTTGACCAGCTTGAATTCCTGGAACACGGTGTGGATGGTTTCGAGGTAGTAGTCGGCGTCCATGTCGAGCACGGCGTTGTACTCGTCATAGAACTTGCGATGCGCCTCGGTGCTGATGTCGTCGGCCTTGATCAGGTTCTTGAAATAGTCGTAGTGGTTGACTGCGTGGCGGTCGGGGTTCATGGCGACGAAGCCGGCATGCTGCAGGAAGCCCGGGTACACGCGGCGGCCAGCGCCGGGGAAGTTGCCCGGCACGCGGTAGATGACGTTGTTCTCGAACCACTCGAAGCTGCGCTCGTTGGCCAGGTTGTTCACCGCCGTGGGCGATTTGCGCGCGTCGATGGGGCCGCCCATCATGGTCATCGACAGCGGTGTGGTTTCGCCCCGGCTGGCCATCAGCGAGACGGCGGCCAGCACGGGTACGGTGGGCTGGCAGACGCTGATGACATGGCAGTTGCCATAAATGCCTTGTAGGTGGCGGATGAACTCCTGCACGTAATTGACGTAGTCGTCCAGATGGAATTCGCCCTCGGACAGCGGCACCAGCCGGGCATTCTTCCAGTCGGTGATGTAGACCTTGTGGTCGCTCAACATGGAGCGCACGGTGTCGCGCAGCAGCGTGGCGTAGTGGCCCGACAGCGGGGCGACGATCAGCACGACGGGCTGACCCTTGAGTTTCTCAAGCGTTTTCGGATCGTCAGAGAAACGCTTGAACCGGCGCAGTTCGCAGAAGGGCTTGTTGATCTCCACGCGCTCGTGAATGGCCACTTCCACACCGTCCACCGGCACGGTCTTGATCTCGAACCCGGGCTTCTCGTAGTCTTTGCCCAGACGGTAGATCAGGTCGTACCCTGCCGACATGCGCTGCGACAGAGGCGTCTTCTGGAACGGCGAGGACGGATTGCTGTAGAGCTTGGAGGCAGCCAGCGCAAAGTCCGCAAAAGGCTCCATCAAGGAGCGCTGGGTTTCGTAGATCTGGTAGAGCATGGGCGGAATCCGAAAATGTTGCAGTGCAATATAACAGTATTTGGTTACTTCTGCGGGCAGTGGAACTACCGATAACCAGTCGCGTACGCGACAGCAGCAACAAAACACCGCAAGCGATCGATGCGGTTGCTATCGTAAAGATAGCTTGTTGCGCTTTTATATATTGCCCTAGAGGCCTTTTTTATCAATATTTTTTGCGCCTGCCGGGGCTGCGGCACCCTGGGTCTGCAGCCAGGCCTCGAACGAAGTCCGGGACACCTTGCGCAGCGCATGGCCAAACAAGTCCTTGTTACTCAGGTACAGGCAGTGGCGGATGACGGTGTACGGATTGAACTGGGCTGACGGGTTCTGTTCCTCGAAATACTGCTTGTAGCGCTTGACGATGCCGATCGTCTGGCGCATCAAGGTGTTGAAGCGTGCCCGGGTGATGCCCGGTGACCACGCGTGCACGTCATCGACAAAGCTGTCCACCTTGTGCGGCTCGAACGCGAAATCCTTGAAGAAATGGTTGGCGATCTTGAGGAACGAGAACGCGTTGAGCCCGCTGCCCTGGGCCGATTCGGGCGCGGTCGGTTGGGGGTCGGCATCGGTGACGGGATCGTCGGGTTCGTCCGGCGTCTTGCGCATTTCGGCTTCGGTCTCGTCCCGGATCTGACGGAATTCGCGGTCCGCCAGCTCAAACAGCGCTGCCAGCACGTTGATGCGCCGCTTGAGCGGCCCCGGAATGGCTTTCTTGTACTTGATCTTGTGGTCCAGAACGCTCCAGGAGTCCTGAACAATCGTGCGGATCTGCAATTCAATGGGCCACTCGGCCAGCAGGGCCTGTTCCGGCAGGGCTGCCTGCGCGGCATTGAGCCGCAAGTCCAGATGCAGGCCCTTGTAGCCGAAGGAGCCCTCCGTGCCCTCCACGTCCCGGACCTTGTCGGTCACGTCGATGACGTCGAAAACGTTTTCGACCGCCTGCGCCACCTTGTCCAGCTCGTCCTCGTACAGGCAGACCACGCGCACGCCGATCAGGTCGCTGATGAAGGGGCGAATTTCGTAGGGGGTTCCGCTCTCTTCCAGCCCTGCGCGGTACTTGCGCGAGAACTTGCGGATGCATTCATCGCGTTCCTTGACCCGGCCTTCGACCTTGGAGATCTCCAGCGAGCCGTCGCGCATCAACTGTGCGTTCACGAGGGCCACATAGGCCTCACAGGCGGCCTGCATGGTCGACAGGTGTTGGTCGTGAAACGACAGGAACCGGGACTGCTCCTGCTCGAAGTCAAGCGATGGCATGGGTGTGCTTTCTGAATATCCGGGGCGGCGGGCCGTGCCTGCGGGTATACCGCAAATATGGGAGGTTTCCATAATGCCTCCGTCAAAGGGGTTGACCATAATGGCCACCACACCACAGGTGCCGTCGTCCTTGCCATCGCCGGGGGCGGGGCTGGTTGCCACTTCCGTCGCCGATGCCGCCCACTTCCACCCAAGAGTCTGCTGAAAGCCCCACGACCCATGACCGCTGGCCGGTGCTGGCAGGCGTGCTGCTGGCTTTGCTCCTGCTGGGTTTCACACTGCTGTACTGGATGGGGGAGGTGCAGGAGGCCCGGTCCCGGCGCAGCCAGACCTTTGCCGCAGCCGTGGACCGCATCGCCTACAGCATCCAGGAACGGATGGATACCTACGAGATCGTGCTGCGCGGGGTGAAAGGCTACTACGACGGTTCCGAAAGCATCGACCGTGCCGAATTCCATGCCTACGTGAAGGCCCTGCGGCTGCAGGAAACCCTGGCGGGCTTGCAGGGCGTTGCCTATGTGCTGCGCCTGCCTGCCAGTGACTTGCCTGCGCACACCCAGGAGATGCGCGCCAAGGGGTTTCCCACGTACAGCGTGCATCCCGAAGGGCCGCGTCCGCAGTACACCCCGGTGTCGCATATCGAACCCCTGACCGATGACAACTTCAAGGCGCTGGGTTTTGACGTCAGCACCATGCCCGCAGCCCGCGAGGCCCTGGACCGTGCACGGGATTCGGGCGGGCTGGCCCTGACATCGGCGCTGGCATTGCGGCAGGACATTGGCAAGCCGACGGCCGTCGGCATGGTCATGTATCTGCCCATCTATGCCAACAGCGCGGATGGGACAACGGTGGAAGGCCGCCGGTCAGGCATTGTGGGCTGGGTGTCCGCGCCCTTCCGCGTGAATGAACTGCTGCAGGGCATGGCCCAGCAGCTTGACGCCGACATTGATCTGGCCATCTACGATGCGGAGCAACCCTTGGCGGGCCGGTTGGTCTATGGCCAAGAAGTGGCGCCAGGCGCCGGGTTGCGCGGCTTGCGCCAGATGCAGTTCGGGGGGCGCACCTGGACGCTGTCCATGCAGCCCCTGCCCGAATTCGAAAACCGGTTCGACGATGGCGGGCCGCATCTCAACGCCTTGCTGGGGGTGGCCCTGAGCCTGCTGGTCGGAGGGTTGACCTGGGTTCTGGCCACCGGACGCGAGCGCGCCCAGGCGTTGGCGCACGACATGACCCGGGCCCTGCGCAGCACCCGGGACGACCTGGAAAGCACTCTCAACGCCATTCCCGACCTGCTGTTCGAGCTGGACACGGAGGGGCGCATTCTCCATTTCCGGTCGGCGCGATCCGGGCAGCTAGCGCTGGCGCCGACGACGTTCCTCGGACAGCGTCTGGCAGAGCTTGTGCCGCCGGAGTCGGCCCCGGGTTGCCGCGCCGCCCTGGAGGCCGCACGCCACACGGGTTACTCGGACGGGCACCAGTTCTGGCTGGCGCTGGGGCCGCAAACCCGCTGGTTCGAGCTGTCGATCGCACGCAAGGAAAGCGCCTTGCCGGGACAAGGGGCGTGCTTCATCGCTTTGTCGCGAGACATCACGGAGCGCAAACAGGCGGAAGCCCGAACGCACCAGCTGGCGTACTTCGATGCGCTGACCGGACTGCCCAACCGCCGCATGCTGCTCGACCGCCTGGAGCATGGTCTGGCCATGGCCCACAAGTCAGGCCGGGTGGGGGCGCTGCTGTACATCGATCTGGACAATTTCAAGCAGATCAATGACGCGCGCGGCCACTCCCTGGGTGACGTGCTGCTGATGCAGGTGGCACAGCGCCTCACGCAACTGCTGCGGCCGGAAGACACGGTGGCGCGGCTTGGCGGCGACGAGTTCGTGGTGCTCATCAGCGACATGGCCTCCGATATCGAATCGGCCGGGCGCGATGCGCTGCTTCTGGGCGAGAAGGTGCGGGCGGCGCTGGAGATGCCCTACATCATCGATACCCATGTGTATGACAGCGCTGCCAGCATTGGCATCACGCTGTTTCCCAAGCGGGGCGAGGGGGTGGAGGATCTGTTGCGTGAGGCCGATACAGCCATGTACCGTGCCAAGGACCGGGGGCGCAACCGCATCAGCTTCTACGAGGCGGCCATGCAGGCCGATGTGCAGGAGCGGCTGGCGCTGGAGCAGGATCTCAAGAAAGCCCTGGCCGGGGGGCAACTGGCGGCCCATGTGCAGGTCCAGGTGGATGGGACGGGCACGGTGGTGGGTGGCGAGTTGCTCATGCGCTGGAACCACCCGGAGCGCGGCAGCGTTCCGCCGTCGCGTTTCATTCCGGTCGCGGAGTCCTCGGGCCTGATCCTGCGCATGGGCGACTGGATGCTCCAGCAGGCGTGTGAAGCGTTGGCGCGCCTGCAGGCTGCCGGTGGTGTGCTGTCCCTCTCCGTCAACGTGAGCCAGCGCCAGTTCCGGCAAGAGGATTTTGTTGGGCGCGTGCGCGAATTGCTGGCGCAAACGGGCGCGCCGCCCGAGCATCTCATTCTCGAAGTGACCGAAAGCCTGCTCATCGAGAACCTGGACGACACCATCGCCCGAATGACCGAACTGGTGCACATGGGCGTGCGTTTTTCGATCGACGATTTTGGAACGGGATACTCCAGCCTGGCCTATCTGAAGAAGCTGCCGCTGTACGAACTCAAGATCGACAAAAGTTTCGTGCAGGACACCCCGGACGACCCCAATGACACGGCCATCGTGGAATCCATCCTCTCGGTGGCCCGCCACCTCGGATTGCGCGTGGTGGCCGAGGGCGTGGAAAACCGCGCCCAGGCCGACTTTCTCGTGGCAAGCCACTGCGACTGCCTGCAAGGCTACCTGTTCGGCCGACCCGAGCCCCTGGAGCCCTGGGTGGCGCGGAGGCTGGGTTGAGTGGCGCAACCCCTTTCACTCGTCTCGCTGTGCGTGCAGGGAAGGGGCGCCCCTTGCGCGGTGGCTGCTGGCCTGGGCCGCGCTCCATTCAAAGTGCGGTGCAAGCATTGATACGGCGTCAGGGGAGCGGCGTGCCCCGCGATGCCGCCTGTGCCAACGCCATCACCTCGCGTGGCGGGCGGTCCTTGAGGCGGTGGTCGCTCCAGAACTGGCGCCAGCGGCGTGCCCCCGGCATGCCGTGGCGCAGGCCCAGCATGTGGCGGGCTATGGCGTACCAGTGCGTGCCATGCTGCGCGGCCTCGCGTTCCATGTAGTCCACCATGGCCGCCTCGACCGTTTCGCGGGTGAGGGTGCTCTCGGGCGCGCCGTAATACAGCGCATCCCAGCGCGCCAGCCACCAGGGGTTGTGGTAGGCCTCGCGGCCCACCATCACGCCGTCGAGGTGCTGCAACTCTTCCTGCACCAGGGCATCGGTGCTGAGCCCGCCATTGATGGCAATGGTCAGGTGCGGAAAGTCCTGCTTGAGCTGGCGCACCACCGCGTAGCGCAGCGGGGGAATTTCGCGGTTTTCCTTGGGTGACAGGCCCTTGAGCCAGGCGTTGCGGGCGTGCACGATGAACACCTTGCAGCCTGCCTCGGCCACGGTGCCGATGAAGTCCCGCACGAAGGCGTAGCTCTCGTCCTTGTCGATGCCGATGCGGTGCTTGACCGTCACGGGCACTTGCACCACGTCCACCATGGCCTTCACGCAGTCGGCCACCAGTTGCGGCTCGTTCATCAGGCAGGCGCCAAAGGCGCCGCGCTGCACGCGCTCGCTGGGGCAGCCGCAGTTGAGGTTGATTTCGTCATAGCCCCATTGTTCGCCCAGGCGGGCGCAATGCGCCAGGTCGGCGGGCTCGCTGCCGCCCAGCTGCAGGGCCACCGGGTGCTCCTCGGCGTTGTAGCGCAGGTGGCGCGCCACGTCGCCGTGGATCAGGGCGCCGGTGGTCACCATTTCGGTGTAGAGCAGGGTGTTCCGGCTCAGCAGCCTGTGCAGGTAGCGGCAATGGCGGTCGGTCCAGTCCATCATGGGCGCGACGGACATGCGCCAGGGGCTGTATCGGTGATGGGTCGGGGCGGTTTTCAAGAGTGAGGGCGGGGGTGAATACACGGTGCACGAGTCCATGCGCACGGCAGGCTCGCAGAGTCCGCGATTTTCTCACTGAAGCCGGAGCCGGGCATTTGCCAGGGTGCGTGGGCCGGGCCCGGTGCGATACTTCGCCACGGAACCTTCGCTTTCCCTCTTCAACCGACCGAGGCCGCGCAATGGACATTCACGGCAAACCGATCAACCAGCGGATCGACTGGCTTTTCGAGCGTGCGCGCGACTACGCCGCGCGCTTTGGCAGCCCCGAAAACTGGCTGGCGCGCGAGCGCTACCAGGCCTTGCATCCCACGGCCATTGCGGTGCTCAAGTGCATGGATGGACGCATCAACATTCCGGTGGCCACCAATACGCCGCTGGGCATCATCCAGCCGTTTCGCAACCTGGGAGGAATTTTCGACCTGGGCTGGCCGCATCTGGGCGAGGTGCTCGCGGGCTATGTGCAGCGGTGCGTGCGCGAGGGACGGCAGGTGCTGCTCGTCATCACCTACCACTTCTCGCGCGGCAGCGTGCACCGTGGTTGCGCCGGGTTCAATGGCGACACGGCCGCCGCCATTGCGCACACGCGCCATATCAAGGCGCAGGTCGAGTCGGTGTTTGGCCTGGGCCACGGCACCGTGTACCCGCTGCTGTGCGGCTTCGAGACCGACGAGGATGCCTTGCTGATCCACGGTGGGCAGGGAGAGGTTCTGGACTTGTCGCAGGCGGACGGGCTTGATGAGGATGGGCTGATGCAGCGGCTGGCCGCGCTGTTTCCCGACATGCCACGGCAGATACGCCACGACCTGTTGCCGCTGCTGTGCGGCAACCAGGCGCACATCCGGGAGGTGCGCCAGATGCACCGCGCCGCCGACATCGAGCACCGCGAGTGGATGATCTGCCTGGGGAGGGGCTTTGACTTCCTGCACATGCCTAATCTGGCCCTGATTGTCGGCCCCTACAGCCCCGATCTGGCCGACCCGGTGGGCAAGGCGGCCAGCATCATCGAGGCCAACATGGCGCGCGGACGCATTCCGGACGATGGCTTCCTGCTGCTTGCCTCGGTGCCCTATGAGGAGATCGGGATGGACCGCGCCCGTGCCGTGCTCAAGTCGGCCTTTCTGGCAGATTTCGCTGCCGGGGTGATCGCGGCGCAGTTTCCCGCACTGGCTGAAAAAATGCATGTCCGCAAAGCGGTGCTGGACTGGCGGGCACGCCGGCTGGAGCCGCTTGAAACGCCGGAATACCAGTCCCTTGGATGATTTTGGATTTGAAAGACGGGTTTTGACGCAATTTGCATGGGTTTGCCGTCCGGCGAATGCCTGCCGGGGGCTTCCGTGCGCGGCCAGTGCGGCATCGATGTAAACCCCCATATGCTCTAGGCGCCAGCCTCTAGAGCCTCCTTTGCATCGCGTGCGATAGTAGAAAGATGCAAAGAAGATCCCTCTTGAAGCTGGGCCTGGTTTCGGGCGTGGCGCTGGCCTTGGCCGGAGGTGCCGCAGTGCTGCTGCGGCCCGGGCTGGACAACGGGCGGCTGACCGCGCCCGCCCGCGCGCTGTTTGCCAGTCTGGGGCGCGCCATCCTCCAGGGCACCCTGCCGACCGGCCCGCAGGACCGGGCGCAGGCGGTGCAAGGCATGGTCGAGCGCATCGACACGCTGGCGCAAAACCTGCCGCCCCATGTGCAGGCCGAACTGTCACAGCTGGTGGGGCTGCTGTGCACCGCGCCGGGGCGCCTGGGGCTGGCGGGCCTGGCCACGGATTGGCCCGATGCCACCGACGCCCAGGTGCAGGCCGCCCTGGATGGCATGCGCTTCTCCAGCCTGGCGGTGCGCCAGCAGGCCTATCTGGCGCTGCACGAGATCGTGGGCGGTGCCTATTTCTCCGAAGAGAGCACCTGGTCCGTGGTGGGCTACCCCGGTCCTATGGCCATCTGAAACCGACCTTGTCAGCATATGAGCAATTTTCCCGACCCCATTCGCGATGGTTTGCAGCGCGGCTGGAAAGTGCTGGGCGGCGCGCATGGCGCCCTGCCTGAAAAAATCACCTGCGACGTCGCCATCGTGGGCTCGGGCGCGGGGGCGGGCATCACCGCCGAACTGCTGTCCCGCGCGGGCCTGAATGTGGTGATCGTGGAGGAGGGGCCGCTCAAGAGTAGCAGCGACTTCCGCCAGCGCGAGTCCGAGGCCTACCCCGCGCTCTACCAGGAGAGCGGCAGCCGCAAAACCACGGACAAGGCCATCTCCATCCTGCAGGGCCGCTGCGTGGGGGGCTCCACCACGGTGAACTGGACCAGCTCCTTCCGCACCCCCGTGCCCACGCTGCAGCACTGGCAGCAGCACTTTGGCCTCGACGATTTCAGCCGCGCGGCCCTGGACCCGTATTTTGAGCAGGCCGAGCGGCGGCTCAACGTCACGCCGTGGCTGGTGCCACCGAACGAGAACAACGATCTGCTGCGGCGCGGCGCCGACAAGCTGGGCATTCCCTCGGCGGCCATCGCGCGCAACGTCAAGGGATGCTGGAGCCTGGGTTCCTGCGGCATGGGCTGCCCCACCAACGCCAAGCAGTCCATGCTGGTGACCACCATTCCCGAGGCGCTCGACAAGGGGGCTACGCTGCTGGTGGAAACGCGCGCCGAGCAGCTGGTGATGAGCGGCGGCAAGGCCCAGGCGCTGCGCTGTGTGGCCGTACAGCCCAATGGGGCGGTGCAGGGCGGTGCGCATACCACCGTCGTGGCGCGGCATTTTGTGCTGGCGGGCGGCGCCATCAATTCTCCGGCCGTGCTGCTGCGCTCAAAGGCACCCGATCCGCACGGCCGCCTGGGCACGCGCACTTTCTTGCACCCGGTGGTGATGTCCGCCGCCGTGCTGGAGCAAAAGGTGGAGGGCTGGTCGGGCGCGCCGCAAACCATCTATACCGACCATTTCCTGGAAACCCAGCCCATCGACGGCCCCATCGGCTTCAAGCTGGAGGCGCCGCCCTTGCATCCGGTGATTCTGGCGACGACGCTGCCGGGCCATGGGCAGACACATGCCGACCTGCTGGCCAAGTTTCCGCGCACCCATGTGCTGCTGGCCTTGCTGCGCGACGGCTTCCATGCGCAGTCGCAGGGGGGGCGGGTGCAGTTGCGGGGCGACGGCTCTGCGGCGCTCGACTATCCGTTGACCGATTTCGTGATGGACGGCGCGCGCCGCGCCCTGCTGGCCATGGCCGAGCTGCAGTTCGCCTCGGGCGCGCAGGAGGTGCTGCCGGTGCACGAGATGGCGCGGCCCTACACCTCCTGGGCACAGGCCCGGGCCGCCATTGAACAGCTGCCCATGAAGCCCTTGCTGACCAAGGTGGTCAGCGCCCATGTGATGGGGGGCTGCGGCCTGGCGGGCACCGAGGCGCTGGGCGTGGTGCGCCCCGATGGCGTGCACTGGCAGGTGGACAACGTGTCCGTGCATGACGGCTCTATCTTCCCGACCAGTGTGGGCGCGAACCCCCAGCTGTCCATCTATGGCATTGTCAACCGGCTCGCGCAGGGGTTGGCACAGCGCCTCACAGGGGCGCCTGCGCAAATGTTGGCCTGATCTGGTCCAGGGCCGATTCAGCGCGGGTGGGTATCCACCATTTCGCGCATGCGCTTGCGCAGCGTGCGCTCGCGGCGCTGTTCCTCGCGCCAGTCGTCGCGCACTCCGCGCCACAGTGCAATTGCCAGCAGCAGAATCACGCCGGTAAAGGGCAGGGCGAACACGATGGTGGCCGTCTGCACCGCCTTGACCCCGCCTGCCAGCAGCAGGCTGATGGCAATACCCGCCACCAGCACGCCCCAGGTCACCTTGACGCGGGCGCTGGGGTTCTCGTTGCCGCCGGTGCTCATCATGCCCAGCACCAGCGTGGCCGAATCGCCTGAGGTAACAAAAAACACCAGCACCAGCACTGTGGCCACAAAGGTCATCACGGCGCCCAGGGGCAGGGCGTCGAACAAGGCAAACAGTGCGGTCGAGACATCGGCCTTCACCGCCTCGGCCATGGGCAGGCCTTGCATGATCTCCATGTGCAGTGCAGTGCCGCCAAACACCGAGAACCAGACAAACGCCGCCAGCGTGGGGGCCAGCACCGTGCCCAGCAGGAACTCGCGGATGGTGCGTCCGCGCGACACGCGCGCGATGAACAGCCCCACAAAGGGCGACCAGCTCACCCACCAGGCCCAGTAGAACACCGTCCAGCCGCCCACCCAGCCGCTGTCTCGGAACGGAGTCATGCGCAGGCTCATGCGTACAAACTCGCTCACGTAGGCGCCCAGCGTGCTGGTGAAGGTGTCGATGATGACCACCGTGGGCCCCAGCACAAACACCGCCAGCGCCAGCAGCGCCGCCATGATGAGGTTGAAGGTGGACAGCCACTTGATCCCCTTGGTCACCCCGGTGATGGCCGACAGCAGGAACAGCACCGTGGTCACCACGATGATGCCCACCTGTGACGCATGGCCCACGGGCAGGCCCAGCACGCGGTGCAGACCGCTGTTGATCTGCAGCGCCCCCATGCCCAGCGATGCCGCCACACCAAATGCCGTGGCAATGACAGCCAGCACGTTCACCAGCGGGCCCAGGGCGCGTGCCCAGCCCCAGGGCAGGCTTTGCACGGCGGTGCTGACCAGTGCCGAGCCGCCTTTGCGGAATTGAAAGAACGCAATGGCCAGCGCCACGATGCTGTACACCGCCCAGGGGTGCAGGCCCCAGTGGAAAAAGCTGTAGCGCATGGCGGCGTTGGCGGCCTCGGGTGTGTTGGGGGCAATGCCCGGTGGGGGCGCGCCGTAATGCGACACGGGCTCGGCCACGCCCCAGAACACCAGACCAATGCCCATGCCCGCGGCAAACAGCATGGCAAACCACGCGCCGATGGAAAATTCGGGCTCTTCGTCTTCCGAGCCGAGCTTGAGGTCGCCGTAGCGGCTGAAAGCCAGAATCAGGGCCATCACCACCAGGCCCAGCACCACCCACAGGTAGAACCAGCCAAAGTTGCGCGTGATGGTGGCCAGCGCCGTTTCAAACACGCCGCCCAGCGACGCCGGGGCGACGACGCCCCATAGAACAATGGCCAGGATCAGCCCGGCCGAAATGAAAAGTTGCATGCTTTCCTCCCGGATTATTGGTGTGTGGTTTGGGGAAAGTGGGTGCCGCGCGGACTGAAGGCGGACCCGCCCGGCAGCAGGGCGCGGGCATCGGAGCGTGCAGATGCTCCGTAGAAAAGCAGGCAGTTTAATGACTTCGGTGTTTGCTTGCAGGAAGCTGTCCCGATCTCAGCACCGGGCTCCTGGGTTTGGCAATCATGGCGAGAGTTAGCTATGCTAAAGATAGCATGTAGCGCTTTGTTTACGTGCGCTTAAGCCAATTTTTGCCATAAATTATTGCGTATCGACAGCCTTCAGACAATTTGCCGCGGCGTTGGAAAAAACCGACACCACAGGGTTTTTGGCGGTGATAACTTTGCGCCCCTGACCAAGACAACCCAGGAGCACACATGCCCAAAACCCTGATCGAACCCTTCCGCATCAAAAGTGTGGAACCCATCCGCATGACCACCCGCGCCGAGCGCGAGCGCCTGCTCGAAGAAGCCAAGCTCAACGTCTTCAAGCTGCGCGCCGAGGACGTGCTGATCGACTGGTTGACCGATTCCGGCACCGGCGCCATGTCCAGCCGCCAGTGGGGCGCCATCATGGAAGGCGACGAAAGCTACGCCGGCGCGCGCAGCTTCTACCGCCTGGAAAAGGTGATCCAGGACATCACCGGCATGCAGTACTTCGTGCCCACGCACCAGGGCCGCGCGGCTGAGAAGGTGCTGTTCGGCGCCACCTGCAAGGCGGGCGACCTGGTGCCCAACAACTGCCATTTCGACACCACGCGCGGCAACCTCGAATACATGGGCGTGGAGGCCGTGGACCTGGTGATTGCCGAGGGCCTGCAGCCCGCGCTGGACTACCCCTTCAAGGGCAACATCGACCTGGCGCGCGTTGAGGCGGTCCTGAAGGAGCAGGGGCACCGCATTCCCTTCGGCATGATCACCGTGACCAACAACACGGGCGGCGGCCAGCCGGTGTCGATGGCCAACATCCGCGCCTACGCCGCGCTGCTCAAGAAGTACGGCAAGCCCTTCATCATGGACGTGTGCCGCTTCTCGGAGAACGCCATGTTCATCAAGATGCGCGAGCCGGGCTACGAGAACACGCCGATCAAGGACATCGTCAAGGAAATGTTCTCCTACGCCGACGGCGCCACCATGAGTGCCAAGAAAGACGGCATGGTCAACATCGGCGGCTTCATCGTGCTGCGCAGCGAAGAATGGCTGGACGCCGTGCGCAACGGCCTGATCATGATGGAAGGCTTCCCCACCTACGGCGGCATGGCCGGGCGCGACCTCGAAGCCCTGGCCGTGGGCCTGGAAGAAGGCATGGAGGAAGACTACCTGCGCTACCGCCTGCGCACCGCCGAGTACCTGGGCGAGCGCCTGGAGGCGGCCGGCGTGGGCTTTGTGCGCCCCACCGGCGGCCATGCCGTCTATATCGACGCCAAGACCGTGCTGCCCAACATGCCGGTGGAGCAGTACCCGGCCTGGGCGCTGTGCAACGCGCTGTACCTGGAGGGTGGCATCCGGGGTGTGGAGATCGGCTCGGTGATGTTCGGCAAGCGGCTGGACAGCGGCGTCGAGACCTACCACAGCATGGAACTGGTGCGCCTGGCCTTCCCGCGGCGCATGTACACGCAGAGCCACTTCGACTACGCGGCCGAGGTGATTGCCGAGGTGAAGGAAAAGGCGGCCAGCATCCGGGGCGTGAAGATCACCAAGCAGCCGAAGTTTTTGCGCCACTTCACCTGCGAGTGCGCATGGGTTTAAGCAAAATCAGGTCCTTGCGCTTTATGGATAAGCGCTTGATGCTATCTATTTAGTAGCATTCGGAGCGGGCAGCTGAAGCTGTGCCATCTCTGCCACCTGCATGCAGTCACGGATGTGCTGCTCGCCCAGGTAGCGCAGCGTGGCGTAGCCCAGCGTGGCCGCAATGGCCTGGCCCGCCAGCGGCACGTACTTGGCGGCCTGCTTGGTCGTCATGCGCACGCCCATGGCGCTGGTGAGCTTGAGCACCAGGTCGCGCGTGATGAACTTGCCAATCAGCACCGAGCCCACCAGGCCGACGGCCTTCTGGACCTGTTCGCGTTTGCTGGGGTCGAGCTGGTCCAGCTGCTCGGGCGTCAGGCCGAACTCGGCATTGATGCGCGGCAACAGGCGCGAGAGCAGGGCGGCATCCACGGCCCAGTCCAGTCCGGGCACCGGCACCACGCCCGCTGCGGCGGCCACCAGGGCGCGCTTGTGCAGCAGCTTGCGGGCGCGGCGGGCGGCATCGGCCAGGGCTTCGTCCCGGGGGGTGGAGGGGGGCTGGTTTCTGGGCATGGTGGCACTCTCAACCGTGTTGCGCGCCGCCCAGCGGGCGCTCGAACAGGCAGCCCTCCAGCCGGTGCGCGGGCATGGGCGTGCCGCCGATGGTGTACGGCAGGTCGCTGAACACATAGCGCCCGGCGGGCAGCTGCGCACAGGCGCTGGCGGTCAGCAAGATCTCGCCGGGACCGGCGATGTCCTCGCCAAGCTTGCAGGCCAGGTTCATCTCATGGCCGAACAGGTCCATGCCCGCGATCACCAGCGTCGGCCCATAGCCGATGCCCATGCTCGCATGCAGGGCGGCCTCGGGCGCCTGCACGGCGTTCATGGCGCACAGCGCGCGGTCAATGTCCAGTGCCGCCTCCAGCGCCTGCACGGGGTGGCCGAACACGGCGAACAGGTTGTCGGCCTCCTGCTTGACCACCTCGCCGCCGTTGCCTGCGATGGCCGGGCGCGCGGCCTGCTCCATCTGGTGCACCATGGCCAGGAAATGAATGATGCCGTGGCTCGCCGTGATGCGCGAGAAGCCGCACATGTCCAGCACCAGCATGGCCACGTCGCGCACAAAGGCCTGTTCGATGGCGGCATCAATCGCCGCGTGGCGCCCCTCGGACTGGTTGCGCTGTGCCAGCAACTGGCGCAGGTAGGCCCGGTCGTGGGCCAGGGGCTGGCCGGGGGCGTAAGCAAGAGGGTCCAGTGGCATGGCGTTTTCGGCGCGGGCGGGCAACGAAGCAATGTCCGGCATGGTAGCGCGCTGGCGGCCCGCCGTGCCACGAACCTTGCGCCAGGGCCCGTCCGGCGCGTTCCCGGTGTCAGAGACTGAAAGACACTCAGCCTCAGTTGACGGCAGGGTTTTGCGCTTCGGCTGTGGCCGTGTTCACCCGGCGGGCGCCGTCGAAGCGGCGTTTCCAGTAAGAATGCTGCATGTCTTCCACGCGCACCTCGGAGCCGCTGCGCGGGGAGTGGATGAACTTGCCGTCGCCCACGTAAATACCCACATGGCTGAAGGCGCGGCGCATGGTATTGAAGAAGACCAGGTCGCCCGGCTGAAGATCTTTCTTGTCGATCTTTTCGGCAAAGGCGGCCTGCTGGTCGGCACGGCGTGGCAGCAGCAGGCCCGCGGTTTTCTCGTACATCGCGCGGACGAAGCCGCTGCAGTCAAAGCCGGTTTCGGCGCTGGTGCCGCCACGGCGGTAGGGTACGCCCAGAAAGCCCATGGCGGTGACCACCAGGTCGGACGTGCGGTCCACCACCCCGTGGGCCTGCACGGACATGTTCTGGCGGATTTCGACAAACTGGCTCAGCAGGCGCGGCTGTTGCACGCTGCCGTCCATGTCGGCGGCAGGGGTTGCATCGGGGGCCGCTTGGGCGCCGGAACAGACCAGCAGCAAAATGAGGAACCAACGGGACATGGGGCGCAAGGGTACCACGGGTGCCACCCCCTCATCGGCAACGGAGGCATGGGGCGGATTCCGCGCCGGGACGCACTCCTGCCCGGCATGGCTGCCCGGTCCCCGATGCACAGGCCCCGTGGGGCCAGGTTTTCCGGGAGAAGTCCAATGTATTTGAATAGAAAATCGGCTCAAAGCCAATACAGTCAAACGCTTAAAGCTATCTTTATGGTAGCGTTCTGGGCGGCTGCCAGCCTGTGGTCCGGGCCCGTCCGAGCGGCGGATGGGCCATCGCTGACGGCGGTCACGGTGGCCGACGGCCTGCAGCACCCCTGGGCCGTGGCCTTTCTGCCCGATGGCCGCTTTCTCGTCACCGAGCGGCCCGGCCGTCTGCGCGTGGTGGCGTCCGATGGGCGTTTGGGGCCCCCTGTGGCAGGCCTGCCCCGGGCGGCGGCGGGCGGGCAGGGCGGCTTGCTCGATGTGGTGCTGGACACCGGTTTTGCGCGCAACCGCCGCCTGTACTTCTGTTTTGCCGAGCCCGCCAGCGAGGGCGGCGGCAACAGCACGGCGCTGGCGAGCGCCACGCTGTCGCAAGACGCCAGCACGCTGCAGGACGTGAAGATTCTTTTCAGCCAGCAGCCCAAGGTGGCAAGCAGCCTGCATTTCGGCTGCCGCATCGTGCAGGCGCCCGATGGCAATCTGTTTCTGGCCCTGGGCGAGCGCTACCACCGCAAGGACGACGCGCAGACGCTCGACAACCACCACGGGAAGGTGGTGCGTATCCAGCCCGATGGCGGCGTGCCTGCCGACAACCCGCTGCGTCAGCGTTCCGGCGCGCTGCCTGAAATCTGGAGCTGGGGCCACCGCAATCCCCAGGGCGCCGCCTGGGGTCCGGATGGGCGTCTGTGGGTGCACGAGCATGGCCCGCAGGGCGGCGACGAAATCAACCGCCCCGAACCGGGCCGCAACTATGGCTGGCCGGTGGTCACCCATGGCGAGAACTATGGCGGCGGCAAGATCGGGGAGGGCACGGCCAAGCCGGGCATGGAGCCGCCGCTGCATTCCTGGGTGCCGTCGATCGCGCCCTCGGGCATGGCTTTTCTGACGAGCGAACGCTACGGCACAGCCTGGAAAGGCAGCCTGTTCGTGGGCTCGCTCAAGTTCGGCCGCCTGCACCGGCTGGAGGTGCGTGATGGCAAGGTGCTGCGTGAGGAGCGCCTGCTGGAAGACCTGGGCGAGCGCATCCGCGATGTGCGCCAGGGGCCGGACGGCTGGCTGTACCTGCTGACCGACAGCCCCCGGGGCCGGCTGCTGCGCCTGCAGCCGTCTACTTTGCCAGCAGCGCGTTGATGGTGCCCACGTCGTCGAGCGTGAGCGTGCCCGCCGCCTGGCGCAGCTTGAGCTGGCCCAGCAACACGTTGTAGCGCGCCACGGCCAGGTCGCGCTTGGTCTGGAAAAGCTGGCTTTGGGCGTTGAGCACGTCGATGTTGATGCGCACGCCCACCTGGTAGCCCAGCTTGTTGGCGTCCAGCGCGCTCTGGCTCGATTGCTCGGCCGCTTCCAGCGCCTTGACCTGGCCGATGCCCGACTGCACGCCAAAGAAGGCGCTGCGCGTGGCCTGGGCGACGTTGCGGCGCACGGTTTCCAGGTCGGCCTCGGCCTTCTGCTCCAGGGCCAGGGTTTCCTTCACGCGATTCTGGATGGCGTATCCGGCAAACAGCGGCATGTTCAGGGCCACGCCCACGCTGGCGTTGTTGGTGCGCGTGTTGATGTTGGGCGTGGTGACCGTGCCGTGGGGGTTGTGCTGAATGGCGTAGCTGGCCTGCAGGTCGATGGTGGGCCGGTGGCCGGTTTCAGCCTTGCGGGTTTCCAGGCGGGCCACGTCCAGTGCCATGGCAGCCTGGCGCACGCCCGGCTGCTGGTCCTGCGCGGTCTGCACCCAGTGGTCCACGCTGGCGGGCTGCACCGGGGGCAAGGGAACGGGCTGCGCCAGCGGCCGGGGCTGGGCGCCGGTGGTGCCCACGAGCTGGTCGAGGGCGAGCTTCTTCACGCGCAGGTCGTTCTCGGCGGCGATTTCCTGGGCGCTGACCAGATCGAAGCGTGCCTGCGCCTCGCGCGAATCGGTGACGGTGGTGGTGCCCACCTCGAAGTTGCGCTTGGCGGCGGCGAGCTGTTCGGACACGGCAGATTTTTGTGCCTGCACAAAGGTCAGCGTGTCCTGCGCGGCCAGCACGTCAAAGTAGGCCTGGCTCACGCGCACCAGCAGGTCCTGCGCGGCGGCGTCGAGCTGCGCCTGTGCCACATCGATGCCGCGCTGGCCCTGCTCGAAGGCAATGCGGTTGGCCGGGCGGTACAGGGGCTGCGATGCGCTCACCGCCAGGCTTTGCGTGGTGCTGGTGCGCTCCACGGCCGGGCGGGTGATGTCGGTGTTGGTGCGCGAGACACCGGCGGTGAGGCCTGCGCTGGGCAGCAGGCCTGCACGGGCCTGCTCGGCGCGGCGCTGGGCGGCCTGCAGCTGCGCCTGGGCGGACTGCCACGCCGAGTCGTAGCCGCGCGCCGATTCCACCAGATCCAGCAGGCTTTGGGCCTGCACCGGAGCGGCAAGAGCGGCGCCCAGCGCCAGGGACAAGGGGAGAAGCCGGAACAGCTGCATGGAGGGAGTCCTTCTGGAAAAAGCCTGCGGAATAGGGTGTGCGCTTGCGAAAAGGGCCGGATCAGTAGCGGCGCACGCCCGGGTCGTGGTCTTGCGCCCAGGCGTCGATGCCGCCCGTGATGTTGGCCACGCATTCGTGTCCGTGGTGTGCGAGGTAGGCCGCCACATGCAGGCTTCGCACGCCGTGGTGGCACAGGCAGGCGGTGGGGCGCTCGGGGTCCAGTTCGTTCAGGCGCGCGGGCAGGCTTCCCATGGGAATGGCCAGCAGCTCGAAGCCGTGCGGGGCCACGGCCGCCTGCTCCAGCTCCCAGGGTTCGCGCACGTCCAGCACCAGCGGCGTGCTGCCGGGCGCCGCCTGGGCAAACCAGGCGGCGAGGTCAGCGGGCCGGACGTGGGCGATCATGCGTGGCTCTCCGGGCCTGTCCGCGTCAGAACTTGAAGCCCGAGGGTTCGCCGAAGCCGGACAGACGCGGCGCGTTCACGTCCCAGGGGTAAGCGGCCTCGAAGCGGTCGCCCGTCTTGCGCACCACGGTGGTACGCATCTGGGGTTCCTGGCCGGTGATGGCCACCAGGCGGCCGCCATCGTTGAGCTGGGCCAGCAGGTGCGAGGGCACTTCGGCCACCGAACCGCTGAGCACGATGGCGTCGAACGGGCCGTCGGGAATGCCGGCCTGGGCACCATCGGCCTGGTGCACGGTGACGTTGGTGATACCGGCGCGCTCCAGGTTGGCGCGGGCCATCTGGGCCAGCGCGGGGTTGATTTCAAGGGTGACCACCTGGCCGGCGTTGTAGGCCAGCAGGGCGGCCATGTAGCCCGAGCCGGTGCCGATTTCGAGCACGCGCTCGTGCTTTTGCGCGTTCACTTCCTGCAGCAGGCGGGCTTCGACGATGGGCTTGAGCATGCACTGGCCCGCGCCCAGAGGAATTTCCATGTCCACGAAGGCCAGGCTGCGGTAGGCCGGAGGCACGAATTCCTCGCGGCGCACCTGTTCCAGCGTTTCCAGCACGGCGTCGCTGGCCACGTTCCAGGTCCGGATCTGCTGCTGGATCAGGTTGTAGCGGGCGTGGACGATCGGATCGCTGGTGTCGGCGGTCGTGTTCAGGGGCATGTTCATGGGAAAACTCCGGGTTGTGGGGCGAGTCGGGACAAACCCTTGATTTTAAGACGCTGCAGGGCGTTTCCCGCCCAGAATCCGGCGCGCCCATTGCGCCAGATCGTCCATGTAGCAATAAACCACCGGCACCACCACCAGCGTCAGCAGCGAGGAGGTGATGACACCGCCGATCACCGCCTGCCCCATGGGGGCGCGCTGCTCCGAGCCTTCGCTGAGCGCGAACGCCAGCGGCACCATGCCGAAGATCATGGCCAGCGTGGTCATCAGGATGGGGCGCAGCCGCACGCGCGCGGCCATCAGCAGGGCGTCGTGGCGCGACATGCCGGGCACGGGGCGGCCGTCCTCGCCGGTGTGGTCCTCACGGGCGCGGATGGCGAAGTCCACCAGCAGGATGGCGTTCTTGGTCACCAGCCCCATGAGCATGATGACGCCGATGATGGAGAACATCGACAGCGACGAGCCGAACATCAACAGCGCCAGCACCACGCCGATGAGCGTCAGCGGCAGCGAGGTCATCAGCGCCAGCGGCTGCACGAAACTCTTGAACTGGCTGGCCAGGATCATGTAGATGAACACCACGGCCAGCAGCAGCGCCGAGATGGCGTAGCTGAAGGATTCCTGCATGTTCTTGGTCGAGCCGCCGAACTGGTAGCGGTAGCCCGGCGGGAAGGCCATGCCGTCGAGCACCTTGCGGATGTCGGCCGACACCTCGCCGGCCGAGCGGTGGTACACGTTGGCGTTCACGGCCACCTCGCGCGTCAGGTCGCGCCGGTTGATCTGGTTGGGGCCGGTCGATTCGCGCACGCTGGCCACCTGGTTCAGGCGCACGATGCGGCTGGAGCCGTCGGCGCCGGTGAGGGCGAAGGGCAGGCGCTCCAGGTCCTGCGGCGTGTGGCGCGCCTCGGGGGCCAGGCGCACGTTCACGTCGTAGGTCTGGTCGTCGGGGGCGCGCCAGTTGCCCACGGTCTGCCCGGCGATCAGGGTGCGCAGGCTGTTGGCCATCTGCGCGACCGACAGGCCCAGGTCCGAAGCGGCGTCGCGGCGCACATCGACAGCAATCACCGGCTTGTCGGGCTTGACGCTGGAATCGAGGTCCACCAGGCCCGGAATGCCGCGCAGCTGTTCGTTCACGGCGCGCGTCAGGCGGGCCAGTTCCTGCAGGTCGGGGCCCTGCAGCGAGAACTCGATCTGCTTCTGTCCGCCCACCGGGTCGAGCAGGCCCACGTGTGTGACCGTGATGCCCGGAATCTGCCGCAGCCGCTCGCGCAGCACGCCCGACATTTCGTCCACGCTGCGCTGGCGGTCCTTGCGGTCCACGAGGCGCACATAGACGCTGGCGTAGATCTTGCCCTGCGTGCTGCCGGTGTTGATGGTCGAGAGCGTGTAGCGCACCTCGGGCATGGAGCGCACCACCGCCTCCACCTGCCGGGCCTTGGCCTCGGTGGCCTCGACCGACGAGCCCACGGGCACATAGAAGTTGATGGAGGTTTCCGAGAAATCGGCCTTGGGCACGAACTCGGTGCCCAGCAGCGGCACCATGACCACGCTGAGCACGAAAATGCCCGCCGCCATGGCCAGCGTGGCCAGTTTGTGCACCAGTGACCAGCGCAGGATGTGCTGGTAGGTTTCGGCCAGGGCGTCGGTGGCATGGTCGAACCAGCCGGTCACGCGGCCGATGGTCTTGTCATAGAAAGTGACGGGCGCCACCTTCTGCCCATGGGCGTGGATGCTGGGGTCGTGCCACACGCTTGACAGCATGGGGTCGAGCGTGAAGCTGACAAACATCGAGATCAGCACCGCTGCGACGATGGTGATGCCGAATTCGTGGAAAAACTTGCCGATGATGCCGCCCATGAAGCCGATCGGCAGGAACACCGCCACGATGGACAGCGTGGTTGCCAGCACGGCCAAGCCAATCTCCTGCGTGCCGTCCATGGCTGCCTGGTAGCTGCCTTTGCCCATCTGCACATGGCGCACGATGTTTTCGCGCACCACGATGGCGTCGTCGATCAACAGGCCCACGCACAGGCTCAGCGCCATCAGCGTGATCATGTTGATGGTGAAGCCGAACATGTTCATGAACAGGAAGGTGCCGATCAGCGCGATCGGCAGTGTCAGCCCCGTGATGACGGTGGAGCGCCACGAATTCAGGAACAGGAAGACGATGAGCACGGTGAGCAGCGCGCCCTCGATGAGCGTCTGGCGCACGTTGTCCACGGCCACGCGGATAGGGCGCGAGCTGTCGCCGATGGTTTCCAGGCGCACGCCCGGGGGCAGCTCCTTGCGCAGCGCCTGCACGGCCTGGTTCAGGCCGTCCACCACCTCGATGGTGTTTTCGCCCTGGGCCTTCTGCACCGACATCAGCAGCGTGCGTTGGCCGTTGTAGAGCGCCAGGCTTTCCACCTCCTGCGGGCCGTCCTGCACGCGGGCGAGCTGGTCCACGCGCACCGGCGCACCGTTCTTGCGTGCCACGATGATGCGGCCGAAATCCTCGGGGCGCTCCATGCGCGCGTCGATCTGCACCACGCGGTCCTGGTCGAGCGAGCGGATGGCGCCCAGCGGCAGGTCCTGGTTTTCGTTGCGCACGGCCTGCGCCACCTGCTCGGGGGTGATGCCGAAGGCTTCGAGCGCCTTGGGGTCGAGGTAGATGTTGATCTCGCGCCGCGTGGCACCCACCAGCGTGACGGCGCCCACGCCGCGCACGTTTTCCAGGCGTTTTTTGAGCGTCTGGTCGGCCCAGGTGGTCAGCTCCACCGCACTCTGGCGCGTGGCCTCGTCGCCATCGGGCAGCACGGCCAGCGACCACACCGGGCGGCTCGCCGGGTCAAAACGCAGCACGCGCGGCTCTTTCACCTCGGTGCGCAGTTGCGTGCGCACGGTGGCCACCTTCTCGCGCACGTCCTCGGCGGCCTTGCGCCCGTCAATGTGCAGCTGGAACTCGATGATGACGACCGCCGTGCCCTCAAAGCTGCGCGAGGTCAGCGCGTTGATGCCGGCGATGGAGTTGACGCCTTCCTCGATTTTCTTGGTGACCTCGCTCTCGACGATCTCGGGCGAGGCGCCGGGGTAGTCGGCAGTGACCACCACCACCGGAAAATCGATCTCGGGGAACTGGTCCACCTTCAGGCGCTGGTACGAAAAAATGCCCAGCACCACGAAGGCCAGCATGACCATGGTTGCGAACACCGGATTCTTCAGGCTGACCTTGGTAAACCACATGGTGTGTCGTCCTGGCGGTCAGTGTTGGGCTGAGGCAGTGCTGGCGGCCAGGGCCGGGCCGCTTTCGGGCAGGCGCAGCGCCGTGCCCTCGGGCAGGGCGCCCACGCGCCCGGCCAGCACCAGGGTGCCCTCGGGCAGGCCCTCGATGGCGACCACGGTCTGGCCGTCCACCTGGGCACGCTGGCCGGTGCGCACGGTGCGGTGCGCCACACGGCCACCATCGGCCACCTGCACATAGGGCGCCGGCTTGTCGGTGCGCACGGCGTCCAGTGGGGCCGTCAGCATCTCGGCCATGCCCACGTCCAGCTGGCCCTGCACGAACAGGCCCTGGCGCAGCACGGGCTGGTTCGTGCCCGGGGTCACGGCCAGGTACACCGGCACCGTTCGGCTGCCCGCCTGCGCGCTGGGGCTGATGCGCACCACCGTGGCCAGCAAGGGCTCGCCATGGCCCTCCAGCGTCAGCCGGGCCTTCTGGCCCACGCGCACGGCCACCGAGTCGGCGGGGGCCAACAGCGCTTCCAGCTCCAGGCGCGAGAGATCGACCACCTCCAGAATCCGCGCCTCGACGGCCACGCGCTCGCCGTTCTGCGCCAGGCGCTGGGCGACCTGGCCGGTGATCGGGCTGCGCAGCACCGTGTCGGCCAGGGCCTTGCGTGCCACGTCAGCGGCCGCCAGGGCGGCCTGGTACGAGGCCTGGGCCGCGTTCAAGCTGGCCTGCGAGGTGTCGAGCGCGGTGCGCGAGATGAAACCCTGGTCCACCAGCGCGCGGTTGTTTTCAAACTGGCGCTGGCTGATCTGTACCTGCGCCTTGGCCGCATCGGCCTGCTGCTGCGCCTGGCGCAGGCGGGCATTGGAGTCGGTGGGGTCGATGTGCGCCACCTCCTGGCCCGCGCGCACGCTGTCGCCCTCACGCAGCTGCAGGCCCTGCAGTTCCCCAGCCACGCGCGCCTTGATGGTGGCCGACTGCACCGCGCGCAGCGAGCCCGATACCGGCACCTCCAGCACCAGGCGCTGGCGGCGCACCGGCGACACCTCGCCCTGCGCAACCTCCATCACCACCGGCCCGGCCTTGACCGTGGCCGCCAGCGACTGTTGTTGCGCCTGCCGCGCTGCGATGGCCCGCCAGGCACCGCCCGCGACCAGCACGATGACGATGGCCGCAGCCATCCAGGGAATCCAGCGTTTCATGGGATCAGACCGGTGGGGGTGGAGGAGGGGAGTCAGGGCGCACCAGCAGCCCGTGCAGCAGGTTGTCTACCTGGCTGCTGATATAGGCTTCGGGGTCGAATGCCAGCGCATCGGGCACGCAGGCGCCGATGGAATGCTTCCACAGCATCAGGAAAATCATGGGCGCCAGCACGGCATACACGGCGTAATCCATGTTCACGGTGCGGAACTCGCCACGCTCGACGCCGCGCAGCAGCACGCGCCGGATGAGTTGCTGGCCGGGCTCGATCACCTCACGCTGGTAGAACTGCGTGATCTCCGGGAAATTGCCCGCCTCGCTGAGCATCAGCTTGGTGATGCCCGAGGCGCGCGTGGAGCCAATGCTCTCCCACCAGGTGGTGTAGGCGTAGCGCAGCATGTCGGCCGTGCTGCCCTGGAACTGCGCCAGTTCCTGGCTCCATTCGCCAAAACGGCCCACGATGCTCTCGCGCACCACGGCCTTGAACAGCTCTTCCTTGCTGGGGAAGTAAAGGAACAGCGTGCCCTTGGACACGCCGGCGCGCGCGGCCACCTCGTCCACCTTGGTGGCGGCGTAGCCCTTCTCCACAAACAGGTCGAGCGCGGCGTCCAGCAGCTCGCCGGGGCGGGCTTCCTTGCGGCGCTCGCGTTTGGGCGAGGCGGGGGGCGGGGTGGGTGTGGCGGGCACAGGTGCTATTTACTGACTGACTGGTTAGTAATGTATCAAACCACCCCGGCATGGTCAACCAGGGGCTTGCATGCCACATCGCGGGCGTCGCATGGGCCGCCGCCACGGACGACCCGGACGTCAGCAGGGAGAAAGCCGCCAACGGCGCCACGCCGCACAATGCGCCACTGCACGCCCCACGCCCGCCCGAACCGTGAACACCGAACCCCGCGACCAGACCTTTCCCGCCTTCTATGCCGAAGCGCCCCGCCTGACGGTGCGCGACCCCCTGGCCCAGTTTCTGGGCGCGGCGCGGCAGGGTGTGATGGAGTACTGCTATGCCGACGCCGTGCGCCTCGCAGGGCACTCGTGCCCCACGGTGGCCGGCGCCTGGCTGATGACGCTGCACGGCCTGCGCGCGCTGTATGGCAGCGACATGCCCGTGCGCGGCGAGGTCGAAGTCGTTTTGCGCGACGCGCAGGACCAGGGCGTGACCGGTGTCATCGCCAGCGTGGCGCAGCTGCTGACAGGGGCGGCGCCCGCGACGGGCTTTCAGGGCATCGGCCCGGCACGCCGCTTTGCGCGCCACAACCTGCTGGCCTTTGGCAGCGCCATCGACGGCGTGCTGGGCCTGCGCCGCCAGGACACCGGCCAGGCCGTGCAGGTGCGGCTGGACGCCTCGGCAGTGCCCTGGCCCGACGAAATGAAAGCCCTCATGCCCCGGGCCATTGCCGGGCAGGCCACCAGCGGCGAACAGGAGCGCTTTGCCCAGCTGTGGCAAGACCGCGTGCGCCGCATGCTGACCGAACACGCCGAAGACACCGCGATGGTCCAGGTCAGCCCCTGGACCGCAACGCCCTGAACCCCGCCAGAACCCCCACGACACCATGACCGGCACCCCCGCGCACACGGCACCTCCCTTGTCCACGCTCACCCTCGGCGGGGGCTGCTTCTGGTGCACCGAGGCGGTGTTCGACAGCGTGCGCGGCATCGTGGACGTGGAAAGCGGCTACTGCAACGGCGAGGCGCTGCGCCCCCGCTACCAGCAGGTCTGCACCGGCTCCACCGGCCACGCCGAGGTGGTGCGGCTCACCTTCGACCCGGCCGTCATCGGCGTGCGCGACATCCTGGAAATCTTCTTTGGCACGCACGACCCCACCACGCTCAACCGCCAGGGCAACGACGTGGGCACGCAGTACCGCAGCGGCATCTATTACGAAGACCCCGCGCACGCGGAAGTGGCCAACGACCTGATCCGCGAGATGTCGCAAGACAAGCTGTTTGGCGCCAGCATCACCACCGAAGTGCGGCCCCTGCACAACTACTGGCCCGCCGAGGACTACCACCAGGACTACTACGCCAAGAACCCCCTGCAGGGCTATTGCTCGTATGTTGTGGGTCCCAAGGTGGTCAAGTTCCGCCAGACTTTCGCGCGCTTTCTACGATAAAGGGCGTGTGCGGGCGCCCTGCATGGGTGATCTGCAATAATGCAACCCGCTTGCGTTATGGCGGCCGTTCTGCCACGCACGCCCCGCCATGCCCACCCCCAGCCCCCTTGCCGCCTCCCCCTGGACCATGCCCCCCGGCCTGCGCGCCACCCGCGCCACCCGGGCGCTGGCGGCGCTGTACCAGGCACAGCCCCAGGCGGCTTTGTCCGAGGCTGAAGTCGAGGCCGCGCTGGACGCGGCGGGTGTGGCGGTCAACCGCGTCACGGTGTACCGCATGCTCGACCGCTTTGCCGTTGCCGGGGTGCTGCACCGGCAGATCGACAGCGCACGGGTCACCCGTTTCGCGCTGGCCACGACCGACCCGGCCTGCAAGGCACCGCGTTTTGAGTGCGACGCCTGCCACCGGCAGTTCCGGCTGGCACAGGGCACGGCGCGCATGCAGTCGGCCGTGCAGCAGGTGCTGCGGGCCCTGGCATTGGCCGGGCACGAAAGCCTGGCCGTGGACATTGCCGTGCGTGGCGTGTGCGCGGGCTGCGCCCATCCGGAAGGCGCCGGATGATTCGCACCCGCGGCCTGGCCCATGCCTACCCGGGCACCGAGCGGCGGCGCTACCCCGACGTGGACGTGCGCCAGGGCGGTACGCTGCTGGTGCGCGGGCGCTCGGGCAGCGGCAAATCGACCTGGCTGGCGCTCATTGCCGGGCTGCGCGGCGCGGCCGAGGGCGACCTGTTCGTGGCGGGCCTGCAGATTGGCACCCAGCGCGGCGCCGAGATCGACGCCTGGCGCGCGCGCTGCATCGGTTTTCTGCCGCAAAAACTGCACCTGAGCAGCGCGCTGAACGTGGCCGACAACCTGGCGCTCAGCTACTTTGCCGCCGGGCGGCCGCGCGACGATGCCGCCATTGCCCAGGCGCTGGCCCGCGTGGGCGTGGCCGAGCTTGCTGCGCGCAGGCCGCACCAGCTCTCGGGCGGGCAGGCGCAGCGCGTGGCGCTGGCGCGCGCCGTGCTGCTGCAGCCCGAACTGCTGCTGGCCGACGAGCCCACCGCCAGCCTGGACGATGAGGCCGCCGCCAGCGCCCTGGCCCTGCTGCAGGACAGCGCCGCCGCCTGCGGAGCCACCCTGGTGATTGCCACGCACGACCCGCGCGTGCTGCAGGCCCTGCCGGGCGCGGCCGTGCTGGATTTGAATCAAATTGGCCTCCAGGCCAATGTGGACAAGCGCCAGAAGCTATGAAACAAATAGCATATCTGGCCCGCCTGTCGTGGCATTACCTCTGGTCGCGCCCGCTGGCCGCCGTGCTCAACCTGCTGCTGCTCACCCTGGGGCTGGCCGCCATCACGCTGGTGCTGCTGGTGGCCGCACAACTCGACCGCGCGTTCGAGCGCAACCTCGGCGGCATCGATCTGGTGGTGGGCGCCAAGGGCAGCCCGCTGCAGCTCATCCTTTCGGGCGTGTTCCATATCGACGTGCCCACCGGCAACATTGCGCTGCACGAGGTGCAGGCCCTGGAGCAGCACCCGCTGGTGGCGCAGGTGATTCCGCTGAGCCTGGGCGACAGCTACCGGGGCTACCGCATCGTGGGCACCACGCCCGGCTATGCGGCGCACTATGGCGCCGTGCTGGCCCACGGCCGCGCCTGGCAGGCGCCCATGGAGGCCGTGCTGGGCGCCGAGGCTGCACGCGGCATGGCCCGCCCGGGGCACGAGGGCGCGGCGCTGCTGGGCGCCGCCTTTGTGGGCAGCCACGGCCTGGGTGGGGGAGGGCATGCGCACGGCGAGCACCCCTACACCGTGGCCGGGGTGCTGGCGCCCTGCGCCTGCGTGCTTGACCGGCTCATTCTCACCAGCACCGAATCGGTGTGGCAGGTGCACGAACATGCCACCGCCGACGACGAGGAAGACCTCGCCATCCTGCGCCAGGAGCGCGAAGTGACCGTGGCCCTGCTGCGCTACCGCACGCCGCTGGCCGCCGTCACGCTGCCACGCCACATCAACGCGGGCACGGCCCTGCAGGCCGCCGCCCCGGCCATCGAGGTCACGCGCCTGCTGCGCCTGCTGGGCGTGGGCGCCGACGTGCTGCGCGCCTTTGGCGGCGTGCTGCTGGCCGTGGCCGCGCTGAGCGTGTTCATCGCCCTGTGGAACGCCGTGCGCGAGCGCCGGGCCGACATTGCCATGCTGCGCATGCTGGGCGCGCCACCCGGCCGCGTGGCGGGCTTGCTGCTGTGCGAGGCGCTGTGGCTGGCCCTGCTGGCCAGCGCCCTGGGCCTGCTGCTGGGCCACGGCCTGGCCGAGGTGCTGGGCCGCGTGCTGCTGGCCCAGGGCCTGCTGCCCGTCAGCGGCTGGCTGTGGCTGCCTGCCGAGGCGGGTGTGCCCCTGCTGGCCATGGGCGTGGCCGCCCTGGCGGCGCTGCTGCCCGCGCTGCAGGCCTACCGCACCGACGTGGCCGACCTGCTGAGCCACACCTGATTTCCATCCCTTGAAAGGACCCGCACCATGAAGAAAACCCTTACCGCCCTGGCCCTGGCCCCCCTGCTGCTGGCCGCCACGCTGGCCCAGGCGCAAGGCCATTCCGACAAGGAGACCAAGGCCGACGTCGAACGCCACCGCGCCATGGCCGCCGCCCACGAGGCCGCCGCCAAGTGCCTGGAGTCGGGCAAGGGCCATGACGCCTGCATGAAGGAGCTGCAGGCCGCCTGCAAGAACCTGGCGATTGGCAAATACTGCGGCATGAAGCACGCGCACTGACGGGCGCTGGCGCCACAGCCCCCCCGGATTTCCTTCGCACTACCGACCTAGCAGCCTGCCATGCCCCACCCATTGACCCGCCCGCGCCTGTATCTGCACTGTGCCACGGCAGCGCTGTGGGCGCTGGCCGGTGCCGCGCTGGCGCAGCCCAGCCCCGCCACCAAGCCCGCGCCGGGCGACTTTGAACGCGCGCGCGGCCCCGTGCTCACCTCGCCGCTGCCGCCGGGCACCCCTGGCGCGGCGCCCTCGGGGGCAGGGGGCGTGGGCCTGGCCTCGGGCAGCGGCGCGGGCTACCACAGCCCCGAAAGCCCCATCGCGCCGCTGCCCGAGCGCGCCGACGTGGTGCCCTGGACGGTGCTGACCGACCTGGCCAAGAAGGTCACCAAAACCAGCGTGGTGCCCGAATTCAACGCCCGGCAGCAAGCGCTGGAGGGCAAGACACAGCGCATCCAGGGCTTCATGGTGCCGCTGGACGCCAAGGCCACGCAGATCCACTTCCTGCTCACTTCGGTGCCGCTGAGCTGCTCGTTCTGCATTCCCGGCGGCCCCGAGAGCATGGTGGAGGTGCGCGCCAAGACCGCCGTGCGCCACTCCATCGAGCCCGTGGTGGTGGAAGGCCGCCTGGTGCTGCTGCGCAACGACCCCTACGGCCTGTACTACCGCCTGGTGGACGCCGTGCCGGTGAAATAACCGCCCCCCACCCATGCCCCACCAGCGCACCCCGCACACCCTGGCCTGGCGCCTGCTGCACGGCCCGGCCCTGCTGTGGCTGCTGCTGGCCCTGGTGTGGGTGCCGTCGCTGGGGCGCATGCACCAGGTGGCGCACGCCCTGCCGCTGGCCGGGGTGCATGCCGGCCATGGGCACGATGAAGGGCACGCCCACGACAGCACAGCGCACGGCGCCAGCGCCTTGCTGCCGCCGCTGCTGGCCCAGCACGCGCCGGTGGACTGCCTCTTGCTCGACCAGCTCGCGCTGGCCGACGCCGCCCTGGGCGCGCCCCAGGCCCTTGCGCTCCCGCCGCCCGCCGCGCCGCCCGCGCCCTGGCGCGCCACGGGCACGGCGCCACGCCATGTGGTGCTGTTCCACGCCCGGGGGCCGCCCCTGCGGGCGCTGGGCTGATTCCGGCCCTTCGCGCTTCGGCGCAATAACTCCTGAATTCATAGCTGCTAGCGCTTGATACATAAGCGCTGGAGGCCAATTTCGCTTGAAACCGTGGCATGGCCATGGCGTTCGCGCGCCCGCATCTGGCGGGTTGGCGCGGCGCCGGCCGTGCCGCACCCGCACACCTATTTCCATGCCACAACACACCGCAACCCCGTTCCTTCCCGCCCTGCGCCCCGTGGCCCTGGCCGCCGCGCTGGCCGCGTCCAGCATCGCCCAGGCCCAGAACAGTGCCGCAGAAACCCCGGCCCCCAGCCTGCCGCCCGTCACCGTGTCGGCCAGCGGCCTGCAACTGGGCGCCAGCGACATGACCACGCCTGCCAGCGTGCTCGAAGGCGACGAACTCGTGCAGCGCCGCGAGGCCACGCTCGGCGAAACCTTGGCGGGCGAGCCCGGCATCGCCGCCAGCCACTTTGGCGCCGGGGCCAGCCGCCCCATCATCCGGGGCATGGACGGCCCGCGCGTCAAGGTGCTGAGCGACGGCGCCGAGCTGCACGACGCCTCCACCCTCAGCCCCGACCACGCCGTGGTGGCCGAGCCGCTGCTCGCCACCCAGATCGAGGTGCTGCGCGGCCCCTCGGCCCTGGTGCATGGCGACGGCGCCGTGGGCGGCGTGGTCAACGTGCTCGACGGCAAGGTGCCCACCGCCGTGCCCGCCAAGGGCTACGAAGGCAGCCTGGAACTGCGCGCCAACAGCGCCGCCCGTGAGAAGGCCGGCGTCTTCTCGCTCACCGGCGGCACCGGCAATGTGGCCGTGCATGTGGAAGGCGTGGCGCGCGACGCCGCCGACTACCGCGTGGGCCCCGGCTGGGTGCACGACGGCCATGTGGACCGCAAGGTGCCCGGCAGCTTCAACCGCACCGACACCGGCAGCGTGGGCATCTCGTGGGTGGGCAGCAGCGGCTACCTGGGCGCCGCCTACACCCGCCAGACCGCCAAATACGGCCTGCCGGGCCACAACCACGGCTTTGAGGGCTGCCATACCCACGGCAACCACCTGCACTGCGGCCACCATGGCGAGGACGACGGCCACGGCCATGAAGACGAACACGGCGACGTGCCCGTGGTGGACCTGCGCAGCGAGCGCCTGGACATCCGGGGCGAGCTGCGCAACCCCTTTGCGGGCTTCACCGCCCTGCGCCTGCGCGCCGCCATCACCGACTACCAGCATGATGAGGTGGAAGACGGCACCCCCGTCACCACCTTCAAGAACAAGGCCCACAGCGCCCGCGTGGAACTGCAGCACGCGCCCGTGGCCGGCTGGCGCGGCCTGCTGGGCGTGCAGGCATCGCAACGCCGCTTTGCCGCCGAGGGCGACGAGGCCTACATCCAGCCCACCACCACGCGCCGCGCAGGCCTGTTCGCGCTGGAGGAATACCGCTGGGGCGACTGGCGCTTTGAAACGGCCCTGCGCCACGACCGCCAGACGGCGCAGGCCGAAACCAGCGGCACGGAGCGCAGCCACAACGGCACCTCGGCATCGCTGGGTGCGGTGTGGAAGTTCCGCCCCGGCTACCAGTTGGGCGCCAGCCTCACCCGTGCCAGCCGCGCCCCCACGCCCGAAGAGTTGTACGCGCGCGGCCTGCACATGGCCACCGCCACCTACGAGCGCGGCGACGCCAACCTGCGCGCAGAAACGTCGAACAACATCGACCTGAGCCTGCGCAAGACCAGCGGCGACACCACCTTTGGCGTGAGCGTGTTCCGCAACCGCATCAACGGCTACATCCACGGCACCACGCTCGACGAGCTGGACGGCCTGCAACTGCTGCAATACGCCCAGCAAAACGCCACCTTCACCGGCATCGAAGCCCAGGCGCGCCAGCGCCTGAACCGCCACGCAGGCCTCACCCTGTTCGGCGACGCCGTGCGCGCCCGCCTGGCGGACGGCAGCCGGCTCCCCCGCATCCCCCCGGCCCGCGCCGGCCTGCGCCTGGACGCCACCTGGAACGCCTGGCAAGGCCAGGTGGAATGGCTGCAAGTGGCCCGCCAGACCCGCGTGGCCGCCTTCGAGCAGCCCACGCCCGGCTACGGCATGCTGAACCTGGGCGTGAGCTACAGCGGCCAGACCAACGGCACGCCGTGGCAGGTGTACCTGAAGGGCAACAACCTGACGGACCGGCTGGCCTACGCGCACACCTCGTTCATCAAGACCGCCGCGCCTTTGATGGGGCGCAATGTGACGGTGGGGGTGAGGGTGGCCTTCTGACGAGTGATGCCGTCGTGATGTGAGCGAGCCAGCGGCGGGGGAGGGCGCTGCTGGCTTGCGCAACAGCGCCGCAGTGCCCGCCATGTGCGAAAGAAGCGTCTGAACCTCCTGCACCGTCAGCACCACCGGAATCCGCATGGTCAGAATACCCTCGACTTCAGCTTGCCCCATTTCGCGTGGATGTCGAAACCCACCATGGCTGCGGGCCGTCCATAACACAAATGCCTTGGCCCAGTAGACATACGCCTTCTCGGTCTGTAGGCTGTAGTGCAGGTAGCGAACCCGTTCGCGCACCTGATCGAGCAGCTTGATGGATCGGGGAGGTACCCAGTCATGTTTGTCAGATCTGTTATACCTGTTCATGCATCCAGCGCGATGCTTTACAGGATTGATTTCAAACACTTTTCCGGGGTGCCGGGCGACTTTGTTTAACGACTACGGTTGTGGGTATCCGATGTTTGGTCAGATAAACCACAAGTTAGAGCTTCAAGATGGATCAGCGCGACTGCCTTAAACAACAACTGCGCGAAGCACTAAAAGTCGTTGACTCGTGCCTAGAGAGCGTCTACTCCGGTAATTCACATATGTATCGCCCTCTAGCAGGGCAACTACGCATTCTCCTATGCGATACCCAGCGTCAGAGAGACAACTCTCTGCTCGTATCTGCGTATCCAAAGCTTGAAGTAAGCGCACTGGCGCCAATTTCTTGGTCTGACAGAGAATCAGAGCACGTAGAGTTGCGGCAGCCTCCAGACGGCATAGCACGAATTGCGCAGATGCCCTTTGAAATTACAATCTATTCAAACGGATTAGCAGTTTCTGATCTACAGCTAGTGTCATCAACTCTCGTCCCCATTGGCACGTGGAGCGCTCAAATAGTCACGGTCTATCCCACCCGTCTGTCCGTATTTGAGGTCATTCGCGCAGTCGCTGACAAAGGGGGAGGCTCACACGTCGACGAGCAGGCGTCGCCGGCTCTTCGGTATATGTCCCAGAAAACTCCCGCCGGCCCAACTTATGCCGAGCTATTCGTCCTGGCGCTAGGACGGCTTGTTCAACGACTCGGTGAGCAGCTGTACGGCTATACCGGGTGCCGAGTTTCAGCAGAACTATTGACGCGCCCAGCTCAAAAGCTAAATCTCATCATTACGGCACATAAGGAGTGGGCGGAAGCTCTAACAAGCGGTTCAAGCAGACCGGCTGAGCCTCCGGCGCAGCCGGCGGCTTAACCTGGGCGTTAGGTTCATCTTCGAGTACTTCAATGGATGATGTAAAGATCGACCGATCCAAGTGGCACAAACCGACTTATGCGGGCCATTACGACGACAGAGCAACGGTGTACGAGGGCATCCGAACCCGGTGCAAGAAGTGTGAAATGTCATTTGTATTCCAGCCAGAGGAACAGAAACTTGCCTTTGAAATTGAGACCAAATATCCCGGTTGGTTGCCTTCCCTTTGTCAAGCGTGTCGCGAGAGCGCGCGCACCTAACCTGGCGTTGCAGTGGATTGACTGCGCCGCCCACTGAACTTCAACGTTAGATCTCAATGGACATCCCATCGCAGCACGTATTTTCAGCTCTATCGGAAAAGGGCGTAACCGAGCTTCACCATGCAAACAGTATTGCGACTGCATGCCAGTTTCTGAGAAGCAAATCTTTGATGTCTCGCGGCACTGTGGAGCGCATGGGATTAACACAGACAGCGCAAGCTTCTGACGAAGTAGATAGGCGGTACAGCATCTGGTTTGACGTCTTTCTTGACTCGGTAGATATCCACGCAAGAGCAAGTCGCGCAAATGCCTATGGACCTGTCTTGTTTGTTTTTGACCTTGCGCTCATTGATCGAAATAAGACCGGTCGAATCTGGATTAGCAAAGAAAATCCGACAAAGTGGGCTGGGAAACCGGATGAGGAAAGATGGTTTCAAAGCAAAGAGGAACTGGAGAGCAATTTTGTAAAAGGTAGATTCGATCAAATGATCCTATTGCGGCACTGTGGAGGATCCCTGCCGTTCGGTCGACACTTGAAGAAAATTATCCTTGATGACCCAAAGCTAAGTACAGATGACGATGTCAATATCTATAGCATGGCAGTGGGTGCTCTACGTCTTGCGATGCAAGACGCCAATATCGATGTTCCTATTGAGCGCAGGCGGTGCAAAACTGGTTGCAAGTGCAAAGAGTACTGGAAAGGTGACGATAACCGTCTATTCAAAATGTTTGATCCAAAGATCTAACAATTAATTCAAGGTGATGCTGCTTCGCGGCGCGGATTAATCCATGTTTTGGTCTATTCATACACCTCTTTATGCGTGCCGCTATTAACTCCAGCGCTTCGCTCTCCTCAAAGGATTCTCCTTTGGGGTTTTGACGCTCTGCTGGGCTTCGCCTGCGTTCGCTTTGTCTGTCTCAAGCCTTTTTGGCCTCTGGCGCTTGTGCGGCAAGCGCTACCAGCTATTGTTTTCGTAGCGCTGCGTCGCTTCCGTGGCCTAGCGCTTTTACGTGGGCTGCGCCCGTCTTCAAGCCTGGGCGCTCCCGGTTGGCCTTGGGTCTTACTGTTCGTCGCAGCCGACCGCTACGCGGCGGCTGAACTCAGGGCGTTGAGCGTCCGCTTTCATCTGCTGCCACAGGCCGCTCTTGGCCGATACCCTACAGCGATCAAGCCCACACTTCTCCCATCAAGACTGCCGCGCCTTTGATGGGGCGCAATGTGACGAAGAGGGGGAGGGTGACGTTCTGAGGGGGCTGATGTCGTGATGTGAGCGACCCAGCGGCCGGGGAGGGTGTCGCAGGCTTGCACACTTTCGGCTGCCCCATGCCACCAAAACCATGCGGGCTCAGAGGCCCGAAACCCATGCCATACTTGATCTAACGTGGTTGATTTTTCTATCCGTTGGATGTATCGGCCCCCCTTTTTCGATAGCCTGCATGCTTGCTCCGCCCACGTCGTCTGCGAACCTGCTGCAACTGCTGCCTGAGGCGGTGGTGCAGACCGATGCGCTGTGGCAGATCACTTATCTGAATCCGGCGTGGCACAAGCTCACTGGCTATCCGGTGGAGGCGGCGCTCGGCAGGTCCCTGATTGAATTCGTGCATCCCGATGACATCGGCACCATGCGCTCGGGCATGCCGGTGTTCCGGATGCAGTTTGCCGATGCGGACTACCGCTGGGTGCGGCTGCAGTTCCACCCGGAGACGGACGCGGCGGAGCGGGTGATCAGCCGCCAGGGTGTGCTGATCGAGATCACCGAGGTCACCGAGCAGGTGTTGGTGGAAATTCGCCAGCGCTTTCTGCGGTTGCTGGAGACCATTGATGGCGTGGTCTGGGAGGCCGAAATCGGCGTGGGCAATACCTTCCTGAGCCCGCAGGTCGAGCGCTTGTTCGGTTACTCCGTGGAGGAGTGGCGGGCTGACCCGAACTTCTGGCGGGCGCATGTGCATCCCGATGATCTGGCGCAGGCCCTGGTGATCGACGATGCCGCCTACAACGCCACGCACAGCTATGCCTATGAGATGAGCTACCGGCTGATTGCCAAGTCTGGCAAGGTCGTGTGGGTGCGTGACCTGTGCCGCGCGGTGGTCGAGCCGGGGCGGCCGAACCGCATGATCGGCCTGATGATCGACGTTACCCAGCAGAAGAACACCGAACTGGAGTTGTTGCGCTCTGAAAACCGCTATTCGCTGGCGACGCGCGGGTCCAACGACGGCATCTGGTATTGGAACTTGCGAACGGACGCCCTGCATGTGTCCGGGCGCTTTCACCAGATCGTCGGGCTGGGTAGCGGTGATCATGTGCACGACGGTGGCTGGCGCTTTCTTGAGAAGCTTATCGATCCCGAGGATCGCGCTCGCGTGCAGGCGGCCTACCGCAGGCACCTGGCGGGGCACAGCCCGAACTTTTCGGTGGATTTCCGCGCGTTCCACGGGGCGGGGCGGCTGGTGTGGGTCAATTGGCGCGGGCTTGCCGAGTTTGAAGACGGCATTGCTGTGCGCATGGCGGGGTCGCTCAGCGATCTGGCCGAGCGAGGCAGTTCCTACGATGCGCTGACCAACTTGCCGGGCCGGCCTTTGTTCCGTGATCGCCTTGCGCAACTCATCGCGCTGCAGCAGAGCGAGGCGGTGAACGGTGATGGCGTGCCGACACGCAATGGATCGACGATGTTCGCGGTGCTGCTGCTGGATCTCAACCGGTTCAAGCTGGTGAATGACACCTACGGGCACCATGTGGGCGACCAGCTTTTGCAGCAGGTGGCGCGGCGGCTTGAATCCTGCGTGCGGGCGGTGGATCTGGTCGCCCGCATGAGTGGCGACGAGTTCAATGTGCTGCTGGAGTCCATCGACCCTGCGGAAGCCCGCGAACGCGTCCAACAGATTGCCGCCGCCCTCGCAGCGCCGTACGTGATCGGCACGCAGACCGTGATCAGTGGCGCCAGCATCGGGTTGGCCAGCAGCGCATCTCGGCTGGCGACGGTGGACGACTACCTGCGCGCCGCAGACACCGCCATGTACCGGGCCAAAACTCAGTCATTGGGCGTGTGCGTGTTTCAATAAAAGGCGTCAGGCACAACGTCCTGCGCGGCTGTCGCAGGGCTTGCCGCCCTCGTCACCTTGGGGTTCGGACAGGAAATGAACCCGGCTCCATGTGGGTCGGCGAATCAAAAATCAAACCGAACCCGCCCATTCGATAGCGTGACCCGGTCGCGCGTTGTGTGGCAGTGCCATTGCTCGTACCGGCCCTCCGGGGTCCGCATGGTCAGGCTCCGTGGGTCGAACACGGCGGCGCACGCATGCCCTGGGGCGCGGACCGAGGCGTAGCGAATCCACGCCACGTCACCCGCCTCGCGCACCAAGGCGCCGAGCTTCTGGGTTTCGGTGTAGTCGCTGGGGTGCTTCCAGTGCGCTTCGGCCTGGGACCAGGGGGGCGATTGCAGGTCGATGGCGCGGCCTTGCACGGCGGCTTCGTACAGGGAGTGGTCGGTGGATAGGTGCTGGGTGATGAGGCCCGCGCTGTCGAGCAGGAAGCGCTGGCGCCAATAGGCGATTTCGGCGCAGGCGCAGTAGGGGGCGTCCGCGCCGTACCAGATGCCGGGCATGTGCGGGCTGCGAAACCGGGAGCCGGTGGGGGGCAGGTAGCGAAAGGGTGCGGCCAGCAGGTAATGCGTACCCTGTGCTTCAGGGGGCAGGGGCGGTTTGCTGGTATCCAGCATTTGCTCCAGCACATCCTGCTCGGCGGCGGAGTCCACCAGGCGCATGGTGGCGGCGATGTGCTGCGTTTCGACCATGCGATACGCGTGCATGGCCAGGGGCTGGGTGTGCTCTTGCACCCAACCGGGGTTCCACGCCGTGGGGGCCGTCACGCAGCGGCCCGCATGCCATCCAGGTAGGCGAGGGCGTTGACCAGGCCTGTAGGGGTTTCGATGAGTGCGGCGGGCGTGCCGTTGAGCGCCTTGTTGTGGCTGCGCAGCCAGTCGTGGCGCTTTTGCGCGTCGGAGCCGACCAGCGGGTCCAGCGAGCGGAACAGGCGCACCACCAGCAGGGCCAGTTGGCCTTCCTTGGATTCCGGGGCGATACCGCGTGCGCCGCCCGCGATGCGGCTGATGCTGGGCTCGCTCAGGCCGATCACGCGCGCCAGGGCGGCGTTGGAGAGGTGCAGTTCCTGGGCAGCACGGATGGTGGCCTTGCCCAGCACCAAAGCTTTATCCGGGGCCGGGGTCACATGGGGCAGCATGGGAAGCTCCTTTGTTTCTTTAGAAAGAATATAGCATCAATGCTAAATAATTGTATGAAACTTTGCCATGGATATGGTGTGCGGATGTGCTGGGGGGCTTTGGCTGACGTCCCTGCATGCACCAGGTAGTCTATCGGCTGTTTTTGGCCTCCAGCGCTTTACCATCAAGCGCTGTTAGCTACATTACTGATAGCAACTGAAGCCTGGCCACCCCATGCTCGCAGGCGAAAAAAAACCGGTTCATCAGAGCCGGTTTTTCACAGGGGGTTACGGTGCTCAGTAACGGCCGCCGCCGTAGCCGCCCGAGCCGTAGCCCACGTCCGGGCGTTTGTTGCCGCCGTACCCGGCCGCGTTGTAGCCGCCCGAGCCACGGTTGTCTTCACGGGGGCGGGCCAGGTTCACAACGATGGAACGGCCATCGACGGACATGCCGTTCAAAGCACTGATGGCGGCCTGGGCCACTTCGGCCGAGGCCATTTCGACAAAGCCGAAGCCTTTGGAGCGGCCGGTGTCGCGGTCCATCATGACTTTGGCCGAGGAAACGCCGCCGAACTCGGAAAAGTTGCTTTCCAGGGTGGAGTCGGTCACGGAGTAGGGCAGGTTGCCCACGTAGATTTTGCTGCTCATGGATGAGCCTTTCTGAAATATGGCGTGCAATGAAGGGCGCGCCGTTGGGGTGCGGGCGTGCGAACCGGTAGTCCGCAGCAAGGGGGAAGGAGAGGTGAAATCTGGCGTAGCCAGATCAGCACGCGGGGGGGTGCGGCATGCTCGTTTGCAGCCAGCCCTGGGTGACGGCAAACAGCCGGGCGGCTTCGCGCGAGGCAAAGGCTCTGTCGAAGCGGAACACCCGGCAGTAGCTGCCGTTGCCCTGGGAACGATGGACCGAGAAGGAGGCGCGAAAGCGGCCGCAGTCGGTCGGGTGTGTCGCGGGCGAAACGACGTATTGGCCCATGGAAATGGCAGTCTTTGAAATGGGGGGCATTCAGGATCGCAGGCTTGAAGATCGACCTGCGTGAGCATCGAGGGACGCAGTGGGCTGCAGCTCTACAGATCCACTGGGCGACCTAGGTCGCAAAAGACGGCCTGCGGGGAGGGCTTGTGCCGCTGGGCAGGCGTTGCATTGGGTGCAACACCGCATATTATAACTTAATTTGTATTTTGGTTTATTTTAATATTATTTCAAGTTTTAAAAACCTGCGCAGTGGGCCTTCTGCTGCTGCAAATCCACCCGCTTGAGTGCGATACCGGCGCGCTGATACCATCGGCCCCCATGCGTTTGCAACCCCCGGCGTTCATCCATCCAAGCCTCTTGCGCGGCTGCCTGTGGGTGGGCGGGGGCGTCGTTGTGGTGCGTGAGATCTGGCCCTACAAGCCGGTCGCACATTCCTCCGCCCGGCGATAACCCTTTTCCCCTTTTGCGCAACACATCCATCGCCGGGCACCCGCTCAGCGCGATGGCGGCCCGTTCCGTCGTTGAAACCTTGATCGGTTCATCGGCCCGGTTCGCTCCCTCAGGAGATGTTTCATGCACACCGTTCATGCGTGTGGGCCCCGGCCCATCTGGTCACACCCCGTCCATCCCCCATCCACGCAGCTGTGCCGGGGGTGAGTGCGATGGAGTTCACCAAAAAATTCTTGCGGGCCAAGAGCCCTTGTGCCGACGGTTTTCGGTGGTTCAGCCGCCATGTGGAGGACGGCAGCGGCTACCAGGAGGCGCTGGACACACTGGTCAACGCTGGGCGGGTGGGCGACGCCTGCTGGCTGCTGTCGCAGTTTGGCCCCACCTCCGCCGTGCTGTCGGTGGATAGGCTGGAGGCCGATGCCATCGTGTTTGCGGGCACGGTGGTGGTGCGCGGCAGCATTGACGTGACCACCGTGATCCAGTCGGGCCGCACCATCCGGGCGGGTGGCGGGGTGCGGGCCGGGGAGTCCATCGTCGCGGGGGAGGGCATTCGCGCGGCGGGCGCCATCATCAGCCAGGGCAGGCTGCAGGCAGGCGGTGATGTGCGCGCGGACTGGGGCGTGGAGGTGGAGGGCGACATCACCTGCGCGGGCGACCTGCGGGCCGCCTGGGATGTGGTGTGCCACGGCAATCTTTTGCTCAAGGGTGGGGGCTTTGTGGGCCAAGACCTCGTCGCGCACGGCCTGGTGGAGTGCGGCAAGGGCCTGCGCGTGGGCGGCCACCTGACCGGCGCCGGGAGCCTGCGGGCCGGGCAGGGCATCGTGGTGGGCGGTGCCATCACGGGCGTTACGCACCTGGAGGCGGGCTGGGGAATCAAGGCGGGCGAGGGCATTCACACCCAGGGCGCCATCAAGGCGGGCGAAAGCCTGTGCGCGGGCGGCGAGATTTGCGCGGGCCAGGGCTACGGCGTGTTTGCCGGGCTGAATGTGCAGCAGGAAACCTGGGAGGCCAGCGCGCAGGTGTGGTCGCGCGAGCGGCCTGAGGGTTTGCGCAGCGGCGTGTGGCTGGGGCCGAGCGTGGTGTGAGTCGCCGCAGTGGCCGCATGCGGAGGAACCTTGCGCCATCTGCCTACACCAACCGGCCGCCCCCCGCCGCTACACTTCAGGCCCCCATGACAGTTCCATCCTTCGGCATGCGCCTTGGCGCCTTTCCGCGCGCCCTGGCGTGCCTTCTTCTTGCCAGCCTGGCCGCCTGCGGGAGTAACCCGCCCAGCGCACCTCCCGCGGCCCCCGAACCCATTGCAAGCACCACCCCCATGCCCCCCATCAAGATCGGCATCGCCCTCGGCGGCGGCGCGGCCAAGGGGTTTGCGCACATTGGCGTCATCAAGATGCTGGAGGCCAATGGCTTTGCGCCCGCCGTGGTGGCGGGCACCAGCGCGGGCAGCGTGGTGGGGGCGCTGTATGCCAGCGGCATGAATGCGTTCGAGCTGCAGGAAAAGGCCGTGGCGCTGGACGAGGCCAGGATCCGTGATCTGCAGTTTTCGTCCGGCGGGCTGGTGCAGGGCCAGAAGCTGGAGGACTACGTGAACGAGCAGGTGCGGCGCAAGCCGCTGGAACAATTGGCCAAGCCTTTCGTGGCGGTGGCCACGCGGCTCGAAGATGGCGAGCGCACGGTGTTCGCGCGCGGCAACACGGGGCAGGCGGTGCGGGCATCGAGCAGTGTGCCGGGCGTGTTCCAGCCGGTCACCATCGGCAAGTACCACTATGTGGATGGCGGCATCGTGAGCCCGGTGCCGGTGGACGCAGCACGGCAACTGGGTGCCGATGTGGTGGTGGCGGTGGATATTTCCAACAAGGCGCGGGGCCAGACGCCCAGCCACATGCTGGGGGCGCTGAACCAGTCGATTGCCATCATGGGCCAGAAGCTGGGCCAGGCCGAGCTGGCGCGGGCCGACGTGATCATCCGCCCGCAGGTGCTGGACATGGGCGCGGCGGACTTCAGTCAGCGCGCCAGCGCCATTGTGGAGGGTGAAAAAGCCGCCCTGGCCGCCATGCCGCAGTTGCGCGAGCGCGTGGCCAAACTGCAAGCCGAGCGCGCCCAGGCCGTGCGACTGGCGCAGCAAAAGGCGGCCGAAGCCGAACGAAAGGCCTGCCTGGACAACCGCTCGCGCCTGCAAAAGCTGGCGGGCTCGGTGGGGCTGGACGGCGGCTGCCCACCGCCCTGAAGGCGGGCGGCGCTCCGTTCCGCGCGGGTTGGCGGGCCGGGCAGGGTGGGCTGCACCACTGTCACACGCGATATTGAAACACCTGCTAGCATGTTCCGCAGCCTTGTCGGGGGCCGGATTTTCGTTGTGTACCTACCGAAACATGCAGGAGTGACAGACCCATGCCCGACAACCAGTTCGACGCGCCGTTGTTCATCAAAGAGATTTTTGAGACGGTGGTGGATACCGCCACCACACCCATTTTCTACAACGATGGCGGCTCGCCGGTGTATCTGAGCCAGCCGCCTGCTGGCGTGACGCCCATCGAGGCCGCAGCCACCAATCCCGCGCTGGCCATGGGCAACGAGTACGCCGTGGCCCAGGTGCTGGGAGTCAAGCCCACGCCGCCGTATGGCATTGAGACGCAACTGGGCTTCGCGGCCGCGCAGGTGGATTTCGCGCCGCTGTGGGCCACACGGGACGTGGCGGCGGCCTTTGGCATCACGCTGGTGGAGCCGGGGCAGGCGGTGCGGCTCAGCAGCCCGGTGACCGGGCTGCACCAGATCGAATACGAATACGGCGTGTTCGCCGGGCATTGGTCGCCCTACCAGGGCACCGGCAACACCTTGCTCAGCGTGGTGTGCACGGACCTGGAGCACCACGACTTTCCCCATGTGTTCGCCTCCACCGACCCCACCCAGCCGCTGGTGATTTCGGTGGGCCGCTACTGGCCCGGGCTGGGCAAAATCCGGCTGGCCGACCTGTGGGTGCCGCGCGGCAGCGCGCTGTATATCCCGCCCAAGCCGGCCACCCCTGGTGCGGATTGCATCGACCTGCACAACAACCGCAACTCGGCACGCGCCTGCTGGGGCGACATTCGGCAGGGCAGCATCGTCACGCACACGCTGTTGCAAAAGGACGGCGGGTTTTTCTACTGGTACTGGAACGCCATCGCCACCGGGCATGGGCAGCCTGTAGCCATCCGTTGACAAGTACGGCCTTCGACAAGGAGAAAAGCATGTCCTACATGGGTGAACTGAGCAGCGAGAGCGCGGTCTACCGCACCCTTCTGGAGACGACCAAGGCCATCCCCTGGAAAATCGATTGGGCCACCATGACGTTTGCCTATATCGGCCCGCAGATCGAGGCACTGCTCGGCTGGAGCCCCGAGAGCTGGATGACGGTGGAGGACTGGGCCACGCGCATGCACCCGGAGGATCGCGAGCAGGTGGTGAACTTCTGTGTCGCGCAATCCCAGGCCGGGGTGGACCACGAAGCGGACTACCGGGCACTCACCAAGGACAACGGCTATGTGTGGATCCGCGATGTGGTGCACGTGGTGCGCAACGAACGGGGCGAAGTCGAGTCGCTGATCGGCTTCATGTTCGACATCACCGAGCGGAAGAAGACCGAGGAAAAGCTCATCGCTCTGCAAAAGGAGCTGGAAGCGCTGTCGTTCAAGGACGGCTTGACCAACATCGCCAACCGGCGCCGTTTCGATGTCAGCCTGGAGCGGGAATGGGAAAGCGCGCGCAGCAACGGCCAGCCGCTGTCGATGCTGCTGTTCGACATCGACTTTTTCAAACAGTACAACGACCTCTATGGCCATGTGCGCGGCGATCGCTGTCTGGTCGACATCGCGCAGACACTCAGCTTGGCGCTCGACGGTCCGCGCGATCTGGTGGCACGCTATGGCGGCGAGGAATTCGTCGTTCTTCTGCCGCAGGCCGATGCCTCGGTGGCCCGCAAAGTGGCAGAACGCTGCCAGCGGCTAATCCAGAAACAGGCCATTCCGCATGCGGAATCACCGCACGGCCAGCAGATCACCGTCAGCATCGGTGTGGGCACCGTCGTCCCGGACGGTACGATGAAAGCCGCCAGTTTCATCGAAGCCGTGGACCAGCAGCTGTATGCCGCCAAGAAAAACGGCAGAAACTGCATCCAGTCCGTTCAGATCGCCGCATGAAAGCGAGTCCGCAAAAAGGACCACCCCGGGTTCGGGGTGGTTGCCTGGACGAAAGGATACGCCGCCATGCGCTTGCGAGGCTGCTTGTTCAATTTGATATTTAACATAATATACATCGTATCTAGTGCACTAGGTCTGCATTGCCGCCGCAATGACCTGTGCACCCGCCTGGAACTGGCGCGTAAGTTCAAGGCCATGTACCGCAGCTTGGGGCTGGACCTGCCCGAGTGCGCGAAGTTTCTTCATGTGACTGAGCGGACTTTACATAACTGGGAGTCCGGCAAGCATGACATCCCCTATGCAACGTTCAAGCTGTTGCGACTCATGAACGGGCTGGAGCTGCCTGGGAAAACCTGGGCTGGCTGGGAGTTTCGCGGTGGTAAGCTGTGGTCACCTGAGGGGCGTTCTTTCGAAGGAACGGATGGCTCCTGGTGGTCGCTCCTGGTCCGTCAAGCGCATAGCTTCCGGGAATTGATGGCGCGGGGCGCTGAGGGCCGGCTGGGGGCGGGCAAGCCTGCGCCGCACGCCCCCAGCCGGTCGGCAGTGCCCGGCTCCGATGCGCCAGCATCGGAAAGGCGCGAAGCGCCCGCGCATGCCGTTTTGCGGCGGCCTGTGTCACCGTGGGGGTCTTTTGGCTTCTATACCCCCCCGAGTAACACGGGGGTAAACAACGGTGTTTCATATAGTGGGATAGGCGGGTAAGCGCCATGGACCGCTATTCACCGCCCCGTCCCCCTCGCAAAAAGCCGCAGCCTCGTTCGGGGCGCAGCGGCCAGTTCCAATCCATTGAGCCTATCGATGACGCGAACCTTTTTGAGTTCGTGCGGGATGGCCATCGTTCATTGGCGGCGGCTGCTGCCTTTTTGCAAGCGGTCAAGCTTGCTGAGGATGAGGTCGAAGCTGGGCGGGCTCGGGCGTTTGTGGTTGCGTACCTTGAGGAGGTCGCCGCTGTTTTGCGTCCTCATCTGGTGGTCGGTGAGGTCAAGCCTCGCAACATGGGTTTCTGTGATGACTGAGCCTGTGGCGCTGCTGGCTCTGGCTGCGGCCGCTGTGGCGCTGCGAATTGTTTCTGGGGGTGTCCTACCCCCTCCCCCTGCTCCTGCGGAAATCGTTCCCGGGAGCGTAATTAAGGCGGGGATGCCGGGCGATTGATGCGCCCGGAACCCCTGACCAAAACCAGTCGCTAGGAGGACTGAAAATGGCTGATCGAGAGTTTAAACCTGCAGCGTGCGCCGCTGATGTGTCGGATTGGATTGCCCCCGAGGATGTGATTCGCCTTGCCTTGGGCGCGTTCTATGGTGAATGTACGCGCTGGCGTTCTGCGCCTGATCCCGATGCGGTTCCCGGTTGGTACTCGCGTGAGGGATTCCTTGATTGTCTCGTTGATCGTTTGTCGGTTCGGCTTCGGGCGCACGCTCATTCGGTGGGCGTCGTTGCGGATCAGCTTTCATTTGATCTTGAGGCTCATCACCAGTCCTTCCCGGATTGGGTGACCCCCTTCAAACCCGCCATTCAGGCCTGAGGCGCAAACCATGAAAAGTGCACCAAAAGCCGTCATCTCTACGTCAATGGCTGGCATGTTTCGTTATCCGGTTGGCGCATGGGTTCATCCTGAGCGCTTCAAGTCTGGCGCTGTCTGGTATCGGCCGCTGCGCGCAATGACTCGCCGTGGTGTCCTTGGGTCGCTGACCTAGGTTTGCCGGTTGGGGGTATGGGGGCTGTGGCCCCCATGTAGCGAAGCGAAGCATTCAGCCTGTGCGCCATCGATGTGAATCGCCGCGTGGCGCTGCTGTTACATCCACCTGGGCGTTTATTCGCGCCTTGAAAAACACTCTTCAAGTGCTTTTATTATGTGGACAACTTCTCTACACCCCTTTTTTTATTCTCCAAAGAAGATTATTATTCGGGGCATCGTGATAATGACTATATACATCGTATCTAGTCAAGCATCGCGGCAAACTGCGCCGCCATGACCCGGAAACCCGCGCCCAGCTTGCGTTTCGGTTCCGGGCCATGTACCGCAACCTGGGCCTTGACCTGGAGGGCTGCGCGAAGCTTCTTCACGTCACCGAACGGACTTTGCATAACTGGCAGTCCGGCAAGCACGACATCCCGTACGCGGCCTACCGGCTGCTGCGCCTGCTCAACCGCATGGAGCTGCCCGGTGCCTCCTGGGCGGGCTGGTGCTTCCATGGCGGCAAGCTGTGGTCACCTGAGGGCCGGTCGTTTGAGGGGACGGACAGCGCTTGGTGGTCGCTGCTCGTCCGGCGTGCTGCCTGCTTTGACGCCCTGTTCAAGCGCTCGGGCCAATTCGAACAGGCCCTCATGGCCATGGCCGCAGAACGGCACACCATGGAGGGGCCGGATGCTGCGCGCGGGGACGCCGGGGCGCGTGTAGCGACACGAGCGGCCGCGGGCGAAGCGTCCAGCTCCCCGGCGCATGCCGGGGGGCGGCGCGAAGCGCCGGCCCTAGATTTATCAATAGAACATATCTCGACCATACCGGCGAGAACCGCATCGTTCTATGGTCCAGTCGCTACAAACTTTGTAGCGGCAAATTCCACATCATGGAAGTTGGTCCAAGGGGGTAAGTCATGAATCGGGCGGCTCGACGTGGCAATGTGTTCCGTGCTCAGCGGACAACATCATCCCGCCTAGCGGTTCTGGGAGCACACCGGGAGTGCTCGGGGGTGGCACTTGATCCGGGGGCGCGTGCGGACCATCAGCCCCGCGATGGTCGGGGCCGCTTTACTGGTGCTGTGCCTGCGCCTGTAGCGGTCGTTCAGGAAACCCGCCAACAGCGTCGTTATGCGGCGCGGCAAGCGTCAAAGCGGGGTGGGGCATGACTGCCCTTCCTCTCGCCCTCTCTGCGGCCCCTGTGGCCGTTCTCTGGGCTCTGTGGGGCAGTCCGGCCCTGCATGAGCCGCCCTCGCCCTTCGGGGCAATCAAGCGAGCAGAGCAGGGTGTGACTCCCCTGCCCGGCTCTGACCAAAACCCAGTTGCAAAGGAACTGAAATCATGGCTGAACAAGAGTTTACGGTAAGCGCTGACGCCAACTGGCAGGCCTTCATGGATGCCGCTGACGGCGCCTCTCTCAACGCGGAAACGATCGCCCAGCTGGGCTGGGGTGCTGCGCTGCTCCTGCGTGTGGCAAAGGTGCATCCATCACCTGACGCTCGTGCCGCTGAGCGTTGGCTGTCCACGGTAGGCCGCACCGTCGGCCTCATTGGCGCTGCCTCGGAGGATGTGCAATGAGCCGCTTTACCGATCAGCTGTACCGCCACTGGATGGCCCAAAACGGCTTTGCAGGCCCCCGTCGTCGCCCCTCTGGGGGTATGGGGGGTGTGCCCCCCATGGTGACCACTGCGCCCGCACCTGCGCCCTCTCCGTCGCGTAGCGCTGCGGCTGCAAACGACGAGTCGTATTCGCGTCCTGAAAAACCTGCATTCGGGGCCGTCGATTATGTGGACAAGTCCTGATTCGCCCTTTTTTTAAAATCGAATGAAGATTATTATCTGAGGGCATGTCATTAATGACCTATACATCGTATCTAGTAATGGATGGCTGTGCTGGGTCGTGCTACCTTCGTCGTCATGGACTACGTAGTACTAGCGGTGTCATGGGCCGCAAGACATCCATGGTGGACTTCGTTGGCGCTGGTGGTATTGGCGGGAACGGCAATGGCAGTCGCATTTCGACGTCGACGCTCGAAGCGACAAGTGACCTTCAGACTTTTACGACCTCGCAATGAGCAAGCCGCCTTCAAGCCTGTCTCAACTGTCTACGATCCGCGCCGCTACAGACGGGAGCGCAAAGCGAAGAATTGACCGACGGCGGTGTTGATTTGCTCTTTCAAGCCTGCGGTAACCGTCGCAGCAAACCAGCCATGCTGCGCGGTCGGCCCACGGGGCCGAACCAGGCTCCGCCGGCGACGGCCCAGGCATTGACCAGACCGTACAGCACCAGCGCCACACCCTGTGCGGCAAACACCGCGGCCAGGCCGCCGCCCCAGCGCAGTGCCAACCAGCCACCTGTGACAGCCACCACTAGGCGAACGATGTTGCCGAACACTGGCCACAGCAGGCGCCCCGCGCCTTGCGATGCAAAGTACAGCACCAGGCCCAGGCCGAAAAAGCCGTACACCGGCCCGACAATGCGCAGGTACTGCGCGCCGGCCGCGAGCATGGCCGGGTCGCTGTTGAACAGAGACAGCCATGCCCCGGGAAACGCTGCAGCCCACAGGCCGATGGCTTCGGCCATCGCAAACGCCATGGCGGCGCCGATCCAGGTGGCGCGCAGGGCGCGCTCCCGCTGGCCTGCACCCATGCAAGTGCCCACCATGGCCACCAGGGGCGCTCCCAGGCCAAAGACCAGCGGAACCAGCAGGTATTCAAACCGCGATGCCGTGCCATAACCCGCGATGGCCGCCGTGCCAAAACCGCCCACCAGTGCGGTGGTGACGCCAATCGCCAGGTTGGTGGCCACGGTGGAGACGGTGCCCACCAGACCCACCCGCAAAATGTCCTTGAACAAGGCCCAGCGAAAACGTATCTGTGCAAACGACGGCCGGAGCAGGCTGCGCGGAGACCACAGATACGCCGCAAGCACCAGGCTACCAGCCAGGTAGTACCCCATCAAGGCGATGGCGCCCCCGGCAATGCCTAGGCCGGGCATGGGCCCCCAGCCAAAGATCAGCAGTGGCGACAGCGGTACCAGCACCAGCGCACCCAGCACCGTGACATAGGCAGGCACGGCCATGTTGCCAGTGCCCCGGATCACGGCCGACAGCGTGTTGAACAGCCAGACCAGAATCGCGCCCGCAAACACCCAGTTGGAATAGACCAGCGCCGCATCCAGCGCGCCGCCGGTGCCGCCCATGCGGGTGTAGAGCCAGCGCCCTCCTCCCACCACGCCCACGGTAAAGACCAGCGAGAACACCGCCGCAATGGCCAGCGCATGCAGCACCAGCGCATCAGCGTCCTGCCGCCGCCGTGCGCCCAGGGCCCGGGCGATGGCCGATGCAATGCCGCCGCCCATCGCCCCGGCAGACGTCATCTGCATCAGCATGACGACCGGAAACACCAGCGCCATGCCCGCCAGGGCATCGGTGCCGAGCTTGCCCACAAAGTAGGTCTCGATGAGCCCGACGCCTGCTTGCGCCAGCATCACCAGCACGTTGGGCGCGGCCAGCCGCAGCAAGGTGGGCGCTATGGGCGCCTCCAGCAGCATGCGGGTGCGTGGGTTCAGTGCATCGGTCACATCAGGCCCCTGCCCCATCCGCCGCAGGCCTGCGCGGCACCACGATGCGCACGGTAGACAACTGCAGCACATCGCCGTGCTGGTTGCGAGTTTCGCTGCGCACGGTGACCATGCCACGGTCGGGCTTGGACTTGGAGGGCTGGATCTGCACCACCTTGCTCACCACGTGCAGCACATCGGTGGCGCGCGTGGGCCGGGGCCAGCTCAGCTCGCCCCCCGCGCCGATGATGCCGCCCGCAATCGGCAGACCGCTGGTCACCTGCAGGCGCATGGTCACGGCCGCCGTGTGCCAGCCGCTGGCGGCCAGGCCGCCAAACAGCGTGTCACGCGCTGCGGCGTCATCCAAATGGAAAGGCTGCGGGTCGAACTGCGCAGCAAAGCGGGTGATCTGCACTTCATCCATGGCGTGTTCGCCGCTGGTGAACTGGTCGCCCACAGCCAGGTCGTCCAGGTAGATCGTGCGCTGGCCTGTTGTCGAAGCGTTGCTGGCATGGGTCTGCGTCATGTCGATGACTTTCGGAGAGGGAGAGTGGATGCTCAGGCGGCGGAGCTTGCGGGTCGTACCAGCCGCGCTTCGCGGATGGGCAGGTTGACCAGCGCTGCGCCCAGGGCCAGCACGATGTCGATGTACCAGACCCAGTCATAGCTGCCTGTGGCCTGGAACACGCTGCCACCCAGGTAGGCGCCGAAGAAACCGCCGATCTGGTGCGCCAGCATCACGATGCCAAACAGCATGGCCATGTTGGCCGTGCCGAACATCTTGGCGACCAGTCCGGCCGTGGGCGGCACGGTGGACAAGAACGTGACGCCCATGACGGCTGCGAAGATCATCACTATGGCCGGCGTCTTGGGCGCAAACAAGAACACAAGCACCGCCAGGCCACGAACTGCATAAAGCAGCGACAACAGCGATTTCATGCGCCAGCGCCCTACAGCCCAGCCCATGGCCAGGCTGCCCGCAATGTTGAACAGCCCGATCACTGCCAGCGACCAGCCCCCTACTTCGGGCGCAAGCCCGCAGGCCGCGATCACGCCAGGCAGGTGCGTGGCAAGAAAAGCCACGTGAAAACCACACACCAAAAAGCCCGCGGCCAGATACCGGTAGCCTGGCGTGGCCAGCGCCTGGGCAATGGCCTCACGCGCGGTCAGCGCCTTCTGGCCAGATGCGGCAGCAGCCTGCGCCGCCAGCGCGTTGGAGTTGCCCTGGAGTATCCACACCGCAGGCAGCGCCAACAGCACCAGCACACCCAGCCACTGCATCGCGCTGGCCCAGCCCACGGCGGTTGTCAGGCTGATGGCAATGGGCGCCATCACAAACTGCCCGAACGAGCCGCCCGCGTTGACGACGCCGCTGGCCAGCCCCCGCTTTTGCAAAGGCACCAGCCGCGCTGTGGCAGCCATCAGCACAGACGGTCCGGCCATGCCCGCGCCACCCGCTGCCAGCACGCCAATCGCAAGGATCAGCCCGGCAGTGGTGGTCATGTATGGCGTGATGAACGTGCCAAGCGCCACCAGCGCCACCCCCAGCAGGATCACACGGCCGGTGCCGATGCGGTCGGCCACGGCGCCCGCAAACGGCTGGGTCAGCCCCCACCAAAGCTGGCCAAACGCAAACGCCAGGCTGATGCTGCCAATGCCCAGGCCTGTGGAGGTGTTGAGTGCCGACAGGAACAGGCCCATGGTCTGGCGCGTACCCATGGTCAGAGCAAAGGCCCCCGCGGCGGCCAGCAGCACGAGCCACAAGGCCAATGGTGCGGTGGACCTGGCAGCAGCCTGCGGGGTGTGGTTATTCGTCATTCCCGGCCTCCTGCACGGGCAGCGCCGCCAGCAAATCAAGGGAGTCGTCCACCAGCGCATGCAGGGCCAACACGCGTTCCACTCCCAGCACCTCATTCAACGCCAGCTGCGCGGCCTTCCAATAGCGCTGCGCTTCGGCACGCTTGTTGCGACCTGCTTCGGTGATATGCACCAGGCGGCTGCGTGCGTCCGCGCCCGCTTCCAGCGTCACCCACCCCGCGTCCATCAACGGACGGAGGTTTCGCGTCAGGGTGGACGCGTCCATCTTCATCTCTGCGGCCAAGTCACCTGGGCGGATCGGGCCCAGCTTGAGCACATGCGACAGCAGCGAATACTGCGTGGTCTTGAGCCCGCACTTCGCCATTTCGGCGTCGTAGTGGTTGGCCACGCGGCGCATCAGCTGGCGCAACTTGAAGTTGGTGCAGCCCTGCGGCAGCACCGGGGCCTGTGTCGATGGTTCGGCTTGCATGGTTTTAATTGTATCTGCAATAATTGCATATGCAATTCATATGTTTCAACCCCACCACAGACCAGGACACCCCATGACCCAACACAACCACCTTGAACACTGGCTGGCGCAGGAGCGCGAAATCCTTGCCGTGCTGGATGCAGGCCCAGGCCCGGGTGTTGCGCGCCGCGAGCAGATTGCCCACCTCAATGGCCTGCAGCAGATGCAGGCCATGCTGCGCGGCGAGCTGCCCTATGCCGCCATTGCCAAGACGCTGGACTTTTTGATTGTCGAAGTGGGCGACGGCACGGCCATCTTCCAGGGCACTCCCCGTCTGGAGCACCTCAACCCCATAGGCACCGTGCACGGCGGCTGGTTTGCCACACTGCTCGACTCCGCGCTGGGCTGCGCGGTGCACACACGCATGGAGCCGGGGCGCGGCTACACCACGGCCGAGTTGGGTGTGAATCTGGTCCGAGCCCTCACGCCGCGGGTGCAGCGGGTGCGCGCCGAGGGCCGGGTGATCCACAGCGGGCGCCAGCTGGCCACGGCCGAAGCCCGGCTGGTGGGCCCGGATGGCACGCTGTATGCCCACGCCACCACCACCTGCCTGGTTTTCGATCTCCCGGCACAATCACGGGCATGAGAATCCTCCACACCATGCTGCGCGTTGGCAACCTCCAGCGCTCCATCGACTTCTACACCCAGGTGCTGGGCATGCAGTTGCTGCGCCAGTCCGAAAACCCCGAGTACAAATACTCGCTGGCCTTTCTGGGCTTTGACGGCGGTAACCCCGGCCAGGCGGAGATCGAGCTGACCTACAACTGGGGCGTGGAGAGCTATGACCATGGCAATGCCTATGGCCACATTGCCCTGGGCGTGGCCGATGCGTATGCGGCATGCGAGCGTATCAAGGCGGCGGGCGGCAACGTGACGCGCGAGGCCGGGCCGGTCAAGGGCGGCACCACGGTAATTGCCTTTGTGACCGACCCCGACGGCTACAAGATCGAACTAATCCAGCGCGCGGAAAGCGCAGGCGGCACCGGGCTGCGCTGAAATTGCTTCTTTTTTGATAGCTATCAGCGCTTGCTGAATGGTCGCTAAAGCCATATTTTTTGAGTAACCAACCAGTCAGCCAGCGCTGGCGGTATCGTCCCCCGGCCGTTTGCAGACCACCCGGTTGCGCCCCTGCTCCTTGGCCAGGTACAGCGCAACATCAGCCAGGCGCAGTGCGTCTTCCAGGCCCTGGTGCGGCTGCGGGCACAGGTAGGCCACCCCAATGCTGATGCTGACGCGGTCGCCCGCCTCCGAGGTGACGTGGGGCAGGTTCAGCACCGCAATGCCCGCGCGGATGCGTTCCATGATGGCCCGCAGGTCCTCCTCGCTCAGGTGGTACCACAGGCCGACGAATTCTTCGCCGCCGTAGCGCGCGGTGATGTCGAGCGGGCGGCGGGCGTGGCTGCCGATGATGTGGGCGACCTTTTTCAGCGTTTCGTCGCCTGCGGCATGGCCATAGTGGTCGTTGTAGCGCTTGAAATAATCCACATCCATCATCGCCACGCCCAGTGAATGGCGCTCGCGCAGCGCCTGGCGCCAGATGTTTTCGGCACGGGCGCTGAAGGCGCGGCGGTTGAGCAGACCGGTCAGGAAATCCCTCTCGGCCAGTTCCTGCAATTGCAGCTGTGCAAGGAAGTTCTGGCGCATGGCGTGCTCCAGAAAGTAGCAGCCCACCGAGCCGATGATGTTGGCCGTTCCGAGAAAAAAGGCGTTGTACAGCAGCGCGATGGCGGGCAGTCCGGTCTGCAGTTCCATGCCCAGGTAGACCACGAAAGTCACCCATCCGCACAAGGCGGCGGGTACGAAGCGCAGGCCGGTCAGGAAGTAGAAGTAAAAGGTGACCAGCAGGATGCCCTCGTAGGGCAGCGGATACGCGTGGATGCGTGCGAACCAGATGATGCCCACCACGCCCAGGCCGCAGACCAGCGCAGCGGCGCCACCAATCCACTGCATGCAGGGCTGCAGCCGCGCCGGGAAGGTGGACAGCCACGCCACGGTGAGCACGGGCAGTATCAAGCCCAGGCGCAGCCCCAGCACCGGGTTGCGCACCTCTTCGGGCAGGCTGATCGCGTCCAGCAGGGCAAACAGCAGGAACAGGGCCATTGCCACGCCCAGCGCCCAGCGCATGCGCAGGAGCATGGCGTGAAGGTGGTAGCGGCCGAAATCCCGCTCCTGCTCTTCGGACAACTCCAGCCGCAGCTGCTGCGGCCTGGGCGGGAACGGCGACAAGGTGGAACGCCCCTGGTCAGGCAGGGCAGGATTCGACGGATCCGGGGCCGGTTGATTCATCGCGCTGGTCAAAGAAAGAGGTCGAAGAAGGTCAACCGCATGGTTGACACCGGTCAAAGCGGTTTTGTCCGACAGCGGATAGGCAGCGCCAGGCGTGTAATACGTCCAGGCACATCTGCTGCCAGACCGTGTGCAAACAAAAAGGGGGCACCATGCCGCGCAGACTACCACCTCCACCCCGGCACGAGCCCGTGCGCGCCCTGCTGGAGTTTGCCGCCACCGTCGCTCTGGCCCTGCTGGCCTGGGGCGCCTTCTTGCTGCCCGACGCCACCGTTCAGTCGGCCGACGCCATGGGCAGCGTGGCCGATGGGCTGGGCCGAATGATCGAGGCGGCCCGGGCCGACTGAACTGGCCCCTTCGCCTTAACGCATCGCACCGCCCTGGTCCACCAGGTCCATGCGGCGGCGCAGCCGCGCGGCGGCTTCGGTGTCACCGGCCTGCCCGGCCCGCTGCACCTGCAGCTGCAGCCAGGCCAGCAAGGGGCGGCGCCAGCCTTGGGCAGATGCGGTGGCGGTGGCCAGCTGGATCACCTGTGGGTCGGCATCGCCCGTTTGCAACAGCACACCGGCGGCCACCAGGCGCGCAAGCGGGTCGGGCATGGCCGCCAGCAAGGGTGCCGCACTGCCGGTGCGTGGTCCCGCCACGGCCTGTTGGGCCGGGGGCAGCAAGGCAATGTCCTGCGGTGCCAGTTGCCCGGCAAGGTAGCGGGCATAGGCCTGTTCTGCGGGGTGGGCGTCCGCGCGCAACGCATCGAAGGCGGCGCAGCCGCCGTGCTCCAGGCTGGCCACGCGGGCCGCGCATTCGAGCAGCACCACCCGCGCCAGCAGCGCAGGCTCGCCGGTGCGGGCGGTTTCCTGGCGGGCGCGGGCGAACTCCAGGCCGGCCACGCGGGTGTTGCCCGAAAGATAGGCCTCCACGGCCTTTTGTGCGGCGCCATGGGCGTTCATCTGCCAGTCGGGCGCTGGAGGGGCGCTGGAGCAGGCGGCCAGGGCCGTGCACGCCAGCGCCAGCAGACGGCCCCGGAGGTGCCGCGCGGTGAAAAAGGCGCGAGGGGTCATGGCAGCTTGATCTCCGTCTCGCGTGCGAACGGCCATTTGCGGTTGATTTCGTTCACCAGGCTGTCGATCTTGCGCAGGTTGGATTCGACCTCGGTGCGCAGCGCCCCCAGGTCGGCCGTACCCTCGCGCACATTGGCGCCCACGGCCTGCGCTTCGGCCAGCACGGCATCGACCTTTTTCAGGCTGGCGCGCGTGTCGGCCAGCAGGCCGCCGAGCTGTGCCACCGTGGCCTGCACCTCGGGCAGCACGCCCCCGGGGCCGAACACCTGGGTGTCGGCCTTGGCGGCCATGCCGTCAATGCGGGCCAGCAGTGCATTGGTGCGGTCCAGCGTGGCGACGATCTTGCGTGCGTCCTGCTCATTGCCCATGAGCACCTGCAGCGCGCCGCCCGGGCCCTGGAGGCGTTCGGTAAGGGTTTGCACGTTGGCCAGGCTGGCGCCCAGGGCCGAGTCCTGGGCCGTCAGGGCATTGAGGTTGTTCAGCAGGTCCCGGGCCGAGGCCACGAGCTGGGGAATTTCCGCCGTGGCATCGCCGCGCAGCACGGGGCGTACGGCGCCATCGGGCAGGGGGTCGTCGTCCAGCATGCCGCTGTAGGCCCGGATGTTGGTGCCGCCCACCATGCCGCGCACCAGCGTGAAGATGCTGGAGACGCGCAGCCAGTGGGCGTCCTTGCGGGGAACGTCGATCACGATGCGGGCGTTGCCCTCGGGCGCCAGTTCGATGCGGCGCACGCGGCCGATCGGAAAGCCCGAGAACGTCATGTCCATGCCCACCACCACGCCTTCGGAGTCGTCGGCCGTGAGCACCAGCGTTTGCGTGGGCTCGAAAGCACCGCGTGCATACAGCAGGTACAGGGCCGACCCGACGATCAGCGCCAGGGTGAACGCCAGCAGCGCCATGGCCTTGAGTTCCAGGTGGGCCACGGGGCGCAGGACGTCTTCGGCCACGGGCGGCGGCGGTGGGGGCGTTGCGGGTTCTTGCATGGGCGCTGGATTCCTGAATGTCAATAATAGTTGCCCACCAGCGAGGCGACCTCGATCAGCAGCAGCACGGCAAACATGCGCGCCAGGCCGCCCAGTTCACTGTCTTGCGACACGCCCTCGCCCACGTCGTACAGGCCTGCGGTCATCGGAATCAGGGCCACGGCCAGGCTCGACAGCAGGGTCTTGATGCCAAACACCAGCGTGACGGCGGGCGAGAACACCTGGCCGAACATGCGCGTGTAGGTGGGCAGACCCGCCAGGTTGAAGCCATACACGCCCAGATAGGCCATGACCAGTGCCACCACGCACGACAGCGCCGCCAGGGTGATGCAGGCAAACACCCCCGCCGCCACGCGCGGGAGCAGCTCCACGCGCACCGGGTCGGCGCCCTGGCGCCGCAGCGCATCGAGGTGCCCCGACCGGCGCAGGCTGGCCAGCCGCGCGCCGTTGGGGATGGTGCAGCGCATGGCGACAAAGAGCGCGGCCGTGAGCGGAATGAGTTCGAGCACCAGCACGCGGATCACCATCTCCAGCGCATAGGCGGTGAGCCCGTAACTCAGCGCCGTGACCACCACGATGCGCGTGAGCACCAGGCTCAGCAAAGCCGCCAGCACGGTGAAACCGGGCAGGATGGGGGCGGTGTCCAGGTAGATATGGCGGGCCAGGCTGCGCCGCGCGCCGCGGGTGTAGCTCGATGGGCTGAGCACCAGCACCAGCACCACGGCGCCCAGGTAGACAATGCGTCCCCAGGCCAGCACCCAGCGGCTCAGTGCGCGCCACAGGCGCTCATGCAGGGTGGGAACGGATACGCGGGAGAGCATGGGGCGATGATAGCGGCTTTGGCATTTTTGCGAGTCAAAATGGCTTGCAACGCTTTGTTTTAAAGCGCCAGCAGCTACCATTTTCATAGTAATGCAATTGGGCTACACATGGCGTTTCGGGACCGGTGCGCGGGCTGTGGACAGCCGGGGCTGGGCATCGGCCTGGGCATGCAGAGCCTCGATGATGCGGCAGTGGCCGCCGCTGCCGTCGCAGCGGTTGCGCAGGTCCAGCAGGTCGTGCTCCAGCGTCTGCAGCTCGCGCAGGCGGGTGCGCACATGCTCCAGATGGCCATCCAGCGCCTCGCACGCGGCATCGCAATCGGCCTTGGATGTCAGGTCCAGGCCCAGAAGGGTGCGCACCTCGTCGAGCGACATGTCCATGGCCCGGCACAGCCGGATGAAGCGCAGGCGGTGCACGTCGGCGGCGCTGTAAAGGCGGTAGCTGTTGCTGCCGCGCCCGCCGGGGGTGAGAAGGCCTTCTTTTTCGTAGTAGCGGATGTTGGCGGCCGTCACGCCCGACAGACGGGCGGCTTCGCCGATACGATGGCAGGCGGTGGTGTCAGACATGGCTTGACCTTCGAGTGGCTTGAGGGTTTCCAATCATGCCATCCCTCAGTTTCTGGAGAAAAAATGTCCGCCCATTGCCACGATGGCTGCAGCAGCAGCACCCCGCCCAGCGCCGACCCGCGCTACCGCCGCATTCTCTGGATCGCGCTCGTCGTGAACGCCGCCATGTTTTTGGTCGAGCTGGGCGCGGGGGTGCGCTCGGGCTCGGCCTCGCTGCTGGCCGACGCCATCGATTTTCTGGGCGACGCCGCCAACTACGGCGTTTCGCTGTGGGTGCTGTCCATGGCCCTGGCCTGGCGCGCACGCGCCGCCCTGCTCAAGGGGGCCAGCATGCTGGCGTTTGGCGTGTTCGTCATCGGGCGCGTGGCCTGGGGCGCCTGGCAGGGTGTGCCACCCGAGCCCTTCACCATGGGCAGCGTCGGCCTGCTGGCCTTGGCCGCCAACCTCGGGGTGGCGGTGCTGCTTTACGCCTGGCGCGAGGGCGACGCCAACATGCGCGGTGTGTGGCTCTGCACACGCAACGACGCCCTGGGCAACCTCGCCGTGATGGCCGCCGCGCTGGGTGTGTTTGGCACCGGCGCGGCCTGGCCCGACCTGGCCGTGGCCGCCGTCATGGCGGGTCTGGCGATCAGCGGCGGCGCGAGCGTGGTGCGGCAGGCGCGTGGCGAGCTGGCACTGGACCGTGCAGTCCATTCCTGACACGATTTTGAATGAAATATGCCTTCAAGGTATATTGGTAAAGCGCTGGCAGCTATCAACTCAATAGCATTTGCAGGGGACGATGCCGTGGTGCCCGCCCCCCCGAAAGCCCGGCGCAAGCCTGCACGGGGCCGTGCGTGCTCCAATGCACACCCGCGCAGCCCTGCCAGAGCCCATGACCCGCCCCGCCCCTGTCCCCACACCGCCCGTTCCGCACAGCGCCGCCGAAGATGCCGTGGCCATCTTCACCGGCGTGCTGATGATTTCCGTGGGCGTGGCCTTCTTCACCAGCGCGGGGCTGCTCACGGGCGGCACGGCGGGGCTGGCGTTCCTGCTGCACTACAGCACCGGCATCGGCTTCGGCAAGATCTTCTTCGTGCTCAACCTGCCCTTTTACTGGCTGGCGCTGCGCAAGCTGGGGCGCGAGTTCACGCTCAAGACCTTCGCGGCGGTGCTGCTGCTCTCGCTGCTGACGGAGTTGCAGGGGCAGTTTCTGCAGTTTGCGCGCATCGAGCCGCTGTACGCCGCCATCGCGGGCGGGCTGATCACGGGCACGGGCTTTCTGGCACTGTTCCGCCACCGCTGCAGCCTGGGCGGCGTGGGCATTGCCGCGCTCTACCTGCAGGACCGCTATGGCTGGCGCGCGGGCAAGATCCAGATGGCGGTGGACTGCTGCATCGTGTTGCTGGCGTTGTGGTCGGTGGAGCCGATGCGCGTGGCCTGGTCGATTGCCGGGGCCGTGGCGCTGAACCTGGTGCTGGCCATGAACCACCGGCCCGGACGCTACATGGCGGTGTGAACTTTGCCCATGGCGGGCGCTCCCACACAGGCAGATGCCGCACAATGCGGGCATCCGTATCCCCTGTTTTTTTCATCCGACGACCCCCCGCGTGGCCCGGTGACAGCTGGCCCCGGCCCAGGAACACTGCCATGACCGCACCGCACCTTCCCACCACCCTCCTGCGCAGCCGCCGTGAATGGCTCGCCGCCACCCTGCCCTGGCTGGGCGCGGGCATCGCCGTGGCGGCCCTGCCCTCCCTGGCGCGCGCAGCCGCGCCCCAGGGCACGCATGTCGAGATGTGGAAAGACCCCAGTTGCGGCTGCTGCCAGGACTGGGTGGAGCACATGCAGGCCGCCGGATTCACCTTCACCGTGCACGAAACCGGCAATACCGGCGCACGCTCGCGCCTGGGCATGCCGCAAAAGCTGGGCTCGTGCCACACCGCGCTGGTGGGTGGTTACGTGCTCGAAGGCCATGTGCCCGCCAGCGACGTGCGCAAGCTGCTGCAGCAAAAGCCCCGCGCCCTGGGCCTGGCCGTGCCGGGCATGCCCGTGGGCTCGCCCGGCATGGACGGCGCCGTGTACGGCGACCGGCGCGACCCGTATGACGTGCTGCTGGTGGCGCGCGACGGCAGCACCAAGGTATTCAGCAGCTACCACCGCACCCCCAAGGCATGAGCAGCGCCGCCTTTGACCCCGGCAGCATCACCCGCGTGGCCGGTATCGAGGTGGGCCATTACACCGACAGCCGCCGCCCCACGGGCTGCAGCGTCGTGCTGGCGCGCGCCGGGGCCGTGGGAGGTGTCGATGTGCGCGGTGCCGCCCCCGGCACGCGCGAAACCGATCTGCTCGACCCCTGTAACCTCGTCGAAAAAGTGCATGCGGTCATGCTGTCGGGCGGCAGCGCCTGGGGGCTGGAAGCCGCCACGGGCGCCGTGCGCTGGCTCGAAGAGCAAGGCGTGGGCCTGGACATTGGCGTGGGCCGCCTGCCGCTGGTGCCCTCGGCCGTGCTGTTCGACCTGATGGTGGGCGACATGCGCATCCGGCCCGATGCAGCAGCAGGCTACGCCGCCTGCGCTGCCGCCTCGCGCGCCGATCCCGCTGAGGGCAATGTGGGCGCAGGCACGGGCGCGAGCGTGGGCAAGATGTTCGGCATGGCGCGGGCCATGAAGGGCGGCATCGGCAGCGCCTCGGTCACGGTCGATGGTGTCACGGTGGGTGCGCTGATTGCCTGCAACGCGGTGGGCGATGTGCTCGACCCCGACACCGCGCAGCCCGTGGCAGGCGCCCGCACGGCCGACGGCCTGCGTCTGGCGGACACCCGGCGCGCATTGCTGCGCGGCGAGCTGGCGCAGTCGCTGCTGGCGGGCACCAACACCACCATCGGCGTGGTGGCGACCGATGCGGTCATCACCAAGGCGCAGGCGCACCGCCTGGCCGTGGCCGCGCACGATGGCCTGGCGCGCAGCATCAACCCGGTGCACACCCAGCTCGATGGCGACACGCTGTTCACCCTCGGCACCGGCCTGGCGGGCAAGCACCCCGGCATGCTGCTGCTGTGCGCGCTGGCTGCAGAGGCCACGGCCCGTGCCACCCTGCGCGCGGTGCAGGCTGCGCGCAGCATCACCACGCCCGAGGGTCTGCATCTGCCCGGCATTCCAGACCTGGCCTGAAAACGGTATGCCCCAGGCCTTTCGCAATTCTTTGCTGTCGCTGCGCGACATGATCGTGTCCGCTGGGCCTTTGGCCTTGCTGCCGGTGCTGCTGCTGGCACTGGCCTACTGGTGGCTTCAGCCCACACCGCCCAAAACCGTGGTGCTGGCCACCGGCCCGGCGCAGAGTGCCTACGAGGCATTTGGCAAGCGCTACCAGCAGGCGCTGGCCGCCGAAGGCATCACGGTGCAGCTGCTGCCCAGCGAGGGCTCGCTGGCCAATCTGCAACTGCTGCGCGAGGGCCGCGCCGACCTGGCCTTCGTGCAGGGTGGCGCCGCCGACCTGCAGCCTGAAGACCACGAACAGCTGCGCTCGCTGGGCAGCCTGTTTGTCGAGCCCTTGTGGCTTTTCTATCGCGAAAATGCCGCGCGCCACGTGGCGCCTTCCGGACGGCTCGACGCGCTGCCCCAGTTGCAGGGCTTGCGCGTGAACGTGGGCACCGAGGGCAGCGGCGTGCCCACGCTGATGGACAAGCTGCTCGAAGCCAACCACCTCGATGCCGCTGCCCTGCGCATATCGCGGCTGGAGCAGACGCCGGCCACGGTGGCGTTTCTGGCGGGCGACATCGACGTGCTGGTGTTTGCCTCGGCCCCCGAGTCGCCCATGGTGCAGATGCTGCTGCAGACCCCGGGCGTTCGGCTGATGGATTTTCCGCAGAACGAGGCCTATGGACGGCGTTTTCCGTTCCTCACCCCCGTCACACTGCCCCGGGGCGTGGTGGACCTGGCGGGCAACGTGCCCGCCGCCGACGTGCGGCTGGTGGCCTCCACCACGGCCTTGCTGGCTCGCGAGGGCACGCACCCTGCCTTGCTTCAGCTTTTTGCGCAGAGTGCGCTGGGCCTGCATGGCGGCGCGGGCTGGTTCAATCGGGCGCGCGAGTTTCCGGGCACGCGTCACAACGAACTGCCCATCGCCCCTGAGGCCGACCGCGCCATCAACGAGCCTGTTCCGCTGTTGCAGCGCTACCTGCCGTTCTGGCTGGCCAACCTGATCCAGCGCATGTGGCTGGTGCTGGGCATTCTGATCGCCGTCATGCTGCCGCTGTCGCGCATCGTGCCGCCGCTCTACCAGTTCCGGGTGCGCTCGCGGGTGTTTCGCTGGTACGGGCGGCTGCGCAGCGTGGAAGACGACATGGCCGCAGGGCGCATGCCTGCCCATGCGGTCATCGAGGCGCTGGACGCGCTGGAAGCCCAGGTGGTCAAGGTGAGCGTGCCGCTGGCCTACGCCGACGAGCTGTACGCCCTGCGCAACCACATTCAGCTGGTGCGCAAGAAAATTCCGCCTGCCTGACTATTTGCGGGTGCTGGCCGGGCGCTTGCTGCGGCTGGCGCTGGCCATGGCGTCAATGGCCCGGTCCACCACATGCTGGCTTGACAGCACGCGCAGCGCGCCCTCGGCGGCCAGCTTGTCGCGCATGCGCCGGGTCATCGACTGCGTGCTGCCATCGGCCGCGGTGAACAGAAACAGTGTCTTGTGCGGGCTGGCCCAGGTCAGCTGGGTGCGCATGACCTTGCCGGCCGACACCAGATCGACCCAGGCACCCACCACGAATTCGTCGTCGATGGTGGGCGCAGGGGGCTCGGCGGGCACAGTGGCCAGATCGACATCGATCGCCGTGTCCGGCAGGAACGACGGCTCTCCGGACTCCGCTTCTGGCGCCGGTTCTTCAGGCGCTGGCTCGCTGGACCAATCCAGCACCACCTGGTGTAGCTGCACCAGGCGCTCGATGAATGCGCTGGTCTGCTCTTCAGGGTGGGCGATGGTCGAGAGGCCCTCGCGCACGGTGGCCAGCATGCCGGGTATGGCTTCGACCAGCTTGGGCTTTTCCGTGCCCGCCAGTTCGGGCTGGACACTCCAAAAAAGCAGCGGCACCAGCGCCAGGTAGCCGCCGGGGTCGCCATCCGTGGAGCCTGCGGGCTTGCTGATCTGCGCCAGGGCCACCACATCGGCCCAGGGGCCGGCGGCAAAATCCATGATGTCGGCAGGCACGTTGCCGATGTCGGGCAAGGCACGGATGTTGGAGGCCACCTTTTCGGCCAGCATTTCGCGCTGCTCGGCGTCGAGCAGCGCTTTTTCCTCGGCCTCGCGGCGGGCCTGCAGTTTTTTCTCCTGCGTTTCCCAGGCCGACTCCAGCGCCTTGAGCACCGCCTCGAAAGGCGCCGCGTTGGTCACCTCCAGCTGCGCCAGGTGGTTGACGGCCTGGTCCACCAGCCGCATGTAGCGCTTGAAACCCGGCGCGTCTTCGCTGGTATAGGCCAGGCTGCGCTGCGTCAGCTCGTCCAGCAGGCGGCGCGCGGGGTGGCTGCCATCGCTGAAAAAACGCGGATCGTGGCGCACCAGCTTGCGAATGGCGGGTTCCAGGTTCTGAACGGCCCGCTGCACGGGAGGCAGCAGGCGCGAATCCTGGGAGATGTTTTCGACCATGCGCGCCACCACTTCGGCAGACATGGCGGGGGATTCGGCGGCGCTGCCATAGGCCACACCGTACAGGCTGCGCGTGGAACCCTGCCCGCTGGGAGCGTAGCCGGGCTGGCTGTGCGCCAAGCGGCCCACCAGGCGTTCGAGCTGGGCGATGTCCTCCATCGCCTCGGAGACGGCCGCGCTGGGGTAATGCCCGCTGATGGGCGCGCCATGGGTGCTGCTTCCGCCCGATGGGTCCACCCAGGCGCCCTGCATGCTGGCACCAGCCACGGGTACACCCATGGGGACGCCACGGGGCGCATCGAAAGGGTCGCCCCCCCCGGCCAGCATCTGGCGCAGGATGCCGACGGTGAGCAGGGCTTCCTCGGCGTCGGGGGCCAGTCCGCCCGCGCCGGGGTCACCCCACCCCGGCCCCATGCCGCCCCGTCCGTACATGGAGGGGTTGCCATAGCCGGTGTGGCCGCCCATGCCGCCATAGCCCGTGGCACCTGCTCCGTCCCAGGAGCTGCCATAGTCTCCCGCGCGCGTGCTGCGCCCCAGCCCACCCATGCCTGTCATGCCCGGGCCACTGGCAACGCCATAGCCAACGGGCAGGACGCCATGGTCGCGCAGGCTTTGGGACGCGCGCTTGTACACATCCACCAGCTGCGTGCCCAGAAGGTCCCGCATGTGCTGCATCCAGAGCTCGCGGATGGGCGCAGCCACCCCCGTTTCAGACACTACCTGCTGCAGCGCCCGGATGTAGTTTTCGGGCCGCATGGGGTTGCGCTCGGGCTGCACGCGGTGAAACCCCTGGGCCGCGCTGACCAGGCCGTTAAGCTCGGCCAGCACCGCATCGGTGGCGTGCAGGGCCTGCTGGTGCGCGCGTGAAAGCTCGACCTGGGCCTGCACCTCGTCGTCGTCCACCAGCGACAGTTCGCCAAAATCCAGCGGCGACGATGCGCTCTGGCTCTGCTTGGCAGCAGGGCCTGGGCCGTCGGCAAAGATTTCCAGCAAGGCCATCGGGTAGCCCTTGACCATGGCCGCCTCATGCTGGTCCAGCAACTGCAGCGAATCACTGAGCAGGTTGCGGCGCGCAATCTCCCGCGCGTCGGTCTCCTTGGCCTTAAGGGCACTGCGCGTGACCTTGATCAATTCGGTGATCAGGGCCTCGCCCTCGCGCACCGCATTGACGACGCAGGCACGGAAAACCGTCCGAGAACGAGGCGCAGACTGTTGCATGGCGGTGCGATGGGGGCGGTACGGTGGCGGGGGCTTCTATCCTACTGCTACTTGAGCGCCTTGAAACGCATGCGGTGCGGACGTGCACCCTCTTCGCCCAGACGTTTCTTCTTGTCGGCCTCGTACTCCTGGTAGTTGCCGTCAAAGAACGTCCACTGGCTGTCGCCCTCGGCGGCCAGGATGTGGGTGGCGATGCGATCGAGGAACCAGCGGTCGTGGCTGATGACCAACACCGTGCCCGCGTATTCGAGCAAAGCGTCTTCCAGCGCGCGCAGGGTTTCCACGTCGAGGTCGTTGGAGGGTTCGTCCAGCAGCAGGACGTTGCCGCCCTGGATCAGCGTCTTGGCCAGGTGCAGGCGTCCGCGCTCACCGCCCGAGAGCATGCCCACCTTCTTCTGCTGGTCGCCGCCGTTGAAGTTGAAGCGGCCGCAATAGGCGCGGCTGGCCATCTGGAACTTGCCGATGTTGAGCATGTCCAGACCGCCCGAGACGTCTTCCCAGACGGTTTTTTCGTTGGCCAGCACGTCGCGGTGCTGGTCGACGAAGGCCATCTTGACGGTCTGGCCGATCACCACCTCGCCGCTGTCGGGCTGCTCCTTGCCGGCGATCAGCTTGAACAGCGTCGATTTACCGGCCCCGTTCGGGCCGATGATGCCCACGATGGCGCCCGCAGGGATGTTGAAGCTCAGGTTGTCGATCAGCAGGCGGTCGCCGAAGGACTTGCTGACGTTCTTGAACTCGATGACCTGGCTGCCCAGGCGGTCGGCCACAGGAATGAAGATTTCCTGCGTCTCGTTGCGCTTCTGGTATTCGTAATCGCTCAGCTCCTCGAAGCGTGCGATACGCGCCTTGCTCTTGGCCTGGCGGCCCTTGGCGTTCTGGCGCACCCACTCCAGTTCCTTCTTCAGGGCCTTGGCGCGGGCTTCCTCGCCCTTTTGCTCGGCTTCCAGGCGGTTCTGCTTCTGCAGCAGCCACTCGGAATAGTTGCCTTTGTAGGGAATGCCGTGGCCCCGGTCGAGTTCGAGAATCCACTCGGCCGCGTTGTCGAGGAAGTAGCGGTCGTGGGTGATGGCCACCACGGTGCCGGGGAAACGCGAGAGGAACTGCTCCAGCCAGTCAACGCTTTCAGCGTCCAGGTGGTTGGTGGGCTCGTCGAGCAGCAGCATGTCGGGCTTGGACAGCAGCAGGCGGCACAGCGCGATGCGGCGCTTCTCACCGCCCGAGAGCACGCCGACCTTGGCGTCCCAGGGCGGCAGGCGCAGCGCGTCGGCGGCAATCTCCAGCTGGTGCTCGGAGTCGGTGCCTGCCGTGGCAATGATGGCCTCCAGGCGCGCCTGCTCGGCGGCGAGGGCGTCGAAGTCGGCGTCCTCCTCGGCGTAGGCGGCGTACACCTCCTCCAGCTTGGCCTTGGCGGCAAACACTTCGCCCATGGCCTCTTCGACGCTCTCGCGCACGGTGTGCTCAGGGTTGAGCTGGGGCTCCTGCGGCAGATATCCGATCTTCAGGCCCGGCATGGGAATGGCCTCGCCCTCGATCTCCTTGTCCACGCCCGCCATGATCTTGAGCAGCGTGGACTTGCCCGAACCGTTGAGGCCGAGCACGCCAATCTTGGCGCCAGGGAAGAAAGAGAGCGAAATGTCCTTCAAGATCTGCCGCTTGGGCGGCACGATCTTGCTGACACGGTTCATGGAATAAACGTATTGGGCCATCGGTAATAGTCAAACCTGCAAAGCGAAAGGGGGAGCGGAGGATTTCCGCGAACAAACCCCGATTATCGACTCATGCGACAATACCCGAAGTCAGGCACTCCAGTTGTGCCCGATATCAGCAAGATGCTGGGGACAAAGCAAGCCATTGCAGGCTCCCACCCTTGAACCCCGTCAGCCTGACACTGGCTCGGCAGCCCCACCCACGGTTGCCCCGACAGGCAGACACCCAGCGCCCGGATGGGCGTATCTCAATCCATGACATTTGACGATCTGAATCTGGCTCCGGCCATCATGAAGGCTGTGCGCGAGCAGGGCTACGAATCCCCCACCCCCATCCAGGCACAGGCCATTCCTGCCGTGCTGGCAGGGCAAGACCTCCTGGCCGGCGCCCAGACCGGCACCGGCAAGACGGCCGCCTTCACGCTGCCCATGCTGCAGCGCCTGTCGCAGGAATCCGCACCCAAGAGCAAGTTTGGCGGCAAGGGCGTGCGTGCCCTGGTGCTCACGCCCACGCGTGAACTGGCCGCGCAGGTCGAAGAATCCGTTCGCCAGTACGGCAAATACCTCGACCTGAACTCCACCGTGGTGTTTGGCGGCGTGGGCATGAACCCGCAGATCGACCGCATCAAGCGCGGCGTGGACATTCTGGTGGCCACTCCCGGCCGCCTGCTCGACCTGCAGCAGCAGGGCTTCCTGGATCTGTCCACCGTGGAAGTGCTGGTGCTCGACGAAGCCGACCGCATGCTCGACATGGGCTTCATCCACGACGTGAAGAAAATCCTGGCCCTGGTGCCCAAGGACAAGCAGAGCCTGCTGTTCTCGGCCACCTTCAGCGACGAGATCCGCGAACTCGCCGCCACACTGCTGAAGAACCCGCAGAGCATCCAGGTCACGCCGCGCAACACCACCGTGCAGCGCATCTCGCAGGTCATCCACCCCGTGGGCCGTGCCAAGAAGAAGCAGGTGCTGGTGCACATCATCCAGCAGCACAACTGGAGCCAGGTGCTGGTGTTCACGCGTACCAAGTTCGGCGCCAACAACGTGGCCGAATACCTCACCAAGAACGGCATCAATGCCATGGCGCTGCACGGCAACAAGAGCCAGAGCGCCCGCACCCAGGCGCTGGCAGGCTTCAAGAGCGGCGACATCCGCGCCCTGGTGGCCACCGACATCGCCGCGCGCGGCATCGACATCGACGACCTGCCGCATGTCGTGAACTACGAAATCCCCAACGTGCCCGAAGACTACGTGCACCGCATCGGCCGCACCGGCCGCGCGGGCGCCAGCGGCGAAGCCGTCAGCCTGGTCTGCATGGACGAGGAAGGCTTCATGATGGAGATTGAACGCTTCACCAAGCAGCAGATTCCCGTGCAGGTCATCGACGGCTTTGGCCCCGATGAAGGCGAAGTGGCCGAGCCCATCGCCATGGGCCGCCAGACCATCTGGGGCGGCGCGGGCAAGCCCCCCAGCCGCGACGTGATGCAGGCCGCCGCCAAAGCCGCCCGCAGCGAAATGATGGAACGCATCCGCGCCAGCAAGGCCGGTGGCCAGGGCGACCGTGGCGGCCGCCAAGGTGGCGGTGGCAATGGCCCGCGCAGCGCAGGCGGCGGCAACGGCCCGCGCGGCAGCAATGGCGGCGGCGGTGGCCGCAACGCCCCGCGCAACGCCCAGGGCCCTGGCGGCGCACCACGCGGCCCGGCACCCGCACGCAGCCGCCCGGCCGGTGGTGGCGGCCATCGCCTGGACGACCAGCCGCCGCGTGACAACGCCCACCTGGGCACCCATGGCGGGCACAGCATGCCGTCGCACCGCAATTCCGGCGGTGGTCAGCCCGACCCCATGCGCACCAGCGTGGACAGCATGGCCGAACGCGGCCGCCGGGGCGGTGGTGGCCGCAGCGGCGGCGGTTACGGTGGTGGCGGCGGCGGTGGCCGCAGCGGCGGTTACGGTGGCGGCGGCGGTGGCCGCAGCGGCGGTTACGGTGGCGGCGGCGGTGGCCGCAGCGGTGGTGGTGGCTCGCGCGGCGGCTCTTACAACCGCTGACACCTTGGGTACAGGCCCCGCGCCTGTGCCTGCAGCGCCACGCTCCGGCACCGCCTGATTGATAGTCAAATAAGGCTCAAACGCCCTAAGGCAAAACGCTAAAAGCTATAGTTTTAGTAGCATTTGCAGGCCGTTTCACCACGGTCTGCATCGCCCGCCGGGGTGCGGCACCCCGGCCATCCCCCTGACACGGCCTGATGCACCGGCATCGCCCGGCATTCACAGCCGGTAATATCGCGCCCTGCCTTGGCCCGCCACACTGCAAGCGCACCGGGCACTTCTGGCTGAAAACACCATGACCATGCCCCACCCTACCTGCAGCACGCCACACCGACCGGGCCACCGCTGGGCCTGCCCCGCCGCCCTGGCCGCACTGCTGCTGGCCGCCTGCAGCACCACGCCCCTGCCCCCATGGCCCGCACGCCCTGCCCCGGCCCCTGCCCCCCAGCCACAGCGCGGCGTGGTGGTGCCGCCCCCGGCCGCACCCGCGCCCCGGCCCGGCGTGGTGCTGGCGCCACTGCCGCCCCCGGCCCCCGCGCCTGCGCCTGCCGCGCAACCCATCCCCATGCCCCCGCCGCCCCAGGCAGGCACGCTGCTGGACCTGCCCTACAGCGACGCCGTGGCCGCGCGCTTTCCAGAGCCCCACACCCGCTACAACACCCCCGGCCTGGCGGACAACCGCCGCGCCTTCACCACCAACGCTGAGATCGACCAATGGCTCGACCGGCTGGCCCAGGCCCCGTTGAACAGCGGCACCATGGCCCGCGTGATGCGCCTGGGCCCATCGCAGCGCGGCACCCCCATTTCTGCCCTGGTGCTGACCCGCGCCCGCGACACCGACCCCGAAACCCTGCTGAGCAGCCGGCGCCCCACGGTGTTGCTGATCGGCCAGCAGCACGGCGATGAACCCGCCGGCAGCGAAGCCCTGCTGGTGGTGGCCGAAGAACTGGCGCACGGTCTGCTGGAGCCCCTGCTGGACAAAATCAACGTCATCATCGTGCCCCGCGCCAACCCCGACGGCGCCGACGCAGGCACCCGCACCACCGCCAACGGCGTGGACATGCACCGCGACCACCTCCTGCTGGCCACCCCCGAAACCCGCGCCATTGCCGCGCTGACCCGCGACTACCGCCCCACCCTGGTGCTGGACGCGCACGAATACCCCGCAGCGGGCCCCTTCGTGCAGCAGTACCAGGCCCTCGCCCGGCACGACGCCCTGTTGCAGTACGCCACCACCGGCAACCTGCACGAGTTTGTGACCAAATCATCGCGCGAGTGGTACCACGACCCCATGGTGCGCGCGCTGAAGGAGCAAAACCTCAGCGCCGACTGGTACCACACCCCATCCACGCGCGCCGACGCACCCGGCATGGCCATGGGCAGCGTGCAGCCCGACGCCAGCCGCAACACGCACGGCCTGAAAAACGCCGTCAGCCTTGAAGTGAAAACCCGGGGCGCCGGAATGGGCCGCACCCACCTGCAGCGCCGCGTGCACACACACATCACCGCCATCGGCAGCGCCCTGCGCAGCACCGCCGAGCGCGCCAGCAGCCTGGAGCAGGTGCGCTCGTTCGCCGCCCGCGAAACCATCGCCCAGGCCTGCCGCGACAAAGCCGTGGTGCTGGCCGCCCAGACCCCGGAACAGCGCGAAGTGACCCTGCTTGACCCCGTGACCGGCGCCGACAAAATCCTGCGCGTGGACTGGAACTCATCGCTCACCCTGCGCCCGCTTGTGCAGCGTGCCCGCCCCTGCGGCTACTGGCTGGCCCCCGAAGCAGGCGCCGCAGTCGAACGCCTGCGCCTGCTGGGCCTGCAGGTGCTGCGCGTGGCCGAAACCGGCTCGCTGCTGGCCGACACCTACCAGGACACCCCGCAGCAAGCGACCGGTGCCCGCGCCCCCCTGGCCCTGCAACGCAGCGCCATCGACGTGCCCGCGGGCAGCTACTACGTGCCCCTGAACCAGACCCTGGCCAACCTGGCCGTGGCCGCGCTGGAGCCCGACACGCCCCACAGCTACTACAGCCACCAGCTCATCGACCGCCTGCAGGACACGGCCCGCGTCATGGCCACGCCCAGCCTGGTGTTCGAGGACATTCAGTAGCCACAAGCCAAGGGGCTGCGGGCAGGTATGATGGCGGGCTTCGCCATCGCGACACCGGCCCAGCGGCCCCGCCGCTGCCAAGCCAGCACCGATGCACCGGCTGCCCGTAGCTCAACTGGATAGAGCAATAGCCTTCTAAGCTATAGGTCGGGGGTTCGAGTCCCTCCGGGCAGGCCAATTCAACGCGTTTCGCGACATTTCAAAACCCGCACGTTTCATGGCGTGGCGGGTTTTTTGTTGCCCCGCGCCGTGGCAGTTCGTAGGCAAACCGATGGTGAGTTCTATTCCACTGCGCGGGGTTGTATGGCCCGATTCGACCCTTGGCAGACGTCCACGATTACCACTTGAACTTGATCAAGCTAGTCTGTAGACCATTTGATTCAGTAGCGACCACCAAGGGGCGATAGACCAGCGTCGCATCCAGAATTGGCGTCTGGAGATGCATCTTCTCTGCCACGGTACCCAAAGTTGGTGGAGTGTGACCAGGAAACAGGTTAAGAAATATCGCCTGTGAACGAAGATCGAAATAGAAACCGCCAATGTGACCATCTTTGAATATCGGACTCACGGCGATCTGATTTGGATTATGCAGAGTCTCTTTTTCGGGGAGCAGAAAGTGGGCTCCCATCTTGTGGGTGAAAGGAAGCTTTCCAAACGCCACGTCTATGAGATACGGTGAGGGAAGACCCGGAACTGATCCATTCATTCCAACGCCAATGTGGAAAATTCCCTCATAGGAAAGATTGATAGCAGTCTTGAGGAGCCACCGCTCCAGTTTTTTGCCGTCGATACTATCCATACTTAAATGGGCACTATTGCGATGCGAGGCTGCTCGTTGGAAGTTTTCAACAGCCTTCATAGCCTCGGCGTCGACTTCAGACAATGCGGAGTTGTGAGCCCTGCAAAGGATTTGCCGTTGAAGACCATTAATCCCAATGGACTTTGTTTCTCCCTCGCACCATGGAAAGCCAGAGACCTGCACAGCCCCTTCTGGGAAAAGGTTCTTGGAAAGAAGGTGCTCATTTGACGGGCCTCCGTCGCATCCGCCACAGACCGCAGCCCAGCACTTGAACTTTCGATCCTGAGAGCTCTTCATGGTGCAATAAGCCTATCTTCTGCATTTTCATTGAATCAGATTGCTTGGTCGCAACTGGCCGCCAGCAGCCACATCACTCTTGAAGCCGGAGCGGCTGCAATCGCTGCTAAACCGACATCGGAGGCTTGAAGGCTGCTCCAGGCTGGCCGCTGACAATCAAAGCAGTCTGCTAAAACGGAAATTTTCGTTCCACTGCGGCCGTTCGTTTTAATTAGTTAGCAGTGACCATGTTTGAAAATAAAACTTAAAGTTTTACTAGTTTTTTATCTTTGAAGCCAAAGTTTTTCAAGAGGTCTATGCTACCAATCATGCAAACACCGAATGCGAGAACCAAATCTCGTAGGGTTCGGCACTCTTCGGCCGCCTCCGAAAAACTCTCTACAGTGTGCTCCAGTTGATCTAGTCGTAACCCTTTGGCGGTATTGGTCGCTTTCATACCTTTTGCCAAAGAGAAGTCTTGCTGATCCTCGCTAGCATAGTTAATGAACCAAGTGCCGTGGAGAAAAACATTACGGGTTTTGTTAACGTTGTCGATTCGAGAGCAAAGGTTGGATAGCAGCTTTTCGATCTCCGGGCGTTGCTCTTGATTATTAGAGTCTTCCAATGTCAACAGAAGTATTGAACGAAAGGTTTTAGCCAATGGATCGGCAGTTAAGTCTGCGGTAAATATATTTGCAACTTGCTGCTGCCTCATATGAAAGGGCGCAGGAACTTGAGCGACGTGCAACGCAATCACCTGACGCATCGCAGCCACAAGCTCTTCGAAACTTACAACAAACCGCCCAAGGCCGGCATAAAGACCGTCTGTCTGCAAATTGAATTTTTCTGCGCGTTCTTCTGGAGTCATATTTATTTTTTAGTTATTAAAATTGCATTTTCAATAGAAACACAAAAATACGGACGCGTCGTCCAAAATCACCCAAGCGTCCAAGATGTCCGCTTTTGGCCGACACCAGCCCGCCCATGAGAAATCTGCAACGCACCGCATGATTCCCCCGGCCCCGCTCAAAACACCCCCAGCGCCAACCCCGCAGCCATTGCCTCACCCAGCGCCCGGCAGCGTTGCAGGTCGTCCCCACCAATCTGTTTGGGCGCCAGGATGGCCTCTTTCGTCTGGGCGTGCGTGCACACGATCAGCGGCTCGGCGATGGGCTTGAGGCGCCAGCCGGTGGCGATGCGGTCCAGCTGGCGGGCGGCGTTGTGGCCGTCGCTGCCGGCGCAGATCAGGCTGGCGTAGGGCCGGCCGTTGATCTGGTCGAGCACGGCGTAGTAGCTGCGGTCAATAAAGTCTTTGAGCTGCCCGCTGAGGGCGGCCAGGTTCTCGGGGGTGGCGAAGAGGTAGCCGTCGGCGCGCAGCACGTCGTCGGGGCCTGCATCGCGGGCGTGCAGCAGGCGCACCGCCACGCTGCCGTCTGCAGCGGCGCCGTCATAGGCAGCCTGGGCCATCTGGAGGGTGCCGCCCGTCATCGAGTGGTAAACGATGAGTAGGGTCTTGGATGCGCTCATGCCGGCAGCATAACGGGCGCAGGTGCCCCGGCACCGGGGCACTGCGCTGCGCGGCCTACCGCTCCAGAATCTGCTGCGCCTTGAGCAGCACCGGCGCATCGACCATGGCGCCATCGAGCTGCACCGCCCCGCCCTGCGCCTGGCGCGAGGCCTCCACCACGCGCTGCGCCCAGGCCCGCTCGGCTTCGGTGGGGGCCAGTGCAGCATGCACCCCGGCAATTTGCGCGGGGTGAATGCACAGCTTGGCCGCAAAGCCAAAGCGTTTGCTGCGGGCGGTGTCGGCCTGCAGGCGTTCGGGGTCGTTCAGCCGGGTGGTGACGCCATCTACCGGCGCGGCCAGACCGGCGTGGCGCGAGGCCACCACCATGCTCCAGCGCGCGGGGGCCAGTTCGGCTTCGTCGTCGCTGCAGGCCATGCCCAGGTCGGCCTGCAGGTCGATATGGCCCAGGCCCAGCCGGGCCACCTGCGGCGCCTGGGCCACGGCGTCGAGCGCGTGGAAGCCGCTGGCCGATTCGATCAGGGGCAGCAGCGCCAGCCCCGGGCAGGCGGCCGCCAGCGATGCCAGGGCGAGGCCGTCCTCGGCCTTGGGCACCATGGCACCGGCCAGGCCGGCGGGCGCCAGCGCAGCCAGCAGTTCCACATCCTGCGCGTGCCAGGCGGTGCCCAGGGCGTTGATGCGCACCATCAGGCGCTGGCGCTGCGCGGGCTCCAGCGCGTCAAACTGGGTGCGCAGCGCTTGCCGGGCGGCATCCTTGGCCGGGGGCTCCACCGCGTCTTCCAGGTCCACCACCACGATGTCGGCGCCGCTGGCCAAGGCCTTGGCAAAGCGCTCGGGGCGGCTGGCGGGCACGAACAGAAAGCTGCGGGCCTGGGCCACGCGGCCTTGAAGCACGCCGCTCATGGCATGCGCTCCAGCAAGCGGCCCACGCGCGGCCACTGGTCCACCTGCCACAGGCGGTCCACGGCCCGGGCCATGGGTCCGGCGGCCACGCCACCGCTGAAAGCGGCCAGCCGCAGGGCCTTGGCGGTGAGTTCATCGCGGCTCAACGTGTTGCCAGGGTCGCCCTTGGGTTCGTCCACGCGGCCTTCGAACACACGGCCGTCGTGCGTGTGCACCGTCACCTTGCCGATCCACTGGCGCGGGTAGGCGGCATCGACCTCGGGGTCGAGCACCATTTCCACGCGGTCGCGCAGCGCCTGCGTTTCGGGCGCCAGGAAATGCGCTTCAAACTCGGTCAGCCCGGCATGGCCGAAGCGGGCCGCCAGGGCCAGGACCGTGCCCATCGAGAACTTGCTCTGGTGCACCGTGCTGGGCCGCACCACGGGGCCCAGCACGTCGATGGCGCCCTGGTGCACGCGCGTGACCACGCGGGCCAGGTCGCCAACGGCCAAGCCGTGCTGCTGCATCACCTGCAGCAGCGCGTCGGCCGCCGGGTGCGTGTGGCGGCAGGAGGCATGCCACTTGAACGAGGTTTCCGCCGTGGCCCAGCGGCTGCCCAGGCCATCGACGAGGCGCGCGGGGTCGGCGTCGCTCGACATGCCTGCTGCCATGCCCTGTGGGCCTTCCAGAATGTCGGCCGCACCGGTGAAGCCGTCTTTGGCAAGGTAGGCCGCCATCAGCCCGGCACCGGCGGCGTGGGCGGTATGCAGTTGCTTGCTGTCGGCCGCCGTGCGCAAAAACTCCCACAGCCCGGCGGCCTGCGTGCCGGCTGAGCCCAGGGCGTGCAGCATCTGCCGGGCATCGAGCCCGAGCAGGTTCCCCACGGCGGCGGCGGCGGCCAGCGTGCCGGCCGTGCCGGTGGTGTGAAAAATCTTGTAGTGGCTGCGGCCCAGGAATTCCCCCACGCGGATGCCCACCTCGTAGCCCGCGACGGAGGCCGTAAGCAGTTGCGCGCCGCTAGCGCCAATGGCCTGCGCCACGGCCACGGCGGCCGGAAACACCACGGCCGCCGGGTGGAACACCGAGCCGTTGTGCACATCGTCCTGCTCGGCCACATGCGAGGCCGCGGCGTTGGCCATGGCGGCGGCGTGCGGGCTGGTGCTTGCACCGGTGGCAATGACTTCGCACGGGCCAGAGGCTGGCCCCATGGCCACGGCGAAGCGCGCAATGCTTTGCACCGGCCGGGCGTTGTGGCCCGCCACGGTGGAGCCGAACCAGTCCACGAGCAGGTCTTCGGTCTTGCGCAGCACGGCGGGCGGAATGTGCGCGTGGCGCAAGCCTGCGGCAAAGGCCGCCAGCTCGGCGGTGCGGGATTCAAAAGTTTGGGTCAAAATGGCCTCCAGCGCTTTATTCATGAGCGCGAGCAGCTATTAACTCAATAGCATACAGCGCGGTGTTTTGGGGGAAATTCCTTTTCAAAATCATTCGTGTCTAGGCGCGAAGCCGCAGGCAGTGCTGCAACACGACAAGGCGAAGCAACAACGACACGGGTGATTTAGAAATGGAATCAAATCGCCTGCTGCGCGCGCAGGCGCTGCAGCGCGGCTGCGTCCAGGCCCAGTTCACGCAGGATGGCCTCGGTGTGCTCGCCCACGGCGGGCACGGGGTCCATGCGGTAGTCGAACTGGTTGTTGCGCCCCGGCGGCAGCAGCGCGGGCACTTCGCCTGCGGGTGTCTGCACCGGCTGCCAGCGCTCGCGCGCCGCCAGTTGCGGGTGCGCCCACAGGCCGGCCATGTCGTTCACGCGGGCGTTGGCGATTTGCGCCGCGTCGAGCCGCGCCACCACCTCGGCGGCGGTGAGGTTGCCGAACACTTCCAGAATGACGGCGCGCAGTGCCTCGCGGTTCTCGTTGCGGCGGGCGTTGCTGTCAAAGCGCGGGTCGGTGGCCAGGGCGGCATCGCGCAGCACCCCGGCGCAGAAGGTCTGCCATTCGCGTTCGTTCTGCAGGCCCAGCATGACGGTGCCGCCATCGCCCGCCACAAACGGGCCGTAGGGGTAGATGCTGGCGTGCGCAGCCCCGGTGCGCGGCGGCGGCGCGGCGCCCTCGAAGGCGTAGTAGAGCGGGTAGCCCATCCACTCGCCCAGCGATTCGAGCATGGACACATCGATGTGGCTGCCCTGCCCCGTCTTGCCGCGCAGCAGCAGCGCCGAGAGGATGTTGGTGTAGGCGTACATGCCGGCCGCGATGTCGGCCACCGAGTTGCCGGCCTTGCTGGGCGCCTCGGGCGTGCCGGTGACCGACAGAAAACCCGCCTCGCTCTGGATGAGCAGGTCGTAGGCCTTCTTGTCGCGGTAGGGGCCGTCCTCGCCGTAGCCCGAGATGTCGCACACGATCAGGCCGGGGTGCGCCGCGTGCAGCGCCTCGAACGACAGCCCCATGCGCGCGGCCGCGCCGGGCGCGAGGTTCTGCACCAGCACGTCGGCCCGGGCAATCAGCGCCTGCAGCGCGGCCAGGGCCTCGGCGTTCTTCAGGTCGAGCGTGAGACTTTCCTTGGAGCGGTTGGTCCAGACAAAGTGCGACGACTGGCCCTGGACCCGCGTGTCATACGCCCGGGCAAAGTCGCCCGAACCGGGGCGCTCGACCTTGATGACCCGTGCGCCCAGGTCGGCGAGCTGGCGGGTGCAGAACGGCGCCGCGATGGCGTGTTCGAGCGAGACGACGGTGATGCCGTCAAGCGGGCGGATGGTTGGATTCATATGTCAGGACTTCCATCGAGCGGTGGCACCGCCCGCAGCGAGGGCATCGTCCCCCTGCCCGCATCGCGTAGCGAGGCGAGAACGGGGGGAAGGCGCGAAGCGCCACAGGGGGGTGTCGCACATCAAAACGACCGTGGCAGCCCGAGCACATGCTCGGCCACGTAGGAAAAGATCATGTTGGTCGAGATCGGCGCGACCTGGTACAGGCGCGTCTCGCGGAACTTGCGCTCCACATCGTATTCGCAGGCAAAGCCAAAGCCGCCGTGCGTCTGCAGGCAGACATTGGCCGCCTCCCAGCTGGCCTTGGCCGCCAGGTACTTGGCCATGTTGGCTTCGGCGCCGGCGTTCTGATGGGCGTCGATCTTTTCGCAGGCGCGCCAGCGCATCAGGTTGGCGGCTTCGAGTTCGATGAAGGCGTCGGCAATCGGGAACTGCACGCCCTGGTTCTGGCCGATGGGGCGGCCGAACACCATGCGCTCGCTGGCGTACTTGCGCGCGCGGTCGATGAACCAGTAGCCGTCGCCGATGCACTCGGCAGCAATCAGGGTGCGCTCGGCGTTCAGGCCGTCCAGGATGGTCTTGAAGCCCTTGCCCTCGGGACCGAGCAGGTTTTCCTCGGGGATTTCGAGGTTGTCGAAAAACAGCTCGTTGGTCTCGTGGTTGACCATGTTGAGGATGGGGCGCACCGTCAGGCCGTTGCCGATCGCGCTCTTGAGGTCGATCAGGAAGCAGCTCAGGCCGTCGGAGCGCTTTTGCACGTCCGCCAGCGGCGTGGTGCGGGCCAGCAAAATCATCATGTCGCTGTGCTGGATGCGCGAGATCCACACCTTCTGGCCGTTGATGACCCAGCGGCCATCCTTCTTCACGGCCAGGGTCTTGAGCTTGGTGGTGTCGCTGCCGGTGGTGGGTTCGGTCACGCCCATGGACTGGATGCGCAGCGCGCCCGAGGCGATTCTTGGCAGGTACCGGTCTTTCTGCGCCTGCGTGCCGCTGCGCACGATGGCGTTCATCACGTACATCTGGCCGTGGCAGGCGCCCGAGTTGCCGCCACTGCGGTTGATCTCTTCCATGATGACCGAGGCCTCGGACATCGACAGGCCCGAGCCGCCGTACTCCTGCGGAATCAGCGCCGCCATCCAGCCGGCCTTGGTGAGGGCATCCACAAAGGCCTCGGGGTAGGCGCGCTGCTCGTCCACCTTGCGGTGGTATTCGTCGGGGAACTCGGCGCACAGGGCGCGCACGGCGTCGCGGATGTCCTGGTACTGGTCGGGGCTGGAGTGCATGGTGTTCGGTCAGAAGGTTCAGAAAAGAGAGATTCAGGCGAGCGTGGCGGTGCCCTGCATGGTCAGCCAGCCCTCGTGGTCCTGGGCCCACAGCGCCACGCTGCGGCCGTCCGCCGAGGGGCGGCCGTGCACGCTAAAGGGGTGCAGGTCGAAGGTGGGCCGCACGGCCTTGAAGTCGAAGCCCGCCACCACGGCGCCGGGCATCTCGCGGCGCAGCAGGTCGAGCAGCAGCGTGGCGATCAGCGGGCCGTGCACGATGAGGCCGGGGTAGCCCTCGACCTCGGTGACGTATTTGCGGTCGTAGTGGATGCGGTGGCCGTTGAAGGTGAGCGCCGAGTAGCGGAACAGCAGCACGTCGTCGGGCACGATGGTGCGCTGCCAAGCCGCATCCCGTGGCGCGGACGTGGGGGGCGGCACCGGGTCGCCGGGCTGGGCGGCAGCCCGGTAGACGATGTCGTGCTCTTCGGTCAGGGCCAGGCCCTGGGCGTTGCTGAACTGGTGCTCCACCTGCACGAACACCAGGTCGCCCGTGCGGCCCGCCTTGTGCTTGACGGACTGGATGGTGGAGGTGCGCTGGAGCGCCTGGCCCACCTGCAGGGGGTTGCCCGCCTCCCAGCGCAGGCGGCCACCGGCCCACATGCGGCGGGGCAGCGGCACGGGTGGCAGAAAGCCCCCGCGCCTGGGGTGGCCGTCGGGGCCGATCTCGCTCTGGCGCGGTTGCGGCAAAAAATACAGCCAGTGCCACAGCGGCGGTAGCGCGGTGCCGCTCTGGGGCGGCGCATCGTCGCGGTCCAGCGTGGCCGCAAGGCCGCTGACCGGTGCGGCGGTGAGAACGTCATCGCGGCTCTCGGTGCGGCCCTGCCAGGTTTGCAGGTGCGCCAGCAGGGCGGCGTCGATGATGGTGGGGGAAGTGTCTGCGTCTTGCATGGGGGGCATCGTCGCCCTGGCCTGCCTTCCGTGCAATCCCTGTTTGTTGAACCGTGCCTTCTGCTTTGCCAAAGACGGACCAGGTTTCAGTCTCCTGAACTCCTCCCTCGGTATTCACGAATAGTGCAAACGCCCTTCCCCCGGCATGCTTGCCCCCATCTTGAGACCCCTGAAGGAACAAATCATGCAGAAACTGGTGGACGGCAAAGTGGTGGTGGTGACGGGTGCGGGCGGCGGCATCGGGCGCGATATTGCGCTGGCGATGGCGGCCGAGGGCGCCAAGGTGGTGGTGAACGACATCGGCACCTCCACCACGGGTGAGGGCCAGGACGCCGGCCCCGCGCAGCGCGTGGTCGATGAAATCCGCGCCCAGGGCGGCCAGGCCGTGGCCAACACCGACAGCGTGGCCGAATCGGCTGCGGCCAACCGCATCATCCAGTGCGCGCTGGACCACTTTGGCCGCATCGACGGCGTGGTGAACAACGCCGGCATCCTGCGCGACCGCTTCTTCCACAAGATGAGCCTGGACGAGTGGGACGCCGTCATCAAGGTGCACCTGTACGGCAGCTATTTCATGAGCCGGGCGGCCGCCAACCACTTCAAGGAACAGGGCAGCGGCGCTTTCGTGCACATGACCTCCACCTCGGGCCTGATCGGCAACCTGGGCCAGGCCAACTACAGCGCGGCCAAGCTGGGGCTGGTGGCCTTGTCCAAGAGCATTGCGCTGGACATGGAGAAGTTCAACGTGCGCTCCAACTGCATTGCGCCGTTTGCCTGGAGCCGCATGATCGGCTCCATCCCCACCGATACGCCCGAGCAGCAGGCGCGTGTGGCCAAGATCCAGCAGATGACGCCCAACAAGATCGCGCCGCTGGCCGTTTACCTGCTCAGCGAGGCCGCCGCCGAGGTGAACGCCCAGGTGTTCGCCGTGCGCAACAACGAGATCTTTCTGATGAGCCAGCCGCGCCCCCTGCGCTCGGTGCACCGGGGCGAAGGCTGGACGCCGCAGAGCATTGCCGAGCACGCCATGCCCGCGCTCCAGCGCTCGTTCGTGCCCATGGAGCGCTCGGCCGACGTCTTCAGCTGGGACCCGGTGTGATGGAGACCACCCCCTGTGGCGCTTCGCGCCTTCCTCCTTCTTGCTGCGCGCTACGCGCTCCGGGAAGGGGGACGCAGCCCTCGCTGCGGGGCGGCCCTTGCTCGGCTGCCTTGGTGGGGGACACGCCAGTGTCGCAGTGCGTGCTGGCAATACACAACCGTATGGATGACTGAGATGGCGATCGATTACCAGCACCTGAAGGCGCGCGACTTCGGCGTCATCCGCCAGACGTACACCGAACGCGACACCCAGCTCTATGCGCTCAGCCTCGGGCTGGGCAACGACCCGCTCGACCCCGGCGCCCTGCCCTTCGTCTATGAAGGCGCCGCGGGCGGCCTGCGCGCCCTGCCCACGCAGGCCGTGGTGCTGGGCTACCCCGGCTTCTGGGCGCGCGAGCCGGACACGGGCATCGACTGGGTCCGGCTCATGCACGGCGAGCAGCGCGTGCGCTGGCACCAGCCGCTGCCCGCCAGCGGCACCGTGGCGGGCATGAACCGCATCACGCACCTGATCGACAAGGGCGAGGGCAAGGGCGCCATTCTGGTGATGGAGCGGCGGCTCGAAACCGGTGCCGGAACCCTGCTGGCCACGCTGCAGCAGGTGGTTTTTTTGCGCGGCGACGGTGGCTACAGCCAGCAGCGCGGCGGCCAGCCGAGCGATGCGCCGCTGCCCGCACTGCCCCCCACGCCCGAGGACCGCCCCCCCGACTTCACCGACACCCAGGCCACGCGCCCCGAGGCGGCCTTGCTGTACCGCCTGCTGGGCGACACCAACCCGCTGCACGCCGACCCGGCCGTGGCGGCCAAGGCGGGTTTCGAGCGCCCCATCCTGCACGGGCTGGCCAGCTATGGCCTGGTGGCCCATGCGGTGCTGCGCCAGTGCGGCGATAGCAACCCCGCGCGCCTGAAGGCGCTGGACATCCGCTTCGCCGCGCCGGTGTACCCGGGCGAGACGCTGGTCACCGAGATCTGGCGCGTGCCCGGCCGCCCCGGGCAGCTGCAGCTGCGCGCCCGCGTGGCCGAGCGCGGCAAGCTGGTGCTGAGCCACGGGTTTGCCGAGCTGGTTTGAACTATCAATAAGTGAGCTACTCGCGCTTTATGCACAAGCTCTGCGGCCCATTTTGACCATAAATTCCAGGAGAACGCCATGAGCGCATCCCCCGTGTTGACCGCCGTGCAGGACGGCATTGGCACCATCACCCTGAACCGCCCCGAAGCGCGCAACGCCCTGAGCCAGGACATGCGCCCGGCGCTGGCCGCCGCCATCGCGCAGATGCGCGACGACGCGCAGGTGCATGCCGTCATCCTCACCGGCGCGGGCGGCGCGTTTTGCTCGGGGGGCGATATTTCCTCCATGCTGGACCCGCAACGCACCGGCCTGGCGTTTCGCACCGGCATGCGCCAGCTGCACCAGTGGTTCCCCGAGCTGGTGAACCTGGAAAAGCCGGTGATCGCCGCCGTCGATGGCCCGGCCTTTGGCGCGGGCCTGAGCCTGGCGTTGGCGGCCGACTTCATCCTGGCCACGCGCCGCGCCAAGTTCTGCGCGGTGTTTGGCCGCATCGGCCTGGTGCCCGACCTGGGCGCCCTGCACCTGCTGCCGCGCATCGTGGGCCTCCAGAAGGCCAAGGAACTGGTATTCACCGCACGCACCGTGGAGGCGGAAGAAGCCCGGCAGCTGGGCATCGTCCACAGCATCGTGGACGACGCCGCCGCGCTGACCCAGGCCGCACAAACCCTGGCGCAGCGCTTTGGCCAGGCGTCCACGGCCGCCATCGGCATGGCCAAGACCATCATGAACCAGTCGTTCGAGAGCGACGCGCGCACCATCGCCGAGCTGGAGTCCTACGCACAAAGCATGTGCCGGGGCTCGGCCTACCACCAGGACGCGGTGCAGCGTTTCAAGGCCAAGGAGCCGTTGCGCTTCGATTGGGACAAATCGAAATGACAACCCCCTGTGGCACTTCGCGCCTCGCCGTGGCCGCGCCCGTTGTTTGGATTGCAGGCGGTATGCAGCGCCGTGGAGAACGGCCATGAGCCCATGGGATGCGCAGCTCATGGCCCTGGTCCGCCCTGGCGACACCCTGTGGTGGGGCCAGGCCACGGCCGAGCCGCTCACGCTCACGCGCGCGCTGGTGCGGCACCGCCACGCACTGGCGCAGGGGGGGCGGCTGCGCGTGTTCGTGGGCTTGGGCGCGTCCGACACGCTCCAGCCCGGTCACGCCGACACCATCGATTTCTTCGGCTACGCCGCAGGCGGGCCGCACCGCTGCCTGACCGAGGCCGGTGTGCTGGACATCCTGCCCTGCCACTACTCGCAACTGCCGGGCCTGATCCGCTCGGGCGTGCTGCCGGCGGACGTGGTGCTGCTGCAGGTCTCGCCCCCCGATGAGCAAGGCCGCCACAGCCTGGGGCTGGCGCAGGAATACCTGCCCGCCGCGATCGAGCGTGCGCGCGTGGTCATCGGTGAGATCAACCCCGCCATTCCCTGGACCCACGGCGGCCTGCACCTGCAGGCCAGCGATTTCGCACTGCTCGTCCATGCGGAGCACCCGCCGCTGGACCAAAGCCGCAGCGCGCCCGGCCCGGTGGAGCAGGCCATTGCGCGCCATGTTGCCGCGCTGGTCGAGGACGGTGCCACGCTGCAACTGGGCGTGGGCAACCTGCCCGAGGCCGTGCTGGCCGCCCTGCACGGCCACCGCGACCTGGGCCTGCACAGCGGCGCGGTGGGCGACGGCATCGCCGGGCTTGCCGAGGCGGGCGTGCTGACCAACGCACGCAAGAGCCTGGATACGGGCGTGGGCATTGGCGGCATCCTGATGGGCAGCGAGCGGCTGCGCCGCTGGGCGCACCGCAACCCCGCATTGCAACTGCGCGGCACCGGCTACACGCACGACCCGGAAGTGCTCGCCGCCAGCCACAAGCTGGCCGCCATCAACAGCGCGATTGAGGTGGACCTGACCGGCCAGATCAATGCCGAGGTGGCCGCAGGGGTCTACGTGGGCGCGGTGGGCGGCGCGGTGGACTTCTTGCGCGGCGCGGCGCGCAGCCGTGGCGGCCTGCCCATCGTGGCGCTGCCTGCCACGGCCAGGGGCAAGAGCCGCATCGTCGCCCAACTGAACGGCCCGGTGAGCACGCCGCGCAGCGATGCGGGCCTGATCGTGACCGAGCACGGCGTGGCCGACCTGCGCGGCCAGACGCTGTCACGCCGCGTGCGCCGGCTGATCGACATCGCCGCCCCCGAACACCGCGAGGACCTGGAACGCCAGGCCCACGAGATGCTGCGCCGCTGTGGCGCGGTGTTTCATCAAAAGTGATAGCTGCCAGCGCTTGCCAGATAAGCGCTGGAGACCATTTTCATTCAATTTCTCAGGAGAAGCAGCATGCGCAGAGCCGCCATCGTCACCCCCGTTCGCACCCCTGTGGGCACCTTTGGCGGCAGCCTGCGGCCCGTGCCCGTCGAGGAGCTGGCCGCCACCACCGTGCGCGCCGTGGTCCAGCGCAGCGGCATCGACCCCGCGCGCATCGACGACGTGGTCATGGCCCAGTCCTATGCCAACAGCGAGGTGCCCTGCGTGGGCCGCTGGGCCGCGCTGCAGGCGGGGCTGCCGGTGTCGGTGCCGGGCATGCAGCTGGACCGGCGCTGCGGCGGCGGCCTGCAGGCCGTGGTGACCGCCGCGATGATGGTGCAAAGCGGCGCGGCCGACGTGGTGATCGCGGGCGGCGTGGAGAGCATGAGCAACATCGAGTACTACAGCACCGACATGCGCTGGGGTGCGCGCTCGGGCAATGTGCGCTTTTTTGACCGGCTCGACCGTGGCCGCGAGCGTTCGCAGCCGGTGGAGCGCTTCGGCCCGATCTCGGGAATGATCGAGACGGCCGAGAACCTGGCGCGCGACTACGGCATCACGCGCGAGGAGGCCGACGCCTTCGCGCTGCGCAGCCACCAGCGCGCGGCCGCCGCCTGGGAGGCCGGGCGCTTTGCCGACGAGATCGTTCCCGTGCCGGTGCCCCAGCGCAAGGGCGACCCGCTGCTGTTCAGCAAGGACGAGGGGTTCCGCCCCGAGACCACGCCCGAGAGCCTGGCCAGGCTGCGCGCGCTGATGCCGGGCGGCACGGTGACGGCCGGCAACGCCAGCCAGCAGAACGATGCGTCGGCCGCCTGCCTGGTCGTGGCCGAGGACAAGCTGGCCGCGCTGGGCCTCACGCCCATGGCCACCCTGGTGGGCTGGGCGGCGGCGGGCTGCGAGCCCTCGCACATGGGCATTGGCCCGGTGCCTGCCGTGCAGAAGCTGCTCGGGCGGCTGAAGCTGACGATGGACGAGATGGATCTGGTGGAGCTGAACGAGGCCTTTGCCTGCCAGGTGCTGGCCGTGCTCAAGGGCTGGGCGTGGCAGGACCCGGATGCCATCGCGCACAAGCTCAACGTCAACGGCTCGGGCATCTCGCTGGGCCACCCCATTGGCGCCACGGGCGTGCGCATTCTGGCCACCCTGCTGCACGAGCTGCAACGCCGCAAGGGGCGCTACGGGCTGGAGACCATGTGCATCGGCGGCGGCCAGGGCCTTGCCGCGGTGTTCGAGCGCGTGTGAGGCGGGCCGCCCGGCCCCTGATTCACGCCTTCTCAGTGCAAACCCTCGCTAAGCAGGACTGAACCCCGGCTTAGCCAAAAGCAGATTCACAGGACGCACACCGCGCCGCACCATGGCGGCTGTGCACCGGCACCCTGGCCCCCGCGCCAGACCATTTCAGCAACGACAGGAGACACACCATGCCCGCATTTCCCCGCCGCACCGCCCTGGCCGCCCTGGCCCTGGCGCCCCTTGCCCTGGCTTTGCCACACGCCGCCGCGCAGGAGGGCCAGACCGTGCGCCTCATCGTGGGCTATGCCGCCGGAGGCCCCGTGGACCAGGGTGCCCGGCTGTTCGCACCGGCATTGTCCAAAGAGCTTGGCATGCCGGTCATCGTGGAAAACAAGGCGGGCGCCAACGCCACCATTGCGGGCAACGAGGTGGTGCGCGCCAGGCCCGATGGCATGACCCTGTGGTTTGCCGCCAGCCCCACCATCACCATCAGCCCCAACGTGATGACCAAGATGCCGTTCGACCCGGCCAGGGACCTGACGCCGGTGGCGCCCATCCTGAGCTACTACAACGTGCTGGTGGTGAACAACAACGAGCCCTACAAGAGCGTGCGCGACCTGGTGGCCCATGCCAGGTCCAACCCGGGCAAGCTGGCCTATGGCTCGGCCGGCGTGGGCGGCTCCAACCACCTGGGCGCGCTGCTCTTCGCCCGGCGCAGCGGCATCGACATGAACCACATCCCCTACAAGGGCAATGCACCGGCGATGACGGACGTGATTGGCGGACAGCTCAACATGATGCTGGACATCATCAGCACCGCCAGTGCCCACATCCAGGGCGGCAAGGTGCGCGCCATTGCCGTCACCTCGCCGCAGCGCAACGCCTTGCTGCCGGACGTGCCCACGTTCGCCGAGTCGGGCATCGAGGGGCTCAAGGGCTTTGACGTGGGCGGCTGGTATGGCGTCTACGGCCCCAAGGGCATGGCGCCCGACCTGGTGGCCAAGCTCAACAAGGCCGCCAACGCCGCGCTGGCCCAGCCGGACCTGAAGAAGCGTTTCAAGGACCTGGGCTACGACGAGTGGACCGGCGCGGCGCAGAAGCTGGCCGAGCGCGGTGCCCAGGAGCGCTCCATGTGGGCCACGGTGACCCAGGGCATCGTGGTGGACTGACCGGGTTCAGCCGCATGACCGAACGCATCCACCACCTGCTGGACCGCTGGCGGGCCGAGGCGCCGCAGCAGCCCTTCATCCACCTGCCCGGCGGCCGCAGCCTCAGTTTTGCCGGCCTGGGCATGCTGACCGACACGGCCGAGGCCGAGTTGCGTGCCCTGCAGGTGCGCCCCGGCGACCGTGTGCTCGTCGTGGCGGAGAACTGCCCCGAGCATGCCGCGCTGATCCTGGCCTGCAGCCGCGTGGGGGCCTGGTCGTGCGGCGTGAATGCGCGCATGGCGCCCGCCGAGATCGACGCCTTCGCCGCCAAGGCCGATGCGCGCGTGCTGTTCTTCACGGCCTCGGCGTCGCGCAGCGCCGCCGCGCATGCACGGCGTTTTGCGGCCGTGGACTCGGCCCTGCCCGGCCTGCAGCACAGCCCGGTGCGCCCGCAGGCGCAGCCCGAGACGGGGGCGCTGCGCGACTCCGTGGCGGCGCTGATCTTCACCTCCGGCACCACGGGCGAGCCCAAGGGCGTGATGCTGACGCACGATGCGCTGATCCACTTCGCGCGCGTGTCCGGCGCGTCGCGCGCGCTGGGCCCGCAGGACCGCAGCTACGCCTTCGTGCCCATGACCCACATCTTCGGGCTGGGCACGGTGCTGATCAGCTCGCTGCTGGCGGGTGCGCAGCTCGTGATGCGCCCGCAGTTCGACCCGGACGACCTGCTCGACGCCCTGGCCCACCATGGCGTGTCGCAGCTGCAGGGGCCGCCCGCGCTGTTCTCGCGCCTCATGGCCCACCTGCAGGAGCGCGGCATCCAGCAGCCCGAGGCACCCGCGCTGCGCTATCTCTACACCGGGGCCGGTCCGCTGGACCTGGCCTTGAAAAACCGCGTGGAAGCGGCCTTCGGCCAGGCGCTGCACCACGGCTACGGCCTGTCGGAGTACGCCGGATCGGTGCACCTGACACGCCTGGGCGAGCGGCGCGCCGACACCAGCGCGGGCTATGCCGTGGCCGAGGCGCAGGTGCAGGTCACCGACCCGGCCACGGGCCGGCCGCTGCCACTGGGCGAGCGTGGCGAGCTGTGGATTCGCGGCCGGGGACTGATGCCGGGCTACTTCCGCGACCCGGCCGCCACGGCGGCGGTGATGCGCGAAGGCGGCTGGTACGCCAGCGGCGACCTGGGCGAGATGCATGCCGATGGCGCGCTGTTCGTCGTCGGGCGGCTCAAGGAAATGATCATCCGCTCGGGCTTCAACGTCTATCCGGCCGAGGTGGAAACGGCGCTCAACACGCATCCGGGCATTCAGCGCTCGGCCGTGGTGGGCCGCGGCGTGGACGATGGCAACGAGGAAATCGTCGCCTTCGTCGAACTGCGCCCGGGCGCGGCGCTCGACGCAGACGCCTTGCAGGCGCATCTGCGCGGCCTGCTGGCCCCCTACAAGCGCCCGTCCCACATCGTGGCCCTGGAGGAACTGCCCACCAACACCAATGGCAAGGTGCTCAAGCGCATCCTCAAAGACCACGCCCTGTCCCTCACCCCCTGACCCTCTGGAGACCCCTGACATGCCGTTCACCACCACACGCCGCCATTTCATCGCGGGCAGCCTGCTGGCCGCCGCCCATCCGCTGGCGGCCTTCGCATCGGGCCCCTGGCCCAGCCGCCCCGTGCGCTTCACCGTGCCGTTTCCACCCGGGGGGCCGGTGGACACCACGGCCCGCATCTTCAGCCACAAGCTGGCCGAGATCTGGAAAACGCCCACCGTGATCGACAACCGCGCAGGCGCGGGCGGCGTGGTCGGCGCCACGGCCGCCGCCAAGGAGGCGCCCGATGGCTACGGCCTGTTCGTGGCCGCCATCCACCACTCGGTCAACCCCTCGCTGATGGGCAAGCTGCCTTACGACATCGAAAAAGATTTCGTCCCCATCAGCTTTGCCGCCATGTTCCCGGTGTTCGTGGTGGCGCACTCCTCGGTGCCGGCCAACAGCATCCAGGAGCTGATCGCCCTGGCCAAAAAACCGGGCCAGACGCTGAGCTATGGCTCCTCGGGCAACGGCGGCGGCACGCACCTGGCGGGCGAGCTGTTCAACATGCAGGCGGGCACCCAGCTGCAGCATGTGCCCTACAAGGGCAGCGCCCCGGCGATGAACGACCTGCTCGGTGGTCAGGTGCAGCTGATGTTCAGCGACGCGCCCACCGCGCTGCAGCACATCAAGACGGGCCGCATCAAGGTGCTGGGCGTGGCCAGCCGCAAGCGCAGTGCCATGCTGCCCGATGTGCCGACCGTGGCCGAATCGGGCCTGACCGACTACGAGGCCTACTCCTGGGCCGCGCTGTTCGCCCCCGCCAAGACACCGCAGGCCGTGGTGGACAAGATCAACGCCGACTTCAACACCGCCCTGAACGACCCCGCCGTGCGCCAGCGCCTGCTGGACGCAGGCGCCGAAGCCGACCCCGGCACCCCGGCGCAGATGCAGCAGCGCCTGCGCGCCGAACTGGACAAGTGGGCCAAGGTCATCAAGACGGCGGGCATCACACCGGGGTGATTGAGCTATCAAAAACAGGAGCACGCAGCGCTCGCCTTTCTTTGGTTTCAGTATGAAATCATATTGAATTGCTCTCCAAACGGGCGGTAGGCGCTATTGTTTTTGAATCATCTTCTGAGCTAGGGCGCCATGCGGCGCCCTTTTTTTCATCCCGGCCTGCAGCGCACCGCGCATTCCTTGAACCCCCCCTTCGAGATTCAGAAATTGAAGCGTGTGCCACATGCGGGCATGCTTGCGCAGTCATGAATCGTCTTTCTGAAGCCTGCCCACCATGCAACCCTCAGCCCTGAACCACTACCAGGCCCAGCTCGATGCCGGGTGCTTTCTCATCCAGCGCTGCAGTGCCTGCCGCCAGGGGGTGTTCTACCCCCGCGAAATCTGCCCGCACTGCGGTGGCGCACAACTGGACTGGGAAGCCCCCAGCGGCCTGGGCACGGTGCACGCCGTGACCACGGTGCGGCGCAAGCCCGATGCGGGCGGCGACCTCAACGTCTCGCTCATCGAGCTGGACGAAGGCGTGCGCCTGATGAGCCGCGTGGAAACGCTTGCGCCCGACCAGGTGCGCATCGGCCTGCGCGTGCGCAGCCGCGTGGCCCAGACCGGCGGCCGGGGCCTGGTGGTGTTCGACCCGGTGCAGGAGGGCGCAGCATGAGCACGACCCCGGACAACCGCGCCCTGCGTGCCCGCGCCGCCATTGTGGGCGCCGCCACGTACGGCTGCGGCGAAGCGCCCGGCATGAACGACATGACCTTGCTGGTGCGCGCCGCCCATGCGGCCGTGGCCGATGCCGGATTGACGATGCAGGACATCGACGGCCTGTGCACCGCCAGCGCCTCGGCCACCATGTGGCCCATGCCGGTGGTCGAACACCTGGGCATCAACCCCAGCTACGTCGACGGCACCATGCTCGGCGGCTCCAGCTTTGTGGCACACCTGCTGCCCGCCATGCGGGCGCTGGAGGCGGGCCAGTGCACTGCCGTGCTGGTGTGCTATGGCAGCGCGCAGCGCTCGGCCACGTTCGGGCGCAGCCAGGTGGTGGCGTCGCGCCGTTTTCTCGACCCGCAACCCTACGAATACCCTTACGAGCCCCTGTTGCCGGTGTCGGCCTACGCCCTGGCCGCCTCGCGCCACATGCACCAGTTCGGCACCACGCGGCGCCAGCTGGCCGAGGTGGCCGTGGCCGCCCGCGCCTGGGCCGGCAAGAACCCCGAGGCCTTCCTGCGCGATCCGCTCACCATCGACGAGGTGCTGGGTGCGCGCATGGTGTCCGACCCGCTGAGCGTGCGCGACTGCTGCCTGGTCACCGACGGCGGCGGCGCCTTTGTGCTGGTGCGCGCCGACCGCGCGCGCGACCTGCCGCGCCCGCCGGTCTATGTGCTGGGCACGGCCACAGCCGTCTGGAACCGGCAGATTTCGGCCATGCACGACCTGACCCGCACGGCGGCCACGCAGTCGGGCGCACAGGCCTACGCCATGGCGGGCCTGGGTGCGCGCGACATGGACATGGTGCAGCTGTACGACGCCTTCACCATCAACACCCTGCTGTTCCTCGAAGACCTGGGCTTTTGCGCCAAGGGCGAAGGCGGCGCGTTTGTCGAAGGCGGCGCCATCGCGCCCGGCGGCCGCCTGGCGGTGAACACCAACGGCGGCGGCCTTTCGTGCGTGCATCCGGGCATGTACGGCATCTTCGCGCTCATCGAGGCCGTGCGCCAGCTGCGCGGCGAAGGCGGCGAGCGGCAGCTGGCGCAGGCCCGGACGGCGCTGGTGCACGCCAACGGCGGCACGCTGTCGAGCCAGGCCACGGCGGTGCTGGGCACGGCAGACGCCCTGTAGCGCCCCGGGCGCCATCACCCACGACCCCAAGAACAGACACAAGACAAGGAAACCCCCGATGATCCGAGACCCTGAAATCCTCAACGCCCTGCTCGACAGCGTGGGCCGCTTCGTGCGCGAGCGCCTGGTGCCCGCCGAGAACACCGTGGCCGAGACCGACGAGATCCCCGCCGACATCGTGCAGGAAATGCGCGAGCTGGGCCTGTTCGGCATGACCGTGCCGGAAGAATTCGGCGGCCTGGGCCTGACGATGGAAGAGGAAGTGCGCGTGCTGTTCGAGCTGTGCAAGACCTCGCCCGCCTTCCGCTCGGTGATCGGCACCACGGTGGGCATCGGCTCGCAGGGCATCTTGATGGACGGCACTGAGGCGCAGAAGGCCGAATACCTGCCCCGGCTGGCCACGGGCGAGCTGATGGCGTCGTTCGCCCTCACCGAACCCGAGGCAGGGTCGGACGCCGCCTCGCTGCGCACCACGGCCGTGCGCGATGGCGACCACTATGTCGTCAACGGCACCAAGCGCTACATCACCAACGCGCCGCACGCCAGCATCTTCACGCTGATGGCGCGCACCAACCCCGAGGACAAGGGCGCGGGCGGTGTCTCAGCCTTCATCGTGGATGCGAAATCTCCCGGCATCTCGTTTGGCAAGATCGACAAGAAGATGGGTCAGCGCGGCGCCCACACCTGCGACGTGATTTTTGACAACTGCCGCGTCCCGGCCGCCAACCTGATCGGCCTGAAGGAAGGCCAGGGCTTCAAGACCGCGATGAAGGTGCTCGACAAGGGCCGCATCCACATCGCCGCCGTGTGCGTGGGCGTGGCCCAGCGCATGCTGGACGACGCGCTGCGCTACGCCAGCGAGCGCAAGCAGTTCGGCCAGGCAATCGGTGAATTCCAGCTCGTACAGGCCATGCTTGCCGACAGCCAGACCGAGCTGTACGCCGCGCAGTGCATGGTGGTGGACGCCGCCCGCAAGCGCGACGAGGGGCTGAACGTGTCCACCGAGGCCTCCTGCTGCAAGCTGTTTGCCTCCGAGATGTGCGGCCGCGTGGCCGACCGGGCGGTGCAGATCCTCGGTGGCGCGGGCTACCTGGCGGAGTACGGCATCGAGCGCTTCTACCGCGACGTGCGTCTGTTCCGCCTGTACGAAGGCACGACGCAGATCCAGCAGATCATCATCGCGCGCAACATGCTGCGCGCCCTTCGCGCATGAACGCACGCCAGGCCTTCACCCCGGACAGCGCGCGCATGACGCCCGACCCCATCCCCTTCCTGCGCCTGCTGGGGGTGGTGGAAGAAGACACCCCGGGCGGCCAGTGCCGCATGCACCTGCCCGACTTGCGCGACGACCTGTGCAACCAGTTGCCCGCCGCGCACGGCGGCGTGATCATGACGCTGCTGGACGTGGCCATGGCGCGCGCGGCCACCTCGGTGCCCGACGCGCCCTCGCGCACCGCCGTCACGGTGGAGATGTCGTCGCGCTTTCTGCACCCGGGGCGCGGCCCGCTGGTGGCCGAGGGCTTTGTGCTGAACCAGACGCGTTCGCTGTGCACCTGCCAGGCGAACGTGCTCAACGCGGAGGGCCGCATCGTGGCCACGGCGATGGGCACCTTCAAGTACTGGCACGCTCCCTTGGGCAAGCCAGCGCCCTGATCAGGGGGCGCTGGCGCCCTCGGCCTGGCGGGCGTCTTCGACCAGCAGCTCCACCAGCTCGCGGGCAAAGCCCGGCAAGGCTTCGAGGCTGCGCACGCAGATCAGCATCTTGCGCAGCGCCCAGGGGTCGGTCAGCGGCACGATGGCGATGGCCATGGTCTGCGCATGCCGCCGCGCGGCCGATTCGGGCAGGATGCCCACGCCCACGTCGGCCTCGATCATGCGGCAGGCCGCCTCGAAGTTGCTGACCTGGATGCGCTGCTTGATCGGCCGGTGCAACTGGTCGCACTCCTGGCGCAGAAAGGCGTGGATGGCGCTGGACTCGTGCAGGCCCACGTGGTCGTAGTCCAGCGTGTCGGCAAAGGCGACCTCGGGGCGCTCGCCCAGTTCGTGGCCCCTGGCCACCACCAGGGCCAGGCGGTCGTGCCGGTAGGGCAGCGTCTCCAGGCTTTCGGTGCGCACCAGTCCGGCAACGATGCCGATGTCGGTCTGCCCCTCGGTCACGGCGCGCACGATGTCGTGCGAGAGCCGCTCGCGCAGATCGATGTTCACGTCGGGGTTCTTGCTCAGATAGACCCGCAGCACGGGTGGCAGGTATTCACCGAGCGCCGTGGTGTTGGCGAACACGCGCACATGGCCCTTGATGCCGCGCACATATTCCTGCATGTCGCCGCGCAGGTGCTCGATCTGGCCCAGCACCATGCGCGCATGGTGCACAAAGGCCTGGCCGGGCGGCGTGAGTGTCACGCCCTGGCTGGTGCGGTACAGCAGCTTGGTGCCGATGCCCTCCTCCAGGTTCTTGACGCGGGTGCTCGCCGCAGGAAGCGAGATGAAAGACAGCTCGGCGCCACGGGTCATGCTGTTCGCCTCGGCGATATGAACCATCAAGCGCAGGTCTACAAGATCAAAGTGCATTGCCACGCGCGGATTCTATGCGCCTGCATCGCATTCGCGCTGGCCGCACGCCGTCCGGCCACACGCCCGCGCACGCAATGCGTGAACAGGCTCTTCCGAAAAATGGAAGCCGCAGCCATGCCTGCGCTCCTACACTGCCCTGCAGCATCTTTCATCCTGTTCCATCGCCATGCCAGAGACCCCACCCGGCGCCAACGCCAACGTTCCTCCCCCCGTGTCGGCAGGCGCGCTCGCCCATATCCGCGTGCTCGACCTGTCCCGCGTCCTGGCCGGGCCCTGGTGCACCCAGATCCTGGCCGACATGGGCGCGGACGTGATCAAGATCGAAAAGCCCGGCGAGGGCGACGACACCCGCCGCTGGGGCCCGCCCTTTCTGAACGACGACCAGGGCGAACGCACCGATCAGGCCAGCTACTACAGCGCCTGCAACCGCAACAAGCGTTCCGTCACCATCGACATCGCCACGCCGCAAGGCCAGGCGCTCATCCGCCAGATGGCGCTGCAGAGCGATGTGCTGGTGGAGAACTTCAAGGTGGGCGGCCTGCAGCGCTACGGTCTGGATTACGAAAGCCTGCGCGCCCTCAACCCGCGCCTGATCTATTGCTCGGTCACCGGCTTCGGGCAGACCGGCCCCTACGCCGAGCGGGCCGGCTACGACCTGATGATTCAGGCCATGTGCGGGCTGATGAGCGTCACCGGCCGCGCCGACAGCGAACCCGGCGGTGGCCCCATGCGCGTGGGCGTGGCCGCCATCGACCTGTTCACGGGCCTCTATGCCTCCACCGCCATCCTCGCCGCGCTGGAGGCCCGGCACCGGACCGGGCGCGGCCAGCACATCGACATGGCGCTGTTCGACGTTGGCATGGCCATTCTGGCCAACCAGGCCGCTGGCTACCTGAACACGGGCGCCGTGCCGCAGCGCCAGGGCAACTCGCACCCCAGTCTGGCACCCTACCAGGACTTTCCCAGCAGCGATGGCGCCGTGCTGCTGGCCATTGGCAACGACGGCCAGTTCGCCCGCTTCTGCCACGCCGCCGGCAAGCCCGAATGGGCGGCGGATGAACGCTTTGCCACCACCTCGGCCCGGGTGATCTACCGCAGCACGCTGATCCCGCTGTTGAGCGAACTCACCCGCACCCGGTCCACCGCCGACTGGATCGCCCTGCTCGAAGACAAGGCTGTGCCCTGCGGCCCCATCAACAACATCGCCCAGGCCTTTGACGACTCCCAGGCCAAGGCCCGGGGGCTGCGCGTGGAACTGGCGCGCTCGCCCGATGGAACGCCTGTGGATGGCATCAGCCACCTGGCGACTGTGGCCAGCCCGCTGCGCCTGTCCGAACACCCGCCCGTGCTGCGCCATGCGCCGCCTGCGCTGGGCCAGCACACCACCGAGGTGCTTCAGCAGCTCGGGCTGTCGCCGGAGCAGATGGCCGGGCTGCGCGCGCAGGGCGTGGTGTAAATCGGGGGGCCCAATCCCTCCGCCGGGCATCCAGGAGCGCCGCGACCCCGGCTACCACAAAAAATGCAGCCAACGCCCCGCAATGCCCACTTATGCACAAAATTTATGTTGCGGCACAGCATGATCAGGCTTTGCGATTTGGTCCGTGCTGAATCTCCAGGATTGCATAAGTTGTTGATTCGTATGAGGTCCATCGGGCTGCCCTCTTCTTGTGCAGCGTAGCCAGATCCTTGTGGGACATGGCTTTAGAGCATCCCATCAGAAGTTTTCAACAAAGTTATCCACAGAAAACCGGGATAAGTCGCCAAATCACTTTGGATTCAATGGCTTACACCGTTTTCTGGTTGTAGCGCATCAATATCGGCGACTGGCATCCCCATCCCCCGGTGCGCTCACTCTCCCGGGCTTTCCGGCACGCCGCGCCGATGCGGCACATCGCGTACCGTAAGCACCCGGTGGGCCACCATGTCCAGGCTGGGCCGCGTGTTGCCCTGCTTGTCGGTCCAGACCCGGGGGGTCAGGCTGCCCGACAGTGCCACGCTTTCGCCATCGGCCAGGGCCAGCAGCAAGGCTGCGGTGCCCTCATCGAAGGCAATCACGTTCACGAACAGCATTTCGCCGTCCGCCGATGCGGCCCGCACCTTGCACACCACAAAGGGCTTGTTCGCCTTGTCCAGGCGCCGCTCCGCCGCGCCGTAAAGCCTGCCTGCCACCAGTCCATCAATCATTGCCTGCCTCTCCATGCCAATGGCCACAGCATACGCGCGCAAGGCAACGGTGTTTGACACTCCGGCCAAACCGGGCAAACTGCAAGGCGTGGTGCCTTCCCCGCAACCTATCAAGGAGCTCTCAGCATGCCTGCATCAACAATCCCCCACGACGCCCCCCGCCTCTCGGGCGTGGCGTTCAAGGAAGCATGGGATTGCAGCTACCCCCCGGCCGTGGAGTCCACCGATGTGCTGCGCATCAATTACGACATCCACACCGTAGGGCGCGATGGCCTGTACCTGGTGGAAGAGCTCAGCCTCAGCGGCATTGCCTGGCGGGGGTGCAGGCGCTACCGGACCAACCCGATCACGGGCGATCTGGAGCTGGATGCGACGGGCACCGGCGAATGGGTGGATGCGGCCGTGGCCTCGGCCTGGCGCATCGCGGGTCGGGTCGAGCGGGTCTACCGCCCTGTGGTCTGAAGGGTTGTGACCGCAGAGATCAAACAAAAGCCCCTGTGCTTTCAGGCACCGGGGCTCCTGGGTCTGCCAACGGAGGCCAGCGGCAAGCTCACATGTGGTCGATCATGACCTGCCCAAAGCCCGAGCAGCTCACTTGCGTGGCGCCATCCATCAGGCGGGCAAAGTCGTAGGTCACCTTCTTGCTGGCGATGGACTTCTTCATCGAGCTGATGATGAGGTCGGCCGCTTCGGTCCAGCCCATGTGGCGCAGCATCATTTCGGCCGAGAGGATTTCGGAACCGGGGTTCACATAGTCCTTGCCGGCGTACTTGGGGGCCGTGCCATGGGTGGCTTCGAACATGGCCACGGTGTCGGACAGGTTGGCGCCCGGGGCGATGCCAATGCCGCCCACCTGGGCGGCCAGGGCGTCGGAGATGTAGTCGCCGTTGAGGTTCAGCGTGGCGATCACCGAGTACTCGGCGGGGCGCAGCAGGATCTGCTGCAGGAAGGCGTCGGCGATGCTGTCCTTGATGGTGATGTCACGGCCCGTCTTGGGGTTCCGGAACTTGCACCACGGGCCGCCGTCGATCAGCTCGGCACCGAATTCCTTCTGGGCCAGGGCGTAGGCCCAGTCACGGAAGCCCCCTTCGGTGAACTTCATGATGTTGCCCTTGTGCACGATGGTCACGCTGGGCTTGTCGTTGTCGATGGCGTACTGGATGGCCTTGCGCACCAGGCGCTCGGTGCCTTCGCGCGAGACGGGCTTGACGCCGATGCCGGAGGTTTCGGGGAAGCGGATCTTCTTGACGCCGAATTCGTCCTGCAGAATCTTGATGAGCTTCTTGGCCTTGTCGGACTCGGCTTCGAACTCGATGCCTGCGTAGATGTCCTCCGAGTTTTCACGGAAGATCACCATGTCGGTCTTGTGGGGCTCCTTAACGGGCGAAGGCACACCATCGAAGTACTGCACGGGGCGCAGGCAGACGTACAGGTCGAGTTCCTGGCGCAGGGCCACGTTCAGCGAACGGATGCCACCGCCCACGGGCGTGGTGAGCGGCCCCTTGATGGAGACCACGTAGTCCTTGAGCACCTGCAGCGTCTCTTCGGGCAGCCACACATCGGGGCCGTAGACCTTGGTGGATTTCTCGCCGGCATAGACCTCCATCCAGTGGATCTTGCGCTTGCCAGCGTAGGCCTTGGCCACGGCGGCATCGACCACCTTGAGCATCACGGGCGTGATGTCGAAGCCCGTGCCATCGCCCTCGATGTAGGGGACGATGGGCTGGTCCGGCACATTCAGCGACATGTCGGCGTTGACGGTAATTTTCTGGCCTTCGGCAGGCACCTTGATGTGCTGGTAGCTGGTCATGGGCGGGAGGTCTCCGTTGGAATGCTGAAGGGGCCTTCAGCGGGTTAGGCAAAACGCTCTAATAAACTTTTTCATTCTACCGACAAAAAACGGGCGTCCCCCTTGACGGAAAGGGCTCCGCGCCCTGCTCTTTCCTGTTGCAAGGCCGGGTTTGCGGCGCATCAAACCGGCGCCGTCGCACGGCATGCTGGCATGCCCGGCACCCTGGCCGTTGTTTGCTCCAAAATGCCCCCTGGGCGGTCCGACCTGCGGCACCGCCCGCCCCTTCCACCGCATTGATCCGCGCCCGAGGCCTGTTCCATGGTTATGACTTTTCGCACCCCGTTGTTTCTTGCCGCCGTGCTGGCATCGCTTGCCGCCCTGGCACAGGATGGCCCCCAGCTGCATCTGCCGCGCGTCGAGCTGACGGCGGGCATGCACCGCATTGATGCGCAGGTGGCACAGTCCCACCAAGAGCGCCAGACCGGCCTGATGCACCGCAAGGAAATGCCGCAGCATGAAGGCATGCTGTTTGTTTTCGAGCAGCCGGCCACGCAGTGTTTCTGGATGAAAAACACGTTGCTGCCGCTGACGGCGGCCTTCGTGGCGGACGACGGCACCATCGTCAACCTGGCCGACATGAAGCCGCTGGCGCTGGACTCGCACTGCTCGACCAAGCCGGTGCGCTATGTGCTGGAGATGAACCAGGGCTGGTTCGCCAAGCGCTCCATCAAGGCGGGCGCAAAGCTGCAGGGAGCGCCTTTCACCCGCCCCTGATGGGCATGATCGCTATGATAAACATAGCTACTTGCGCTTTATGGGTGGGCTATTGAGCCCGAAATGGCATAAAAAAACGGCCCGAAGGCCGTTTTTTGATTCACCCGGCGCTTCAGGCGAAGTTGGCTTCGGCGAACTTCCAGTTCACCAGCTTGTCAAGGAAGGTCTCGACGAACTTCTGGCGCAGGTTGCGGTAGTCGATGTAGTAGGCATGCTCCCACACGTCCACGGTCAGCAGGGCCTTGTCGGCGGTGGTCAGGGGCGTGCCGGCGGCGCCGGTATTGACGATGTCCACGCTGCCGTCGGCCTTCTTCACCAGCCAGGTCCAGCCCGAGCCGAAGTTGCCCACGGCGCTCTTCACAAACGCTTCCTTGAAGGCGGCGTAGCTGCCCCACTTGGCGGTGATGGCGGCGGCCAGCGCACCGGTGGGCTCGGCGCCGCCGTTGGGGGCCATGCAGTTCCAGAAGAAGGTGTGGTTCCAGATCTGGGCGGCGTTGTTGTAGATGCCGCCGCTGGACTTCTTGATGATCTCTTCCAGGGACATCGACTCGAACTCGGTGCCCTTTTGCAGGTTGTTCAGGTTCACCACATAGGCGTTGTGGTGCTTGCCGTGGTGGTATTCCAGCGTTTCCTTGCTGTAGTGCGGGGCCAGGGCGTCAATGGCGTAGGGCAGCGCGGGCAGGGTGTGTTCCATGGGGAGGTCCTTTCGTGGTTCTTGTGGGTGGGCGCCGCGCGGCGGGCGGGCGGCGAAGCGTCAGCGGACCATTGTAGGAAGAACCCCCGATCTTTGCAGGCGTGGGCGTTTACCCCTTCGCGGCGGGCGCCTGCACCGCCAGGTCGAGTCCGCCATCGGCCAGCGTGGCATGCAGCATGGCGCCCGGCGGCGCCTGGCGCACGCTGGTGACCGCGCGCCCCTGCGCATCGCTGAGCAGCGCATAGCCACGCTGCAGCACCAGGCGCGGGTCGAGCAGTTGCAGGCGCAGCGCAGCGCGCTCCAGGCGCTGCTGGTGTCCGGTCAGGCTGTGCCGCAGAGTTTCAGGAAAACGGGCCTCCAGCGCTTGCTGGTCATGCGCAAGCTGCTGCAGTTTCAATAGCACTGCGCGGCGCATGCGCTCTGCCAGACGGGCCTGACGCTGCTGTTCGCGCACCACCAGGCCCGAGGGCCGCCCCAGACGCGCGGCCCACTGGTCCAGACGCTGGCCGCGCTGGTCGAGCTGGCGCTGCACGCCGTCGCCCAGCCGGCCGGCCAGCAGGCCCAGTGCACCCAGCCACACCGCGCGCGGCTGCGCCACCAGCTCTGCGGCGGCCGTGGGCGTGGGCGCGCGCAGGTCGGCGCAGAAGTCGGCGATGGTGAAGTCGGTCTCGTGGCCCACGCCGCTGACCACGGGCACGGGGCTTTGCACGATGGCGCGCGCGAGCTGCTCGTCGTTGAAGGCCCACAGGTCTTCCATGGCACCACCGCCGCGCACCAGCAGGACCACGTCGATGGCCGGGCCGCCCTCCTCTTGCGCCATGCGATAGAGCGTGGACAGCGCGGCGCACATCGACGGCGCGGCGCCCGCGCCCTGCACCAGTGCCGGCACCAGCACCACCGGGATGTGCGGCACGCGGCGGCGCAGCGCCGTCACCACGTCGTGCAACGCGGCGGCACCCGGCGATGTGACCAGGCCGATGCCGCGCGGCATCAGGGGCAGCGCGCGCTTGCGCGCCGCATCGAACAGACCCTCGGCCTCCAGCCGGGCCTTCAGAAGCAGGAACTGTTCGAACAGCGCGCCCTGGCCAGCGCGCTGCAGGCTCTCGACGATGAGCTGCAGGTCGCCGCGCGCCTCGTACACGCCCAGGCGGCCGCGCAGCTCGACCAGTTCGCCGTCGCGCGGCACGAAATCGAGCAGGCTGGCGGCACGCCGGAACATGGCGCAGCGGATCTGGCCCTGCGCATCCTTGATGGAGAAATAACAATGCCCGCTGGATGCGCGCGAGAAGCCCGTGATCTCGCCGCGCACCGCGACAGGATTGAAGCGTGCCTGCAAAACATCAGCCACGGCGCGGCACAGCGCGCCAACTTCCCAGATACGGGGCGCCATTGCGGGATTCTGGAGGTCCATCATCGGATGCACGGGGGCTGAAGGGCTTTGCTGCGGCGCAGTACTCCACAGACCTCGCACGGCACCAGGATGTAACGTTTTGTTTTATGAATGGCCGCAAAAAGCCCATGCACTCGTGTAACCATATGATTTTTATGAATTTTTTGCTGCGTAATTATTCAGCAATCTGTTTCCGTGACGCATTGGCGCCGTTTTGCTGGCAGCGCAGACGCGGTTCTCCACAAAGTTATCCACAGAAACTGTGGGTGGGACGCCCCGGAGCGCCTGGCCCCGCCCCCGCCCCCCATTGACAAGGGAAAACCGCGCAAAGCTGGGCCATAATCGCCCTTTGCCTACACCCGTGCGGAGAGAGAATTGCTGTCCATCATACAAGCCGCAGGCTGGCCCATCTGGCCCCTGATTGCCTGCTCGGTCCTGGCCATGGCGTTGATTTTTGAGCGCTTTTTATCCCTCAAAACAGCCCGCATCGCTCCGCCCAAACTGCTGGACGAAGCCATCTCCGTATCGTCGCAATCGGTTCCCGGCCCGGACGTGGTCAGCCAGCTGGCCCAGAACTCGGCCCTGGGCGAAGTGCTTGCCACCGGCCTGCGCTCCCTCAACAGCAACCCGCGCTGCAGCGAATCGGACCTGCGTGCCTCCATGGAGGGTGCGGGCCGTCTGGTGGCGCACCGGCTTGAACGCTACCTCACCGCCCTGGCCACCATTGCCTCGGCCGCTCCGTTGCTGGGTCTCCTGGGCACGGTGATCGGCATGATCGAGATTTTCGGCTCCCAGGCCGGCACCGGCGGTGTGGGCGCAGGCATGGGCAGCGGCAACCCGGCCCAGCTGGCCCACGGTATTTCCGTGGCGCTCTACAACACGGCCTTTGGCCTGATCGTCGCCATTCCGGCGCTGATCTTCTGGCGCTATTTCCGCAGCCGCGTCGATGCCTACCTGCTCACGCTGGAGCTGGCCTCCGAGCAGTTCGTGCGACATCTGCTGCGCCTGCGCAAGTAAACCGGGCTTGGCCATGAACTTCCGCCCCCGTGCCAAGGAAGAACCCGAGATCAACCTGATCCCGTTCATCGATGTGCTGCTGGTGATCCTCATCTTCCTGATGCTGACCACCACCTACAGCAAGTTCACCGAGTTGCAGCTCACCCTGCCGGTGGCCGACGCCGAACAGCAGCGCGACCATCCCAAGGAGGTCGTCGTGGCCGTGTCCGCTGACGGCCGCTACGCAGTGAACAAGACCGGCCTTGAAGGCAAGAGCGTCGATGTGCTGTCCGCCGCGCTGCAAGGGGCCGCCAAGGCCGGACCGGGCAGCGTCGTCATCATCAGCGCCGACGCCACCGCGCCGCACCAGTCCGTGGTCACGGTGATGGAGGCCGCGCGCCGCGTGGGCCTGACACAGATCACCTTCGCCACCCAGTCGTCCGCCCGCGCGGGCGCTGGCGCACCGTAACCGGCATGGCTGCCGCCGCGCCGCAGCCGCCCTCTTCGCCCGCAAACGCGCCCGAACCCCGGTTGCAGCGCGCCTGGCAACGGCGCGGCCTGCTGGCCTGGTCGCTGTGGCCGCTGTCCCTGTGCATGGGGCTGCTGGTGGCGTGGCGCCGCGCGCTGTACCGCGTTGGCGTGCTGCGCGCAGAGCATCCGGGCGTTCCGGTCATCGTGGCTGGTAACGTGATCGCGGGCGGTGCAGGAAAAACACCCGTGGTGATGGCCGTGGTGCGGCATCTGCAGGCGCAAGGATGGCACCCCGGTGTGATTTCCCGCGGCTATGGCCGCAGCACCCGGGACTGCCGGGCCGTGCAGGCCAACAGCCCGGCCCGCGAAGTGGGCGACGAACCCGCGCTCATCGCCCGCGCCTGCGCCGTGCCGGTGTTCGTGGCCAGGCGGCGCATCGATGCCGCCCGCGCACTCATGGCGGCACACCCCCAGACCGACGTCATCGTCTGCGACGACGGCCTGCAGCACCTGGCGCTGGCGCGCGACATCGAGATCTGCGTTTTCAACGACCAAAGCACAGGCAACGGCTTCCTGCTGCCCGCAGGCCCGCTGCGCGAGCCCTGGCCGCGCCCGGTGGACCTGGTGGTGCATGCGGGCGCCCCGGTGGCGGGCAGCGGCACGCCCGCATTCGCGCTGCGGCGCACGCTGGCCCGCCATGCGGTGCGCGCCGACGGCACGCCGGTGCCCCTGGAGCGGTTGCACGGCCAGCCCTTGCTGGCCGTGGCCGGCATCGCCCGGCCGCAGGACTTCTTCGCCATGCTGCAGGCGCAGGGGCTCACGCTGGCACAGGCGCAAGGCCTGCCGGATCACTCTGATTTTGATAGCTGGCAGCGCCCTATGGATAAGCCCTACACGCTGATTTGCACCGAGAAAGACGCCGTCAAGCTGTGGCCGCACCACCCCGATGCGCTGGCCGTGCCGCTGCAGGTGCAGATCGACAGCGGCTTCTTTGCCGCGCTCGACGCCCGGCTGGCCGCGGTGCGCCCGCGCTCGCTATCATCGCCCTCCTGATTTCTTTCCAATTCTTTCCGCGCCATGGACACCAAACTGCTCGAACTGCTGGTCTGCCCCGTCACCAAGGGCCCCCTCACCTATGACCGGGAACGCCAGGAACTGGTCTCGCGCAGCGCCCGCCTGGCCTACCCGGTGCGCGACGGCATCCCCGTGCTGCTGGAGAATGAGGCGCGCACGCTGACCGACGAGGAACTCGAAAAATGAGCGCTGCCGCCGGCTTCACGGTGCTGATCCCGGCGCGCATGGCGTCGAGCCGCCTGCCCGACAAGCCCCTGGCCGACATCGCCGGCCTGCCCATGGTGGTGCGCGTGGCCCGGCGCGCGGCGCAAAGCGGCGCCTTGCGCACCGTGGTAGCGGCCGATGACGAACGCATCCTCGTGGCCTGCCGCCAGCATGGCGTGGAGGCCGTTGCCACGCGCGCCGACCACCCCAGCGGCAGCGACCGCCTGGCCGAGGCCTGCGCGCTGCTGGGCCTGGAGGGCGACGACGTGGTGGTGAACGTGCAGGGTGACGAGCCGCTGATCGACCCCGCGCTAGTCAAAGCCGTGGCCGCGCTGCTGGCGGCCCACCCCGAGGCCAGCATGGGCACGGCAGCGCACCCCATCGCCACCGTGGCCGACCTGGCCAACCCCAACATCGTCAAAGTGGTGTGCGACGCGCGCGGTCTGGCGCACTATTTCAGCCGTGCGCCCATCCCGCACGCGCGCGACCATGGCGGCAACCCCTGGTGGGATGGCAGCGCTGCACGGGCACAGCCCGGCGTGGCGGCGCTGGCCGGTTTCGCGCCGCTGCGCCACATCGGCATCTACAGCTACCGCGCGGGCTTTCTGCGCCAGTTCCCACAGCTCGCCCAGTCACCCACCGAAGCCATCGAGGCGCTGGAGCAGCTGCGCGCGCTCTGGCACGGTCACCGCATCGCCGTGCATGTGACAGCCTCCGCCCCCGGGCCGGGCGTGGATACGCCGGAAGACCTGGCACGCGTGCGTGCGCTGCTGGGCCCGGCCCTTCCGTAAGCGGGGGCGAAAGATGCGCATGCTATCCTTGCCCTCCAAAAAAGAGCACCGCATCCGGGGGGGCAGCGTTCCCGTGGCCCGCAGTGCCGTCAGATTTCACACACTTAGAGGACTCCCATGAGACTGATTCTGTTGGGCGCGCCCGGCGCCGGCAAGGGCACGCAGGCCACTTTCATCTGCCAGAAATACGGCATCCCGCAAATCTCGACCGGCGACATGCTGCGCGCCGCCGTCAAGGCCGGTACGCCGCTGGGCCTGCAGGCCAAGGCGGTCATGGAGTCCGGTGGCCTGGTCAGCGATGACCTGATCATCAACCTCGTCAAGGAACGCATCGCCCAGCCCGACTGCGCCCAGGGCTTCCTGTTCGACGGCTTTCCGCGCACCATCCCGCAGGCCGACGCCATGAAGGCCGCCGGCGTGAAGCTGGACTACGTGCTGGAAATCGACGTGCCGTTCGACGCCATCATCGAACGCATGAGCGGCCGTCGCTCGCACCCCGGCAGCGGCCGCACCTACCACGTCAAGTTCAACCCCCCCAAGGTGGCGGGCAAGGACGACGCGACCGGCGAAGACCTGATCCAGCGCGACGACGACAAGGAAGAGACCGTGAAGAAGCGCCTGGAGGTCTACAGCGCCCAGACGCGTCCCCTGGTGGACTACTACTCCGGCTGGGCCGCCCAGGACCCCGCGAGCGCGCCCAAGTACCGCGCCATCAGCGGCACCGGCAGCGTGGAAGAAATCACCGCACGCGCCCTCGCTGCCCTGGCCGGCTGATCGGGCATCTGCGGGCCCGGCCCGTGACCTCCTGCAAACGCCCCGCACGCGGGGCGTTTGCATTGGTGTATCAAGCGCAGAGCAGCTCCAGCAGCAGCGACACGCGCGCCTTCACCGGAATGAGCCCTGGAGCCAGCGGCAGCGCGGCATGCACCCCGGGCAGCGACAGCACCTGGCCCAGCGGGCAGCGTGTCGTCACGCGCACGGCCAGCCCGGCCTGCTGGGCCCGCTCCAGCGCCGCCTGCAGCGCATGGTGCAGTGTGCCGTTGCCCGTGGCCGCCACCACCAGGCCCTGGACTCCGTCGCGCACCAGCGCATCGACCATGGCTCCGCTCGCACCGGCGTAGTTCATGACGATCTCGACACGCGGCCAAGGCGCATCGATCGCTATCTTTTCGAGAGCTATTAGCGCCCATCCAGCCTGCGTTTGAGACCAATTTTGCGCCAAGCGCACGCGCCCTTCCTCAATCCAGCCCAGCGGCCCACCCTCGCCCGAGCTGAACGCGTCGACACGGTAGGGGTGCATCTTCTGCACCTGCCGCGCGCCATGCACCGCCCCGGCGCACACCGCGAGCACCCCGTGCGCGCCGGGCGCGTTGACCACGGCCAGGGCGTCGAGCAGGTTCTGCGGCCCGTCGGGTGCGATGGCCGTGGCCGGGCGCATCGCACAGGCGAGCACCACGGGCTTGCGCGCGTCGAGCACGCTGTGCAGGAACCATGCGGTTTCCTCCAGCGTGTCCGTGCCATGCGTGACCACGATGGCGCGCACGCTGTCGTCGTTCAGATGCTCGCTGCAGCGGCGCGCCAGCGCGGCCCAGACGGAGAACTCCATGTTCTTGCTGTCGATCTGCGCGATCTGCTCGACCACCAGCGGCCCTTGCGCGGCCTCTGCCAGGCCCGGCACGGCATCCAGCAGGTCCTGCACACCCACCTGGCCCGCCACGTAGCCAATGTTGTCCCCCGCCGTTCCCGCCTTGCCCGCAATGGTGCCGCCGGTGCCCAAAACAACGATTTTTCCTGCGTTCACTTGCATCCCTTGAAAAACTGGTTAAAAATACAGTTACTGGATCAAATCACAGCCCCTTATTTCTGGAGCCCCTATGCTCAACAGCCCCAAGCTCACGGCACGCCAACAGCAGATTCTGGACCTCATCCAGGCGGCCATTGCACGCACCGGCGCTCCGCCCACACGCGCAGAAATCGCCACCGAGCTGGGCTTCAAGTCGGCCAATGCCGCCGAAGAGCACCTCCAGGCCCTGGCCCGCAAGGGCGTGATCGAACTGGTGAGCGGCACCTCACGCGGCATCCGCCTGCGCAGCGACGCGGTGCGTTCCATCAACGCGGCACGCGGCACGCAATACAGCCTGCCCATTCCCGGCCTCTCGCAGCTCGTGCTGCCTCTGGTGGGCCGCGTGGCCGCCGGGTCGCCCATTCTCGCGCAGGAACATGTCGATCAGTCCTACTGCGTTGAAGACAGCCTGTTCCAGCACAAGCCCGACTACCTGCTGAAGGTGCGCGGCATGTCCATGCGCGACGCCGGCATCATGGACGGCGACCTTCTGGCCGTGAAGATCGCGCACGAAGCGCGCAACGGCCAGATCATTGTGGCCCGCCTGGGCGATGACGTGACCGTCAAGCGCCTGCGCCGCACGGCGCACGCCATTGAGCTGCTGCCAGAAAACCCGGACTACCCGGTCATCGTGGTGGCCCCCGGCGAAGCATTTGCCATCGAAGGGCTCGCGGTCGGCCTGATCCGCAACACCATGCTCATGTGATTCATTGCGCCGTTGCAGGTGGCGGGCGTTGGGCGAACCGTGGAAGTTCGCCAGCCCTGCAGCGGCGCTTCGCAGCAATCCTGCCTGTGTTCAACCTCTGACCTCTGGAGTTTCACATGGGAATTGCCCTCTTGGCCGCCTCTGCCCTGGCCCAGCCCCTGACCGCCCTGCACCGCTGGTGGAGCAGCCGCCATGCGGCCCTTGCGCCGCAGTGCCCGCCCCCCTCGGGGGCCATCCGTGCCGCTGCGCCGCGGACACGTCCATCGTCTGCAGAGCCGTGCACGGCAGGCGCCGACTGCAGGACGATGCCCTTCCCCCAGGCCGCCCATGAGCGGCCCGCCACCGCATCCGGGCGTATGCGCCCGCCGGATGGCCGGGCCCTGCACGCAGCACGCCATCTGCCGGAAAACGCCTTTCCTTTGCGGGTGCTGCACGCACATCGCAGCGGCCGCATGGCCATATCCGGGCGCATGGCGGAGGTGTGCGCGGAGCTCGACCGCCTGGCGGCCAGCGAACTCCGGCACTGAGCGCATCAGGACAAACCATGGCATGGCCTGCCATTGCAGGCCGCAGGCCAAGGCACAATGTGGGGATGAACATTGTGATTCTGGACGACTATCAAGATACCGTCCGAAAGCTCCACTGTGCAGCGCGCCTGGACCCGTATTCCGCCAAGGTGTACACCAACACGGTCAAAGGACTGGGTCAGCTGTCCGTGCGGCTGAAGGACGCAGATGTCATCGTTCTGGTGCGCGAGCGGACCCACATCACGCGCCAGCTGATCGAAAAACTTCCCCGGTTGAAGTTGATTGCGCAGACCGGCAAGGTCGGCAGCCACATTGACGTCACCGCCTGTACCGAGCGTGGGATTGCGGTCGCCGAGGGCATCGGGTCGCCCGTTGCGCCTGCGGAGCTGACCTGGGCTCTCACCCTGGCCGCAATGCGCCGCCTTCCCCAGTACATCTCGAACCTGAAGCACGGTGCATGGCAGCAATCCGGGCTGAAGGCCGCCAACATGCCACCCAATTTCTGCATTGGCAACGCGCTGCGGGGCAAAACCCTGGGCATCTGGGGATACGGGCGGATTGGCCAGATCGTCGCCGGTTACGGCAAGGCCTTTGGAATGAACGTCCGGATCTGGGGCCAGGAAGCGTCACGCGCACGAGCCCAGGCCGATGGCTACGAAGCGGCCAGCTCCTGCGCCGATTTTTTTTCAGAGTGCGACGTCATTTCCCTGCATCTTCGCCTGACCGACGAAACCCGGGGGATCATCACGCTGGAGACTTTGTCGTGCATGAAGCCCACATCGCTCCTGGTGAACACCTCACGCGCGGAACTCATTGAGTCCGACGCACTGATTGCGGCCCTGAACCGTGGCCGGCCCGGCATGGCGGCGGTCGATGTCTTCGAGAGCGAGCCCATCTTGCAGGGCCATGCCTTGTTGCGCCTGGAAAACTGCATCTGCACCCCGCACATTGGCTATGTGGAGCAGGACAGCTATGAACTGTACTTTGGAGCCGCCTTCGACAATGTGGTGAACTTCATCAAGGGCACGCCCACCAACATCGTCAATCCGGGGGCATTGCAGGTCAGGCGCTGACCGCTGCCCGAGCGTTACCAATGAAAAAGGCTTCCCGAAGGAAGCCTTTTTCAGCTGCGCGGCAAATGCCACGCTGCATCTGCGCCAAACCGGTCAGAGAGGCGTCTTCTTGCCATCCTTGTAGACATACAAGGTAATGGCGGGGTTCTTCATTTCACCGGTGGGCTCAAAGGCGATGTTGGCCGTCACACCCTTGAAGTTGCTCTTGCCGATCTCGGCCGTGTAAACCTTGGGATCGACCGAGTTGGCGCGCTTCATGGCGTCGACCAGCAGCATCGTGGCGTCATAGGTGTAGGGGCTGTAGACTTGGAACTGACCAGGGTACTTGGCATCGTACTTGGCCTTCCAGGCCATGCCGCCAGGCATCTTGGCCAGCGATGCACCGCCTTCGGCGCAGATCACGTTACCGAGGGTCTTGGCACCAGCGGCCAGCTTGGCGATTTCAGACGTGCACACGCCGTCGCCACCGAAGTACTTCACGTTGGCCATGCCCAGCTGTTCCATCTGGCGCAGCATCGGGCCAGCCTGGGGGTCCATGCCGCCGAAGAAGATGGCATCGGGGTTCTTGGACTTGATGGCGGTCAAGATGGCCATGAAGTCGGTGGCCTTGTCGGTGGTGAACTGCTCGTCAACCACCTTCATACCCTTTTCGGATGCAATCGCCTTGAACACGTTGGCAACACCCTGGCCGTAAGCGGTACGGTCGTCGATGATGGCAACCGTCTTGAGCTTCAGGGTGTCAGCCGCATACGCAGCCAAGCCGCCGCCCAGGGCGTTGTCATTGGCGATGATGCGGAAAGTGGTCTTGTAGCCGGGCTTGGTCAGGTTCGGGTTGGTGGCCGCACCGGTGACCATGGGAATGCCGCAGTCGTTATAGACCTTGGATGCAGGGATGGTGGTGCCCGAGTTCAGGTGACCCACCACGCCAGCGACCTTGGAGTCACACAACTTTTGCGCTGCTGCCGTGCCCTGCTTGGGATCGGCTGCGTCGTCTTCGGCCTGCAGTTCAAACTTGATCTTCTTGCCGCCGATCGTCACGCCTTCGGCATTGAGCACTTCAATGGCCATGCGGGCGCCGTTTTCGTTGTCCTTGCCGTAGTGGGCTTGGGCGCCGGAAACCGGAGCCACGTGACCGATCTTGACCACCTGTTCTTGTGCAGAGGCCATACCAGCAACAGCCGCGATAGCAGCAACCACGGTCAGTTTCAACTTCAATTGCATAGAAATCTCCAGTAAAGATAAATGCTGAGATTATTCTTATTTCTCAACGCCAGCGAAGTTACATCAAATTTCCTAGCCCAGACACTAGGGAACACGATAGACATTAGAAAAAATTACAGACCACGACGCTTTCAAGCCACGGATGCCGGTGCCTGTCCGGCGGCCAGCTCGTCTGCTACGGCCTCGTACACGGAATGCCGCACCACAGATTCGATCTCCTCCCGCAGCCGGGGCAGAACCGAGCGAGTCTGCTCCTGCACCACGGTCGCAATGGCGTCTCGCAGGCGCTTTTCAAGCATGACATCGACACGCTGCATGACGCGATGCACCATGAACTCTTCAAATCCTTCAGGCAGGGCCTGGTGCTGCTTCGGCACGGCCTCGTGCGCCCTCGGGGTGTTCGCAGGCGCAGCCACGGGCACTGGGCACGTCATGGCATCCTGCATGGAACGGCTGGACGGTGTGGCGGGAGGCGGTGAGGCCACTGCACGCTCCACACTGTCCTTCGCCGAGGGCAAGGGCCTGCCTTCCGCTGGCACGGCAGAAATCCCGGCAGCGGCCGGCAACGGTGCGCGCCCCCCGCCGCCTGCCGGAACAGAGGGAGTCACCGCTGGGGCCGTAACGCTGCCTGGCTGCACCACTTCGGTGAGCGTGGGAATGAAGCGCGGGGGAGGTTTGGGTGGCGAGGTCGTCATCAGGACACTTTCTGCTCCAGGTCGTGGCGAATCAGGGCGTAGCCATGCTGTGCGTAATGCCGCCAGCGCGTGCGCGCATGCTGGCGATCCGCCTCATCGTGCAATCCCACCACTTCAATCAGCCTGGTGAAACGGTCGAACCCTGGAGGAACCTGGTCCCAAAGATTGAGCAGCACGTCGTGGTGGGGCGATTGCCGGGGATCCGGGAGCAGGACGATAGGCGAGGCTTCCAGCAGCGCAGGATCACTATCGCCACGGCAATGGGCGACAAAATCATGCGCTGCCATGTTCCAGAGCATCGGATCGATCTGGTCCAGCAGTTCGACCGGCCCGGCAATGGCCAGCCTCAGATCGCCAGCCCTCAGAAGCTTGCGTGCGAACCGGCATGCATACGCCAGCTTGTCAGGGGCATTGAAATGGAAGGCGATCTCGGTCATGCCGTTCTCAGGCGCTGCGCGCAACCACCTTGCGGGTGCGCGCCTTGGGCGCCGGATCCTTCGCCGCGCCCAGCAGGTATTGCACCAGCAAGCCAACAGGCCGCCCCGTGGCCCCCTTGGCCGCCCCGCTCTTCCATGCACTCCCGGCAATATCCAGGTGGGCCCATGGGTATTCGCCCACGAACCGCTGAAGGAATTTGGCCGCCGTGACAGCCCCGGCGGGCCTGCCGGCCACGTTGCCTACATCGGCAAAATGGGTTTTCAGGCCTTCGGCGTAATCATCGTCGAGCGGCATGCGCCAGCACAGGTCATCGGCGGCATCCCCAGCTTTGAGCAAGGCGTCGGCCAGCGCATCATCGGTGGCAAACAGACCGCTGCGCACACCACCCAGCGCGATCACGCAAGCCCCCGTCAGCGTGGCGATGTCCACCACGGCCGCAGGCTTGAAGCGCGCGGCATAGGTCAGTGCGTCGCACAGCACCAGGCGGCCTTCGGCATCGGTGTTCAGTATCTCGATGGTCTGTCCGCTCATGCTGGTAACCACATCACCGGGCTTGATGGCGCGGCCATCGGGCATGTTTTCACAGGCGGGCACCAGCCCCACCACATTGATCGCCGGTTGCAGTTCGGCCAGTGCGCGGAACACCCCCAGCACGCTGGCGGCACCGCACATGTCAAACTTCATTTCATCCATCTCGGGGGCCGGCTTGATGGAAATACCGCCCGTGTCGAAGGTGATGCCCTTGCCGACCAACACCACGGGCGCCTGCGTCTTGGCCGCGCCGCTGTAGCGCAGCTCGATGAAACGCAGAGGCTCCCCGGAGCCCTTGGCCACCGCGAGAAAAGCCCCCATGCCCAGACGCGACACCTCGGTAGGCCCCATGACCTTGCACTGGATCCCCGGGAACTTGGCCAATGATTTGGCCGCTTCCGCCAACAATGTGGGAGTGGCGTGGTTGGCGGGGCGGTTGCCCCACTCTCGCGCAAACTCAATGCCGACCACCATCGCCACACTGTGTTCAAAAGACTGCGCCACGGCACTGGTGTCGCTCACGCCCACAACCACCCGGCCCAGCACGCGCGCCTCGGCCTTGGGTTTGGTGGTGGTGTAGACATAGCTGGCCTGAGCCACGTTCTGGACCACGGCGGCCACGGTCTCGGGGCGCGCCGGACCAGCCAGGCACACCACGGCCCGCTTGACCGAACCGTTCTTGAAGACGGCGCCGACGGCACCAAAGGCCTGCCGGACCGAGCGCGCATCGCCCTTGCCCATCCCGGCCAGCACCACGCGGCGGGCCGCGATGCCTGGGGCCTGGTACAGCTGGAGGCATTTGCCCGGCTTGGTTTCAAGGTCCTTCGCTTTGGTGGCCTGCGCCACGATGACCGACAGCGCATCGTCTCCCGGCACAAAGCCATCGGGCACCAGAAGCACCAGCAGATCGCATTTCTCGGCTACTGCGCCGGCGAGATCCAGCGTCTTGAGATCAAAGTTCATAATTGCCCTTTTCTGTCCGACCAATGTTATTCGATTCATCCATCCGCAAGGAGCTTGCCCGCAGCTTTGGCGCGACCCTGGTGGTACTGGTCACGGTGGTCATGACCATGATGCTGATCCGCACGCTGGGCCAGGCTTCACGCGGCAACGTGAGCCCTTCCGACGTGATGCTGGTGATGGGTTTCACCGTGCTCGGCCAGTTGCCCACCATCCTCAGCCTGAGTCTTTTCGTGGCCATCGTCGGCACGCTCTCGCGCATGTACCGCGACAGTGAAATGGTCATCTGGTTTGCCAGCGGCCGAGGGCTGGCCAGCCTGCTGCCGCCCCTGCTGCGCTTTGCCTGGCCGGTGATGGTGGCCGTGGCCGTGCTGTCGCTCGGGGTCTGGCCCTGGGCCAACCAGCAGATCCAGGAGCTGCGCGCCCAGTACGAGCAGCGCAGCGACATCGACCGGATCGCCCCCGGCGAATTCCAGGAGTCCGCCAGCGGCAACCGGGTGTTCTTCATCGACAAGGACAGCCCGGACCCCCAGGCCGCAAACAACGTGTTCATCCTGGCCACCGAGCCCGGCAGCGAAGCCGTGACCTCGGCACGCAGCGCCCGCCTGGAGGCGCGCGATGGCGAACGGGTGCTGGTGCTGACGCAGGGCCAGCGCCTGGAGACCTCCAAGGACAAGCCCGGTATCAAGATCAGCGAATTTTCCGAATACAGCACCCGTATTGGTGCAGAGAAACCCAACGCCCCCAACGAGTTCTCGGCCAAGACCCGCAGCACCCGGCAACTGCTGTCAGACCCGCAGCCCGTGCACCTGGCCGAGATCGGCTGGCGGCTCGGCCTGGCGCTCGCGGCCTTCAATCTCATCGTGCTGGCACTGGCACTTTCCAGTGTCAACCCGCGGGCAGGACGCAGCGGCGGACTGATGTTCGCCCTGTTCACCTTCATCGTCTACTACAACCTGATGACGCTGGGCCAAAGCTGGGTCAGCGGCGGCAAGCTCTCGCTGCCCGGCTACATCGCCTTGCTGCATGGCGGCACGCTGGCGTTTGCCCTGCTCGTTCTCGCCGTGCGGCACAACCACTGGACGCCCCGCCAACTCTGGCGGCGCAGGGGCATGGCATGAAGACCATCCGGAAACTGGTGCACCGTGAAATCATCGGGGCGGTCCTCTTCGTCACCCTGGGTTTCCTGGCGCTGCTGCTGTTCTTTGACCTGGTGGACGAGCTGCGCTGGGTGGGACGCAGCCCCACCGGGGGGTATGCCATATCGCACGCGCTGCTGTTCGTGGCCCTGGGAATCCCCAGCCATCTGTACGAGCTGCTGCCGATCACGGTGCTGATCGGCACCATCTTCGTGATGGCCCGGCTCGCGCAAAGCTCGGAATTCACCATCATGCGCACCAGCGGACTGGGGCCGGTGCGCGCGCTGCGCACGCTCCTGGCGCTGGGCGCCATGTTCGTGCTGCTCACCTTCGCCATTGGCGACTACATCGCCCCGCTCAGCGACCGTGCGGCACAGCTCGTCAAGGCCCGGCATCTGGGGCGCCTGACCACGGGCGCCACCGGCGCCTGGCTCAAGGAGCGCCAGGGCGAGCAGTCGTTCGCCGTGAATGCCCGCGCCCTCGCGCCCGACGGCGGCATGCTGGGCGTGCGCATCTTCGAATTCGACCGCCAGGGCCGGATGACGGGACAGATCCATGCTGAAACCGCGCGCTTCGAACCCGACGGCGCCTGGAGCCTGAGCCAGGTGCAGAGCAGCCGCTTCACCTACCCGGAGGGCGGAGATGCGGGCGTGGAGCATCTTGCGTCGGACCTGCTGCGCTGGCCCACCACGATCAGCGCCGACATGGTCGCCGCCGCCGTGCTCAAGCCCGACCGCATGGCCACGCTGGACCTGTTCCAGTACATCCGCCACCTCAAGGACAACGGCCAGTCGGCGCAACGTTACGAGATCGAGTTCTGGCGCAAGGTGTTCTACCCGCTCTCCTGCCTGGTGATGGTGGTGCTGGCCCTGCCCTTCGCCTACCTGCATTTCCGCTCGGGCTCGCTCGCGGGCTATGTGTTTGGCGGCGTAATGGCGGGCATCAGCTTTTTCCTGCTGAACAACCTGTTCGGCTTCGCGGGCAACCTGCAAAACTGGTCGCCCTGGCTCACGGCCGCAGCGCCGGGCATCATCTACTCGCTTGTCTCGCTGGCCGCCTTCACCTGGCTGGTGCTGAGGCGCTGAACCCCCATGACACAGACCCCATCCTCCTCCGCCATCGTCCTTTTCGCCCACGGCTCGCGCGATCCACTCTGGCGCGCGCCCATCGAGGCCGTGCAAAGCCACATCCTGGCCAGCCACCCCGGCATGGCGGTGCGCTGCGCCTACCTGGAGCTCTCCACACCCGACCTGCCCCAGGCCGTGCAGGAGCTGGTGGACAGTGGCGCCACCTCGGTCACCATCGTCCCCATGTTCCTCGGCACAGGCAAGCACGCCCGCGAAGACCTGCCGGTGCTGGTGGCCGATCTGCGTGCGCAGCACCCGGGCGTGCGGGTCCATGTGCAGGGCTCCATCGGCGAAGACCCGCGCATGACGGCGCTGATGGCGCGCATCGCCTGCTCCAGCCCGGAGTAAGTCCAGAAATCTTTAGACAAATGCAGCATAATGACGCGACTTTTTAGCCGCTTTTCAGTATGAATCTGCACCAATTCCGCTTTGTCCAGGAAGCCGCGCGTCGCAACCTCAACCTGACGGAAGCGGCCAAGGCGCTGCACACCTCGCAGCCCGGCGTATCCAAGGCCATCATTGAGCTCGAAGGCGAGCTGGGCGTGGAAATTTTCGCGCGCCACGGCAAGCGGCTCAAGCGCATTACCGAGCCAGGCCAGCATGTGCTGAAAAGCATCGAGCTCATCATGCGCGAGGTCGGCAACCTCAAGCGCATCGGCGAGCAGTTCAGCGCACAGGATGCCGGCACCCTGAGCATCGCCACCACGCACACCCAGGCACGCTACGTGCTGCCGCTGCCCGTGGCCAAGCTGCGCGAGGCCTACCCCAAGGTCAACATCAGCCTGCACCAGGCTACGCCGCACGAGGTGGCGCGCATGGTGATCGACGAGGTGGCCGAGATCGGCATGGCCACCGAATCGCTGGCCGACTACCCCGAGCTCGTCACCCTGCCCTGCTACGAATGGCAGCATGTGCTGGTGCTGCCGCCCGGCCACCCGCTGGCGCAAAAAGACCGCGTGGGCCTGGACGACATCGCCCACGAGCCGCTCATCACCTACCACCCCTCGTTCACCGGGCGCGGCAAGATCGACGCCGCCTTCGCCGCACGCCGCCTGCAGCCACGCATCGCGCTCGAAGCCATCGACTCCGACGTGATCAAGACCTACGTGCGCCTGGGGCTGGGCATAGGCATCGTGGCCGAGATGGCCATGCGCGACGACCCGCTGGGCGACCTCGTGGTGCGCCCCGTGGGCCACCTGTTCGGCCAGAGCGTGGCGCGCGTGGCCTTCAAGCGTGGCGCCTACCTGCGCAACTTCGTCTACAAGTTCGCCGAACTGCTGAGCGACCGCCTGAGCCGCGAGCTTGTTGCCCGCGCCATGAGCGGCCAGGTGAATGACTACGAATTGTGAAGCACCCCCTGAGCCGCTTCGCGTCGTCCCCCTCCAGGGGGACGAAGCCAGTGGCCGGGCGAAGCCCGTTCCACGGCGTCCGCTGGTGCGGCCTGCTCCGCGGCCATCGGATCGGCACAGCAGCGCCCATTGACCGAAAGTGATTCCCATGACCGAACGCACCCCTGTCCTCACCAGCCGCCTGCCCCAGGTAGGCACCACCATTTTCAGCGTCATGTCGGCGCTGGCCGCCGAACACGGCGCCGTGAACCTGGGCCAGGGCTTTCCCGACTTCGACTGCGACCCCGCCCTCATCGACGCCGTGCACCAGGCCATGCGCGCCGGCCACAACCAGTACCCGCCCATGCCCGGCGTGCCGGCCTTGCGCCAGGCAGTTGCTACCAAAATACTAGCTACTAGCGCCCGCCAGTATTGCCCTGACAGCGAAATCACCATCACGGCGGGTGCCACGCAGGCCATTCTCACGGCCATCCTGGCCATCGTGCACCCGGGCGACGAGGTCATCGTGCTCGACCCCTGCTACGACAGCTACGTGCCCAACATCGAGCTGGCTGGTGGCAAGGCCGTGCGCGTGCCGCTCACGCCCGGCACCTTCCGCCCCGACTTCGGCAAGATCAGTGCCGCGCTCACGCCGCGCACCCGCGCCATCCTCATCAACAGCCCGCACAACCCCAGCGCCACCGTCTGGAGCGAAGAGGACATGCAGGCCCTGCAGGACCTGCTGGCGCCCACCGACGTGCTGCTCATCAGCGACGAGGTGTACGAGCACATGGTGTTCGACGGCGCGGCGCACCAGAGCGCGGCGCGCTTTCCCGGCCTGGCGGCGCGCGCCTTCATCGTGTCGAGCTTCGGCAAGACCTTCCACGTCACCGGCTGGAAGGTTGGCACGGTGGCCGCGCCCGCGCCGCTCATGGCCGAGTTCCGCAAGGTGCACCAGTTCAACGTGTTCACCGTGAACACGCCCATGCAGCACGGCATTGCCGCGTACCTGCAAAACCCCGCGCCCTGGCAGCAACTGCCCGCCTTCTACCAGGCCAAGCGCGACCTGTTCCGCCAGGGGCTCGAAGGCTCACGCTTGCGCCTGTTGCACAGCACGGGCAGCTACTTCCAGTGCGTGGACATCTCTGCCGTGAGTGACCTGAGCGAAGCCGACTTCTGCCAGTGGCTCACCCGCGAAATCGGCGTGGCCGCCATTCCGCTGTCGGCCTTCTACGGCGATGGCTTCGACCAGCGCGTGGTGCGCTTTTGCTTCGCCAAGAAGGACGAGACGCTGCGCGAGGCGATTGCGCGGCTGCGCAGGCTCTGAGCGCCCGTTTGCCCTGTCAGATCTTTTACGCTTCAGGGTTGGCTGGCTTGCGTGAGTAGCTCTCTTTTTTGAAGATTTGCTTGGATTGGGGGCGGGAGCCGGGGTGTGCGCCCGGCGGCGCAGTAACTTTCTCTTGTCTCGCCAAGAGAAAGTCACCAAAGAGAAAGCGACCCTGCTGTCTGCGTCCCTTCGCTTCGCTGCGGGCAACCTGCAGTGCTCGTTCGCGGGGTGCGCCGTGGAACTCGCTTTGCGCCTTCGGCGCGCCGCTCGAACAACCACGGCGAGTCAGATCACGAAGCGGGTGTGTCCTGCGGCACACCCGCCACCCCACGCCCTGCGCTCCTCGGCGCATACAGAAGGGGGAGAGAAAGTCCAAACAGCCGCACGGGCCATCGCTTTGCTCGGCCTGGCCTGCGCAGCGCGAGGCGCTTGCGCCCGCGGATGCAGGGCCGAGCGCAGCGATGGCCCGTGTGGATTGCGGTCTTCAAACCCCTTGCTGGCTGCGCCTGCGGCGGTGTGCTTGCGGGGTGGCATGCGCGTCGGAGCGCGCATGCTTCGTCCACTGACTCGCCGCGTTTGTCCGAACGGAGCTGCGCAGCAGCGCAGTGAGTTATGCGGCGCACCCCGCAAGCGCCCCGCTGCAGGTTTGCCCCGTAGCGAAGCGCAGGGGCCGCAGACTGTGGGGCGCGTTTCTTTGCCTCCTTTCTTGTCGCGCGACAAGAAAGGAGGTCGCCCGCCGGGGCGAGTCCCGGCCTCCGACCTCCGCAAAGCCCCCGACGCCAACAATCAAAACGATAGCTGACAGCGCTTGCCAGATAAGCCCTAGAGGCCAAAAACCCTATAAAACACACTCCATGGAAACATGCGTGATCCCCGCCTCCACGAAAGGCTCCCCACGCACCCCAAACCCCGCACGCTGGTAAAAGCCCTGGGCGCTGGCCTCGGCATCCAGCACCACCTGCTGGTCGCCACGCGCGCGGGCAGCGTCCAGCAGCGCGTCGAGCACCATGCGCCCCCAGCCCGCGCCGCGCAGCTTGCCGTCCACGGCCAGGCGGCCAATGCGGCCGACGTCCGGTGCCTCTTGCAGCAGGCGACCCGTGGCCACGGGCATACCCAGATGGTTGCGCAGCACGGCATGAATGGCGGTGGCGTCGTGCGCATCGGCCTCCATCTCGGCCGGTATGCCCAGTTCCTGCACGAACACCGCCTGGCGCAGCCGCGCCGCATCGGGCCCGAGCGCATCCCAGCTGCCCACATGCACGGCGGCCATGGCCTCGCCCGCCTCAAAGCCCGTCAGCAGAGCGCGCAGCGTTGGCGGCACCGGCTTGGAGGTCTGCGTGGCCGGGTCGGCGAACACATAGACCAGCTCGGCCGACACCAGCAGCTTCTCGCCCCGGAACAGCCCCGCCTGGAACAGCACCGAGGAGTTGCCCACGCGCTCGCAGCGCATGCCCACATCGACCCGGTCGTCGAGGTGTGCAGAGGCGTGGTATTCGAGCGAGGCCTTCTTCACGTACATGTCGCCACCCAGGGCCACCATGCTGTCCGCATAGGGCAGCGCCAAGGCGCGCCAGTAGTCCATCATGGCGGTGTCCACGTACATCAGGTAGTGGGCGTTGAAGACGATTTTTTGCATGTCCACCTCGGCCCAACGCACGCGCAGGCGGTGGAAGCAGCGGAAATCTCGGCGTTGCATGGTGTTCACTCCAGTCCAAAGGCCCGGCGCAGCGCGGCGGCCGCGTCGGCATGGGCCTGCAGCGCCTCGGGAATGGCGCGGCCCATCTTGATGAATTCGTGCGTGACGCCGCGGTAGATCTCCAGATCCACCGCCACGCCCGCCGCACGCAGCTTATCGGCGTAATCCACGCCCTCGTCCACCAGCGGGTCGCACTCGGCCAGGCCCACCCAGGCGGGGGCCACGCCTTCCACATCGGGTGCGCGCAGCGGGGCAAAGCGCCAGTCCTCGCGCTGGCTGCGCGTTGGAACATAGTGGCCGAAAAACCAGTCGATGGCGTGTGCCTCCAGCACCAGGCCGTGCGCGTAGGTGACATGCGAGCGGGTGTCCTGGTGCGCCGTGGTGCCGGGGTAAATCAGCAGTTGCAGCGCCAGGGGCAGGCCCGCGTCGCGCGCCTCGATGGCGCTGACTGCCGCCAAGGTGCCACCCGCGCTGTCCCCCCCCACGGCCAGACGGGTGCGGTCGGCTCCCAGGCGGTCGGCATGCGCGGCCAGCCAGGCCAGAGCGTCCCAGGCATCGTGCGCTGCGGTGGGAAAGCGGTGCTCCGGCGCCAGCCGGTAATCCAGCGACACCACCATGGCGCCCGACAGGCGCGCCAGCTCGCGGCACAGCACGTCGTGCGTCTCGATGCTGCCCACCGTAAAGCCCCCGCCGTGCAGGTAGAGCAGCACCGGCAGGCCGTCTGCCGCGTGCGGCGCGTACAGGCGGGCGGGCAAGGCATGGCCGTCACGCGCTGGAATGTGCAGATCCTCCACCCGGGGCAACTCGGCACGCGGCACTTCGAGCACGCCAGCGCCCGCTTCGTAGGCGGCACGCGCCTGCGCGGGGGTGAGGGTGTGCAGCGCCGGGCGCCGGGCGCGGGCCATGCGATCGAGCACGCCACGCATCAGCGGCGTGAGGCGGCCGTGGTGGATGTGCAGGTGCGGGGGTGTTTGCGAAGCGGAATCCACTGCCCGGATCACTTGAACTGCACGCGCACCGGCACAGCGCCGGGCAGACCGTAGTAGGTAGCCGTCACGGCCAGCCCGGGCTTGGGCGGGAGCAGCGGAGAGAACGAGCCCAGGCTGATCAGATCGCCCGGCTGCATGGCCAGTCCCTCTTGCGCCAGGGCACCAGCCAGCCAGACCACGGCATTGAGCGGGTGCTCCAGAATGTCACTGCCCTTGCCGCCGCCCAGCACCGTGCCACTGCTGTCCTGCAGGCGCACCTGCATGTCGCGCAGCGCATCGAGCATGGCGTAGCGCTCGGCGCGCAGCACCGGCACAGCCAGGGGTTCACCGGCCACCCCCAGGCGCGCGCCCACGTTGATGGCGCTGATGGCCGCGCCGTTGAGTTTCGGGGGGGCTTGCACCACCAGATCGGGCAGTTCGATGAAGGGAATCACCTGATCGATGGCTTGGAGCACGTCCATGGGCGTGCGCGCCTGGTTGATGGCTGCGCTCTTCACACGCACCAGCATGTCGGCCTCGTACAGCGGGCGGGCACCAAACGCGGCCTCGACCGTGGCGCCGCTGTCCAGCACCATGCCCTCATAGAGCTTGCCCCACACCGGCTTGTCGGTGTTGAAGCGCTTTTGCACTGCCGGGTTGGTCAGTCCCGCCTTGTAACCCACCACCTTGCCCAGGCGGGGCGCCAGCAGCGCGTTGACCTTGGCGCGCGTGCAGGCACCATCGGCCTCCGACAGACTCTCGGGGTTGGGAGCAGGCTGGCGCGAAAGATAGTTCGCAACAAGGTCTGCGGCCTGTGCATCGGTCAGGCAGGCGGCCTGGGCATTTGTCGCAAAAGCGACGGCCAGGGCCAGGGGGATGCAGCGGGATGGCTTGGTCATGTCTGTCTCCGGGTTTAAAGTGTTTGCACTTATCGTAAACGCAATCCGGCGGCTCCCGCTGTCGCACCCACGCCATGGCATTCATCTACTACGTCACCCAGATCCAGTTCGAGTACGGCGCCGTCCGGCTGCTGAAGCAGGAGTGCGAGCGCGTGGGCATCACGCGCCCGCTGGTCGTCACCGACCCTGGCGTGAAGGCCGCCGGCGTGTTGCAAAAAGCGCTTGACGCCCTGCCCGGCATGACCGTGGCGGTGTTCGACCAGACGCCGTCGAACCCCACCGAGGCCGCCGTGCGGGCCGCCGTGCAGGTGTACCAGGCGCAGGGCTGCGATGGCCTCATCGCCGTGGGCGGCGGCAGCGCGATCGACTGCGCCAAGGGCATCGCCATTGCCGCCACGCACGAGGGGCCGCTGACGCACTACGCCACCATCGAAGGTGGCTCGCCGCGTATCACCGAACGTGCCGCGCCGCTGATCGCCGTTCCCACCACCAGTGGCACGGGCAGCGAGGTGGCGCGCGGCGCCATCATCATCGTGGATGATCACCGCAAGCTCGGCTTCCACTCCTGGAACCTGGTGCCCAAAACGGCCATTTGCGACCCCGAACTCACGCTGGGCCTGCCGCCCATGCTCACGGCCGCCACCGGCATGGACGCCATCGCGCACTGCATGGAGACCTTCATGTCGGCCGCCTTCAACCCCCCGGCCGACGGCATCGCGCTCGACGGGCTGGAGCGCGGCTGGGCCGCCATCGAACGCGCCACGCGCGACGGCTCCGACCGCGAGGCGCGCCTGAACATGATGAGCGCCAGCATGCAGGGCGCCATGGCCTTCCAGAAGGGGCTGGGCGCGGTGCACTCTCTGAGCCACAGCCTGGGTGGCGTGAACCCGCGCCTGCACCATGGCACGCTCAACGCCATGTTCCTGCCCGCCGTGGTGAGCTTCAACGCAGGTGCCGAGTCGGTGCAGAAAGAAAAGCGCCTGGAGCGCATGGCGCACGCCATGGGCCTGCGCTCGGCCACCGACATCCCCGCAGCCATCCGCGACATGAACGCCCGCCTGGGCCTGCCCACGGGCCTGGGCGCCATGGGTGTGACCGAGGCGATGTTTGACGACATCATCAAGGGCGCGCTGGCCGACCACTGCCACAAGACCAACCCGCGCGTCGCCACGGCCGACGAATACCGCGAACTGCTGCGCAGCAGCCTGTAAAAACGCCGGGGGCCGCCATAGGCCCCGGACTTTGCTACCCCTTGGAAAGCGGGAGCGACTCCCAGCCGGGCCTGGCAAAGTAATAGCCCTGCTGCCGGTGGATGCCGATGGAGCGCAGGTATTCCGACTCGGCCGCGGTTTCGACCCCTTCGCCGATGATGTCGATGCCCAGGCGCTCGCACACCAGTCCGATGCCGCTGGCAATGGCCTGGCGCACAGGGTCATGGTCGATGTCGCGGATCAGCTGCATGTCGATCTTCAGCACATGGGGCTGAAACTGGGTCAGCATGTTCAGCCCCGCATAGCCCGCGCCGAAATCGTCGATGGCGGTGATCAGTCCCTGGCGGCGGTATTCGTTGAAGATGGACTTGAGGTGCTCGCCATGGTTCAGCGGCTCGTTCTCGGTCACTTCAAACATGATGCGGTCGTGCGGAAACGAGAACTCGCGCGCCGCCTCCATGGTGGCACGGATGCAGGTCTCCGCCCGGTATACGGCGTTGGGCAGAAAATTGATGCTCAGACGGCAGCCGTCGAGCGACGTCAGGCCCAGGCGCGACGCCAGCTCGATGGCCTTGACGCGGCACGCTTGGTCGAAGCGGTAACGGTTGCTGTCATCGACCCACGACAGCACGGTGGCCGCCGATTCGCCGTCGCGCCCGCGCACCAATGCCTCATACGCCGCCGGACGCCCCGTCACCAGATCCATGATCGGCTGGAACGCCATCGTGAACTCGAAGGGCAGGAGCGACTTGTCCTTGCAGGCGGCACACCCCACGGGTTCAAAGGGCTGGGGAAAAACCGGTGAATTCATAGTGGCCCATCCTACTGCATGGGCGTGCATGGCAGGCGCAATTCCCGCTCTTCCCACACGCACACCCGGCGCAGGCGCCCGCAAAAAAGCCGCGTCGAAACGCGGCTTGATCCAGGGCCAACCGGGCGGCTGTCAGCGTTCCAATGCCATGGACACGCCCATGCCGCCGCCAATGCACAGCGCGGCTAGGCCCTTCTTGGCGTCCCGGCGCTGCATTTCGTGCAGCAGCGTCACCAGAATGCGGCAGCCGGAGGCGCCAATCGGGTGGCCGATGGCGATGGCGCCACCGTTCACGTTGACCTTGGCCGGGTCAATGGCCAGTTCCTTGTTCACGGCGCAGGCCTGGGCGGCGAAGGCTTCGTTCAGCTCGAACAGGTCCACATCCTGGGCGTTCCAGCCCGCGCGCTGCAGTGCCTTGCGCGATGCAGGCACCGGGCCCATGCCCATGGTGGCCGGGTCCAGGCCCGAGGTGCCAAACGCAGCAATGCGCGCCAGCGGCTTGAGGCCCAGGGCCGCCGCCTTCTTGGCGCTCATCACCACCACGGCGGCGGCGCCGTCGTTGATGCCTGAGGCATTGCCCGCCGTCACGGTGCCCGCCTTGTCGAAGGCTGGGCGCAGACCGGCCAGCACCTCGGCATTGGTCTTGCGGTTCAGGTATTCGTCCACGTTGAACAGGATCGGGTCGCCCTTCTTCTGCGGCAGGCTCACGCCCACGATTTCATCGGCAAACTTGCCCGCATCCTGCGCAGCGGCCGCCTTTTGCTGGCTGGCCAGGGCCAGGGCGTCCTGCATGTCGCGCGTGATGCCGTATTGCTTGGCCACATTCTCGGCCGTGATGCCCATGTGGTACTGGTTGTACACGTCCCACAGGCCGTCCACGATCATGGTGTCCTGCATCTTCCAGTCGCCCATGCGCTGGCCGTCGCGCGAACCGTTGAGCACGTGGGGCGAGAGGCTCATGTTCTCCTGGCCACCGGCCACCACGATCTCGCTGTCACCCCAGGCAATGGCTTGGGCGGCCAGCATGACCGACTTGAGGCCCGAGCCGCACACCGCGTTGATGGTCATGGCAGGCGTTTCCTTGGCCACACCGGCCTTCATCATGGCCTGGCGCGCGGGGTTCTGGCCCACGCCAGCGGCCAGCACCTGGCCCATGATGACTTCGCCAATCTGGTCGGCCTGCAGGCCCGCGCGCGCGATGGCTTCGCGGATCACGATGCTGCCCAGCTCGGTGGCCGGTGTCTTGGCCAGCGCGCCGCCGAACTTGCCCACGGCCGTGCGGGCGGCTGAAACGATGACGATGTCTTCCATGGTGATTCCTTCTTGCTGCTACTTCAAAAAATGGGCCCGCTGCATACAGCAGATCCTATGGGGAGGGAACAAAGAAATTGTGTCGGTGTTGTGTGACAGCGGCCCATTCCAGGGCTCCGTGCTGGGAGCGCCCCCCTGCCCGCAGCGCGCAGCGCTGCGAGAGCGGGGGGAGGAAGGCGCGAAGCGACACAGGGGGTGCTCCGATGACCTTCAGGCTTTTTGCTTGACGTAGCGGCCGGGCGCAGGCTCGATGGCCTTGAACTTGCTGCCCTTGCCGTAGGCCTTGGGCGCGGCCACCTGCTTGCCCGCATGGGACTTGAGCCAGTCGGACCAGTCGGTCCACCAGCTGCCCGGGTGCTCCTGCGCACCTTCGAGCCAGGCGTCCAGCGTCTTGGGCAGCTTGCCGTCGGCGCGGATCCAGTGGCTGCGCTTGCCCTTGGCGGGCGGGTTGATGACCCCCGCAATGTGGCCCGAGGCCCCCATGACAAAGCGCTTCTTGCCCGGCAGCACTTGCGTGGAGGCGTAGGCAGCGTTGATGGGCACGATATGGTCCTCGCGCGAACCGTAGATGTACACCGGCAACTTGAGGCTGGACAGATCCATCTTCTCGCCGCACACGGTCAGCTTGCCGGGCTTGACCAGGTTGTTTTCAAGGTAGAAGTTGCGCAGGTACCATGCGTAGAACGGCCCGGGGAGGTTGGTGCTGTCGCTGTTCCAGTAGAGCAGATCGAACGGCGGTGGCGTTTCGCCCTTGAGGTAGTTGCCCACCACGTAGTTCCACACCAGGTCGTTGGGGCGCAGGAAGCTGAAGGTCGAGGCCAGATCCTGGCCCTTCATCATGCCGCCCTGGCCCATCTGCAGTTCGCGGAACTGCACGAAGGCCTCGTTGATGAAGACATCGAGAATGCCGGTGTCGGTAAAGTCGATCAGCGTGGTCAGGAAGGTGGCGCTGGCCACGGGCTCGTCGCCACGCGCGGCGAGTACGGCCAGGGCATTGCTCAGGATGGTGCCCCCCACGCAGAAGCCCAGGGCATTGATCTGCTTGGCGCCCGTGATGTTCTGCACCACGTCAATGGCGGCCATCGCGCCATCTTCCACGTAGTCGTCCCAGGTCTTGTGGGCCAGGCTGTCGTCGGGGTTGCGCCAGCTCACCACGAAGGTGTGCATGCCCTGCTCCACCGCATAGCGGATGAGCGAGTTTTCGGGCTGCAGGTCAAGAATGTAGAACTTGTTGATGCACGGCGGGATCAGCAGGAACGGCCGCTCGTACACCTTGGCCGTAAGGGGCTTGTATTCCAGCAACTGGAACAACTCGTTCTCGAACACCACCGCACCCTCGGTGGTGGCCACGTTGCGGCCCACCTCGAACAGGCTCTCGTCGGTCATCGACACATGGCCCTGGCGCATGTCGTGCAGCAGGTTGGCCACGCCCTTGGCAATGCTCTCACCCTGGGTTTCGATGGCCTTCTTTTGCGCCTCGGCGTTGAAGGCCAAAAAATTGCTCGGCGCCATGGCGGCAATCCATTGCTCGACCGCGAAGCGGATGCGGGCCCGCGTCTTGGCGTCGGTCTCGACCGCATCGGCCAGGCCCATGAGCGTGCGCGCGTTCAGCAGGTAGGCCGCCGCCGAAAAGGTGGCCACCGGGTTGCTGGACCAGCCTTCTCCGGCAAAGCGCTTGTCGGCCGGTTTTTCGGGTGCACCTTTCAGGCCCTGCAGCCAGAGCTTGCCCGCCTCGTCCATGTACTGCTTCTGCAGCTCCTGGAGCTTCTCGGGCGAAAACTTGATGTCGGGAGGGGCGCTGGCCGTGGGTGCGCTGTGCTCAAGCTGCTGGAAGGACTGCAGCGCACGGGACAAACCCTCGCCAAAAATCTGCTGAAACTGCTGCGCGCTCTGCGTCCAGAGGGAATCCGAATCCATGCTGCCTCCTGGTGTGGCCAAAAGCCCGCCTGCTACGGGGCTTTCGTCCGGGATGTTGCCGACCCCGAAGGGTTGTGCTGGTATGGTAACGCGCCTTTCCCCCATCCACCTGACGGCGCATCCCGATGTACCTGGTTCTCATTGCCTGGTTTTACGTAACCCTGCTCATGGCCATTGCCGAAGCCACCAGCCCGGCGGGCTCGGTGCTGGGCGCCCTCATCACCTTCACGCTGTATGGGCTGCTGCCCATGGGCATCATCGGGTACATCCTGGGCACACCGGCCCGCAAGCGGGCGCTGCATGCGCGCGCCATGGCCGAGCGCGAGGCAGCGGCAGATGCGGCCGGGCCCTCAGCCGAGCCAGATGCAGGCAGCCATGCGCCCGCTGCCACCGCGGGCGAGGCCGTCGCGCCGGTGCGAAAAGAACCGTGACGGCTGGGACACCGTGCACCAGCCCGGCGTGCTGTCGTTGCCATAGACCTGCGTAATGCCCAGCGCCCGCAGCCGCTGGCGTGCGAGGCCCGCCAGATCGGCCAGGTACTTGCGGGGGCCGTGCGCCTGAAAGTGCTGCGCGGCAGCGCCATCGTGCGCGCAAAAGGCGGCGCGCACCTCCGCCCCCACCTCGAACGCCTGCGGGCCGATGCACGGGCCCAGCCAGGCCAGTGTGCGGGCCGCCAGCGGTGCGGCACCTTCCAGGCCTTCATTTGCTATTGATTCAATAGCTACTGACGCTTTACCAGCAAGCGCCATAGCCGAAAAATCCTTGAAAACAGCTTCAAGCACACCCACCCCGCCCTCGCCCGCCAGCCCGCGCCAGCCCGCATGGGCCGCCGCCACCACCGTGCCCCGGGTGTCGGTCAGCAGCACGGGCAGGCAGTCGGCCACCATGATGGTGCAGGCCAGGCCCGGGGTCGTGCTCAGGCAGGCGTCGGCGCAGGCGCCATCGGGCAGGGCCGCATGCAGGGCGGCCACCTTGGCGCCGTGCACCTGCTGCAAGAACACGGGGCGCGCGCCGGGCGTGGTGCTTTCCAGCACCGCCTGCAGCAGCTGGCGGTTGGCCCGCACCGCAACGGGGTCGTCGCCCACATGGTCGCCCAGGTTCAGGGTGTCATAGGGCGCCTGGCTGCTGCCGCCCGCCCGCGTGGTGAACAAAGCGCGCACATGCGCGGGCGCAGGCCACTCGGGCCGCAGCCAGTCGGGGTGGGGGCCGGGCATCAGAACGTGTTCACGTTCTTACCCGCCTTCGGAGTAAACCAGGCGTTCGAGCAACTGCACCAGCAGCACCTGGTCCTCGGGCGACAGCGGCGCCATCAGGCGCTCCTGCACCCGCCGGGCCGGGGCAATCAGCTGCTGGGCAAGGGTTTCGCCTTGCGGCGTCAGCCACAGCAGCTTGCGGCGGCGGTCGCCCGGGTCGCTCTCGCGGCGCACCAGGCCCCGCGCCTGCAGCCGGGCAATCACCGCGCCCAGGGTGGCGGCGTCCAGCGCCACGCGGCCTGCGAGGGTGATCTGGTCCTCGCCGGGGCGGCCCTGCAGCGCATTCAGAATGGCGAACTGAACGGGGGTGACATCGAAGGCCGCGGCCTCCTCCATGAAAATCGCCACCGTCCGCTGGTGGGCGCGCCGTGCGAGGTGTCCCGGCGCCTTGTGTAAGTCGAAGCTCTGTGACATGCGCGCAGTGTATCCACTGCGCGGCAACGCGCTGACCATGGCACACTGGCATTTGCCCCTATCCCCTGACACGAAAGGCCCCGAACGCATGCGCTACGTATTCCCTCCCGCCCCCGTCGCCAGCGTCCCCGTGGTGGGCAGCAGCGAGCGTTTTCCGGTGCGCCGCATCTACTGCGTGGGCCGCAACTACGAAGAACACGCCAAGGAAATGGGCTTCACCGGCCGCGAGCCGCCCTTCTTCTTCATGAAACCCGCCGACGCGGTGCTGGCCGTGGAACCGGGCCAGACCGGCGAACTGCCCTACCCCAGCCTCACCGCCAACCTGCACCACGAGATCGAACTCGTGGTGGCCATCGGCCAGGGCGGCAGGAACATCCCGGCGGCCGATGCGCTGCGGCACATCTATGGCTACGCCGTGGGCCTGGACATGACGCGCCGCGACCTGCAGAACGACATGAAGAAGCAGGGCCGCCCCTGGTGCATCGGCAAGGGTTTCGACGCCAGCGCGCCCATCGGCCCCATCACCCCGGCCGCGCAGGCGGGTGATGTCACCAAGGCCGGCATCTGGCTGCAGGTCAACGGGGCGGATCGCCAGCGCAGCAGCGTGGCCCAGCTCATCTGGAACATTGCCGAGACCATCGAGCACCTCTCGGCCGCCTGGGAGCTTCAGCCCGGCGACCTGATCTACACCGGCACGCCCGAGGGCGTGGGCGCCGTGGTGCGCGGCGATGTGCTCGAAGGCGGCGTGGACGGCCTGGGCACGCTGCGCCTGCGGGTGGTGTGAAGCACTATATTTTCCATAGCTACCTGCGCTTGCTCCAAAAGCGCAAAAGCCTGATTTCGTTCACAATCCTGGCATGACCTTCCGCAGCCCGATCCAACACTGCCGCGCCTGCGGCACGGCCGTGGTGTACCGCCTGCCCGACGACGGCGACACGCGCCAGCGGGCCATCTGCCCGCAATGCAACACCGTTCACTACGAGAACCCGCTCAACGTGGTGGGCACCATTCCCGTGCTGGCGGACGGCCGCGTGCTGCTGTGCAAGCGCAACATCGAGCCGCGCTGGGGCAAGTGGACGCTGCCCGCCGGCTTCATGGAGCTGGACGAAACCACCGCCGAGGGCGCGGCGCGCGAGACCGACGAGGAAGCCGGCGCCCGGATCGAGATGGGCCCGCTGTTCAGCCTGCTGAACGTGCGCCGCGTGGGCCAGGTGCATCTGTTCTACCGCGCCACGCTGCTGAGCGACGAGTTCAACCCCGGCTACGAGACCATCGAGGCGCGCCTGTTCACCGAAGACGAAGTGCCCTGGGACGAACTGGCCTTCCGCACCGTGCGCGAGACGCTGCTGCGCTTCTTTGCCGACCGCAAGGCGGGCGCGTTCGGCCTGCACTGCGTCGATATCGAATAACGGCGCAACGCTTTCACCCCCTCAGGGGCGCGTTTCCACAAACAACGGCTGGTTGCTCTGCATCGGCGCGGGCACCACCACGCCGCGCAACACCGGCGCCGGGACCACGACGCCCGGCTGCGGCGCGGGGGCCATCTCCGGGCTGGCGGGCTCCGGCTCCTCGTCGTAGGTGACGGGCGGCAAGGGCTGCGCCCGGGGCGTGGCGTTCTCCAGCGGCACCAGCGGGGCTTCGGTGATCTCGGGCTGCTGCCCTTCGGCGGGGGCTGGCGCAGCGCCGGGCACAGGCACGCGGTCCGGGCCATCCGGCCCGCCGGTGCGGCGGCCAAACAGGTCGTACACCCAGTTGCGCACCCCAGCCACGGCAGTGCCGACCCAACTGGACTCGTTCTCGTCGATGAAGCGCTGGCTGCCGTCGATCACCTTGGCGCGCAGCGCCTGCTGGAACACCTCGCCCACCATGGGCAGCGCGCTGCGTGCGCCCTGGCCCCAGTAGTCGCTGCGCAGGGTGATGCGCCCGTCATTGAAGCCCACCCACGCGCCCGCCACCAGCTGCGGATGCATCAGGATGAACCAGCCGTCGGTGTTGTCCTGCGTGGTGCCGGTCTTGCCCGCCACGTCGGCGCTGATGCCGTAGCGGCCGCGGATGGCCACGCCCGTGCCCTTGTCCACCACGCCGCGCATGGCGTCGCGCAGCTGCTGGGCGGCCGTCAGGCCCAGCACGCGCTCGGGCGCCGCGGGGGCGAATTCTTCCAGCAGCTTGCCGTTCTTGTCCTCGATGCGCGTGATGACGCGGGGCGCGCGGTAGCTGCCGGCGCTGGCGATGGCGCCGTAGGCCGCCACCATCTCCTTGAGGCTGACCGGGCTGGTGCCCAGGGCCAGCGACGGCACCACGTCCAGCTTGGATTCGCGCACGCCCATGGCGCGCGCCAGTTGCGCCACGCGCAGCGGGCCCACCTGCTGCATGAGCTGCGCGGTGATGGTGTTCTTGGAATACGCCAGGCCATCGCTCAGCGTCATGGGCATGTCGCTCGGCGGCTTGTTGCCGTCCGTGGGGCGCCACACCTGCTTGTTGCCCAGCGGGATTTCCACCGCGGCGTCCATCAGCGTGTCGGTGGGCAGCAGGCCCTTGTCGAACGCGGCGCCGTACACAAAGGGCTTGAAGGTGGAGCCCGGCTGGCGGCGCGCGGCCTGAACATGGTCGAACGGGTCTTGCGCAAAGTCGCGGCTGCCCACCCAGGCGCGCACCTCGCCCGTGCGCGGGTCCATGGCCATGAAGCCGGCCTGCACGCGCGTCTTTTCCTGGCGCAGCGTGCGCAGGAAGGCTCCGTCGCCCAGCAGGTCCTTCAGGGCATCGTCGGGCGCGGCGCCCTTGGCCACGGCGGCTTCGTAGCGCGCCGATTCGCGCACCAGTTGCCGCACCAGCGGGTTCTTGGGGTTCCAGCCATTGCGCGCGGCCCAGGCCGAGTCGGCCACGCCCTGCAGCGCCCTGCCCTGGCGCGCCACGGCCTGGTTGGCCAGCTGCTGCAGGCGGGAATCGATGGTGGTGCGGATCACCAGGCCGTCGGCATACAGGCTGTAGCCGTTGCGGTCGGCCCAGTCGATGAGCTGCTTGCGCAACTGCTGCGCCAGGTGCGGCGCGGGGCCGGCCGTCTCTACCTGCCGCTCGAAGCGGATGCGCAGCGGGCGCTTGCTGAGCGCGGCGTATTCCGCCTCGCCCAGCTTGCCGCGCTTCTTCATCTGCGACAGCACGGTGTTGCGCCGGGCCTGCGCGCGCTCGGGGTTGAGCACCGGGTTGTAGTAGGCCGTGCCCTTGAGCATGCCGATGAGCGTGGCGCTCTCCAGCACGTTGAGTTGGTCGGCCGACTTGTCGAAATACGTGCGCGCCGCCATCTCGATGCCGTAGGCGTTGTAGAGGAAGGGCACCGTGTTCAAGTAGGTCTCCAGGATCTCGTCCTTGGAGTACAGCGCCTCGATCTTCAGCGCCGTGATGGCCTCCTTGATCTTGCGCGTGAGCGTGGGCGCGCGGCCAATGTCCTCGGGGTACAGGTTGCGCGCCAACTGCTGCGTGATGGTGGAGCCGCCCTGCTTGTCGCCCCCCAGCGTGCGCACCAGCGCCGACGCCGTGCGGCGCCAGTCCAGGCCCCAGTGGCCATAGAAGCGGTGGTCCTCGGTGGCAATCAGCGCGTCCACCACCGGCGGGGCAATTTCGGAGAGCGGCACCCAGGCGCGGTTCACCCAGCGGTATTCGGCCAGCAGCTTGCCATCAGCTGCCACCAACTGCGCCGGCTGCTCCGTCTTGGCCTTGCGGATGTCGCGGATGCCCGGCGTGAACGGAATCAGCACCAGCACATACAGCAGCAGCGCGAGCCCGGCCGCTATTAGCGCCCAGAGCAGGCTGTGCAGCGACAGCAGCTTTTCAGGCCGCTGCAGCACACGCGCCCACACCGGCCGCAGCGCGGCCCAGCGCGTGCGCAGGAAAGCAGGGAAAGACATGGGGTTTGGAGTCAAAAGTGGCTCAAACGCTTGATGGATAAGCGCGAGCAGCTATCAAATTGGGAGTTGTGCAGGCGGGATGGGTTGGCTTGCAGACCGCGCATGAAGGGCGGGAGGTGCGCTGTTATACCGCCAATCGGCGGAAATTGCGGTTTGGGGTTGTAGCTGGGAAGACTGCCGCTGGATGCTTACTTACTTGCGATGAGAGCGTGTGTCAGCGTTCGGCTCCAAGGTGCAAGTTAGTCAACATAAGCAAGGCATGATTGTCATGCTTCGATCCCCATGAAATCCTGCGGACCGATCGGGCCACCTCAGCCATCCATGGTGGCAGAAACATCGCTGCTGCACAGCAATTCCATTCCCGTGTGAATATCGGAGCAAAATCTCAGCAAGCGCCTTGCTAGGCTGTGGTGAAGGATGATAATTAACCACACGGCTAGCAAGCTCACGGGCATAATGAAATCCAATCTAGGGCCGCAGGTATCAGTCCTCGATAAGCGAACCTAAAAATGCTCGCTCATGGGACGATTAAATTTCAGATAATTAATTTATCGCAAAAAACACTACTGACCTGAGCTTGGCGCAGCATCCAAAAAATCAGCGCTAGTTTCATAACAATTGCAAATGCCATGAAAATCGTCAGCGACTGGAAATTTTTTCTTACTTTCATTATTGCCGTTGCTGGCGTTGTCGTACCAGTTTGGTTATGGCAGATCGATTTAAGTTCAAAATCTCTATCTATCAAACTTGTTACTCATACATCACTACAACCTAAAGAGCAAAATTCCCTTCCTGAATTCGAAATATTTTTCGACGGATCACGTTTAAAAAATCCACATTTTGCCATCTTCGAAATAAAAAACGATGGCAGCAAACCAATTTTAGCCGCAGATTTTGAATCACCAATCGAAATACGCCTCGACTCAGAAACTTCTTTTATTCGCTCACAAATTACAGACGTAAACCCGAAAGATATAGAGGCAATAATACTAAGCGAATCGAAGCGAATACTTTTAAAGCCGATATTATTAAATTCAAAAGACACAATCACAATCAATGCAATTACATCCGGCGAGCCTCCTGCATTTGGCTACAAAGCTAGAGTTGCAGGGATACCTAATGTATCAGTAGAAGACAACGCATCGAAAAAACCAAACAAAGCAAAACTGGCATTACTGCTTTTAGGTTCAGTACTAAGTTTTTCGGCCCTCGCTATCGTTATTGATGCAGTAACAGATTTTAAAAAGATATTTTTCAGACCCAGGGCTGCGGCGTTTGTCGGAATAGTTTCTATATTTCCTGGTGTCGGGGCGCTTGAAAAATTTCTCGAAGGAATTGGAATTGTTGGATTATGGTATTTAATTGCCTGCTACCTTCTATTAAGTATTCCAGCGGCTTTCATTGCATCCATAATTAATCGAAAACACCTCTCTCCGAGGCAAGCCCAAGAAACCAACAATTCAAAATAAACATCCTACGACCTGCACGATTTCGACTTCGTTGAGCTATGTAGCTTAGTAACTAAGCTACTGACCTTTCCTTGCAATCGACAGTTTCTGACCGGTTAACGCTATCAAAAATTGCCATTCATACGAGAAACCACGAAATCAAAATCAAAAAAGCGACGAAATCATCGCCTGCCATAAAATGCTGCAACTACGGCAAGCTCGCCTACTTTGCCCAATGCCCCTCCACCATCGCATCTCTTGAACCGTAAAATTTCAGCAGCCACAGGGACTCCAAACGCGACACCACCACGGCCTCCAGTGGGCGCCTGATACACGGCTACGCTTCTTCGCCCAACGCAGTCGGGCGTTCAGTGTTCGCCCTGTGGCTATCAACCGAACCGTCCACACCGACCCCGACTTCTTCAAAAACGGCAGCATCATCTCCGCCGCGCGCTGCCCCTCGGCGATGGCCTCTTCGGCGCGGTAGAAGTCCATCAGGCCCAGGTGGGCCAGTTGCGGGGCGATCATCACCTCGGGCGGGTCGCCGGCCATGCGGCTGCGGGTGATGCGAACCTGCATGATGTTGACGCTGGCCAGCACCACTTCCAGCAGCGACGGTGCGGGCACGCGGACCGGGTCACCGCCAACGTCTGGTGCCTTGAGCTATCCAGAGACGCGGCTGTTTGCGCACCAACTACAATGTAGTTACACTTTCAGCATGAGCACACTTCGCTTTGAGTGGGATGAACGGAAAGCCGCTGCCAATGCGAAGAAGCACGGCGTGAGCTTCGAAGAGGCCAAGTCCGTTTTTGTCGATGAGCAGGCCAAGCTGATAGACGACCCGGATCACTCACAGGATGAAGATCGCTTTGTTCTTCTTGGTTTAAGCAGCTCGCTTCGGCTGCTTGTCGTTTGTCATTGCTATCGGGACGAAGGCAACATCATTCGCTTCATCTCTGCTCGCAAGGCAACAACCCAAGAATCCAGGTTTTATCCGTAGAGGTGCCACATGCGCAAAGAGTACGACTTCTCCGCTGCAAGAAAGAATCCCTATGCAGCGCAACTCAAGAAGCAAATCACCATTCGGCTCGATGAAGAGTCCATCGCGTACTTCAAGACCATTTCTGAAGACGTTGGCATTCCGTATCAGAGTCTCATCAATTTGTACCTGCGAGACTGTGCGGCCTCGCACCGGAAGCTGAATCTCAACTGGAAGTAAGTTGCCTTGTGGCACAAGACGTCCAGCCAATTCATCGTCCAAAAGACGCGGGCGCGCAACGCGCACCGCATGAGTAAAGACGGAACAACCTACACCGCACCCAACCCCAACTGCTGCAAAAACGGCAGCGTCTTCTCCGCCGCGCGCTGCCCCTCGGCAATAGCCTCTTCGGCGCGGTAGAAGTCCATCAGGCCCAGGTGGGCCAGTTGCGGGGCGATCATCACCTCGGGCGGGTCGCCGGCCATGCGGCTGCGGGTGATGCGCACCTGCATGATGTTGACGCTGGCCAGCACCACTTCCAGCAGCGACGGCGTGGGCACGCGGGCCGGGTCGGGGGTGGGCAGCATCGCGGCAAAGCCATCCTGCAGGCGGCTCAGCCAGCCGGCCGCTTCCTCATCGTCCTCCGGCACATCAACAGGCGGCTTGGCCGCACCGTTGGCGCCGGGCTTGCGCAGGTGGCGGCCCAGAATGTCGGCGTTCAGGTCCACGGCGATCACGATGTCGGCCCCCATGGCGCGCGCCAGCGACACGGGCACGGGGTTGACCAGCCCGCCATCGACCAGCAGGCGCCCTTCGCGCTGCGCTGGCGTGAACAAGCCGGGCAAGGCCATGGAGGCGCGCACCGCGTCGGCAGTGGAGCCGGTGCGCAGCCACACCTCGCTGCCCGAATGCAGGCCCGTGGCCACGGCGGCAAAGGGCATGTCCAGCGCCTCGATGGGGCGGTCGGAGAAGCGGTTGCGGAAGAAGTCGATGACCCTCTCGCCCTTGAGCATGCCGCCTGCCAGCTTGAAATCCATGAACGAGAACACGGTGCGCCCGGTCAGGCCGCGCGCCCATTGCTCGAAGCGGTCCAGCTCGCCCAGCGCGTAGGCCGCGCCCACCACGGCGCCAATGGAGGCGCCGCACACCAGGTCGGGCTTGATGCCGGCCTGCTCCAGCGCGCGGATCACGCCGATGTGCGCCCAGCCGCGCGCCGAGCCGCTGCCCAGGGCTAGGCCGATGACGGGTTTGCGGTTCATGCTTGCGGCCCAGTAGGTGTCGAAGTAGCCAGCAGGGCCAGCATGCCGGCCTCGTCGAGCACCGGCACGCCCAGCTCCTGGGCCTTGGCCAGCTTGCTGCCGGCCTCCTCGCCCGCCACGACGTAGTGCGTCTTTTTGCTCACCGATCCGGCCACCTTGGCGCCTGCGGCCTCCAGTAGGTCCTTGGCGGCGTCGCGGCTGAGCGTGGGCAGCGTGCCGGTGAGCACCACCGTCTTGCCCGCCAGCGGCAGCGTGGCGCGCTCGGCCGGGGCGCCCTCTTCCCAGGCCACGCCGCAGGCGCGCAGTTGTTCGACCACCTCGCGGTTGTGCGGCTGGGCGAAGAAGGTGTGGATGGCCTCGGCCACCACGGGGCCGATGTCGTTCACCTGCAAAAGCTGGTCCACGCTGGCGTCCATGATGGCGTCGAGGCTGCCAAAATGCCGCGCCAGGTCTTTGGCCGTGGCCTCGCCCACCTGGCGGATGCCCAGGGCGAACAGAAAGCGTGGCAGCGTGGTCTGCTTGGATTTTTCCAGTGCGGCCAGCACGTTCTGCGCTGATTTTTCGGCCATGCGGTCGAGCGCGATGAGCGCCATGAGGCCCATGCGGTACAGGTCGGGCAGCGTGCGGATCACGCCTTGGTCCACCAGCTGGTCCACCAGCTTGTCGCCCAGGCCCTCGATGTCCATGGCGCGGCGCGCCGCGAAGTGCAGCAGGGCCTCCTTGCGCTGCGCCGGGCAGAACAGGCCGCCGGTGCAGCGGTGGTTGGCCTCGCCTTTTTCGCGCACCACGGCGCTGCCGCAGACCGGGCAGGCCTTGGGCATGTGGAAGTTGGCAACATAGCCCGCGCGCTGGCCGGGCACCACGCCCACGACCTCAGGGATCACATCGCCCGCGCGGCGCACGATGGCGGTATCACCCACGCGCACGCCCTTCTTGCGAATCTCGAACAGGTTGTGCAGCGTGGCGTTGGTGACGGTGACGCCGCCCACGAACACGGGCGCCAGCCGCGCCACGGGCGTGAGCTTGCCGGTGCGGCCCACCTGCACGTCGATGCCCTCGATGCGCGTGGCCATCTCCTGCGCCGGGTATTTGTGCGCCACGGCCCAGCGCGGCTCGCGCGTGACGAAGCCCAGCTGCTTTTGCAGTGCCAGGCTGTTGACCTTGTAAACCACGCCGTCGATGTCGTAGGGCAGCGCGTCGCGCGCGGCGCCGATGCGCTGGTGAAACGCTATCAATTCAGAAGCACCTTGCGCAATGCCCACCTGCTCTGCGACCGGAAAACCCCATGATTTGAGGCGTTGCAGCACTGCGTGGTGCGTGGCGAACTGCACGCCCTGCACCTCGCCCAGCCCGTAGGCAAAGAACGACAGCGGCCGCTGCGCGGCAATGCCCGAGTCGAGCTGGCGCACGGCGCCCGCCGCTGCGTTGCGGGGGTTGACGAAGGTTTTGCCGCCCTGGGCACGCTGGCGCTCGTTGAGCGCATCGAAATCAGCCCGGGCCATGTACACCTCGCCGCGCACTTCGAGCACGGGGGGCGCATCGGCAGGCAGCGCGAGGGGAATCTGGCGGATGGTGCGGATGTTGTGCGTGACGTCTTCGCCCACCTCGCCGTCGCCGCGCGTGGCGGCCTGCACCAGCTTGCCGTGTTCGTAGCGCAGGCTCATGGCCAGGCCGTCGAACTTGGGCTCGACGGTGTATTCGACCGGCGGGTCGTCGGGTGTGAGCTTGAGTTCACGCCGGATGCGGGCGTCGAACGCCTCGGCGCCACTGGCCTCGGTGTCGGTTTCGGTGCGGATGCTGAGCATGGGCACGGCGTGCCGCACCGGGGCCAGGCCGTCCATCACGGCGCCGATCACGCGCTGCGTGGGCGAATCGGGGGTGACCCAATCGGGGTGCTCGGCCTCCAGCGCCTGCAGGCGCTGGTAAGCGCGGTCGTATTCCGCGTCGGGCACGCTGGGGGCGTCCTGCACGTAGTACTCGTGCGCCCAGCGGTTGAGCTGCTGGCGCAGCGCTTCAATTTCGATAGCTGCTGGCGCTTTATTGGTGGGCTCTGGAGCCGAAAAAAGGTCAGGTTGTTCAATCATGGGGCGTGAAGCCTGCCAAAACTAGCGATCGTGCGTTTCACGCGCATCGGGGCTCGGCAGCCCGTTCCAGGCGGTGCATCCAAAAAACAAAAGAATGGCAAACAGGTGCGCCCCCAGTCCGAATGCTGCCCATAGCCACCTGTGGAGTCCATGCTTGGGGCTGTTCATGAACAACCAGCCGCCACAGATCAATGCGGACAGGTGGGAGACGAAAAAATTCATGCGCGAGCCGTAGTCAACGAATCCCCCATCTGAAAAAGCCAGCGCACCACTGACCCCGTATTGAAGCAGCACCGCCGGCAAGTACCAGGCGATGAATCCTTGGATTTCTTTCTTGTTCACGCGCACGTCCTTTCACCGAGTTTCCGGCTGAACAAGCATGGTGCAGTTCGCGGCTTTGGAGGCTGTCAACTGAACAGACGCCGCGCCTGCGGCGAACCGGCGGAGAGGTCGCGGCCATCGAGCTGGTCGTAGAGCTGCTCCAGGTCGTCGGCGATGGGGTCCATGGCCATGGCCGGAAGGGGGGTGCCGTTCTGGTCGCAGAGCACGCCATCCATGGACTTGCACAGCGCTGCCGCCATTTCGCGCAGGCGGGCAAAGGGCTGCTCGGTGCGCTGCACCTGGGCCACGTCCAGGCTCAGCGACAGTTCGCGGATGGCGGACTGCTCGGGGTCGTCCGACAGCGCGGCCTGGGTGTCGAAGGCCAGCACCAGCACGGGCGGGCGGCCGGGCGCCGAGGATGGCAAGACCATGCGCCCCGGAATCGATCCGGCCACGAAGCCCACGCGGGCCGCGCTTTGCTGCAGGTAGCCAGGGCTCCAGGCGGCCTGGCGTGCGCGCAGCACGAAGGCCAGCTGGGCGTCGTGTTCGCTGGCGAACTGGTCGAGCTCGCGGGCGCGGGCCACTTCCTGGCGCATGTCGGGAAACTCGGCCGTGGCGTTGACGGCGTCGGCAAAGGCCTGGGCCTTGACGACGAATTCGGAAAACTCGATCTCGTTGAGCGCGCCCATGCGGTTGGCCAGCTGCACGCCCGCCTGAAAGGCGCGGTAGCGCTGGCCCGGGGCAGGGGTTTCCCACCGTTGCTGGGCCTCGTTGAAGCCTTCAATGGCAAACGGCTTGCTGCCCGCCCGGCGTGTGGGTGGCAGGGCCGCCAGGGCGGCTTCGCCCGATACCGGATGCTCGGTCACGATGGGCACCATGGCGTCAATCAGCGGGTCGAGCACGGCCCAGCGGTCATGGCTGCCGTGGGGCGGCACGGGCAGCACGAGCGCGTCGTCCAGGTCCACACCGTGGATGGCGGGGTCTGGCCCCCGGTCCAGACCATGCACCGGGCTGGCCGGTATGGTGGGGATATCGTCGTCCAGCGCGGGCTCGTGGCGCGGCAGGGGCTCGGCTTTGCGTTCGCCCTCGGGCGGCAAGGCCTTGCGCGGGGTGTTGCGGTGCGTGGTCCAGGCGTTGTAGGCCACGATCAGGGCCAGCAACACGGCGCCGATGACGGCCAGGCTGATTTGCAGGGTGCTCATGGTGCGAAAAATGTATGGGTATCAGTTTCTCATGGAGTGCCACATCACCCACGACGCGTGAAACTGGCGCAGCCCAGGCCAGGGCCGCCGCGCAAGGGCCGCCCCGCCGCGCTGGCGGCGTTCCCCTGCCCGCATCGCGCAGCGAGGCGAGAGCGGGGGGAAGGCGCGAAGCGACTCAGGGGGGTGTTGCACTTCATGCGTCGGCCATGGACAGGGCGGACTCCATGTCCACCGCCACGATGCGCGAGACGCCCTGCTCCTGCATGGTCACGCCGATCAGTTGCTCGGCCATTTCCATGGCGATCTTGTTGTGGCTGATGAACAGGAACTGGGTGCCCTGCTTGCTCATGCTGGTGACCAGCTTGGCGTAGCGCTCGGTGTTGGCGTCGTCCAGCGGCGCGTCCACCTCGTCGAGCAAGCAGAACGGCGCGGGATTGAGCTGGAAGATGGCGAACACCAGCGCAATGGCGGTGAGCGCTTTCTCGCCACCCGACAGCAGGTGGATGGTCTGGTTCTTCTTGCCCGGCGGTTGGGCCATGACCTGCACGCCGGAGTCGAGGATTTCGTCGCCGGTGATGATGAGCCGCGCCTGGCCACCGCCGAACAGCTCGGGGAACATGCGCCCGAAGTGCTGGTTGACGGCGTCGAAGGTGCCCGAAAGCAGGTCGCGCGTTTCGGCGTCGATCTTGCGGATGGCGTCTTCCAGCGTGGTCATGGCTTCCAGCAGGTCGGCGGTCTGCGCGTCGAGGAAGGTCTTGCGCTCGCGGGCGATGCCCAACTCTTCGAGCGCGGCAAGGTTCACCGCGCCCAGGGCCTGGATCTCGCGGTGCAGGCGGTCGATCTCGCCCTGCAGGCCGGCCAAGCGCACGCCGCCGTCGGCCACGGACTGGGCCACGGCCTCCAGGTCGGCCTGGGCGTCCTGCAAGAGCGTGGTGTATTGCTCCAGGCCCAGGCGCGCGGCCTGTTCCTTGAGCTGCAGCTCGGTGATGCGCTGGCGCAGCGGGTCCATGGCGCGCTCCAGCTGCATGCGCCGCTCGTCGCTGCCGCGCAGGCGCGCGGTGAGGTCGTCGTACTGGCTGCGCTGCACGGCGAGTTCCTTCTCGCGCTCCATCTTCAGCGCCAGCACGTCCTGCAGGCCGCCCTGCGCGGCGGCGTCGGACAGGCGCTCCAGCTCGCCCTGGGCGCGCTGGCGCTCGTCCTGCAGGGCCTGGGCCTGCTGGTCGGCCGTGGCCAGGGTGCGCGAAAGTTCGGCGCGGCGCGCCTCCAGGCTGCGCTGCGAGAACGTGGCCTCCTGCGCCTGGCGCTCCAGGCTGCGCTGCTGTTCGCGGCTCTCGGCCAGCTTGCGCTCGGCCTCGATCACGCGGTCGCCCAGCTGGGCGTGGCGCTCCTGGCTGTCGGCGAGCTGCATGTCGAGTTCCTCGAAGCGCGCCTCGGCGGTCACGCGGCGCTCCTGCAGGTCGGCCAGCTGGGCCTCGACCTCGGCGAGGTCGGCGCCGATCTGTGCGCTGCGCGCGCGCGTCTGCTCCACCAGCTGCGCCAGGCGCAGGTGCTCCACCTGCAGCTCGTGCGCGCGGCCCTGGGCCTCGCTGGTCTCGCGGCGCACGCCGGTCAGGCGCTGGGCGGCGTCGGCATAGGCAGCCTCGGCACGCACCAGCGCCGTGCGCGACTCTTCGGCGATCAGGGCCTGGGCGCGCAATTCCTTGTCGAGGTGCTCGATCTCCTGCGCGCGGGCCAGCAGGCCCGATTGCTCGGAGTCCTGCGCGTAAAAGCCCACGCTGTGCGCGGTGACGGCGTGGCCGCCGGGGGTGAAGATAGCCTCGCCCGGCTGGAGCTGGTCGCGCTTGGCCAGGGCCTCGTCGAGCGAGGGCGCGGTGTAGCAGCCGGTCAGCCAGTCATTCAACACGGCGCTCAGGCCGGCGTCGTGGATGCGCAGCAGGTCGGCCAGGCGCGGCAGCTTGGCCGCCGCCATGGGCAGCGCAGCGGCGGGCGGGGTGAAGAAGGCCAGCTTGGCCGGCGGCGCATCGCCCCCGGCGCTGCCCAGGAAGCCGCGCACCATGTCCAGACGCCCCACTTCCAGCGCGCCCATGCGCTCGCGCAGCGCTGCTTCCAGCGCGTTCTCCCAGCCGGTTTCGATGTGGATGCGGCTCCACAGGCCGGCCAGGCCGTCGAGCCCGTGCTTGGCGAGCCAGGGGCGCAGCTTGCCATCGGTCTTGACCTTTTCCTGCAGGGCCTTGAGGGCCTCCATGCGTGCCGACAGGTCGGCCTGGCGCGCGCTTTCGTCGTTCACGGCCTGCTGGCGCGCGCGCCGCTCGTCGTCGAGGCGGGGCACGGCCTCCTGCAGTTCTTCCAGGCGGGCGGCGGCGAGTTCCTGCGCCTCCTGGGCCTCGTCGAGCTGGCCGCGCAGGTTGGCCAGGCGCGCTTCGTCGGGCGCGGCCAGGGCGTTGCGGTCGGCGCGCAGGCGCTCGAAGCGGGCCTCCGCCTGGCGGCTTTGTTCGTCGATGCTGCGCTGCTCGGCGGCCAGCACCTGGATCTGCTGCTGCACCTGGGCCACGGCACCGCGCTGGGCGTCGGCCTGGGCCTGGCTCTGGCGCAGGGCCTCTTCGAGGTCGGGCAGGCGCATGGCCTGCTCTTCCACCTGGGCAGCCAGCAGTTCGGCCTTTTCTTCGGCATCGACACCCGCACCGGCGAGGTTTTCCAGCTCGACTTCGGCTTCTTCGCGCCGCGCCTGCCACTGGATGATCTGCTCGGCCAGCGTGACCAGGCGCTGCTCCACGCGCTGGCGCCCTTCGATGACGTAGCGAATCTCGGCCTCCAGCCGCCCCACCTCGGCCGTGGCCTCGTAGAGCCGGCCCTGGGCCTGGTTGACCTGATCGCCCGCGGCGTAGTGCGCCTGGCGGATGGTTTCCAGCTCGGATTCGACATGGCGCAGATCGGCCATACGCGCTTCGAGGTCGTTCACGGCCTGCAGGCCCTCCAGGCGCACCTTGGCCTGGTCGGCCTCGGCGTCGGCGCGCTTCAAGAACCACTGCTGGTGCTGTTTGAGCGTCACGTCCTGCTGCAGCAGCTTGTAGCGCGCGGCCACCTCGGCCTGCTTTTCCAGCTTTTCGAGGTTGGCGTTGAGCTCGCGCAGGATGTCTTCCACCCGCGTGAGGTTCTCGCGCGTGTCGTGCAGGCGGTTTTCCGTCTCGCGCCGGCGCTCCTTGTATTTGGAGACACCGGCCGCTTCTTCGAGGAACAGGCGCAGTTCCTCGGGGCGCGACTCGATGATGCGGCTGATGGTGCCCTGGCCGATGATGGCGTAGGCGCGCGGCCCCAGGCCCGTGCCCAGGAACACGTCCTGCACGTCGCGGCGGCGCACCGGCTGGTTGTTGATGTAGTAGCTGCTGTTGCCGTCACGCGTCAGCACGCGCTTGACGGCGATCTCGGTGAACTGGTTCCACTGGCCGCCCGCGCGGTGGTCGTGGTTGTCGAAAACCAGCTCCACGCTGGAACGGCTGGCACTCTTGCGCGTGGTGGTGCCGCTGAAGATCACGTCCTGCATGGACTCGCCGCGCAGCTCGCTGGCCTTGCTCTCGCCCAGCACCCAGCGCACCGCGTCCATGATGTTGGACTTGCCGCAGCCATTGGGCCCCACCACGCCCACCAGTTGCCCTGGCAGCATGAAGTTGGTCGGCTCGGCGAACGACTTGAAGCCGGAGAGTTTGATGGAGTTGAGTCGCACGGATCACCCTGTAGCGCCGCTGGCGGTGCCAGGGCCGGTCAACACGCCCCCGGGCCGCTGCACTGCAACATGCGGCCCGGGGGCAAGGCGCCGATGTTACCCGAGGCCTGCTGCCTGCGCGGCTGACCGGCCCTGGCTGTAAGCGTTGGCAACAAACAGCAAGACACCGTATCCGCCGCCCAAAAAACCATACGCCTGTGTCAGACTTTGCGCTCCTTCTTGCAGGATCTTCCGCCGTGACACCCCTTCCCTCAGCGAACAGCCCCCAGGCCCTCGATTGCCGCGACGCGGCACCCACCCCCCCCGATGGCCCCGCTGTTCCGGGGGTAGCCCTGGGCTTGGTCGGCACGCTGGCCCTGGCCGCTTGCGGCGGCGGCGATGGGCCGGAAACCAACGATCCGCCTTCGGCCCTGCCCGCCACACGCAGCTCGGAACAGACAGCCCGCTTCCTGGCGCAGGCCACGCTGGGGGCCACGCGGCCGGAGATCCAGGCGTTGTCCCAGCGCAGCCTGGACGCTTGGCTAGCCGAGCAATTTGCCCGCCCACCGTCCTCCAGCCATGTGGACTGGCTGCTCTCTCAGGGCTACGGCGCCGAGGAATTCCGCTTCAGCCAGCGCGGACTGGACAACACCATCTGGCGCGCCTTCATCGGCGGCGAGGACGCCCTGCGCCAGCGCGTGGTGTTCGCGCTGTCGGAGATCTGCGTAGTCTCCGTGCTCGGCGTGGACAGCGCCTGGCGCCAGTTCGCCCTGGCCTACTACCTTGATGTCCTGCAGGCGCACGCATTCGGCAACTACCGCCAGTTGCTCGAAGCCATCACACTGACCCCGGCCATGGGCTACTACCTCACCTTCCGGGGCAACGCCAAGGCCAACCCCAAGACCGGCAGCCAGCCCGACGAAAACTACGCGCGCGAGCTGATGCAGCTCTTCACCATCGGCCTGGTGCAGCTGCGGCCCGATGGCACACCCGTGCTGCGCGACGGTCAGCCGACGGAGACCTACCGCGCCGAGGACGTGAGCGGCCTGGCGCGCGTGTTCACCGGTTGGGACCTCGAAACCGCCGGCATGGCCAAGCCTTACCCGCCCGAGCAGATGTGCCGCCCCATGGTGCAGGTGGCCGGGCGCTACGAAACCGGGCCCAAGCAGTTCCTGGGCACCACCATCCCCGACGGCACCGACGCACGCACAGCGCTGCGCTTGGCGCTGGACGCGCTGTTCGCCCACCCCAACGTGCCACCCTTCGTGGGCCGCCAGCTCATCCAGCGGCTCGTAACCAGCAACCCCAGCCCCGCCTACGTGGGCCGCGTGGCCGCCGTCTTCGCCAACAACGGCCAGGGCGTGCGCGGCGACCTGCGCGCCGTGGTGCGCGCCATCCTGCTCGACCCCGAGGCGCACGACCCGGCCCACCTGCAGGACCCCGCCTGGGGCAAGCTGCGCGAGCCGGTGCAGCGCTTCGTGCACTGGGCGCGCGCCTTCCGAGCCACCTCGGCGGGCGGCCTCTGGGACATCGGAGACCTGTCGGACCCCGGCTCACGCCTGGGCCAGAGCCCGCTGCGCTCGCCCTCGGTGTTCAACTTCTTCCGCCCCGGCTACGTGCCACCACAGACCGCGCTGGCGGAACAGGGCCTGGTAGGCCCCGAGTTCCAGCTCACCAACGAGTCCACCGTGGCCGGCTACGTCAACTTCATGCAGCGCGCCGTAGCCACCAGAAACGTGGGCGACCTGCGACCCGATTACGGCAGTCTGATCCCGCTCGCGGCCAACGCCCCGGCGCTGGTGGCCGAGGTGGCGCTGGTGCTGGCGGCCGGGCAGATGACGGCGGCCACGCAGGCCGTGATCGCGACGGCTGTGCAATCCATGCCCGCCAAGACCGATTCCGACTTGCAGAACCGCATTCATGCCACCTTGCTGCTGGTGCTGGCGTCGCCCGAATACATCGTCCAGAAATGAGGCCGTCCATGCACGCCCCCGACAACATCGCCCCTGACAACGCCTCGCGCCGTGCCTTCCTGCGCCGCTCCGGTGCCCTCTCGCTGGCCGCCAGCGCCGCGCCCTGGGCGCTGGCGCTCTCGTCCATCGGCGACGCCGCCGCGCAAAGCGCCACCGACTACAAGGCCCTGGTCTGCGTCTTCCTGCAGGGCGGCAACGACAGCTGGAACACCGTGGTGCCCTACGACGCCACGCACCATGCGCTCTACCAGGGCCTGCGCAGCAACATCGCCTTCACGCGCGAGGCGCTGGCCGCCAGCGCACTCGACCCGCTGGGCGGCAGCCCCGACGGGCGCCAGTTCGCCCTCGCGCCCACGCTGGCCACCGGCCTGCTGCCGCTGTTCCACCAGGGCCGGCTGGCCGTGGTGCACAACGTGGGCACGCTGGTACAGCCCACCACCAAGGCGCAGTACCAGGCACGCTCGGTGCCCTTGCCACCCAAGCTGTTCTCGCATAACGACCAGCAGTCGTACTGGCAGGCCTCGTCGGCCGAAGGGGCGACGAGCGGCTGGGGCGGGCGCATGGGCGACCTGTTTGCCTCGGGCAACGGCACCTCGACCTTCACCTGCATCAACGTGGCAGGCAACGCGGTGTTCCTCGCGGGCGACGTGGCCATTCCCTACCAGGTGACGACCAGCGGCGCGGTGCCGGTCAACGGCATCAAGAGCCCGCTGTTCGGCTCGGCCGCCGCCTCGCAGGCGCTGCGCCAGCTCATGACGGCGCCGTCCAGCCACTGGCTCGCCCAGGCGCACGCGCAGGTGGCGCAGCGCAGCATCCAGGCGGGCGAGCAGGTCACCAGCGCGCTGGCGGCCACGCCGCTGCCCGCGCCCTTCCCCACCGGCAACCGGCTGGCCGACCAGCTTGGCCTGGTGTCGCGCATGATCGCGGCGCGCCAGCAGCTCGGCGTGCGGCGCCAGGTGTTCTTCGTGGCCATTGGCGGCTTCGACACGCACGACCGGCAGCTCGCCACGCACCCCGGGCTGCTCGCCAACGTGGGCGACGCGCTGGCCGCCTTCCATCGCGCCACCGAGGTGCTGGGCGTGGCGCAGCAGGTCACCAGCTTCACCGCCACCGACTTCGGCCGCACGCTGGTGAGCAACAACGACGGCTCCGACCACGGCTGGGGCTCGGCCCAGCTCGTACTGGGCGGCGCGGTGCAGGGCGGGCGCCTCTACGGCGCGGCCCCGGTGCCCGCCAACAACGGCCCCGACGACGTGGGCCAGGGCCGCCTGCTGCCCGCCGTGGCCGTGGAGCAGTACGCCGCCACCATGGCCCGCTGGTTCGGCGTGCCCGCCGGCGACCTGCCGCTGGTGCTGCCGCGACTGGGCAATTTCGGCTCGGCCGACCTGGGGTTCATGACGGCCTGACCCCAGATTTATGCATGAAATCAGGCTCCAACGCCCATTCAGCAAGCGCCACAAGCTACTGATTCGATAGCGCCCGCTGCAGCACCGGGTACGGCGCCAGCGTGCTGCGCCGCTCGTCCACCTCCAGCGCGCGGCCCACGGGCGGGAAGGCGCGCTGCGGGCAGCTCGCGCGCTCGCACACCTTGCAGCCCATGCCGATGGGCACGGCAGCGGCCGGGTCGGCCAGGTTCAGGCCCTTGGAATACACCCAGCGCGGCGCGTGCTCAATGTCGCAGCCCAGCGCCACGGCGTGCAGCTTGCCCGGCGCGCCCCAGGCGCCGCCGCCGTGCTGCACGGTGCGCGCCACCCACAGGTAGGTGCGCCCGTCGGGCATGCGCGCCAGTTGCGTGGCGATGCGGCCGGGCTGGGCGAAGGCCTCGTACACGTTCCACAGCGGGCAGGTGCCGCCGATGCGCGAGAAATGGAAATGCGTGGCCGACTGGCGCTTGGAGATGTTGCCCGCGCGGTCCACGCGGATGAAGATGAACGGAATGCCGCGCGCCTGCGGCCGCTGCAGCATCGACAGCCGGTGGCACACCGCCTCGAAGCCCACGCCGAAGCGCTGGCCCAGGCGCTCGATGTCGTAGCCCTCCTCCTCGGCCGCCTGCAGGAAGGCCGCATAGGGCATGAGCAGCGCCCCGGCGAAGTAGTTGGCCAGGCCGATGCGCGCGAGCTGCCGCGCCTCGCGGCTCGACAGGCGCGCGTCCTGCGCCAGGCGCCGCAGCACGGGCTCCATCTCCAGGAAGGCCAGTTGCGTGGCCATGTGGAAGTTGCGCTGCCCGCCCTCCAGCCGGTCGGACAGGTAGAGCACGCTGGAAGCTGCGTCGAACAGGCGCAGCGTGCCGCCTTCGAGCACCGGCAAATCGGGCCCCGGCGTGACCACGCGCACGCCGTGCTGCTGCTCCAGCCGCTGCAGCAGCACGCTTTCGGCGCGGCGCGGCTCCATGCCCCACTGCGCGGCGCAGTGCTCGGCGGCGGCGTCCAGCTCGGCCATGTGGTTGTGGTGCGCGAAGAAATAGTCGCGCACCTCCTCGTAGGCCATGGGCGGCGGTGCCGCGCCGTCCTGGCCCGCGCGTTCGCCGTCCCAGGGGGCGGCCAGCGCGTCGAGCCGCTCCAGCGCCTGCTGGTAGCGCCCGTGCAGGCCGATGAGGGTGCGCGCCACGGCGGGCATGCTGGCGGCCAGCTCGCGGATCTCAGCCAGCGACACCGGCGCCTGCCCCGCGCCGTCGGGCGGCTGGTCGGCCAGCACGTCGTTCAGGCCGGCGATCAGGCGCGCCTCCTCGTCGTCGGAAAAGCGCTGCACGTCCACGCCCAGCGCGGCGCTGATCTTGAGCAGCACGGGCACCGTCAGCGGGCGCTGGTTCTGCTCGATCTGGTTCAGGTAGCTGGCCGACAGGCCCAGCGTGCGCGCCAGCGCCACCTGGGTGAGCCCGCGTTCCTCGCGCAGGCGGCGCAGCTGCACGCCCATGAAAGTCTTGCGCATGGAAGTCTCCTAGTTATTCGCAACATTCGCAATTTGCACTTTTATTCTTCGCAAACCTTCGCCAATTCAGTGCTTACCGTCTGAAGGGCGTTTGCGTACATTGCGAATCATGCACCGGACAACGCGGCTGCACAAACACTTTTTGCAAGGAGAACAACGCCATGAGCGAAACCGCCACCCCCGCCCCCAAGGCCAAGAAATCCGTCGCCCTCTCGGGCGTGACCGCCGGCAACACCGCGCTGTGCACCGTCGGCAAGACGGGCAACGACCTGCACTACCGCGGCTACGACATCCTGGACATGGCCGAGGTGTGCGAGTTCGAGGAGATCGCCCACCTGCTGGTGCACGGCAAGCTGCCCACGCGCGCCGAACTCACGGCCTACAAGGCCAAGCTCAAGGCCCTGCGCGGCCTGCCCGCCAGCGTGAAGGACGCGCTGGAGAAGCTGCCCGCCAGCAGCCACCCCATGGACGTGATGCGCACCGGCGTCTCGGCCCTGGGCTGCGTGCTGCCCGAGAAGGACGACCACAACATCCCCGGCGCGCGCGACATCGCCGACCGCCTGCTGGCCAGCCTGGGTTCCATGCTGCTTTACTGGTACCACTGGAGCACGCAGGGCAAGCGCATCGCGGTAGAGACCGACGACGACTCCATCGGCGCGCATTTCCTGCACCTGCTGCACGGCCAGAAGCCCAGCGCCGCCTGGGAGCGCGCCATGCACACCTCGCTCAACCTCTATGCCGAGCACGAGTTCAACGCCAGCACCTTCACCGCGCGCGTGATCGCCGGCACCGGCAGCGATATGTATTCCAGCATCGCCGGCGCCATTGGCGCGCTGCGCGGCCCCAAGCACGGTGGCGCGAACGAGGTGGCCTTCGAGGTGCAAAAGCGCTACGACAACCCCGACGACGCCGAGGCCGACATCCGCCGCCGCGTGGAGGCCAAGGAGGTGGTGATCGGCTTCGGCCACCCGGTATACACGGTGAGCGACCCGCGCAACGTGGTCATCAAGCGCGTGGCGCGCCAGTTGTCCGAGGAAGCGGGTAGCACCAAGATGTACGACATCGCCGAACGGCTGGAAGCCGTCATGTGGGAAACCAAGAAAATGTTCCCCAACCTCGACTGGTTCAGCGCCGTGAGCTACCACATGATGCGGGTGCCCACGGCCATGTTCACGCCGCTGTTCGTCATCGCGCGCACCAGCGGCTGGGCCGCGCACACCATCGAGCAGCGCATCGACAACAAGATCATCCGCCCCAGCGCCCACTACATCGGCCCCGACGACCTGGCCTTCGTGCCCATCGAGAACCGCGCCTAACCCCTTGCAGCGCCCCACGCCATGAACACCCTCTACCGCAAGAACCTGCCCGGCACCGCGCTGGACTATGTGGACGCCCGCGCCGCCGTCGAGCACCTGCGCCCCGGCGCCTGGGCCGAGATGCCCTACACCGCGCGCGTGCACGCCGAGAACATCGTGCGCAAGGCCGACCTGGCCACCGTCAATGACTGCCTGCGCCAGCTCATCGAGCGCCGGCGTGAACGCGACTTTCCGTGGTACCCGGCGCGCGTGGTGTGCCACGACATCCTGGGCCAGACCGCCCTGGTGGACCTGGCCGGCCTGCGCGACGCCATCGCGGCCGAGGGCGGCGACCCGGCCCAGGTGAACCCCGTGGTGCCGGTGCAGCTCATCGTGGACCACTCGCTGGCCGTGGAGTGCGGCGGCTTCGACCCCGAGGCCTTCGCCAAGAACCGCGCCATCGAGGACCGCCGCAACGAGGACCGCTTCCACTTCATCGAGTGGACGAAAAAGGCCTTCGCCAACGTGGAGGTGATCCCGGCGGGCAACGGCATCATGCACCAGATCAACCTGGAAAAAATGTCGCCCGTGGTGCAGGTGCAAGAGGGCCTGGCCTACCCCGACACCTGCGTGGGCACCGACAGCCACACGCCGCACGTCGACGCGCTGGGCGTCATCGCCATCGGCGTGGGCGGCCTGGAGGCCGAGAACGTGATGCTGGGCCGCGCATCAATGATGCGCCTGCCCGAGATCGTGGGCGTCAGGCTCACCGGCCAGCGCCAGGACGGCATCACCGCCACCGACGTGGTGCTGGCGCTCACCGCGTTCTTGCGCAAGGCCAAGGTGGTGGGCGCCTACCTCGAATTCCATGGCGAGGGCGCGCGCAGCCTCACCATTGGCGACCGCGCCACCATCTCGAACATGGCGCCCGAATACGGCGCCACGGCCGCGCTGTTCGCCATCGACGAACAAACGCTGGACTACCTGCGCCTCACCGGCCGCGCCGCCGAGCAGGTGCGCCTGGTCGAAACCTACGCCCGCCAGGCGGGCCTGTGGGCCGACAGCCTGCAGGATGCCGTGTACGAGCGCACGCTCGAATTCGACCTCTCCCGCGTGGAGCGCAACCTGGCCGGCCCCTCCAACCCGCACGCCCGCGTGGCCACGCGCGAGCTGGCGGCCAAGGGCATCGCCGGCCCGTGGGCCATGCCCGCGCCCGGCGAAGGCACCATGCCCGACGGCGCCGTGGTCATCGCCGCCATCACCAGCTGCACCAACACCAGCAACCCGCGCAACGTCATCGCCGCCGCCCTGCTGGCGCGCAACGCCCGCCGCCTGGGCCTGGCGCGCAAGCCCTGGGTCAAAACATCCCTCGCCCCCGGCTCCAAGGCCGTGGAGCTGTACCTGCAGGAAGCCGGCCTGCTGGGCGACCTGGAGGCGCTGGGCTTTGGCATCGTGGGCTTTGCCTGCACCACCTGCAACGGCATGAGCGGCGCGCTCGACCCCGCCATCCAGCAGGAGATCATCGACCGCGACCTCTACGCCACCGCCGTGCTCTCGGGCAACCGCAACTTTGACGGGCGCATCCATCCCTATGCCAAGCAGGCGTTTTTGGCCTCGCCGCCGCTGGTGGTGGCCTACGCCCTGGCGGGCACGGTGCGCTTCGACATCGAGAACGACGTGCTCGCCACGGTCGATGGCCGCGCCATCCGCCTGCAGGACCTCTGGCCCAAAGATGCCGAGATCGACGCCGTGGTGCGGGCCGCCGTGCAGCCCGCGCAGTACCGCGCCGTGTACGAGCCCATGTTCAGCCTGCGCCGCGACGACGGCCAGCGCGTGAGCCCGCAGTACGCCTGGCGCGCGCAGTCCACCTACATCCGCCGCCCGCCCTACTGGGACACGGAGGGCGTGGGCGCGCTGGCCGCCCACCCGCGCACCCTCATGGGCCTGCGCCCGCTGGCGATCCTGCCCGACAACATCACCACCGACCATCTCTCGCCGTCCAACGCCATCCTGGCCGACAGCGCGGCGGGCGAATACCTGGCGCGCATGGGCCTGCCCGAGGAAGATTTCAACTCCTACGCCACGCACCGGGGCGACCACCTCACCGCCATGCGCGCCACCTTCGCCAACCCGCAGCTGGTGAACGAAATGGCCGTGGTCGATGGCCAGGTGCGCAAGGGCTCGCTGGCCCGCGTGGAGCCCGAGGGCCGCGTGGTGCGCATGTGGGAGGCCATCGAAACCTACCTGCAGCGCCGCCAGCCGCTCATCGTCGTGGCCGGCGCCGACTACGGCCAGGGGTCGAGCCGCGACTGGGCCGCCAAGGGTGTGCGCCTGGCGGGGGTGGAGGTGGTGGTGGCCGAGGGCTTCGAGCGCATCCACCGCACCAACCTCATCGGCATGGGCGTGCTGCCGCTCGAATTCCAGCCCGGCACCACGCGCCACACGCTGCAGCTGGACGGCACCGAGACCTACGACGTGGCGGGCACGCTGCAGCCGCGCGCCGTGCTCACCCTCGTCGTGCGCCGCAAGAACGGCGAGGTGCTGCAGGTGCCCGTGCAATGCCGGCTCGACACCGCCGAGGAGGCCTCGGTGTACGAGGCGGGCGGCGTGCTGCAGCGCTTCGCGCAGGATTTTTTGGCGCGTGAGGTGCTGGCGTGATGACGCCCCCTCTCCCCAACCCCTCTCCCGCAAGGGGACAGGGGCTTGCGGGGCCTGACAATGGCCGTTTTGCCGTGCTCCCCTCGCCCCTTGCGGGAGAGGGGAACGCCCGGCTCGACAATGGCCGTTTTGTCTTGCTCCCCTCGCCCCTTGCGGGAGAGGGGCCGGGGGAGAGGGGTATGCACCCGCGCGAATTCACCAAAGCCCTGCGCCAGAACATGACCGACGCCGAACTGCGTCTGTGGAAGCACCTGCGCGCCCACCGCATGGACGGCCAGAAGTTCCGCCGCCAGCAACCCATCGGCCCCTACATCGTCGATTTCGTGCATTTCGGAACGCGGCTGATCGTCGAGGCAGACGGCGGGCAGCACGCCGACTCGCCGCACGACGAGGCCCGCGATGCCTGGCTGCGCAGCCAGGGCTTCACCGTGCTGCGCTTCTGGAACAACGACATCCTGCAATGCACCGACGCCGTGCTGGAAGGCATCTGGGCGGCATTGCGCGCGCCCACAACCCCCTCTCCCCCAACCCCTCTCCCGCAAGGGGAGAGGGGAGACTGAAACCAACCAATGCCCGCCCTCTTCCTCCCCTCGCCCCTCGCGGGAGAGGGGCCGGGGGAGAGGGGGCCCCACACCATGACCCAACAAACCAAGATTCCCGCCCTCTACATGCGCGGCGGCACCAGCAAGGGCGTGTTCTTCCACCTGCCCGACCTGCCCGAGGCCGCGCGCCAGCCCGGCCCCGCGCGCGACGCGCTGCTGCTGCGCGTGCTGGGCAGTCCCGACCCGTATGGCAAGCAGATCGACGGGCTGGGCAACGCCTCGTCCAGCACCAGCAAGGCCGTGATCCTGGGCCGCAGCACGCGGCCCGGGCACGACGTGGACTACCTCTTCGGCCAGGTCGCCATCGACCGCCCCTTCGTGGACTGGAGCGGCAACTGCGGCAACCTCTCGGCCGCCGTGGGGCCCTGCGCCATCCACTGGGGGCTGGTGGACCCGGCGCGCATCCCGCGCCAGGGCAGCGTGGCGGTGCGCATCTGGCAGGCCAACATTGGCAAGACCATCGTGGCGCATGTGCCCATCGTGGGCGGGCAGGTGCAGGAGACGGGCGAATTCACGCTGGACGGCGTGGCCTTCCCCGCCGCCGAGGTGCCGCTGGAGTTCATCGCCCCAGCCGACGAGGGGGACGGTGGCGCCATGTTCCCCACCAGCAACGTGGTGGATGAACTCGACGTGCCCGGCGTGGGCCGCTTCCAGGCCACGCTCATCAACGCGGGCATCCCCACCATCTTCCTCAACGCGGCGGACCTGGGCTACACCGGCACCGAGCTGCAGGGCGCCATCAACGGCGACGCACGGGCCCTGGCGCGCTTCGAGGCCATCCGCGCGCACGGCGCCGTGAAGATGGGCCTGATCCGCGACGTGGCGGAGGCCGCCCAACGCCAGCACACGCCCAAAATCGCCTTCGTGGCCCCGCCCATCAGCTACACCGCGTCCAGCGGCAAGCACATCGAGGCCGAGGACATTGACCTGCTGGTGCGCGCTCTCTCCATGGGCCAGCTGCACCACGCCATGATGGGCACGGCGGCCGTGGCCATTGGCACCGCCGCCGCCATCCCCGGCACGCTGGTGAACCGCGCGGCCGGCGGCGGCACGCGCAACGCCGTGGTGTTCGGCCACCCCTCGGGCACCCTGCGCGTGGGCGCCGAGGCCGCGCAGGTGGGCGGCCAGTGGCAGGTCACCAAGGCCCTCATGAGCCGCAGCGCCCGTGTATTGATGGAAGGCTGGGTGCGCGTGCCCGCCGACAGTTTTTAAGCCAAATCAGCCTCCAGCGCTCATGCATCAAGCGTTACCAGCTACCAAACCCATAGCAAATCAGCCATGAACACCAAGCAACAACTCAAGGCCCTGGCCCACGCCCGCCGGGGCGTCATCGTGCCCGGCGCGTTCAACGCCCTCTCCGCCCGCGTGGTGGCCGACCTGGGCTTCGAGGCCCTCTACGTCACCGGCGCGGGCGTGACGAACATGTGGTTCGGCCTGCCGGACCAGGCCTTCATGGGCCTCACCGACATCGCCGACCACACCGCCCGCATCCGCGACGCGGTGGACCTGCCCCTGATCGTGGACGCCGACACCGGCTTTGGCAACGCCCTCAACACCTACCACGCCGTGCGCACCCTGGAGCGCGCGGGCGCCGACTGCATCCAGCTCGAAGACCAGGTCAGCCCCAAACGCTGCGGCCACTTCGCCGGCAAGGACGTGGTGGAAGCCAGCGAAATGATCGGCAAGATCAAGGCCGCCTGCGACGCCCGGCGCGACAAGGACCTGCTCATCATGGCCCGCACCGACGCCGCCGCCGTGCACGGCTTCAACGCCGCCGTGGAACGCGCCCAAGCCTACGCCGAGGCGGGGGCAGACCTTCTGTTCGTCGAGGCCGTGACGGAGCTGGAGCAGGTCCGCGCCCTGCCCCAGCGCCTGGGCACGCCCCAGCTCATGAACATGGTCATCGGCGGCAAAACCCCCATCACCAGCGCCCAGGAACTGGGCCAGCTCGGCTACGGCCTCGTGCTGTATGCCAACGCCGCGCTGCAGGGCGCACTGGCGGGCATGCAGCGCACGCTGACGCAGTTGCGGGAGACGCAGCGCATTGATGAAGACCCGGCGCTGGTCACGCCGTTCGCGGAAAGGCAGCGGCTGGTGGGCAAAGCGGTTTGGGATGGGTTGGAGAAAAAGTATGTGGGGTGAGGTTGGCTGTTGCTGCGCGCAACGGCCGGTTGAATCCACCAACCCAAGCGGCCATCGTTCGACCATCGCTCATGGCAGGCTTGCGGACCGCAGGAAACCCTGCACGTGCCGTACCCAAGCCATCTGGTGTGGCGATTCGCAGGGGAACCGGTCGCGCTCACATGCCACGGATGACGACCTTGCCCTTGGCCCGGCCTGACTCGACGTAGGCCAGGGCCTCGTTGGTGGAATCGAAAGGAAAGACCTTGTCGATCACGGGATGGATCGCGCCCGCCTCAATGAGACGCGTGATGTCGCGCAACTGGCTGCCGCTGGCCTTCATGAAGAGGAAGGTGTAGTCGATACCCAGCCTGCGTGCCCTGCGCCGCACACCGATGCTCAGCAACCGGATGACCAGCCTGACGAAGCCTGGTGCCGCGATCTGCTGACCAAAGGCCGGATCGGCGGGACCGGAGATGGAGACGAGCTTCCCGCCACGCTTGAGCACGCGCAGGGACTTTTCGAGCGTTTTACCGTCCTGGCTGTGCAAGACCACGTCGTAGTCGCGCAGCACGTCTTCAAAATCTTGCGTCTTGTAGTCGATGACGACATCCGCGCCCAGGCGCTTCACGAGCGCGACGTTGGCGGTGCTCGTGGTCGTAGCGACGGTCGCGCCCAGGTGCTTGGCCAGTTGAATGGCGAAGGTGCCCACGCCGCCCGAGCCGGCCTGGATGAAGACCTTTTGCCCCTTCTTCAACTGGGCCACCTCGACCAGCGCCTGCCACGCGGTCAGACCCACCAGGGGAATGGAGGCGGCCTCTTCCATCGTGAGGCCCTGGGGCTTGGGCGCCAGCGAAGCCTCTTTGACCGGAACCAACTCGGCGAAGCTGCCAATCCGGAAGTCATCGGGCCGCGCATAGACCGCATCCCCCGGCTTGAACTGCCGCACGCGCGCGCCCACCCGGACCACCACACCGGCCACATCGTGCCCCAGGATCAGCGGCATGCGATAGGGCAGGATGAGCTTGAATTCCCCATTCCGAATCTTGGCATCCAGCAGATTCACGCCAGCGGCATGCACCTGCACCAGGACTTCGTCGTCGCGCAACTCCGGGTCGGGGACTTCTGCCGAACGCAATGCGCGCTTCTTCCCATAACCGTCGAGAACAAATGCTTTCATGGTGATTCCTTGTGGTTAAGCGGGAAGACGGAGGTCCTTGCGCACCCCGGCGTCCAGCACGCTGGCGGGTGCGAATCGGCGCAGCAGCTGCATGCGCTTGGCGAGTCCGGGGGTGTAGTGCATCTTGGGGCGGCCGGCCTGGGCCGCTTTCAGCACCATCTCGGCCACCACCTCGGGGCCGTCGGCGTTCACCAGCACCTCTTTGACCCGCTTTTCGACCCCAATGCAGATATCGCGGTACACGTCCAGCGGAGCGTCGGGCGCCATCAGGTTTGCCTCGAACGGCGTGTTGATATAGGCGGGCTCCACCACCACGGCGCGAATGCCCAGGGTGCGCAGTTCATGGTCCAAAGCCTCCGTGTAGCCCGCCACCGCGTGCTTGGTGGCCGAGTACAAGGCCATGTAGGGCATGGGCAGAAAGCCCAGCACCGAGCCGATGTTGATGATGCGTCCGCTGCCCTGGAGGCGCATGTGTGGCACGACGGCGCGCGTCATGCGGATGATGCCGAAGAAGTTGGTGTCAAAGATGGCCCGCGCCTGGTCCAGCGAGCTTTCTTCGGCAGCGGCGGGGGCGACCCCAAAGCCCGCGTTGTTGACGAGCAGGTCAATGCGGCCTTCGCGCGCCATCAACTGCTCAACGGCGGCATCGACCGAGGCGTCGCTGGTCACGTCCAGCGCCAGCATCTCAAACGACGCCCCCTTGGCGGTGCCACCGCGCCGGCTGGTGCCGTAGACCTTGTAGCCGGCTTGGGCCAGCCGCTGGGCGGTGGCCAGGCCAATGCCCGATGAGGCACCGGTCACCAGTGCGATTTTCTGTTTCATGTTCATGGTGTTTTCTCTGTCCAAGTAGTTCGGTCAAACAAACTGGCGTCAGCAGTTATTCAAATGATGATCGTCATATGTAATGACAAAAAAAGAGGCAGCGACCTCAATAAAATCAAGAAGCCGAGGGAAGCAGGTGCTTGACGGCGGCCTCGCGCAGGCTATCGGACAGGGCCGGATCATCCACGGCGCGCGCCAGCAGCAAGGCGCCCACCATGGTGGCCACGGTCACCAGTGCGCGTTCATGGGCCGCAGGCTGGCCCCAGTCTGGCGATTGCCGGGCCGCGAGGTCCACCATTTCCTTGATGTGGCGCGTGGTGACACGGCGCACTTCGGGCGCCTGGCGCGAGGTTTCGGAACCCAGCGCAGCCAAGGGGCAGCCCCCCTCCACTTGCACACAATGCTCTTTCGACAGATAGGCGCGCACCATGGCCTCCAAAGTCCTGTCGGGCGGCACACCGGCCACGACCTCGGCCACGGCGGCGGCAGACTCGGCACACGCCCGTCCGGCCGCTTCGGCCAGCATGGCATCACGTGAAGCGAAATGGGAATAGAAGCCGCCATGGGTCAGGCCAGCTTCCTTCATGATGTCCGCAACACCCGTTCCGTCATAGCCACTGCGACGGATGGCCCGCGCGGCAACGGACACGATTCGCTCGTGCGTCTCTTCTTTGGCTGCGGCTCTGGCATTGACGACATTCTTTCGCATGACGATCATCATACCACACTGCGCGACTACACCGTTGCTCAACTCCGGATCTCGGTTTCACACGGAGCGAAACGGAAACATCGCCGTGCAAACACGAGCTGAACTTCCGGCATCCGAAGACGCGCTCACACCCAAACAAGCATTGATCGGCTTCAATCGGGCTGACGCAGCCAGTTCAGCCGATCCAAAAGGCACTTCATATGAGCGCATCGCTGGCAGGCGGTCATGATGGGCCGACATCCGCCAATGGCCTAGCCAAAATGGCCATAAAAGCACAGTCCCTGCGCTACCATCCCAGCCGGTACTACTCACTACCCGCTATGACCATCCTCCCCCTCACCCTGGACATGCCCACCCCCACCGGCGACCAACTCAAGGCCGCGCGCGTGGCCGCCGGCCTGAGCCAGGCGCAGGCCGCCGAGTTGATGGGATACCCGCTGCAGACCGGCAGCCGGGGTGGCGTGCAGTCGCGCACCTGGCAGGCGCTGGAGAGCACGACGGATGAGCGCAACATGCAGGGGCCGGTGTTCGCGATGTTTTTGCTGCTGACGGGGCAGCACCCGGGGTACACGCTGGTGCCCAAACAGGCGCCACAGCCCTGATCACCACGCAGCGGGCAAAAAGCAGCCCGGTGGGCGTTATCAGGCGGCCGCCCGTTCCCGCACCAGCTGCACCAGGGCGTCGACCGGAACCGGGCGGCTCATCAGGTAGCCCTGCCAGGCGTGGCAGTGGTGCCGCTCCAGAAAATCGCGCTGCGCCTCGGTCTCCACGCCTTCGGCGATCACCTGCAAGCCCAGCCCCACCCCCAGTGCCAGGATGGTGCGCACGATGGAAGCGTCGTTGGGGTCGGTCAGCACATCCCGCACAAAGCTCTGGTCGATCTTGAGCTGGTCGAGCGGCAGGCTCTTGAGGTAAGCCAGCGACGAGTACCCGGTGCCGAAATCGTCGAGCGAGAAGCCCACGCCGTACGATTGCAGTTCGTTCATGCGCGCCACCGATTCGTCGATGTCCTGCAGCAGCAGGCTTTCGGTCAGTTCCAGCTTGAGGCGCCGGGCCGACGCCCCGGTGGTGGCCAGCGTGCCCAGCACCTGCTGCACAAAGCCTTCCTGCAGGAACTGGCGCGGGCTGACGTTGACCGCCAGGGTCAGTTCGGCCAGCAGCGGGTCTTGGGCCCAAGCGGCCAGGGTGGCGCAGGCCTGTTCCAGCACCCATTGGCCGAGCGGCAGGATGAGGCCGCTTTCTTCGGCCACCGGTATGAACTGGGCGGGCGACACATAGCCGTCGCGCGGGTGGTGCCAGCGCAGCAGGGCTTCGGCCCCGGTGATGCGGCCGTGGTCGATCTGCGGCTGGAAGAAGATTTCAAACTGGTGCTGCTCCAGCCCCGCCCGCATGTTTTCTTCGAGCGCCGCCCGCGCCATGGCCACGGCCTGCATGTGGGGGTCGAAAAACTGCAGGGTGTTGCGCCCGGCGGCCTTGGCCTGGTACATGGCCAGTTCGCTGCGCTTGAACAGGTCGTCCACGCTGTCCTGCCCGCCGCCAAACACCGTGATGCCGATGCTCATGGTGCTGTGGTGCGCTTCGCCGTCGAGCAGATAGGGTTCGCGCAAGGCGGCCAGAATTTTCTGGCCCATCTCTTCGCTCTGCGCGGCGGCCTCTTCGGGGGTGTCGCCCAGGTCTTCCAGCAGCACCGCGAACTCGTCGCCGCCCGGCCGTGCCACGGTGTCGTCTACATGCACGCATTCCTGCAGGCGGCAGGCCACCTGCACGAGCAGGGCATCGCCCTTGTCGTGGCCCCGGGTGTCGTTGAGCGATTTGAAATTGTCCAGATCCAGGATGAGCAGCGCCCCATGGCGCCGGTGCCGCCTGGCCGTGGCCAGCGCCTGCTGCATGCGGTCGACCAGCAGGCGGCGGTTGGGCAGCTGCGTGAGCATGTCGTAGAAGGCCAGGGTCTTGATCTCTTCCTCGGCGGCCTTGCGCTGGGTCAGGTCGATCAGGGTGACGAGCAGATCGTCGCCCACCATGGCGCCCGCAATGTCCACGCTGCGGTCCTGGCCGTCCTTGCAGCGGATGCGGTATTCCACGGGTGGAATGGGCGACTTCTCGGCCACGGCCTTGCGGCGCGCGGCCATCCAGCGAGCATGCGAACGACGGCGGTATTCGGGATCGGGGTAGGCCCGCTGCCACCATTCGGCCGAGGTGGGCACATCGCCCTCGGTGTAACCGGTGAGCTGCTCGAAATACTCGTTGCGGTTCGTCATGCGCCCATCGGGGCGCACCAGGAACACGCCCACCGGCAGGCGCTGCAGCATGTCGCGCAGGCGCATTTCGCTGCTTCGCAACTCGTCCTGCATGCGCTTGCGTTCGGTGATGTCCTGCACCACGACGATATGGTGCGCGTGGCGCGCTCCTTCCAGGTGCATGGAGGACACCGTGCGCTCCAGCCAGACGGTCTGCCCGTCCGGCCGGTTGCAGCGCAGTTCAAGGGTGAATTCGCCCTGCTCGCCGCCCTGAAAGCGGGCCATCTGCGCGTCATCCTCGGCGGCGTCGCGGGGGTCACGCCAGTCGGCCAGCCCCGCCGCGCGCAGGTCTTGGGCCGTGCGGCCCATCACATCGCAGAATTTCTGGTTCACATCCACCAGGCGGCCACTGCCTGTCTCCACCAGCGCCACGCCCACGGCGGCCTGGTTGAACAGCGTGTGAAAGCGGTTCTCGCTCTCGGCGCGCGCAGCGTCGGAGGCATGCACACGCAGCAGTGCCTGCGCGCGCTGGCGTGCCAGCAGGGTCACCACGGCACCCAGCAGCAGCGCGGCGAGGCCGGAGACCAGAACGGACACCAGTTGCAAACGGTCCTCCGCGGGCGAGAGAAAGCCGCCCGTCGGCTTGAAGCTCAGTTGCCAGCGCCGATCATGCACCGCCAGCGAGCGCTGTACCGTGGCCGGGCCCTCCAGCGCATCGAATTTTTCGCTCTGGAACACCGCCCGGGCGGGTTCGGCCGCAGCCCCCGGACGCACCGTGCCCATGTCGGAAATCGAAACGGCCAGCCCGTCCATGCGGCCTTCGCGGGCGATGTCCATCACCATGTCGTAAATGCGGGCCGTGGCGGTTACGGTTCCGACAAACTGGCGCCTGCCGTCATCGGCACTGCGGGCAAACACCGGCACCCGGATGACAAAGCCCAGCTTGTGCTCCGTTTCCTGTAGCAGCTCGAACGGCGCCGATGCCACGACCTTGCCGCTGTCGCGGCTGTAGTGCATGGACGCCAGATTGATGGGCTGGGAGCTGATGTCCAGGCCCATGATGCGCTCATTGCCCTCGTAGGGCCAAAGGTAGTCGGCCACGAAATACTCGGGGCGTTCGCCTGCGGGGTGAATGGCGAAACCGGGGTAGCCCTCGGGCCGCAGCGAGGTATCGGCCCGCACCCGCGCCTCGAAAGCCTCGCGCTCGTCGGCCAGCACCAGGCGGGTGAACGACAGGTTCTTGAGGCCGGGGTAGCGTGAAGCCACGTCCAGCTCGCGTACGGCCTGGTCGAATGCGGCACGCCCCATGCCGGGTTGCGAGATGAACAGCCCGCGCAGACCGAAGATGATTTCGGTGTAGGCCGCCACATGCTGCTCGAGCGCGTCGGCAAACTCGACCGACCGTTGCTCGAAGCGCGCCTGCCCGGTGGCCGCCAGGGACGAGCGCTGCAGCTCGTACAGCCAGCCGCTGGCCAGCAGCCCCGCCAATGCCACAGCCAGGCCAAGCAGCCAGGGCCATAGCGAGAGCTTGCGCGGGGAATCGGTCACGTTCAGACAGGCAGGAAAAATGGAGGGCGCACGGCAGCGCCCATGAAACAGGCCCGAAGCATAACGCGCCCGTGATCCATTTGTGACAAATTGCGTTTCCCCCCGGACTATTGCGCCGGGTTCGCCGGGGATTCGTCTCGCAGCGACAACAGCATGCCCTGCTGCTGCTGCACGGTCTCGCGCACCAGCGTCCAGGTGGCCTGCATGCGGGCCAGGTGCCGGGATTCTTCGGGCATGGACATCCAGAAGGTGCGTGTGAACCGTGCCACACCGGGCAGCACGCGCACCAGATCGGGGTCGCGGTCGGCGATGAAGGCGGGCAGCACCGCCAGGCCGGCACCGCAGCGCGTGGCCTCATGCTGCGCCAGGATGCTGGTGCTGCGCAGCGCGTAGTGCTCGGGCCGGTGCAGCTCGCCCAGCAACTGCAGCTCCTTGCTGAACAGCAGGTCGTCGATGTAGCTGATAAAGGTATGGCCGCGCAGGTCCTCGCGCGAGGTGATCGGCCCGTGCGCCTGCAGGTAGCTGCGCGCGGCGTAGAGCTGCAGCACGTAGTCGGTCAACCGGATGGCCACCACCGCGCCGCGCGCCGGGCGCTCCAGCGAGACCACGATGTCGGCCTCGCGGCGCGAGAGGTGCACCAGCCGGGGCAGTGCCAGCAGGTCGATGACCAGCCCCGGGTGCGTGCTGGCAAAGCACGCCAGGTGCGGCGCCAGCACCGCCGTGCCAAAGCCCTCGGGCGTGCCGATGCGCACCACGCCCGTCAGCCCGCCCGGCGTGCCCGGCGCCACGCTTTGCACGGCCTGGAAGGCGCTCTCCATCGCCTCGACCTGCGGCAACAGCTGGCGCCCGGCCTCGGTCAGGCGGTGGCCACCGGCCTCGCGCGCGAACAGGGCGGCGTCCATCTGCTTTTCCAGCGCCTGGATGCGCCGTGCCACCGTGGTGTGGTCCACCTCCAGGCGCCGCGCCGCGCCCACCAGGGTGCCGGCGCGGGCCAGTTCGAGGAAATAACGCAGGTTGTCCCAGTCCATGGTGGTCTCCGTGCGGTTGACTGTGCAAATTTGCAAATCTCAGGTGCGATATTGTCTCTTGTGCTGATAATTTCGCACAGCTACCATGCGTGCCAGTCGGCATTGTTGCCGCCCCCGTTTAATACAGGAGACAGTTCCATGGACGCATCCACCGCCGTCAAGGCCCCCACCGTCAAGCTGCTGATCAACGGCCAGTTCGTTGAATCCCAAACCACCGAATGGCGCGACGTGGTCAACCCCGCCACGCAGCAGGTGCTGGCGCGCGTGCCGTTTGCCACGCAGGACGAAATCAACGCCGCCGTGGCCTCGGCCAAGGAAGCGTTCAAGACCTGGAAGAAGACCCCCATCGGCGCCCGCGCCCGCGTCTTCCTCAAGCTCCAGCAGCTGATCCGTGAAAACATGGGCGAGCTGGCCGCCATGCTGACCGCCGAACAGGGCAAGACCCTGCCCGACGCCGAGGGCGACGTGTTCCGTGGCCTCGAAGTGGTCGAGCATGCCGCCAGCATCGGCAACCTGCAGCTCGGCGAGCTGGCCAACAACGTGGCCGGCGGCGTGGACACCTACACCCTGCTGCAGCCCCTGGGCGTGTGCGCCGGCATCACCCCGTTCAACTTCCCCGCCATGATCCCGCTGTGGATGTTCCCCATGGCCATCGCCACGGGCAACACCTTCGTGCTCAAGCCCTCCGAGCAGGACCCCATGGTCACCATGCGCCTGTGCGAGCTGGCGCTCGAAGCCGGCGTGCCGCCCGGCGTGCTGAACGTGATCCACGGCGGCGAAATGGCCGTGAACGCCATCTGCGACCACCCGGACATCAAGGCCATCAGCTTCGTGGGCTCCACCAAGGTGGGCACGCATGTGTACAACCGCGCCACCCTCAACGGCAAGCGCGCGCAGTGCATGATGGGCGCGAAGAACCACGCCATCATCCTGCCCGACGCCAACAAGGAGCAGACCCTCAACGCCATCGCCGGTGCCTCGTTCGGCGCCGCGGGCCAGCGCTGCATGGCCCTGCCCGTGGTGGTGCTGGTGGGCGAGGCCCAGCAGTGGATTCCCGACCTGGTGGCCAAGGCCAAGACGCTCAAGGTGTCCGGCGGCACCGAGAAGGGCACGGACGTGGGCCCGGTCATCTCCTGCGCGGCGCTCTCTCGCATCGAGGGCCTGATCGAGCGCGGCATTGCCGACGGCGCCACGCTGGAACTCGACGGCCGCAAGCCCAACGTGCCCGGCTACGAGAAGGGCAACTTCGTCGGCCCGACGATCTTCAGCGGCGTCAAGCCCGGCATGGCCATCTATGACCAGGAAATCTTCGGCCCCGTGCTGAGCCTGGTGGGCGCCGCCAACCTGGACGAGGCCATCGAATTCATCAACGCCAACCCCAACGGCAACGGCACCGCCGTGTTCACGCAAAGTGGCGCCGCCGCGCGCAAGTTCCAGGAAGAGATCGACGTGGGCCAGGTCGGCATCAACGTGCCCGTGCCCGTGCCCGTGCCGCTGTTCTCGTTCTCGGGCTCGCGCGCCTCCAAGCTCGGCGACCTGGGCCCCTACGGCAAGCAGGTCATCCTGTTCTACACCCAGACCAAGACGGTCACGGCGCGCTGGTTTGATGACAGCACCGCTGGGCAAGGCGTGAACACCACCATCAGCTTGAAGTAACTCCCCCCTGAGGCGCTGCGCGCCTTCCCCCCTCTCTCGCATCGCTGCGCGCTGCGGGAGGGGGGACGCCACCAGTGCGGCGGGGCGGCCCTTGCACGGTGGCTGCTGGTCTGGGCCGCGCCGGTTTCATGCGACGCGCCCGCAGACAAGAATTTCGAGAAAAATCGGTTCCAGCGCTTGCCAGGCAAGCGCCATCAGCTATAAAAACAAAAGCACACCCGACCCGGAGACCAGCCCATGGACTTTGAACTGACCGAAGACCAGCGCGCCTTTGCCGACACTGCGCGCCAATTCGCCCTGGCCGAGCTGGCCCCGCATGCCGCGCACTGGGATGCCGAAGGCATCTTCCCGAAAGACGCGATCACCAAGGCCGGTGAACTCGGTTTTTGCGGCCTGTATGCGCCTGAAGCCGCGGGCGGCCTGGCCTTGCCCCGGCTCGACGCCACGCTGGTGTTCGAGGAAATGGCGGCCGTGGACCCTTCCACCACCGCCTTCATCACCATCCACAACATGGCGACCTGGATGCTCGGCACCTGGGCCCAGCCCGAGGTGCGCGACCACTGGGGCCCGCTGCTGACCAGCGGTCAGAAGCTGGCCTCCTACTGCCTGACCGAGCCCGGCGCGGGTTCGGACGCCGCCTCGCTCAAGACGCGCGCCGAGCTGGTGGGCCACGAATACGTCATCAACGGCTCCAAGGCCTTCATCTCCGGCGCGGGCAGCACCGACGTGCTGGTGCTCATGGCCCGCACGGGCGACGCCAGTTCGGGCGCGGCGGGCATCAGCGCCTTCGCCGTGCCGGCCGACGCACCGGGCATCAGCTACGGCAAGAAGGAAGAAAAAATGGGCTGGAACAGCCAGCCCACGCGCCAGATCAGCTTTGACAACGTGCGCATTCCCGCCAACCACCTGCTGGGCCGCGAGGGCGAAGGTTTCAAGATCGCCATGAAGGGCCTGGACGGCGGGCGCATCAACATCGCCACCTGCTCGGTGGGCGCGGCGCAAGGCGCGCTCAAGCAGGCCCAGCAGTACATGCAGGACCGCAAGCAGTTCGGCAAGCCCATCGCCAGCTTCCAGGCGCTGCAGTTCAAGCTGGCCGACATGGCCACCGAACTCGTCGCCGCGCGCCAGATGGTGCGCCTGGCTGCAGCCAAGCTCGACGCCGGCGCGCCCGACGCCAGCACCTACTGCGCCATGGCCAAGCGCTTCGCCACCGACGCGGGCTTCAACGTCTGCAACGAGGCGCTGCAACTGCACGGCGGCTACGGCTACATCCGCGAATACCCGCTGGAGCGCCTGATGCGCGACGCGCGCGTGCACCAGATCCTGGAAGGCACGAACGAGATCATGCGCGTCATCATCGCCCGGCGCATGCTGGACGGCGACGCGCCGGACGCGATTCGCTAGGTTTTTGATAGCTACTGGCGTTTTTCCCACAGGCGCTAGCAGCCAATTCAATCCAAAACCCCACCCGCCATGCCCGCCCGTCCCCTGGCCGACGAAACCCTGCACCTCATCGCCGCGGTGCGGGACGCGCTGGCCGAGCGCCTGGGCGTGGACGCCACGGTGGAGGAGCGCCCGCTCTTCGGCTGCCACGCCTTCATGGTGGACGGCAAGCTCTGCCTGGCCGTCAAGGGCGAAGACCTGCTGGTGCGCCTGCCGCCGCTGGAGCATGCCGCCACGGCCGAAACGCCCGGCGTGCGCGAGCTGGACCCGCGCGGCGGCATGCCCGGCTACTTCTGGGTGGAGCCCACGGGCTACGCCACCCGGCCGCAGTGGCTGCACTGGGTGGAAACCGCCCTCGCCTACAACCCGCAGGCCAAGGCCTCACCCCGGCGTGCCAAGGGCCGCAAAGGCGCGGCCCCATGAGATTTCAAGCATTTTTGGCCTCTAGAGCCCATGCAATAAGCGCCAGCAGCTACTGAAACAATAGCAACACCCTCCCCTTTCCAACCCTTTCAAACCGACCAGGAGACAACACCATGCAAATCGCATTCATCGGCCTCGGCAACATGGGCGGCCCCATGGCCATCAACCTCGTCAAGGCGGGCCACAGCGTCAAGGCCTTTGACCTGAGCCAGGACGCCGTGGCCAAGGTGGTCGCCGGTGGCGGCCAGGCCGCCGCCAGCGCACAAGACGCCGTGCAGGGCGCCGAAGCCGTCATCACCATGCTGCCCGCCAGCCAGCACGTGGAAGGCCTGTTCCTGGGCAACGGCAGCACACCCGGCCTGCTGGCCAGCATCGCCAAGGGCACGCTGGTGATCGACAGCTCGACCATTGCCGCCGCCACCAGCCAGAAGGTGGCCAAGGCCGCCGAGGCGGCGGGCATCGACTTCATCGACGCGCCCGTCTCCGGTGGCACCGGCGGCGCCATCGCCGGCACGCTGACCTTCATGGTCGGCGGCAGCGACGCCCAGCTTGAACGCGCCCGCCCCCTGCTGGAAAAGATGGGCGCCAACATCTTCCACGCCGGAGCCGTGGGCGCCGGCCAGACGGCCAAGATCTGCAACAACATGCTGCTGGGCATCCTGATGGTGGGCACCTCCGAGGCCATCGCCCTGGGCGTGGCCAACGGCCTGGACCCCAAGGTGCTGAGCGAGATCATGCGCCGCAGCTCGGGCGGCAACTGGGCACTGGAAAAGTACAACCCCTTCCCCGGCGTGCACGAAAACGCCCCTGCCTCCAAGGGCTACGCCGGCGGCTTCGGCACCGACCTCATGCTCAAGGACCTGGGCCTCTCGCAGGAAAACGCCATCGCCACCAAGGCCAGCACCCCGCTGGGCGGCATGGCCCGCGCCATCTACGCGGCACACAGCATCGCGGGGCATGGCGGGGAAGACTTTTCCAGCGTGATCAAGATGCTGCAGAAAAAGGGCTGATGGGCAACGGCGCTGCCGTGACTCCATGAAAAAACGGGTGTTGTGGCACCCGTTTTTTTTGCTTCCTCACGCCGGAAGAATCCGGCGCCCTGCTGAAAGCCGGGGTCCAGCGTTTCAGGGTGCGGCCCCGGCGGGTGTTCGCTTCTATGGCAATGGCGCCTGGCCCATGCCTTCGGTATCCGGGAACCCCGGCCGCAGCGCCTCCCACGCGCCCAGGCAGTGCCGCGCCAGCGCCGTCAACCAGCAAGGCTCCTCGGGCACGAAGGCCAGGCCATACAAAGGGCTGACGAGAAAATCCGCGCGCACAAAGGCCGCCGCATCGTTTGCGCGCACGAACACCGCCAGGTCACGAAACGGCACCGCCACAATGCCCAGGTGCAGCACTTCAGCCCGGGTGGTGATTTCCTCCAGGCGGCCGCTGTCCTGGAAACGGTAGACCACGGCGCCGTAATCCAGTGCGTTCAATCCCACATCGTTGCGCACCTCGGACAAGGGCTGGCCGTGCGCGCGCACGATGTCCGCACGCGTGGCCGTGAACGGTATGCCGTCCACGCGGGTAAAGGGTTCGAGGTGCATGGTTCAGGCTGCGCCTGCGTGAACCACTGCGCAGCCGCTACTTTTCTTCGCGGGCCAGCAGCGCCTGCTGGCTCTTGGCGGCACGCTCGTACTGGCGGGCGATGCTGTCGCAGACCAGGTCGCACAGGGCATAGACCGAGTCATCCGCAATTCTGTAATAAACGCTGGTGCCCCGGCTTTCGCGGGCCACAAAGCCCTGTTGCGTCATCAGCGACAGATGGCGCGAGATGTTGGCCGCCGTGTAGCCGCACAGCTGGGCCAACTCGCCCACATTGTGTTCTCCCTGGCGCAGATGGTTGAGGATGCGCAGGCGCGTAGGCTCGGCCAGGGTCTGGAAGTACGACGCCACCTGCTGCAGCGCCTCGGGTGGAAGGTTTTTCATGGAGCAAACGGATTGGCTACCGGGGTGAGAACAGGGTCATGATACAGCATTTGACTAATTAACTGTTTGGCTAAATAATACAACCCATACCAATCGTATCCCTGACGGGAAGGAGTCGCACATGAAATCGTGGCAGTTTGTCCGCCTGATGGCCGGTCTTTTCATTCTTCTGTCGCTGGCGCTGGGTGTGGAGGGCAGTCCGCTGTTCGTCAGCCCCTGGTGGCTGGCCTTCACGGCCTTTGTGGGTGTAAACCTGTTCCAGAGTGCCCTGACCCAGTGGTGCCTGATGGAAACCATCCTGCGCAAGCTGGGCCTGCAACCCGGCTGCTGAACCAGGGTGATGACCATGAACAAAGCGCAAGCCGTGCTGGTGGATGTGCGGTCCCCGTCCGAATACGCCACCGGGCATGTGCAGGGCGCCGTCAATCTGCCGCTCGACCGGCTGGCCAGCGACGCCCTGGCCGTGCTGCCTGACAAGGCGGCGCCGCTGGTGCTTTATTGCGTCTCGGGTGCGCGCTCGGAGATGGCGGCGCAGTGGCTGCGGCAGATGGGCTACACCCAGGTGACCAATGGCCTGTCGGCGGGTTCGGTCGCGTTGCAATCGGGGCGTAGCATTCATCGGGCATAAGCAGATTCATGAAAGGTCTTCCATGAGCGAGAGCAGCATCCAGATCACCCTGCGCCAGCAGCAGGACTACCGTTTTGACGTGGATTTTGGCGACGGCATTGCGGTGCTGCAGGCCGATGAGCCCGCACCCCTGGGCAGCGGCCAGGGCCCCTCACCAGTGCAGTTGCTGGCGGCGGCCGTCGGCAATTGCCTGTCGGACTCGCTGCTGTTTGCCCTGCGCAAGTTCAAACAGGCGCCCGAGCCACTGCACTGCACCATCACGGCCGAAGTGGGCCGCAACGCAGAAAAGCGCCTGCGCGTGCTGAAGATGACGGCCGTGCTGACGCTGGGCGTGCCTGCGGCCACCCTGGAGCACCTGGACCGCGTGCTGGACCAGTTCGAGGCGTATTGCACCGTCACGCAAAGCGTGGGCCAGGGCATTCCCATCGAGCTGCAGGTGCTCGACTCCGAAGGCCTGCGCCTCAAATGAATGGAAAAGGCGCGCCATCCCGGTGCGCCACCGTCAACGAAAGGAAACTCCCATGAAACTCAATGTTGGAACCGTGGACCGTGTGCTGCGCATCGTGGCGGGCCTGGTGCTGATCGGCCTGGCGGCCACCGGCACGGTGGGCCTGTGGGGCTGGATTGGCGTGGTGCCGCTGGCCACCGGGCTGTTCCGCTTCTGCCCGGCCTACACGCTGCTGGGCATCAATACCTGCCCGATGGAACGCAAATAAGCCCGTGCCACGGCGCCCGTGAGGGTGCCTGGCCGGTCGCATGCCTTGGGGCTTGCCGTCAAACAAGCCCTGAGTGCTTACCCGTCAAGCGTTTTAAGCTATGTTTTTAATAGCAATCAACAAACACCTCCACGGGTAGCCCTGCGAAGGGGCATGCGTCCGCTGGTCTGCGGGGCGTTCGCAGATTCTCCTTACCAAATTCACAAGCGGCTGATATAACCTTCCCACTAGGTGCCGCACCCGGCGCAACCGCGCCGCGCTGGCACCGGCCACATAGAGGGGGGGATGGACATGTCCGATGACCGTCTGGGATGCGCCAGGGCCCAAAGCCGGGCCGCTGCCACCGTGAACTCTGCCGTCCTGGCACTGGGTCTGTTGCTTTTCAGTGCCTGCGCATGGGCCCTGGACAAGCCGAGCGGCCCGGTGGTTCTCACCATCGAAGGCGGTATCAGCGAAACCAACAAGGGCAACAAGGCGCAGTTCGACATGCAGATGCTGGAGAAGCTCCCCCAGCGCAGCTTCACCACGCGCACGCCCTGGTACCCCGATGCGGTCACCTTCACCGGCCCCCTGCTGCGTGACGTGATCGCCGCGGCGGGAGGCAAGGGCAGCAAGATCACGGCCGTGGCCCTGAACGACTACAAGACCGAAATCCCCTTCGACGACATCCACCGCCACGACGCCATCGTCGCCCGGCTCATGAACAACCGGCCCATGCCGGTGCGCGAAAAGGGGCCGCTGTTCATCGTCTACCCCTTCGACACCAAGGCCGAGCTGCGCTCGGAGCTGTACTACAACCGTGCCGCCTGGCAGCTGAGCGTGCTGCGCATCCGTTGACAAGGCGTGCATGCTGCGCAGCAAGCATTTCCTGAAACTTGTCACCGCAGGCCTGGTGCTGGTGTACGTGGCCGTCGGCGTGGTGCAGTACCAGCAGTACCGCAACGTCGAGGCGGTCATGCGCCGGGGCGACGTGAACGCGCTGTGGTCCTTTCTGCAGCTCAACGTGGAATACGAGCGGCTCAACCACACGCTCCACCAGTTCGTGACCGATCCGCAGAGCATACCGCTGGACACCGTGGCATTGCGCTACGACCTGTTCCTCAGCCGCTTCAGCGCCCTGGAGGCCGGCACCGCCCGCAGCCTCATGCAGAACGAGCCGATCTACCCCGAGGCGCTCCGTGCCCTGCAGCATTTCGTGGCCGTGGGCGACAACTATTTCGGCCAGAGCGTGGACGCGGCCTCCAGCCGCAAGCACATGGCGCTGCTGCGCGAGGAGCTGGGCGGGCTGCGCGAAACTGTGCAGGAAGTGGCGCTCAACGCCGCGCGCCTGTCCGCCCTGCTGGGCGACCAGCGCAATGCCGAGGTGCAACGCCAGACGCTGCTGACCACGGTGCTCACCGGCTTCCAGGCGCTCTTGACCTTTCTGCTGGCCTTCGCCATGGCACGCCAGTTCGTGGCACGCGAGCGGGCCAAGTCCCAGGCCCTGGCGACGCAAGCCGAGCTGGTGGCGGCCTTGCAGCGCAACGAGGAAGCCCTGGAGGCCCGTGTCGCCCAGCGCACGGCCGAGCTGCGTGACGCCAACGAGTCCCTGCGCGAGCACGAGGAGGAGCTGGAGATCGCGCGTGCCAAGGCCGAAGGCGCCTCGCAGATGAAATCGGACTTCCTGGCCAACATGAGCCACGAGATCCGCACCCCCATGAACGCCATCATCGGCCTGGGCCACCTGGCGCTGGGCACCGACCTCACGGCCAAGCAGCGCGACTACGTGCAGAAAATCCAGCGCTCGGGCCAGCACCTGCTGGGGCTCATCAACGACATCCTCGACTTCAGCAAGATCGAGGCGGGCAAGCTCGAAGTCGAGGTGGTGGACTTCGACCTGCGTGGCGTGCTCGACAACGTGGCCAACCTGCTGGCCGAGAAGTGCGCCGCCAAGGGGCTGGAGCTGATGTTCGACGTGTCCCCCGCTCTGCCCGACGCGCTGCGCGGCGACCCGCTGCGGCTCGGACAGATCCTGGTGAATTACGCCAACAACGCCATCAAGTTCACCGACGAGGGCGAGATCGTGGTGCGCGTGCTGGAGGTCGCACAGGAAGACGGCCCCAGCGAACAAGGCCTGCTGCTGCGCTTCGAGGTGCAAGACACCGGCATCGGCCTGAGCGAAGAGCAGCAGTCGCGGCTGTTCCGCTCCTTCGAGCAGGCCGACGCCTCCACCACGCGCAAGTACGGCGGCACCGGGCTGGGGCTGGCCATCTCCAAGCGGCTGGCCGAGCTGATGGGGGGCCAGGTCGGCGTCACCAGCGTACCGGGACAGGGCAGCACCTTCTGGTTCACGGCGCGCCTGGGCCTCGGTCAGGCACGGCATGCGCCGCTGCTGCCCACGCCCGACCTGCGCGGCCGCCGCGTGCTGGTGGTGGACGACAGCGAACAAGCCCGCCACATCATGGCCGACATGCTGGCGCCGATGAGCTTCGTAGTGACCACGGCCTGCTCGGGCGAGGAAGCCATCGCGCTGGCCCGGCGCGCCCAGCTGGCGGGCTCGCCCTTCGAACTGGCCTTCCTCGACTGGAAGATGCCCGGTATGGACGGGTTTGAAACCCACGCCGAACTGGCTCGGCTGCCCGAGCCGCCCGTCTCCATTCTCGTCACCGCGCATGGCCGCGAAGATGCCCTGAAAGAGCTGGAGCGCAGCGGCATTGCCCACATGCTCACCAAGCCGGTCAACCCATCGCAACTGTTCGACGCTGCCATGCGCGCGCTGGGCAACACCACACTGGGCAGCCAGACCCTGGCGCTGCCGCAGCACAGCAACGCCACACTCGCTGCGGTGCAGGCCATTCGCGGCGCGCGCGTGCTGCTGGTGGACGACAACGACCTGAACCAGCAGGTGGGCGCCGAGCTGCTCGGCGAGGCAGGTCTGGTGGTGGACGTGGCCGACAACGGCCAGGTCGCCCTGGACATGCTGGCCCGGGCAGGGTACGACGTGGTGCTGATGGACATGCAGATGCCCGTGATGGACGGACTTACCGCCACACGCCTGCTGCGCCAGAACCCGGCCTGGGCGCAGCTGCCCGTGCTGGCCATGACGGCCAACGCCATGAGCACCGACCGGGACCGCTGCCTGGAGGCGGGCATGAACGGCCACATTGCCAAACCCATCGACCCCGAAGAGCTGTTCGGCCAGTTGCTGCACTGGATTGCCCCCCGCACCCAGGCAGACACGCCTCCCGCACCGGCCGTTGCACCGCCCGGGGCGGCGGCGGCACTGGGCGAGGCACTGCGGCACATCGATGGCCTGGATGCCACGGCCGGACTGCGCCGCGTGTTGCACAAGGCCGATGCCTACGAGGGGCTGCTGCGCCGGTTCGCCACGGGCCAGGCCAGCGCCGTGGCGCAAGCCCGCGCGCAACTGGCCGCCGGGCTGTGGCAGGACGCACAGCGCACCCTGCACACCCTCAAGGGCACGGCCGCCACCATTGGCGCGGCCGCGCTGGCCGCCCAGGCCCAGGCGGCCGAAGAGGCGATTGCCCGGCAGGCCCCGGCGGATGTGCTCGACGCCCTGCTCTCCCCCACTGAGGTGGGCTGCGCCCAACTGGTGCGAGCGCTGCGCGAGGCGCTGCCCGAACCGCCGACCGGCGCCACCACCCCGGCGGGCGGCAGCCCTGCTCTGGACGACAGTGCCACGCGCGCGCTGCTTGCGCGGCTCGATGCCCTGCTGGCCGACGACGACGCGGACGCCATCGACCTGTTCCACGAAGCCGCGCCCACGCTCCAGGCCATTCTCGGCCCGGCGCACGACAGCATGGCGCTCGCGCTGGAGCAGTTTGACTTTCCACGGGCCCTGGCCGCGCTGCGCGCCGCGCCCACCCCGGCCACGCCGCACACAACGACACAAGGAGGGAATGCACCATGACCAACCCGCTACTGGAACCCCAGGGCCGATGCACCGTGCTGGTGGTGGACGACACCCCCGACAACCTCACGCTGATGAGCAGCCTGCTGCGCACCGACTACAAGGTCAAGCTCGCCAACAGCGGCGAACGCGCCCTGGAGATCGCCACCGGCGAAAGCAAGCCCGACCTGATCCTGCTCGACATCATGATGCCCGGGATGGACGGTTACGAGGTGCTGCGCCGCCTGCAGTTCAACCCCGAGACCGAGGACATTCCGGTCATCTTCCTCACGGCCATGAGCGCCTCGGACGACGAGACCGTGGGCCTGGAGCTGGGCGCGGTGGACTACATCACCAAGCCCATCAACCCGGCCATCACGCTGGCGCGGGTGCGCAACCACCTGCAGGTCAAGCGGGCGCGCGACATCCTGACCAACCACAACCATTACCTGGAGCTGGAGGTGGCGCGCCGCACCCGCGAGGTGGCCGAGTTGCAGGACGTGACCATCCGCGCCATGGCCTCGCTGGCCGAGACGCGCGACAACGAAACCGGCAACCATATCCAGCGCACGCAGTATTACGTGAAGGCGCTGGCGCTCCAGCTCAAGGACCACCCGCGCTTCAAGGACGAGCTGACCGACGACGCGATCGACATGATCTTCAAGTCCGCGCCGCTGCACGACATCGGCAAGGTGGGCATTCCCGACCGCATCCTGCTCAAGCCCGGCAAGCTCACGCCCGAGGAATTCGAGGTCATGAAGACCCACACCACGCTGGGCCTGGAAGCCATCCTGGCGGCGGAGAGCCAGACCTCGCACGGCAACCCCTTCTTCCGCTACGCCAAGGAGATCGCCTACAGCCACCAGGAGAAGTGGGACGGCTCGGGCTACCCGCAGGGGCTGGTGGGCAACACCATCCCCCTGTCGGCGCGGCTCATGGCCGTGGCCGACGTGTACGACGCACTGATCTCCGAGCGCGTGTACAAGCGCGCCTTCAGCCACGAGGAGGCCGTGCGCATCATCCAGGACGGCCGGGGCAGCCACTTCGATCCCGACCTGGTGGACACCTTCATGGAACTGTCCGAGGAGTTCCGCCAGATCGCGCTGCGCTTCGCCGACGGCGAGCACACCCTGCACGCCCAGCGCGAGCGGCTCGCCAAGGACCTGCCCGACGCGCCCGGCCTCAAGCCCTGACGGGCTCCACCGTCGGCAGCGTGTCATCCACGCTGGTGGTGGCCTGGTAACCGCGCAGGCCCAGCCGGGCCAGCAATTGCACGTCGGCCTGGGCGTCGGGGTTGCCCGTCACCAGCAGCTTGTCGCCATAGAAGATGGAGTTGGCCCCGGCCATGAAGCACAGCGCCTGCACGGCCTCGCCCAGTTGCTGGCGCCCGGCCGACAGCCGCACCCGCGCCTTGGGCATGGTGATGCGGGCCACGGCGATCACGCGCACGAAATCGAACGGGTCGATGGGCTCGCTGTCAGCCAGCGGCGTGCCGGGCACGCGCACCAGGCTGTTGATCGGCACCGAGTCGGGGTACGGGCCCAGGTTGGCCAGCTGCGCGATCAGCCCCGCGCGGTGCACCGGCGCCTCGCCCATGCCCACGATGCCGCCGCAGCACACCTTGACGCCGGCCGCGCGCACGTTTTCCAGGGTTTCGAGCCGGTCCTGGTACTGGCGCGTGCTCACAACGTCCTGGTAATACTCGGGGGCGGTGTCAAGGTTGTGGTTGTAGTAGTCCAGCCCGGCCTCCTTCAAGGCCCGGGCCTGGTGGGCTTCGAGCATGCCCAGCGTGGCGCAGGTCTCCAGCCCCAGGCCCTTCACGGCCGCGATGAGTTCGGCCATCTTCTCGATGTCGCGGTCCTTTGGCGCGCGCCAGGCCGCGCCCATGCAAAAGCGGGTGGCGCCCGCGTCGCGCGCGGCCTGCGCGTTGCGCAGTACCTCGTCCACTTCCAGCATCTTCTGCGCCTTCACGCCCGTGTCGAACTCGGCCGCCTGCGGGCAGTAGCCGCAGTTTTCGGGGCAGCCGCCGGTCTTCACCGACAGCAGCGTGGCCAGCTCGATGCTGGCGTCGGGCCAGTGGGCGCGGTGCACGGTCTGGGCCTCATGCACCAGGTCGAGCAGGGGGCGGTCCAGCAAGTCCTGAACGGCCTGTACCGTCCAGCCCCCCTCAGGGAGCGCCTGCGGCGGGTGGGGACGGGTGTGCAACTGAACGGCATGGGCGGCCTGGGTCGTGGGCATGGGAAATCCTCCGGTTCGATTGTCTGCCGCCATGGGTGCCTTGGGGCAAACAGTAACAAAATGCGCCAGCCCGCAGGGTGGCACGGGGCAGCGCCGGGAGGATTCTGGCTCAGGAAATGGCGTTTATGGCTGCCTTGGCACTCACAAATCCGGCCAATTTCCGCGTGCACCAATGCACGGCAAATGGCGTCAACTTTGGCGGCAGATAACGCACAGATCGACGCCGTTGCGGGCCCGTCGCCGCATCACACGCCATCTGCATGTCAACCCGGCGAATCCGTCGCCAATTCGCGCACCAGAAGCGTGTCGCAAGGCAGCCATTGCAGCAGTTCGGCCACCGTGTTGCCCAGCAGCAGGTCGCGCAGGCTTCCTCCCCCCTTGGCGCCCACCGCCACCAGGTCGATCTGGTGCTCGCGCACATGGCGCGGCAGGGCCGACGCCACCGCGCCCCGTTCCACCACGGTCTGCAGGCGCAACGTGGCCGACAACCCGGAGTCCGCGACAAAGGCCGCGCACCGTTGGCGCGCGGCGAGCAGGCCTGCGTCCCGCGCGTCCACCTCGGCCAGGCCGGACAACGGGGCCTCGTGGGCGTGGTAGACGCCAAGATCCGCCCCGGCAAACAGACATGCCGATGTGTGCAGGGCCTGGAGTGAGGCTGCAGAAAAATCGGTGGCCACCAGCACGCGCCGGTAGGGCCGCCGTGCCCGGTTGCGCACCACCAGCAGGGGCGGCTGCAGCACCCGCGCCAGTTGTTCGACGGTGGAACCCAGCAGAAACCGGCCCAGGGGCTCGTTACGCGCAACACCGGTCACCACCAGTCCGGCGCGGATGGCCTTGGCAGCCTGCGCAATGGCGGTGGCGGGGTCGCTGCTGCGCACAATGCGCGGCTGGGCCTGCACATCGAGACCGGCCAGGTCACGGGCCAGCTCCTGCCGCGCCATGTGCATCAGTTCATCGTCGCTGGCTCCGCTGGCCCAGGCCAGGGCCTGGTCGGGCAAGGCCACGGGGTCGAGCACGTTCAGGGCGACCAGCCTTGCGCCCCATTGCGCGGCCAGCTGCGCACTGCGGTCCAGGGCGCGGTCGCAGCGCGCGCTGAGGTCGGTGGCCAGCACGATGCTTTCAGGCACGGCGGGACCGGGAGCTTTGTGTGTCATGGGGGACTCCTTTTCGGCGTGGGCAGGTGGGCATCACGCATGCACCAGGCGCTGGGCCAGGGGGCTGCGCCGGATGATGGTCTTCTCCAGTTCGGCCACGCAGAACACCAGCAGCCCGGCACCCACCACCTTGGCCCATTCGAGCATTGTCAGCGCGGTCGAGTCGAAGATGGACTGCAGGATGGGCGCGTGGGTGAAAGCAATCTGCAGCGGAATGCAGGCCGCCAGGGCCAGCAGAATGACGCGGTTGCCCGTCAGCCCCTGGTGGCTGAGCACCGGCGCCAGGATGAAGCGGCTGTTGAGCAGGTAGAACATTTCCGCCACCACCACGGCATTGACGGCCATGGTGCGCGCGGTTTCGATGGGGGTGCCCGCCTGCAGCTCCCACAGGAACAGGCCCAGGGCGCCGGTCATCATCAAGAAAGACACCATCAGCACCCGCCAGACAAAAAAGCCCGAGAGCAGCGCCTCGCCCGGTGGCCGGGGCGGGCGCGACATGATGCCGCGCTCGGCCGGCTCGAATGCCAGCGCCAGGCCCAGCGTGCTGGAGGTGACCATGTTGATCCAGAGCACCTGCGCGGCCGTCAGCGGCAAGGCCAACTCGAACAGGATGGCGGCGATAACCACCATCGCCTCGCCCCCGTTGGTGGGCAGCATGAAGAGGACGAACTTCTTGATGTTGTCGTACACGGCCCGGCCTTCGCGCACCGCGCTGGCGATGGTCGCAAAGTTGTCGTCGGCCAGCACCATGTCGGATGCCTCCTTGGCCGCCTCGGTGCCCTTCATGCCCATGGCCACGCCGACATCGGCGCGCTTGAGCGCGGGCGCGTCGTTCACGCCGTCGCCCGTCATGGCCACCACCTGGCCGTCGTCCTGCAAGGCCTTGACCAGGCGCAGCTTGTGCTCGGGGCTGGCACGGGCAAACACGTCCACCTCCATGGCCACGCGGCGCAGGGCGGCATCGTCCATCATGGCCACCTCGGCCCCGGTGATGGCGGGCTTGCCCACGCCAATGCCCAGCTGGGCGCCAATGGCCCGCGCCGTTTCGGCATGGTCGCCAGTGATCATCTTGACGCGGATGCCCGCATGGTGGCATTCGCCCACGGCGCGCATGGCCTCCTCGCGCGGCGGGTCGATGATGCCCACGAGGGCCAGCAGCGTGAAGCCAGACTCCATGTCGGCCAGCGCCAGGCTGCCGCCCGCCGGATCCCCCCGCTTGCACGCCAGCGCCAGCAGGCGCAGCCCCTGCGCGGCCGTGTCGGTGGCCATGCGGCGCCAGGTGTCCACGTCCAGCGGGTGTTCACCGTCGTGGCCCAGCTGGGTGCCGCACATGTCCAGAATACGCTCGGGCGCGCCCTTGGCAAAAATCCAGGCATCGCCGTCGCTGTCGCGGTGCCAGGTGGCCATGAAGCGGTGCTCCGACTCGAATGGGATGGAATCGAGCCGCGGCCACGCCTGCTCGCCCAGCGCCTGGCTGAACCCCGTCTTGCCGCCCAGCACGAGCAGCGCGCCCTCGGTGGGGTCGCCCACCACGCGCCACAGGCCGTCTTCCTCGGTCAGGCGGGCATCGTTGCACAGTACACCGGCGCGCACCGCCATGGCCAGCGCCGGGTAATGGGCCACATCGATGATGCGGCCATCGATGCTGCAGTCGCCCACCGGGGCGTAGCCCACGCCGCCCACGTCGAACGCATGGCCTGCGCAGACCACGCGCTGCACGGTCATCTCGTTGCGCGTAAGCGTGCCGGTCTTGTCGGAGCAGATCACCGTGACCGAGCCGAGCGCCTCGACGGCGGGCAGGCGGCGGATGATGGCGTGGCGCCGGGCCATGCGCTGCACGCCCAGCGCCAGCGTCACGGTCATGATGGCGGGCAGCCCCTCGGGGATGGCCGAGGCCGCCAGGGCCACGACCATCATGAACATCTCGGATGCCGCATGGCCGCGCACCCAGGTGCCCAGCACAAAGGTGAGCGCGGAAATGCCCAGGATCACCAGCGCCAGCACCCGGCCAAAGCGGTCGATCTGGCGCAGGAGCGGCGTGGTCAGGCTCTGGATGCCCGAGAGCATCTGGTTGATCTTGCCCAGCTCGGTGGCGCTGCCCGTGGCCACCACGATGCCGGTGGCCTGGCCGTACACCACCAGGGTGCCCGAATAGGCCATGCCCTCGCGGTCGCCCAGCGGGGCATCCAAGAAGACGGGATCGATGGATTTTTCAGAGGCCAGCGACTCGCCCGTGAGCGCTGCCTCGTCCACGCGCAGTTCCTTGACCGCCACCAGCCGCAGGTCGGCGGGCACCCGGTCGCCCGAAGCCAGCAGCACCCGGTCGCCCGGCACCAGATCGGCCGCATCGATCTCGCGGCGCTGGCCCTCGCGCAGCACCATGGCGTGGGGCGAGAGCATGGCGCGGATGGCGTCCAGCGCCGACTCGGCCTTGCCCTCCTGGATGAAGCCGATGATGGCATTGATGACCACGGCCATCAGCAGCACCCCGGTGTCCACCCAGTGCCCCAGCAGCGCCGTGATGCAGGCCGCACCCAGCATCACATACAGCAGGATGTTGTGGAACTGCATGAAAAACCGCAGCAGCGGCCCGCGCCGCCTGGGTGGTGCCAGGCGGTTGGGCCCGTAGGTGGCGCGCCGCTCCCGGACCTGCGCCTCGGACAACCCCAGGGCGCCGCACTGCAGTGCCTGCCCGGCTTCTTCAGGGGTCATGGTATGCCAGGGCGGGGGTGAATGCATGGGTGCGGTGCCTCGTGTGTGAAAGTGCTGCCTGCGCGACGGGTCCGGGCAATGCAAGGATGGGCGAGAATGGCCTGAAAAAAAGTTTAACCAGCTTCGCCCGATGTCCCCAGCCATTGCCCCTTCGCTAGGCTGCGGATCCTGTGGCGAACACCGTCCATGAGGATCGCCATGCCCCCGCTGCAACGCATTCTGGCCGCCACCGACCTCTCGGCCCCCGCCCGCCGGGCCGCCGAACGTGCCGCCCTGCTGGCCAAGGAGACTGCGGTACCGCTGGACCTGCTGCATGTGGCCAACCTGGCCCCGCTGGAGCGGCTGCGCCAGTTCATGGCCACCACGCCCGAGGCGCTCAGCCAGCGGGTGCTGGGCGCCGCACAGCACAAGTTGCAGGAACTGGCCGACATGCTGCACAAGCGCTATGGCGTGACGCCCGGTCTGCACCTGGCCACCGGCCTGCTGACCACCGAGGTCGCCCAGCAGGCGCTCCAGCTGCAGGCCGACCTGCTGGTGTGTGGGGCGCGGGGCGAAAGCGTGGTACGCCATTTGCTGCTGGGCACCACGGCCCTGCGCGTGCTCAGCACCACGCCCTGCCCGGTGCTGGTGGTCAAGCAGGCGCCGCACGAGCCCTACCGCCGCGTGCTGGTGCCGGTGGATTTTTCAGCCCATTCCCTGCGCGCCATTGCGCATGCGCGGAGCGTCGCACCAGGGGCCGAACTGGTGCTGCTGCATGCGTTCGAGGTGCCCTTTGAAGGCCACCTGCGCTATGCCAGCGTGGACGAGGACACCATCAGCCATTACCGCGTGGTAGCGCGGCAGGAGGCCACCGAAAAGCTGCAGGCGCTGTGCCAGGCGGCCGCCCTGGCCCCCGACGCCTGCCACACCCTCGTGCAGCACGGCGATGCGGCCGTGCGCATCATCGAACAGGAGCAGGAGCAGGATTGCGACCTGATCGTGATGGGCAAGCACGGCGAAAGCGCGCTGGAAAACCTGCTGCTGGGCAGCGTGACCAAGCACGTGCTGACCGAATCACAGAGCGACATCCTGGTGTCGGTGTAATTCAAAACCCTGCACGTCAACGCAGTGATCCATAGCGGTGCGCGCCACCCACGTCGCATGAAACTGGCGCTGCCCAGGCCAGGGCTCCCGCGCAAGGGCCGCCCCGCCGCGCCGGGAGCGTCCCCCTGCCCGCAGCGCGTAGTGCTGCGAGAGCGGGGGGAAGGCCCGTAGGGCCTCAGGGGGGTGTTTTATTTGAGCGCCGCAATCACCTCGGGCGGCGCCTGCACCAGTTCGATCAGCACGCCCTCGCCCGCAATCGGGAACTCGTCGTTGCTCTTGGGGTGCAGAAAGCAGATGTCAAACCCCGCCGCGCCCTTGCGGATGCCGCCTGGCGCAAAGCGCACGCCCTGGGCGGTGAGCCACTCGACGGCGGCGGCCAGGTCGTCGATCCACAGGCCGATGTGGTTGAGCGGCGTGGTGTGCACAGCGGGCTTTTTGTCGATGTCGAGCGGCTGCATGATGTCCACCTCGACCTTGAAGGCCCCCTGCCCCATGGCCAGGATGTCCTCATCGACATTCTCGCGTTCGCTCTGGAACGTGCCGGTCTGTTCCAGTCCAAGCATGTCCACCCAGAGCTTTTTCATGCGGCCCTTGTCGGTGCCGCCAATGGCGACCTGCTGGATGCCCAGCACCTTGAAGGGGCGTTGCACTGTACTGGCTGTCATCGGGTTCTCCTGTCGCAGCATGTGGCTGCTCTTAAATGAATAGCTGCCAGCGCTTGATATACAAGCGCCAGAGGCCAAAAAGACTCAAAAAAGGGGCACCAGGCCCCTTTCTCGAATCCAGGCGGATTTCACTGGAATTCCAGAATCACCTGGTCCACGGTCAGCGACTCGCCCTTGCCCGCGACGATCTTTCCGACCACGCCATCCTGCGCGGCAAAGAGGATGTTCTCCATCTTCATGGCCTCGATCACGGCCAGCTTCTCGCCGGCCTGCACCGTCTGGCCCGGCTGCACGGCCACATCGACCAGCAGGCCCGGCATGGGCGAGAGCAGGTATTTGGACAGGTCCGGCGGCGCCTTGTAGGGCATGAGCTGGTGCAGCTGGGCACCCAGGGGCGAGAAAACCATGGTCTCGACCTGCGTGCCGTTGTGGGCAATACGCAGGGCCAGCGGGTTCTTGCCCACGCCGCGCTCCACCTGGGCGGTGAAGCCCTGGCCGTTGCAGCTGCCCTGCACACGGATCTGTCCCAGTGTCGCATTGCTATTGATTTGATAGCTTTTACCGCCCACCACCACTGCGCTGGAGCCCGATTTGTCTTCAAAATCGGAAACCGTCACCGCCGTGTGCGTGTTCTTGCCTTCGTGCCCCAGCGTGACCACCACGAACTGCTCGCCCACCTTCACCTCGTGCCCGGCCAGCTGGCCGCTGATGCCCGAGGCGCGCGCGCGGTAGCGGCGGTGCATGAAGGCGGCCAGCGCAACGAGAAAGTCGGGGTCGTCGTGCGGCACATCCTCGGCAGAGAAGCCCTTGGCATAGTGCTCGGCAATGAAGCCGGTGTTGAACTGGCCGGTGACAAACTTCGGGTGCGCCAGCAGCGCCGCCTGGAACGGGATGTTGCTGCTGATGCCGCGAATGACGAAGCCGTTGAGCGCGGCGCGCATCTTGGCAATGGCGTCGTTGCGATCTTGGCCGTGCACGATGAGCTTGGCGATCATCGAGTCGTAGTACATCGGGATCTCGCCGCCCTCGTACACCCCCGTGTCCACGCGCACTCCATATTTTTTGGTGATGTCGGACTGGAACATGCTCTCTTCCGGCGGCTGGAAGCGCACCAGGCGGCCTGTGGAGGGCAGAAAGTTGCGGAACGGGTCTTCGGCGTTGATGCGGCACTCGATGGCCCAGCCGTCGCGCTTGACTTCAGCCTGCGTGAGCGGCAATGACTCGCCGGCAGCCACGCGGATCATCAGCTCCACCAGGTCCAGCCCGGTGATGCATTCCGTCACTGGGTGCTCCACCTGCAGGCGGGTGTTCATCTCCAGGAAGTAGAAGTCCTGGTCCTTGCCGACCACAAACTCCACCGTGCCCGCGCTCTGGTATTTCACGGCCTTGGCCAGCTGCACCGCCTGCTCGCCCATGGCCTTGCGGGTGGCGTCGCTGATGAAAGGGCTGGGCGCCTCTTCGATCACCTTCTGGTGGCGGCGCTGGATGGAGCACTCGCGCTCGTTCAGGTAGATCACGTTGCCGTGGCTGTCGCCGACCACCTGGATTTCGATATGGCGCGGCTCCTGCACGAACTTCTCGATGAAGATGCGGTCGTCGCCAAAGCTGTTGCGGGCTTCGTTCTGGCAGCTGGCAAAGCCTTCGAACGCTTCCTTGTCGTTGAACGCCACGCGCAGGCCCTTGCCGCCACCGCCCGCGCTGGCTTTGATCATCACCGGGTAGCCAATGCCCTTGGCGATTTCCACCGCCTGCTCGGGGCCTGCAATGGCGTCGTTGTAGCCCGGAATGGTGTTGACCTTGGCCTCCAGGGCCAGCTTCTTGGACGCAATCTTGTCGCCCATGGCCGCGATGGAGTAGTGCTTGGGGCCGATGAAGGCCATGCCCTCTTCTTCCACGCGCTTGGCAAAGGCCTCGTTTTCGCTCAGAAAGCCGTAGCCGGGGTGAATGGCCTGCGCCCCGGTCTGCTTGGCCGCCGCGATGATCTTGTCGGCCAGCAGGTAGGACTCGCGCGAGGGCGCCGCGCCGATGTGCACGGCCTCGTCGGCCAGTTTGACGTGGCGCGCTTCCTTGTCGGCGTCGGAATAGACGGCGACGGTCTTGATGCCCATCTTGCGGGCGGTGGCGATGACGCGGCAGGCAATCTCTCCGCGATTTGCGATCAGGATCTTGGTGAACATGTGTGATCTCCTGGGTTCTTGTTCTTCTTAGAGCGGGATATTTCCGTGCTTGCGCCACGGGTTGTCGAGCTTCTTGTCGCGCAGCATGACCAGACTGCGGCAGATGCGCTTGCGCGTTTCGTGCGGCAGGATCACGTCGTCGATAAAGCCGCGCGCGCCGGCCACGAAGGGGTTGGCGAAGCGCTGCTTGTACTCGGCCTCGCGGGCTGCGAGCTTGACGGGGTCGTTCTTGTCTTCGCGGAAGATGATTTCCACCGCACCCTTGGCGCCCATCACGGCGATCTCGGCGTTGGGCCAGGCGAAGTTGACGTCGCCACGCAGGTGCTTGGAGCTCATCACGTCGTAGGCGCCGCCGTAGGCCTTGCGCGTGATGACGGTGATCTTGGGCACGGTGCACTCGGCGTATGCGTACAGCAGCTTGGCGCCGTGCTTGATGATGCCGCCGTATTCCTGGCTGGTGCCGGGCATGAAGCCGGGCACGTCCACGAAGGTGACCACGGGAATGTTGAACGCATCGCAGAAGCGCACGAAGCGCGCGGCCTTGATAGAGCTCTTGATATCCAGGCAGCCGGCCAGCACCAGGGGCTGGTTGGCGACGATACCCACGGTCTGGCCTTCCATGCGGGCAAAGCCGATGAGGATGTTCTTGGCGTACTCGGGCTGCAGCTCGAAGAAGTCGCCGTCGTCCACCGTCTTGACGATGAGTTCCTTCATGTCATACGGCTTGTTCGGGTTGTCGGGCACCAGGGTGTCGAGCGACAGGTCGGCGCGGTCGGCCGGGTCGTTGCTCGGGCGCACAGGGGCCTTTTCGCGGTTGTTCAGCGGCAGGTAGTTGTACAGACGGCGCAGCATGAGCAGTGCCTCGACGTCGTTGTCGAACGCCATGTCGGCCACACCACTCTTGCTGGTGTGGGTCACGGCGCCGCCCAGTTCCTCGGCCGTCACTTCCTCGTGCGTCACGGTCTTGACCACATCGGGGCCGGTCACAAACATGTAGCTGCTGTCCTTCACCATGAAGATGAAATCGGTCATGGCGGGCGAGTACACGGCGCCGCCAGCGCAGGGGCCCATGATCATGCTGATCTGCGGCACCACGCCGGACGCCAGCACGTTCTTCTGGAACACGTCGGCATAGCCACCCAGCGAGGCCACACCTTCCTGGATGCGCGCGCCGCCCGAGTCGTTGAGGCCGATCACCGGGGCACCCACCTTCATGGCCTGGTCCATGACCTTGCAGATCTTCTCGGCATGGGTTTCAGACAGTGCCCCGCCGAACACGGTGAAATCCTGGCTGAACACGAACACCAGGCGGCCGTTGATCATGCCGTAGCCCGTCACCACGCCGTCGCCGGGAATCTTGTTGCCTTCCATGCCGAAGTCGGTGCAGCGGTGCTCGACGAACATGTCCCATTCCTCGAAGGTGCCGTCGTCGAGCAGCAGCTCGATGCGCTCGCGCGCCGTGAGCTTGCCCTTGGCGTGCTGCGCGTCGATGCGCTTTTGCCCGCCGCCCAGGCGCGCCAGCGCACGCTTTTTCTCCAGTTGGTCCAGGATGTCTTGCATGGTTCGTCCTTTGTGTGAACTTGTGGTGGTGTTTTTGCTAATTAATTGATAGCTGACAGCGCTTGTCCATATTGCGCTAAGAGCAGATTTCTTGCCGCAGTCGAGGGGGCAATGCGCCCGGCCGCCACATCCTGCTGCAACAGCGGCAGCAGGTGCTGCACCTGCGGGTGCTGGCGAAACGCCTGCTTGAGCCCGGCCTCGATGCGCTCCCACATCCAGGAGAGGGCCTGCTTTTCGCGGCGCGCGGCCAGACGGCCGTTGGCCATCTGCAACTGGCGGTATTGCTGCACGGCAGCCCAGAATGCATCCACCCCCTGGCCCAGCAGCGCGCTGATCTGCACCACCTTCGGGTGCCATTGCGTCTGGTCGTGGTGGGCGTGCTCGGGGTTGCCGTGCTGGCTCAAGAGGCGCAGGCTCGACGCAATCTGCGCCTCGGCGCGCGTGGCGGCGGCTTTGTCGATGTCGGCCTTGTTGATGACCACGAGGTCGGCGATTTCCATCACGCCCTTCTTGATGGCCTGCAGGTCGTCACCGGCGTTGGGCAACTGCAGCAGCACGAACATGTCGGTCATGTTGGCCACGGCGGTTTCGCTCTGGCCAACGCCCACGGTCTCGACGATGACCACGTCGTAGCCTGCGGCCTCGCAGACCAGCATGCTCTCGCGCGTCTTCTCGGCCACGCCGCCCAGCGTGCCGCTGCTGGGGCTGGGGCGGATGTAGGCGCGCTCGTGCATGGACAGGTGCTCCATGCGCGTCTTGTCGCCCAGGATGGAGCCGCCCGAAACGCTGCTCGACGGGTCCACCGCCAGCACGGCCACACGCAGGCCCTGACCGATGAGGTACAGGCCCAATGCCTCGATGAAAGTGGATTTACCCACGCCGGGCACGCCGCTGATGCCCAGGCGGAACGCCTTGCCCGTGTGCGGCAGCAGCTGCGTGAGCAGCGCATCGCCCTGCGCCCGGTGATCCTGGCGGGTCGATTCGAGCAGCGTGATGGCCTTGGCCATGGCGCGGCGCTGCTGGGCGCCGCCGCCACGGACGATGCCATCGAGCAAGGCTTCAGGGGTCACGCGCGGGCCTTGCGGATCTGCTCCAGCACGTCCTTGGCGCTGGCCGGGATCGGCGTGCCGGGGCCGTAGATGCCCTTCACGCCGGCTTCGTACAGGTAGTCGTAGTCCTGCACCGGGATCACGCCGCCGACGAAGACGATGATGTCGTCCGCGCCCTGCTCTTTCAGGGCCTGGATGATGGCCGGCACCAGCGTCTTGTGGCCGGCGGCCAGGGTGGAGATGCCCACGGCGTGCACATCGTTCTCGATGGCCTGGCGCGCGCATTCCTCGGGGGTCTGGAACAGCGGGCCGATGTCCACGTCGTAGCCCAGGTCGGCGAAGGCGGTGGACACCACCTTGGCGCCCCGGTCGTGGCCGTCCTGGCCCAGTTTGGCGATCATCACGCGCGGGCGGCGACCCTCTTGCGCGGCAAAGGCGTCGATCTCGGACTTGAGCTTGTCCCAGCCTTCGGCGGAATCGTAGGCAGCAGCGTACACACCGGTCACCTTTTGCGTGTCGGCGCGGTGGCGCCCGAAGGCCTTTTCCAGCGCGTCGGAAACTTCACCCACCGTGGCGCGCAGGCGCACGGCCTTGATGGCCAGGTCGAGCAGGTTGCCCTGGCCGGATTCTGCTGCAGAAGTGAGAGCAGCCAGCGCTTGCTCCACCTGGGCTGCATCGCGTTTTGCCCGGATATTCTTCAGGCGTTCGATCTGGCCGTCGCGCACCTTGAGGTTGTCCACCTCCAGGATGTCCACGGGATCTTCCTTGGCCAGCTTGTACTTGTTCACGCCGACGATCACGTCCTTGCCGGAGTCGATGCGCGCCTGCTTTTCGGCGGCGGCGGCCTCGATTTTCAGCTTGGCCCAGCCGCTGTCCACGGCCTGGGTCATGCCGCCCATGGCCTCGACCTCTTCGATGATCTTCCAGGCGGCGTCCATCATGTCCTGGGTCAGCTTCTCCATCATGTAGCTGCCGGCCCAGGGGTCGATCACGTTGGTGATGTGGGTCTCTTCCTGGATGATGAGCTGGGTGTTGCGCGCGATGCGGGCGGAGAACTCGGTGGGCAGCGCGATGGCTTCGTCGAGCGCGTTGGTGTGCAGGCTCTGCGTGCCGCCGAACACGGCCGCCATGGCCTCGATGGTGGTGCGCACCACGTTGTTGTAGGGGTCCTGCTCGGTCAGGCTCCAGCCGCTGGTCTGGCAGTGGGTGCGCAGCATCAGGCTCTTGGGGTTCTTGGCGTTGAAGCCCTTCATGATGCGGCACCACAGCAGGCGCGCGGCGCGCATCTTGGCGACTTCGAGGTAGAAGTTCATGCCGATGGCCCAGAAGAAGCTCAGGCGCCCGGCGAACTCGTCCACGTCCATGCCCTTGGCGATGGCGGTCTTCACGTATTCCTTGCCGTCGGCCAGGGTGAAGGCCAGCTCCAGCGCCTGGTTGGCCCCGGCTTCCTGCATGTGATAGCCGCTGATCGAGATCGAGTTGAACTTCGGCATGTTCTTGGCCGTGTACTCGATGATGTCGCCGATGATGCGCATGCTCGGCTTCGGCGGGTAGATGTAGGTGTTGCGGACCATGAACTCCTTGAGGATGTCGTTCTGGATGGTGCCGCTGAGCTTGTCTTGCGACACGCCCTGCTCTTCCGCCGCCACCACGTAGCCTGCCAGCACGGGCAGCACGGCGCCGTTCATGGTCATGGAGACGCTCACCTTGTCGAGCGGGATCTCGTTGAACAGGATCTTCATGTCCTCCACCGAGTCGATGGCCACGCCGGCCTTGCCCACGTCGCCCGTCACGCGGGGGTGGTCGCTGTCATAGCCCCGGTGTGTGGCCAGGTCAAACGCCACCGACACGCCCTGCCCGCCAGCGGCCAGCGCCTTGCGGTAGAAGGCGTTGGATTCCTCGGCGGTGGAAAAGCCTGCGTACTGGCGGATGGTCCAGGGGCGCACCGCATACATGGTGGCCTGCGGGCCGCGCAGGAAGGGCTCGAAGCCCGGCAGCGTGTCGGCGTAGGGCAGGTCTTTCGTGTCCTGCGCGGTGTAGAGCGGCTTGACGGTGATGCCGTCTGGCGTGACCCAGTTCAGGGCGTTCACGTCCCCGCCCGGAGCCGATTTGGCGGCGGCTTTGGCCCAGGCGTCGAGGCTCGCGGGGGCAAATTCGGACGCGGTTTGGTTGGGGTGGTCACTCATGGCGCGGGGTTCTCCGACAGTTGGCTTTGTACGTCTTCAGGGCATTCCCTGTTGTAACGGCGAGTTTACATCATTCATAATTATTCATTCAAAATATTCTTTGCAGCTTACAATCCGCTCCATGTCTGCCCTCACCCTCACGCCCCGCGCACTGTATGAAGAAGTGGCCGAGCTGCTGCGCCAGCGCATCTTCCGCCGCGAGCTGGAGCCCGGGAGCTGGATCGACGAGCTGAAGATCGCGGAGGAATTCGGCATCAGCCGCACGCCGCTGCGCGAGGCGCTGAAGGTGCTGGCCGCCGAGGGCCTGGTCACCATGAAGGTGCGGCGCGGCGCCTACGTGACCGAGATGTCCGAGAAGGACCTGCGCGACGTCTACCACCTGCTCAGCCTGCTGGAGAGCGATGCAGCGGGCGTGGTGGCGCGCACCGCCACCGATGAGGAGTTGCGCGCGCTCAAAGACCTGCACGCAGAACTGGAGGCCGCAACCAGCGAGCGTGACCGCTTCTTTGCCGTGAACGAGCGCTTTCACATGCAGTTGCTCGAACTCTCGCGCAACCGCTGGCGCAGCCAGATGGTGGCCGACCTGCGCAAGGTCATGAAACTCAACCGCCACAACTCGCTGCTCAAACAGGGGCGCATCGAGGATTCACTGGCCGAGCACCGCGCCATCATGGCGGCACTGCAGGCGCGCGACGCGGACGCCACGGTCCGCGCCATGCAGGAACACTTCGCGCAGGGGCTCGAAGCGGCTACCTGAGCCCCGTGGTCAGCGCATCTGGAACAGTTCCTGGTGAAAGCGTGAGGCCGGCAGACCCTGCGCGACCAGTTCTGTCTTGAGCGACTGGCCAAAAGGCGCAGGCCCGCAAAACCAGACATCCGCATCCCGCCAGTCGGGAACCTGATCGGCGATGCGCGCCGCATTCAGCAGGCCGTCGCGCTCGCTCCAGAGCACATGCAGGCGAACGCCCGCAGCATCCGCATCGCGGCTTATCAGGCCGATGGCGTGCTCGTCATACACCGCTGTCGGGTGAAACAGATCGATGGTCTTGCCATCGGGCGTACCCGCCAGCGCCTTCATGCGGGCAATGAACGGCGTGATGCCGATACCGGCACCCACCCAGATCTGCCGCTTTTGCGCACCCTGAAAATTGAACTGACCGTAGGGGCCTTCGATCTTGACCACATCGCCGATACGCAAGCGCTCGCTCAGGGTGCGGGTGTAGTCGCCCAGCGCCTTGATGATGAAGAGGATGTGCCCGTCGCCCGTCCAGGCCGAAGAGATGGTGTAGGGGTGCGGCCCCTCGTCCTCATGCAGGGTGACAAAGGCGAACTGGCCTGGCACGTGCCCCGACCAGCGGCCTTTGCACAGAACATCCACCTCCATCACATCGAGTGAGGCATGGTGCCGAAGGGACGCCACCTCACCCACCACCTGCCGGCCCACCGCCACGCGCCGGAAAAGCACCATAAGTGCCGCCACGGTGCCGGCGCCCATCAGCACCCCCATCACCGGGCCCAGCAGGCCGCTCCAGTAGTCAAACTTGAGCAACACCACCGAATGCCACACCAGCACCAGATAAGCCACGGCCAGCAGGTGGTGCGTCTTGAAAAAATGCCGGTAGGGAAAGCGCTTGACCAGCGCCAGCACCATCAGCAGCACCGCAGCATAAAACGCCCATTCACCAATGCCCTCGGCCAGGCCGCGCTGGCCCAGAAAGAACTGCTGCACCGGAGCGTCGAGCAATTGAGGGCGCGGGCCGCGCGCCGGGCGCTGCAGCCAGCCCCAGCCCACCAACCACTTGGGTCCCTGCGCCAGGAGCCAGTGGCTGACAGAAATCACCAGGCCGGAGATGCCCAGCCATTTGTGCAGGCGGTACATCTTGTCGAGCCCGCCCAGATACGGCTCGAACACCACCGGGCGCACGGCCAGCACCATTGCCGCGCTCATGACACCGATGCCCAGCACCCCGCTGTATTGCATCCCCACCGTCCGCCATGCAAAAAAGTTGGCGGGCGCCGACCACGCCATCATTTCGGCAAGCAGCCACAAGCCGGTGAGCGTGCCAAGATAGACCCCGTAGAAGCGTTTGATGTTGTGCATTTCATCCACCCGAAGAACATGGGTCCACTGTAGGCACTCTTCGTCAAACGATATGGTTGCCAAGGTGTCTGCACGGTAAACATGCTGTTGCCCGGGCCGTGCATGCTCCGGCATCAAGCCCGTACCCGTAACGCTGTCGGTATGATCTTAAGGGTTTACCCTGGTACACCGCTTTTACCGCGCGCCTCGCTTCCCTTTCCCTTGATCCGATGACCTCTGCTCCCGCCGACCTCGCCAACGTCCACACCCTGCCCCAGTTGCTGGCCTATCGCGCCGCCAGCACCCCCGACGCAGAGGCCTACCGCGCCTACGACAACGCCACGCAGGCGTGGAGCAGCCTCAGCTGGGCGCAGGCGCGCGAACGCGTGGGCCTCTGGACCCGTGCACTGGCCGCCATGGGCCTGCCCACGGGTGCGCGCGTGGCCATCCTGCTGCCCAACGGGCTGGATGCCATGAGCATCGACCAGGCCGCGCTGGCACACGCCTGCGTGCCGGTGCCGCTGCACGCGATCGACAACCCGGGCAGCATCGCCTACATCCTCGCGGACTGCGAAGCCTCACTGCTCGTGCTGGAAGACCTGGAGCAGTGGCAGCGCATCCAGGCCGTGGGCACACCCCTGCCCCAGCTGCGGGCCGTGGTGCTCACGCGGCCGGACGCCAAGGGCGACGCGGCCGCCTCCGTGCCCGTGGTCGCGCTGGCCGACTGGCTGGCCCGGGCCACAAAGCACCCGCCCATGCAGACGCCGCCCTGCGCGGCCGACCTGGCGGCCATCGTCTACACCTCGGGCACCACCGGCAAACCCAAGGGGGTGATGCTGACGCACCGCAACGTCATCTCCGACGTCAAGGCCGTGCTGCAGCGCATCCAGCCCACGGTGGAGGACGTGTTTCTTTCCTTCCTGCCGCTGTCGCACACCTTCGAGCGCACGGCTGGGTACTACCTGCCCATGGCGGCGGGCAGCTGCGTGGCCTACGCGCGCTCGGTAGCGCTGCTGGCCGAGGATCTGGGCACCGTGCGCCCCACGGTGCTGATCTCGGTGCCGCGCATCTATGAGCGCGTGCACGCCAAGGTGCTGGAAAAGCTGGCGTCCTCGCGCCTCAAGACGCGGCTGTTCGAGGCCGCAGTGGCCGTGGGCTGGCGGCGCTTTAGCCTGGTACATGGCCTGCCCACGCCCGGCGCGGACGAGGAACGCGCCGCCGGCGCCTGGGCCAGGCTGCCCTGGATCGTGCTGGAGCCACTGGTGGCGCGCCCGCTGCTGGAACAGTTTGGCGGCCGCGTGCGCGTGGCCGTCAGCGGGGGCGCGCCGCTGTCGCCCGCCATCGCGCGCTGCTTCCTGGGCCTGGGCCTGCCGCTGCTGCAGGGCTACGGCATGACCGAAACGGCGCCCGTGGTGTCGGTCAACACGCCCAAGGACAACCGCCCCGCCAGCGTGGGCCGCGCCCTGCCCGGGGTGGAGGTGCGCATCGGCGAGAACCGCGAGCTGCAGGTGCGCGGCCCCATCGTCATGAAAGGCTACTGGAACCGCCCCGAAGACACGGCGCGCATTCTCTCGGCCGACGGCTGGCTGGGCACGGGCGACCAGGCCGAGATCATCGACGGGCGCATTTACATCCGGGGCCGCATCAAGGAAATCATCGTCACCTCCACCGGCGAGAAGATCCCACCGGCCGACCTGGAACTGGCCATCACCTCGGACCCGCTGTTCGAGCAGGCCTTCGTGGTGGGTGAAAACCTGCCCTTCATCGCCTGCGTGGCCGTGCTGCACCGCGAGGAATGGCTGCGCCTGGCGCGCGAGGTAGGCCTGGACGCCAAAGACCCGGCCAGCATCAACCACCCCGCCGTGCACAAGGCGGCGCTCGAACGCATCGCCCGGCAGACCGCCAGCTTCGCGCGCTACGCCGTGCCACGCGCGGTGCACTTCACGCTGGAGCCGTGGACCATCGAAAACACCTTCATGACGCCCACGCTCAAGCTCAAGCGCAGCAACCTCATGGCGCACTTCGCGGCTGCCATCGAGGCGATGTACCAGCGTCCCGGAGCACGGTAAGGGTCACAGCGTGGCGCAAATGGCGCGTTCGCACGGCAACATGTCGAAACAACTGGCCGGAGACAGCGCCGTGCCCTATGCTATGCAGACGATCATTTTCCGCACGCGACCCGGCCCATGAAGAACCCAGAAGAACCCGTTGTTTTCGGCACCGAAGACCTTTTGTCCAGCCTTTGCAACTCGGTCACCCGTGTGCTGAACGTGGCCACGCAGAGCCAGATCCGCTACTCCGGCATGATCCAGCGCATCACGCGCACCTGCCTCAAGCCCGACATCGGCTGCTTCGTGCTGTTCGACGGCGGTTTCTCGGGCCTGGTCATCATCAACTTCTCGGCCCAGGCAGCGATGGAGCTTTACTCCAACTACCTGCTCAACATGGGCCTGTCCAAGAGCGACCTGGCCAGCTCCTACACCTCGGACGAAGTCAGCAACGTGATGGGCGAGCTGATGAACCAGGTGGTGGGCGACTTCACCGGCAAGGTGCACCGCGAACTGCACACCCACATCACCCAGAACCAGCCCAAGATGCTGGTGCTGAACAAGCAGGTGATGCTGAGCGTGGACGCCAACCTCGACCAGCCCGAGGCCCGCCGCGTGACCTTCTACACCGGCGCCAACAACATCTTCTATCTGGAACTGGCCATCGACAAGACGGAGTTCGTCAAACTCTACGACTTCGAGGCCCAGGACATCCCCGACCCCGACGCGCTGATCGCCCAGGCGCACCAGCAGGCCGCCGCGCCGGCCCCGGCGCCAGCGGCCTCCCCGTCGGACACCGACGACCTGCTCCGGTCGCTCGGCATGTAGTCAAGCAGCGCAGCCCACGTCGCACGCCAGTGCGTTCTCGTGGGGCTGAGCGCCATACACGCAGCCAAAGCGGTTGGCCAGGAAGTCGGCCAACGGCACCTGTTCCTGCCCCACAAAACCGGCCTGCGGCAGCCGGCCCTGCGCCACCAGGTCCAGCGCGGTGCAGATGCCCGCCGCCGTGGTGAGCTGGATGGCGCTGAGCCGGTGCCCCGCCACCTCGGTGCCCACAATGCGGGCCGAGTACGAATCCTGCACCAAGTGCCCGCCGCGCAGGCCCGTGCTGCTGGCGAACACCACGATCACGTCCTGCTCGGTGGTCGGTATGGCGGCCTCGAAGATTTCCTTCAGCAGGTCGCGTCGGTCGCGCAGCCGCAGGTCGTTGAGCAGCAGCTTGAGAATGGCGCAGTGCCCAGGGTAGCGGATGGACTTGTAATCCACCTGCCGCGCCTTGCCCGCCAGCGTCTCGGTGAGCGTGCCCAGGCCGCCGGAAGTGTTGAAGGCCTCGTACTCCACGCCGTCGAGCGCGAAGGTTTCCAGCCCTTCAAGGGCGGGCACAGTGGTCTTCGCACCATCCACGATGGCCTCGCAGGGATTGCAGTATTCGTTGATCAGCCCCTCGGTGCTCCAGGTCAGGTTGTAACGCAAGGCGCCCTGTGGGTAGCGCGGCAGCGCGCCCACGCGCATGCGCAGGCTGTGCAGCTCGTCGAAGCGGCGCGCCAGGTCGTTGCCCACGATGCCGATGAAGCCCGGCGCCAAGCCGCACTGCGGCATGAGCACGCTACGCGCGCCTTCGGCCAGCGAGCGGATGGCCTGGGTGCTGCGCACGTCCTCGGTCAGGTCGAAATAATGCACGCCGGCCCGAGCGCACAGCGTGGCCACGCCCACGGCGCAATGGAACGGCAGCGCGTTGAGCACGGCGAAGCGGCCCTCGACGGCCAGGCGCAGCGCATCATCGTTGTGGGCTACCTGCGTGGGCAGGCCGAGCGCGGCCACGGCGGCCAAGCGTTGCGGGTCGCGGTCGGCCACGAGCACGTCGTAATCGCCGCTGCGGGCAAGCAGCAGGGCCATGGCGAAGCCGATGTGGCCGGCGCCCAGGATGGTGATGGAACGGCGGGGGGTGGTCATGGTGTGTCTCCTCGTGTCGTTGGTTTCGGCCGTCATGCGGCCCAGGGACATGCTAGGCCGAGGTGCTGTCAATGTGTAGCGTCAAAATCGACGAATATCGTTTTAATATTCGTCATTCCGGCGAAACTGAACGGCACACCATGACCCACCCCCTGGACGACACCGACCGCCAGCTCCTGAGCCTGCTGCAGGCCAACGCGCGCGAAAGCACCGCCACGCTGGCGCGGCGCCTGGGCCTGGCGCGCACCACGGTGGTCTCGCGCATCGCGCGGCTGGAGCGCGAGGGCGTGGTGGCGGGCTACGGCGTGCGCCTGGGTGCGCGCATGGACAGCGCCGCCGTGCGCGCCTGGTGCAGCCTGAGCGTGCTGCCGCAGACGGCGCCCACCGTGCTGCGCGCGCTGGGCGCGATGCCCGAGGTGGAGGAGGTGTCGGCCGTGAGCGGCCAGTTTGACTACCTGGTGTTCCTGCGCTGCCCCAGCCACGAGCGGCTCGACGCCCTGCTCGACCAGATCGGCCAGATGGATGGCGTGCACCGCACGCAGACCAGCATCGTGCTCAGCCGCAAAATCGACCGCCGGAGTGTGGGGTAACACCCCCCTGTGGCGCTGCGCGCCTTCCCCCCGCTCTCGCATCGCAACGCGATGCGGGCAGGGGGACGCCACCAGCGCGGCGGGGCGGCCCTTGCGCGGTGGCCGCTGACCTGGGCCATGCCAGTAGCATGCGTCGTGCGCAGAGCGCAAAAATGCAATATTTTTATAGCTACTAACGCTTACCTATAAAGCGTTAGAGCCGATTTTCATCCAATATCGAACTGGTGCGCGTTCTTGCCCTTGATGGGCGCGTAGAACGCCTTGATGCGGGCCATGTCGGCCTCCACGTCGCCCGTGGGCTCGAACAGCGGGCCCAGGCCGCCGACCTTGCGCTCGTAGTCCACGAAGGCCAGCACGATGGGCACGCCCGCCTGCTGAGCGATGAAGTAGAAGCCCGTCTTCCAGTGCCGCGTCTTGCCGCGCGTGCCCTCGGGCGGCACGATGAGCTGCATGGGGCCTTCGGCCTCGCGCATGGCCTGCGCCGAGCTGGCCACGAGGTTGTTGGCCTGGCTGCGGTTCACCGGGATACCGCCCAGCCAGCGCATGAGAGGGCCGAACGGCCAGCGGAAGATGCTTTGCTTGCCCATCCAGTACACGCGCAGGCGCAGCACGAAAGCCAGCATCAGCGTGTAGGGCAGGTCCCAGTTGCTGGTGTGCGGGGCGGCGATGAGCACGCTTTTGGCGGCGTGCGCCGGAAGCTGCCCCTCCACCTTCCAGCCGGTGGCGCGAAGGATGCCGATGGACAGCCCGCGCAGCAGGGTGTTGACGACCGGCGTATCGAAAATGGTGTGGTGGTGCATGGAAACGCGCTGTTTGAATGCACCAAGGGCTCTTGATACTTCCTGCTACAAATCGGCGCGAGTGTACCAAGGCATGCCCGCGCCGACTTGACCCAAGGCAAGACTACAAGCCCCACCCTGCTCCACGCGCCCCATGCAAAACGGCGTTGCGGGCCCGTGCCCGGCAACGCCGTGGTGCGTGCGCAGTGAGGCTCAGCGCATCAGGAGGCCGACAGCGCCACTTCCACGCGGCGGGCCTCGGCGTTGCTGCCGCTGCCTTCGGTCTGCTCGGGCTTCTTCAGCTCGATGCGGTCCTCGGCCACGCCCAGGGCCTTGAGGGCTTCTGCCACGGCCAGCGCGCGGCTCTTGGCCAGCTCGGCGTTCTGCGCGGCATCGCCGGTGGCGTCATGGAAGCCCGAGACCACGGCCTTCTTGCCCTCGGCCACGCCCTTGACCACATCGGCCAGGGCTTCGGCGGCGCCCACGGCCAGGTCGGCCTTGGCCGTGGCGAAGAAGAACTTCACCACGCCGTTCTCCACGCGCACGCTGGCGACGTCATCGGCGGCTGGCGCTGCCGCCACGGCGGGGGCTGCGGCCTTGAGCGCGGGGGCGGAAGCGTTCTTGTGGACAGCCACGCCCACCACGGTGGCCACGATCAGCGTGATCAGGGCAAACAGGAAACCCAGGGCAAAGCGCTGCTGGCCGTCGTCGTCGGAACTGCTGAAAGACATGGAAAGAAACTCCGTAAATAATGGTGGGCGGGAAAACCCTTCATTCTAGAGTCCGCCATGCATTCCTTGATTGCCCCCACCCGCGACCCCGCACCCATGCTGGAGCGGGCGCTACAGGACTGGGGAGACCAAGGCGACCTGTGGGTCTTCGGCTACGCCTCGCTGATCTGGCGCCCCGATTTCGACTTCGCCGAGCAGCGCCCCGCCCGCGTGCACGGCTGGCACCGCGCGCTCAAGATGTGGAGCCGCGTCAACCGGGGCACGCCGGAATGCCCGGGCCTTGTGTTCGGCATGCTCTCGGGCGGCAGCTGCCGGGGCGTGGTGTTCCGCGTGGAGCAGCACCACGCCCGCCAGGTGCTGGTGAATCTGTGGCAGCGCGAAATGCCCACGGGTGTGTACGACCCGCGCTGGCTGCCCTGCCACACCCCGCAGGGCACGGTGCGCGCGCTGGCCTTCACGCTCTCGCGCAGCAGCCCCAACTACACGGGAGAACTGGCCCCCGGCGAATACCGCCGCATCTTCCTGCAGGCCAGTGGCCGTTACGGCAGCACGCACGACTACGCCCACGACACCTACCACGGCCTGCGCCGTGCGGGCATCCATGACCGGGCGCTGGCGCGGCTGCTGGCGCTGTCGTCCAGCCCCTGACCCCAAGGCACAATGGCAGCATGAGCAGCCCTTCCTCCTCCATCGCCGACCTGCGCAAAAGCTACGAGCGCGCCGAACTCAATGAAGACGCCTCGCACGCCAACCCGCTGCAGCAGTTTGACCAGTGGCTCCAGGAAGCCATGCGCGCGCAGGTGCCCGAACCCAACGCCATGACCGTGGCCACCGTGGGCAGCGACCTGCGACCCAGCACCCGCGTGGTGCTCATCAAGGGCTACGACGCGCGCGGCATCGTCTGGTTCACCAACTACGAAAGCCGCAAGGGCCGCCAGCTCGCGGGCAACCCGTTCGCGGCGCTGCAGTTCCACTGGGTGGAGCTCGAACGCGTGGTGCGCATCGAGGGCACCGTGGAGAAGGTGAGCGACGCCGAGAGCGACGCGTACTTCCACAGCCGCCCGCTCGATTCGCGCATCGGCGCCTGGGCCAGCCCGCAAAGCCAGGTCATCACGGGGCGGAGTGTGCTGGTGGCCAACGCCGCCCGCTACGGTGCCCAGTTCATGCTGAACCCGCCACGCCCGCCGCACTGGGGCGGCTACCGCCTTCAGCCCGCCCAATGGGAGTTCTGGCAAGGCCGCAAGAGCCGCCTGCACGACCGCCTGCGCTACCGCCAGGAAGGCGATGGCTGGGTACGCGAGCGGCTGGCGCCCTGAACGGCCGCCCGCCGCTCAGACCTGAACGGTACGCGCCACCAGCAGCAGCACCACCGGCACCGTGAGCAGCCCCAGCGCGGTGGAGACCGCCACGCTGGCCGTCGCCTCGTCCTGCGCCACCTCGTAGCGCTGCGCGAACAGGAACACATTGGCCCCCACGGGGAGCGACGCGGTGACGATCATGACCGCCAGCGGCAGGCCCGCAAGCCCCAGAGCCCAGCCCAGCACCGACAGCACCAGCGGCAAGGCCAGGTTCTTCACCAGCGCAATGCGCAGCGCACCACCAAAATGCGCACCCACGGTGGAGAATGCCAGCGTAACCCCGACCAGCAGCAGCGCCAGGGGGCCCAGTGCCTGGCCCAGCAGTTGCAAGGGCTTGTCGACCACCTGCGGCAGCACCAGGCCCGTCTGCGCGAACAGCAGGCCCACGATGATGGGCAGCGGCACCGGGTGCACGATGCCGTTGCGGATGGCCTGAAGCACCGTGCGCCACAGCGGCACCTGCGCATGCCCTGCGTGGCCCCGGCGCTCCCGCGCCACGGCCAGCTCGAACACCACCGTGGCCGAGGTCAGCAGAATGAGCGAATGCACCGAGATCAGCGTGAACAGCGTCACCAGCCCCTGCTGGCCAAACGCCAGCCCCACCAGGGGCACGCCGATCATGATGGTGTTGCTAAAGGTGTGTGCCAGCGCCCGCGCCGCCGCCAGGCTGGAGAATCCGTACACCGCCATGGTGGCGGCGAACACCAGCCCGGCCGCCGCGAAATAGATGGCAATGGGACCAAAGTCGAGGTCCTGCACATGCACCGTGCTCATGGTGCGGAACAGCAGCGCGGGCGTGAGCACCATGAACACGAGGTTCGACAAGTCCTTGACCGACGCGGCTCGGATCCAGCCCCAGCGGCCCACGAAGAAACCCATGGCGATGAACAGGATCACTGGCACCAGGGCGTTGAAGACGGGAGAGTTCAAGATGCAAAAGGCCCTTGGCACAAAGTGCCGCAGCCAGAATACTATTGATTTAATAGCTGCTAACGCTTATCCATAAAGCGTTGCAGACAATTTTTACTAAAAAACCTGGCCTCCATGCGCCAGCAGGGCACCGGCCACGCCACTGGCCAGCACCACGGCCCAGGGCGGCACGCGCCAGAACACCAGCGCCACAAAGGCCAGCAATGCCAGCTCGAAATCTGCAGCACCCAGAATGGCACTGGTCCACACCGGGTCATACAGTGCTGCCAGCAGCAGCCCCACCACCGCGGCATTGACGCCCGCTAGCGCGGCCTGCGCAGAGGCGCTGCGCCGCAGGGGCTCCCAGAACGGCAGTGCGCCCGCCACCAGCAAAAACGACGGCAGAAAAATCGCCGCCAGGCACACCAGCGCAGCGATCCAGCCCCCCGGCCAGGGCGCCATGGCCGCCCCCAGAAAAGCCGCAAACGTGAACAACGGCCCCGGCACGGCCTGCGTTGCGCCATAGCCCGCCAGGAAGGCATCGGCCGACACCCAGCCCGGTGGCACCACCACGGCCTGCAGCAGCGGCAGCATCACATGGCCGCCGCCAAACACCAGCGCCCCCACGCGGTAGAACGCATCGAACAGGGCCAGCAGCATGCCCGGCCACAGCGACACGGCCAGCGGCAACAGCACCAGCAGCGCGGCAAACATCAGCAGCAGCACCGCCCCGGTACGGCGGCGCACCGGCACGTGCAGCCCGTCTTCGGCAAGGCTTGGCGCATGGGCGGGCAACGCCGCCCCGCCCCGCCCGAACAGCCACCAGCCCACCCCACCAGCCACCAGCATCACGCCCACCTGCGCCCAAACACCCGGCCACAGCAGCACGGCGCAGGCCGACAACGCCATCAGCGTGACCCGCGCGCGCCCCACGCACAGGCTGCGTGCCATGCCCCACACGGCCTGCGCCACCACGGCCACGGCCACCACCTTCAGGCCGTGCAGCGCGCCCGCGCTCAGCACCGTGGCGCCGGCCGCCAGCCCCAAGCCGAACAGGGCCAGCACCAGGGCCGAAGGCAGCGTGAACCCCAGCCACGCAGCCAGCGCACCGGGCATGCCCGCGCGCAGCAGCCCCAGGGCCATGCCCACCTGGCTGCTGGCCGGGCCGGGCAGAAACTGGCACAGCGCCACCAGGTCTGCATAGCTGCGCTCGGTCAGCCACTGGCGGCGCTGAACGAATTCGTCACGGAAATAGCCGAGGTGCGCCACCGGGCCACCAAATGAGGTCAGCCCCAGGCGCAGGAAGATCCAGAACACCTGCCAGGGGCTGTGCATGGACGCAGCCACACGGCCGACGGGAGCGTTCGGCAAGCTGTCCACCGTGGTCAGACGGGCGGGCGCATCAGGGGCGGGCCGTTAGTGGTAAATCACTCCCACTCGATCGTCGCTGGCGGCTTGCTCGACACGTCGTAGGTCACGCGGTTGATGCCGCGCACTTCGTTGATGATGCGGCCCGACACCTTCTTGAGCAGTGCATAGGGCAGTTCGGCCCAGTCGGCGGTCATGAAGTCGCTGGTCTGCACGGCGCGCAGGGCCACCACGTAGTCGTAGGTACGGCCGTCGCCCATCACGCCCACGCTCTTGACGGGCAGGAAGACCGTGAAGGCCTGGCTGGTGAGGTCGTACCAGGTCTTGCCGGTGGCTGCGTCCACATGGTTGCGCAACTCTTCGATGAAGATCGCGTCGGCGCGGCGCAGCAGGTCGGCGTATTCCTTCTTCACCTCGCCCAGAATGCGCACGCCCAGGCCGGGGCCGGGGAAGGGGTGGCGGTAGACCATCTCGGGCGGCAGGCCCAGGGCCACGCCGAGTTCGCGCACTTCGTCCTTGAACAGATCACGCAGCGGCTCCAGCAATTTGAGGCCCAATTGCTCGGGCAGGCCACCGACGTTGTGGTGGCTCTTGATAGTGACGGCCTTCTTGCTCTTGGCGCCGCCCGATTCGATCACGTCGGGGTAGATGGTGCCCTGGGCCAGCCACTTGGCGCCCTTGGCGCCGTCGCCCTTGAGCTTGGCGGCTTCCTGCTTGAACACATCGACGAACAGGCCGCCGATGATCTTGCGCTTTTGCTCGGGCTCGCTGACACCCGCCAGCTTGCCCAGAAAGAGATCGCTCGCATCCACACGGATGACCTTGGCGTGCAGCTTGCCGACGAACATGTCCATGACCATGTCGCCCTCGTTCAGGCGCAGCAGGCCGTGGTCCACGAACACGCAGGTGAGCTGGTCGCCAATGGCACGGTGGATGAGGGCCGCCGCCACGGACGAATCCACGCCGCCCGACAGGCCCAGGATCACTTCCTCGTCGCCCACCTGCTGGCGAATCTTCTCCACGGCCTCGGCGATGTGGTCGCGCATCACCCAGTCGGGGTTGGTGCCGCAGATGCCGAGCACAAAGCGATCCAGCAGCGCCCGGCCCTGCACGGTGTGCGTGACTTCGGGGTGGAACTGCACGGCGTAGAAACGGCGCGCCTCGTCGGCCATGCCGGCGATGGGGCAGCTGTCCGTGCTGGCCATGAGCTTGAAGCCTGGGGGCAGCTCGGTGACCTTGTCGCCGTGGCTCATCCACACGTTGAGCATGCCGTGGCCTTCGGCCGTGGTGAAGTCGGCAATGTCCTTGAGCAGCGCGGTATGGCCGCGTGCGCGCACGGCCGCAAAGCCGAACTCGCGCTTGTGGCCCGTTTCCACCTTGCCACCGAGCTGCTGCGCCATGGTCTGCATGCCGTAACAGATGCCCAGCACGGGCAGGCCCAGATCGAACACGGCCTGCGGCGCACGATCGGTGGTGTCTTCGGTCACGCTGGCGTGGCTGCCCGACAGAATGATGCCCTTGAGGGAGCCGTCCCTGGCGTAGTCACGTACCCACTCGTCGCTCACGTCGCAGGGGTGCACTTCGCAGTACACGTTGGCCTCGCGCACGCGGCGGGCGATGAGCTGGGTGACTTGCGAACCGAAGTCGAGGATGAGGATTTTCTGGTGTTGCATGGCGGGCGACAGTGAAAAATGACAAAGGCCCGAACACCGTTGTCTGGGTTCGGGCCTGGATTGCGGCGGCGTCAGTCAGCGCGGTAATTGGGCGCTTCCTTGGTGATCTGCACGTCGTGCACGTGGCTTTCGCGGATACCTGCGGTGGTGATCTCGACGAACTCGGCCTTGTTGTTCATCTCTTCAATGGTGGCGCAACCACAGTAACCCATGGCCGCGCGCACACCGCCCGCCATCTGGTACACGATCGAGACCATCGAACCCTTGTAGGGCACGCGGCCTTCAATGCCTTCGGGCACCAGTTTGTCGGCATTGGGGTTGCCGGTGCTCGATTCCTGGAAGTAGCGGTCGGCGCTGCCCTGCTGCATGGCGCCAATGCTGCCCATGCCACGGTAGCTCTTGTAGCTGCGGCCCTGGAACAGGATCACTTCACCCGGCGCCTCTTCGGTGCCGGCAAACATGCCGCCCATCATGATGGTGCTGGCGCCTGCGGCCAGCGCCTTGGCGATGTCGCCGCTGTAACGCACGCCACCGTCGGCAATCAGCGGAACGCCCGTGCCCTGGAGCGCGGTGGCCACGTTGTCAATGGCCATGATCTGCGGCACGCCCACGCCCGCCACAATGCGGGTGGTGCAGATGGAGCCGGGGCCAATGCCGACCTTGACCGCATCGGCACCGGCCTCGACCAGCGCCAGCGCCGCCGCGCCGGTGGCGATGTTGCCGCCGATCACATCGACGGCGGGATAGTTCTGCTTGACCCAGCGCACGCGCTCGATCACGCCCTTGCTGTGGCCGTGCGCGGTGTCCACCACGATGGCATCGACGCCCGCCTTGACCAGGGCTTCGACACGCTCTTCCGTGCCCTCGCCCACGCCCACCGCCGCGCCCACGCGCAGGCGGCCCGAGGCGTCGCGCGCTGCGTTGGGAAAGCTGGTCTGCTTGGTGATGTCCTTCACCGTGATCAGGCCCTTGAGCTCGAAGGCGTCGTTCACCACCAGGATGCGCTCAAGCTTGTGCTTGTTCAGCAGCGCCTTAGCCTCGGCCGGCGTGGTGTGATCCTTCTCGTTGACGGTGATGAGCTTCTCGCGCGGGGTCATGATCTGGTGGACCTTGACGTCGTAGCGGGTCTCGAAGCGCAGGTCGCGTCCGGTCACGATGCCGACCACCTTGCCGCCGTCGCACACCGGGAAGCCGGAGATACCCAGCTGCTCGGACAGCTGCAGCACCTGCAGCACCGTGTGCTCGGGGGTGATGACCACCGGATCGCGCAGCACGCCCGACTCGTAACGCTTGACCTTGGCCACATGGGCGGCCTGTTCCTGCGCCGTGAGGTTTTTGTGCACGATGCCGATGCCACCCTCCTGGGCGATGGCGATGGCCAGACGCGCCTCGGTCACCGTGTCCATTGCGGCGGACACGAGCGGCAGGTTCAGCTGGATATTGCGGGAAAGTTTCGTCGCGAGGGACGTGTCCTTGGGCAGGACCTGGGAGTACGCTGGCACCAGCAACACATCGTCGAAGGTGAGCGCTTTTCCAAGAAGGCGCATGAGAAAGCTCCAAAAAAACGATTGTACCCGCGACGGGCATTCACCCGGAATCCACGCACGGGGCTAAACTTGCCGCATGAAAATGCACAAACTCCTTCTGCTGGCATTGGCTTGCACCTGGTCCGTCGGCGCTCTGGCCCAGTGGCAATGGATCGACAAGGATGGGCGCAAGGTCTTCAGCGACCGCCCGCCGCCGCAGGACGTGCCTGAAAGCAAAATTCTCAAGCAGCCCCGTTTCACACCCACGGCGCCAGTGGCTCCAGCGGCTGCAGCCAGTGCAACCCCGGCGCCTGCCGCTGCGCCCGCAAGTGCCGCCGGAACGGGTAAAGACAAGGAACTGGAAAAGAAGAAGGCGCAGGCCGAGGCAGACGAAGCCGCAAAGCAGAAGGCCGCCGAAGCCAAGCAGGCCGCCGCGCGTGCCGACAACTGCAACCGCGCCAAGGAGGCCAAGGCGCTGTTCGAGACGGGCAAACCCGTGCGCAAACCCGACGCCCAGGGCGAACTGGTCTTTCTGGATGAGGCGGGCCGCGCAGCCGAAATGCGGCGCATTCAATCCATCATCGACGCGGATTGCAAGCGCTGACGCTTTCCGGGCAGCCGCTGCCTCAATACCCCGCCTTGGCCCCGGGCCGCCTGCTCGCAAAAAGCCCCGTCGTCCGTGCGCCCTGGCGGGCAAACCGCTCGCGGCGGGCCACCTTGGGGTCCACGGTCAACGGCCGGTAAACCTCCACCCGGTCGTTCTGGCGCAAGCGCTGTGCGGGCTCCACCGTTCGCCCCCACACACCGCAGACCACCGTGTCCGAATGCTGCAGACGAGCATCCCGGGGCAAGGACTGCAGTGCGTCGGCCACCGTGGAACCCACGGGCAACTCCAGCGCCCATTCGCGCAGCGTGCCGGGCGCAGCCGATACCACCACGGTGATGCGCAGACCCGCTTCAGCCATACACCTGCTCGGCGCGCTTGACGAACGCATCGACCATGCTGGCCGCAATGCGGTCAAACACCGGCCCCACCAGCGTGGCCAGCGGCGCGCTGTCAAAGCCATAGTTCAGCTGCAGTTCCACGCGGGAGGCACGCTGGCTGCCATCGCCCACCCGGTGAAAATGCCAGTCGCCGTCGAGCCGTGAAAAAGGCCCCTTCACCAGCTGCATCCGCACACGGCGCCCGGGCTCGTGCAGGTTGCGGGTGACGAAGGTCTGGCGGATACCGCTGAGCGCAATGCCGATCTCGGCCAGCATGCCTTCACTGTCGTACTCCAGCACGCGCGCGCGGTCGCACCAGGGCAGAAACTGGGGATACTGGTCCACTCCGGTCACCAGATCGAACATTTCATCAGGGCTGTACCAGATCAATACGGACTTGTTGACGGTTTTCATGAAAAGAGGCTGTGCGCTGGCAAAGGGCAGGACAGGCTGCCCGGCGGCCGGACGAAACTAGAATCACTGTTGCGCGATGGCAGCAATTGTAGGGAGGGCTTCAATCTCCCGGCTGTCAGCGCATCTATTTCAGATGGCAAAGAAACCCGAAACCTCCTCCCGCATCGCCGACAACAAAAAAGCGGCCTACAACTATTTCTTCGAGGAACGCCACGAGGCGGGCGTGGTGCTGCAAGGCTGGGAAGTCAAGGCACTGCGCGAGGGCAAGGTGCAGCTGACCGACGGCTACGTGGTGATCCGTGAGGGCGAGCTGTACCTGATCGGCTGCCAGATCAACCCGCTCAAGACCGCCTCCACGCACGTCAGCCCCGAGGCCGCGCGCACCAAGAAGCTGCTGCTGAAAAAAGACGAGATCAAGCGCCTGATCGGCAAGGTCGAGCAGAAGGGCTACACCCTGGTGCCGCTCAACCTGCACTGGAAGAACGGTTTCGTGAAATGCGAGATCGCCCTGGCCAAGGGCAAGGCCGAGCACGACAAGCGCGACACCATCAAGGACCGCGAGGGCAAGCGCGAGGTCGAGCGCGCCATGAAGAGCCGACACCGCTGAGTTCTCCCAGTGCTTTTTTTTGGCGGATGATGGAATAAATCCCACCCGCCTGGTGTTTGTCCCAGTGCATGGCCGCCATCCCGCGCGGCCGGCACCCACCCGGAGACACGCGATGAAAAAGCTCGGTTTGATGACAGCAGCCCTGGTGCTGGCCGCCTGCCAGTCCATGCCCCATGCCCAGGTCAAGGTGCAGGACGGCGTCCTGGTCGGCCCCAATGGCATGACGCTCTACACCTTTGATCGCGACACCGCCGGCAGCGGCAAGTCGGTCTGCAATGGCCCCTGCGCCACCAACTGGCCACCGCTCACGGCCGAGGGCCAGGCTGTGGGCGGCGATTACGGCGTGGTCACCCGCGACGACGGCAGCAAGCAACTCGCCTACAAGGGCAAGCCGCTGTACTACTGGGTGAAGGACACCAAGCCCGGCGACAAGACGGGCGATGGCGTGAACCAGGTCTGGCACGCCGCCAAGCCCTGAAGGCCGCCACGGGCGCCGCATGGAGCACCACCGGATCATCGACCACGTGCCGGCGCTGCGGCGCTATGCGCGCGTGCTCACGGGCGACGCCTGGGCCGCCGACGATCTGGTGCAGGACACGCTGGAGCGCGCCTGCCGCAAATGGCTGCTCTGGCGCACGGGCAGCAACCTGCGCGCCTGGCTGTTCACACTGATGCACCATCTTTACCTGAACCAGCGTCGCGGCGCCCTGCCCTCGCCGACCCTCGACATCGACACCCTGCACGAAGGGCTGGCAGCACCGCCTTCGGGCACCGACGATGCCCTGGACCTGGAACGCTGCCTGCTGCGCCTGCCGGCCGAACAGCGCGCCGTGCTGCTGCTGGTGGCGCTCGAAGACATGCCCTATGCCGACGCAGCGCGCGTGCTGCAGATTCCGGTGGGCACGGTGATGTCGCGCCTGGCGCGTGCCCGCGTCCGGCTGCGCGAACTCATGGAGCCCGCCACGCAGGCAGCGGCCCCACCCACCGCCCTGCGCCGCCTCAAATGACCCGGTGACCGCCATGCACGACAGCACACCGCGACCGATCAACGACAACGACCTGCACGCCCTGGCGGACGGCCGGCTGGCCCCGCAGCACGCGCAGGCCCTGCGCGAGCGCCTGGGCGCCGAGGACACCGAGCGCCTGGCCGCCTGGGAACTGCAGCGCGAACGCCTGCGCACCCTGCACGCAGGCATGGCGCAGGAGCCCCTGCCCGAGCCCCTGCGCTCCACGGCCGCCAGGCTGCAGGAGCGGCAAGATCGGCAGACCCTGCTCTGGCGCTGGGGCGGCATGGCCGCCTCGGTGCTGCTCGCCTTCGGGCTGGGCTGGACGCTGCATGGGCAATGGCCGCCCGGGCACACGGGTTCGGCCACACCGCTGGCGAGCGCGCAACGCTTTGCCCAGCAGGCGGCCGTGGCCCACGCCGTTTACCAGCCAGAGCAGCGCCACCCGGTCGAGGTGGCGGCCGCGCAGCAGGAGCATCTGGTGCAGTGGCTTTCCAAGCGGTTGGGGCGCTCGCTGACGCTGCCAGTGCTCACGGCGCAGGGCTTCGAACTGGTGGGTGGGCGGCTGCTGCCGGGCGAAAACGGCGCGCGCGCGCAGTTCATGTACCAGAACGCGGCGGGCCAGCGCATCACGCTCTACCTGGGCGCGCTCGACGGCGCGGACACGGGCGAAACGGCCTTCCGGCTGCATGCCGACGGCCCGGTGCCCGCCTTCTACTGGCTGGACCAGGGCTTCGGCTACGCGCTCAGCGGGCCGCTCGCGCGCGAGGCGCTGCTGGCACTGGCCACGGCCGTGCACCAGCAGCTATGACAGGCCTCAGCGCAACGCCGCCAGCGGGTGGGCGTGCGCTGGCCAGGGGCTGGTGAAGAACGATGCCACGAGCTCGGGCGAAACGTCCTCGATGCGCGCCGGGTTCCAGCGCGGGCTGTGGTCCTTGTCCACCGCCAGGGCGCGGATGCCCTCCACCGTTTCGCTCTGGCCGGGGCGCAGGAAGAAGCAGTGGCGCACCATGTCGCGCTCCATGCGCAGGTCACCTGCCAGGTCCATGCCACGGGCGCGGCGGATCTGCTCCAGCACCACATGCAGCATCAGCGGCGAGCGCTTGCGCAGCGTGGCCGCCGTGGTGCGCGCCCATTCGCTGTCGGCGGCTTCGAGGGCCGCCACGATGGCGCCCACGCCGTCCAGTGCAAAATACTGGTCAATTTGGCCTTTGAGGTCCGCCAGATTTGCGCTGGCAGCTACCATTTTGGAAGCAACAAACGCCTTCACGGCGGCGCCATCGGCGAAGGTCTGGGAGCCCAGGGCATCCCACACCGGGGCTTGCGCATCCACCGGCAGGCAGCCGTCGGCCAGGCCGAAAGCGATGGCGTCGCCCGCGCCGATGGTGTCGCCCGTGAGCGCCAGCCACTCGCCCACATGGCCGGGGCAGCGCGAAAGGAAGTAGCCGCCGCCCACGTCGGGGAACAGTCCGATGGCCGTCTCAGGCATGGCCATCTTGGTGCGCTCGGTCACCACGCGCAGCGCGGCACCCTGGCTGATGCCCATGCCACCGCCCATCACGATGCCGTCCATGAAGGCGATGTAGGGCTTGCTGTAGTTGTGGATCAGGTGGTTGAGGGCGTATTCCTCGGTGAAGAAGTCCTCGATCTCCGGGTTGCCCGTGCTGCCCGCCTGGTGCAGAAAGCGGATGTCGCCGCCCGCACAGAAGGCGCCGAACGGGCCTTCCTTGTTGCTGCCCCGGATGGCCACGGCCAGCACAGCAGGGTCTTGTTGCCAGGCCAGCAGCACCGTCATCAGGTCGCGCACCATGCCCAGCGACAGCGCGTTGAGCGCCCTGGGGCGGTTGAGGGTGATGCAGCCCACCTGGCCGCGCACCTGCGCCAGCACCTCACCGGTCATTTCCATCATTTTTGTTCCTTCCAACCCAAGAGTTCATTGAAAACCAGCGCGCCGATCACCAGCGTGCCGCCCATCAGCACCACCGGCGCCGGGCGCTCACCCGCGCCCAGCCACGCCAGCAGAATGCCGAAAATCACTTCCAGCAAGCCCAGAAGCGCCAGCTCGGGCGCCTTGAGCACGCGGCCGCAGCGCACCGCGAGCACGCACGGAATGGCCAGCTGCACCAACCCCAGCAGGGCCAGCAACAGCAGATCATGCAAATTGGCCTGAAACGGCCAGGCCAGGGGCAGCGTCGCCAGCGAAGACAGCACCGCGCCGATGAGCACGGCGGGCATCAGGTCCACCGCATGGCCGTGGCGCTGGGAATGCTGCACCACTGTCCAGTTAACGGCGGCGGCCACCGGCACGCACAGCGCCACAAGCGTGCCCACGATGGGCAGACCCGCCATTTGCGAACCGTACATCCAGCCAATGCCCGCACCCGCCAGCGCGATCGCGCCCCAGGTGCGCGGCGCGATGCGGTGGCCGATGAAGATCCACGCGAACAGCGCCGTGAGCAAGGGGCCGACGGCCATGGTGACCAGCACGTTGGCCACCGGCATGAGCATGATGGCCACCATGAAGGCAGTGAACATCACGCTCCAGCACAGGCCGGAGATCCACAGCGCCCGGCCTCCACCGCGCAGCGTTCCCAGCACGGCGCGCCCCTGGACGGCCGGCAAGATCACGAGCAATGCCAGCAAGGTAAAGAAGCTCCGCCAGAACGTCACCTCGAAGCTGCGCGCATGCTCCAGGTGGCGCGTCACCACCCCGGCAATCGACCACATCAGGGTGACCGCCACCATGAGCCACACGGCACGGGTGTGGGTCAGTCCCCCGTTTGGAAAGGAATGGGTATTCATCGCTGAATGCTTGCAACGCTCGACGCTTTAACCAACGACAGCCGCCCCCCGCACATTCCACCCTGCATGCGGCGGGCGTGCCCCAGACCAGCGCCGCCGTGCAAGGGCCGCCCCGCCGCACTGGCGATGTCCCCCTTCCCGCAAAGCGCAGCTTTGCGAGAGAACGGGGAAGGCACGCAGTGCCTCAGGGGGTTGTCCACATCACTCACGGCTGGCGCGCTTGCGCTCATGCTCCTTCAGGAAGCGCTTGCGCAGTCGCACGCTCTTGGGCGTGATTTCGACCAGCTCGTCGTCCTCGATGAACTCGACACCGTATTCCAGCGTGAGGTCGATCGGGGGCGTGATCTTGATCGCGTCTTCCTTGCCCGAAACGCGGAAGTTGGTCAGCTGCTTGGTGCGCGTGGCATTCACCACCAGGTCGTTGTCACGGCTATGGATGCCGACGATCATGCCCTCGTACACCGGGTCATTGGCGCGCACGAACATGCGGCCACGGTCATCGAGCTTGCCCAGGGCATAGGTGAAGATCTCGCCATCGTCCATGGAGATCAGCACGCCGTTCTTGCGGCCGCCGATGTCGCCCTTGTGCGGCTCGTAGCCGTCGAAGATGTTGGAAATCAGGCCCGAACCGCGCGTCAGGTTCAGGAATTCGTTGGTGAAGCCGATCAGGCCGCGTGCCGGAATGCGGTACTCCAGGCGCACACGGCCACGGCCGTCCGGCTCCATGTTCACCAGCTCGCCCTTGCGCTCGCCCAGCGCCTGCATCACGCCGCCCTGGTGCTGTTCTTCGATGTCGGCGGTCACGAGTTCGATGGGCTCATGCTTGACGCCATCGATGTCCTTGAACACCACGCGGGGCTTGGACACCGCCAGCTCGTAACCTTCACGGCGCATGTTTTCCAGCAGGATGGTCAGGTGCAGTTCACCCCGGCCGGCCACTTCGAAAATGCCGTCTTCATCGGTTTCCTTCACCCGCAGCGCCACGTTGTGCTGCAGTTCCTTCTGCAGGCGATCCCAGATCTGGCGGCTGGTCACGTACTTGCCTTCGCGGCCTGCCAGCGGCGAGGTGTTCACGCAGAAATTCATGATCAGGGTGGGTTCGTCCACCTTGAGCATGGGCAGCGGCGCCGGGTTGGTGGGATCGGTCACGGTCACGCCGATACCAATGTCTTCAATGCCGTTGATCAGCACGATGTCGCCAGGGCCCGCCAGCGGGGTCTGCATGCGGTCCAGGCCCTGGAAGGTCAGCACCTGGTTCACGCGGCCCTTGACGGACTTGCCATCCGGACCTTCCATCACCAGCACGTCCTGACCGGGCTTGATGGTGCCCTGGCTGATACGGCCTACGCCGATGCGGCCCACGAAGCTGGAGTAGTCCAGCGCCGAGATCTGCAGCTGCAGGGGAGCGGCCGGGTCGCCGGAATTCGGCGGCACATGCTTGAGGATGGTGTTGAACAGGGCCGACATGTCGGGGCCCCACTGCTCGCCCGGCGCGCCTTCTTCCAGCGACGTCCAGCCGTTGATACCCGAGGCGTAGACCACGGGGAAGTCGAGCTGCTCATCGGTGGCACCGAGCTTGTCGAACAGGTCGAATGCGGCATTCACCACCTTGTCGGGGTTGGCGCCGGGCTTGTCCACCTTGTTCACCACCAGGATGGGGCGCAGGCCCAGGGCCAGCGCCTTCTTGGTGACAAAACGCGTCTGTGGCATGGGGCCTTCCTGGGCATCGATCAGCAGCACCACGCTGTCCACCATGGACAGGGCACGCTCCACCTCGCCGCCAAAGTCCGCGTGGCCGGGGGTGTCCACGATGTTGATGTGCGTGCCTTCCCAGCTCACGGCGCAGTTCTTGGCCAGGATGGTGATGCCACGCTCGCGCTCGATGGCATTGTTGTCCATCACGGTATCGACCACCTTTTCGTGCTCGGCGAAGGTGCCGGACTGGCGCAGCAATTGGTCGACCATGGTCGTTTTGCCATGGTCGACGTGGGCGATGATGGCGATGTTGCGGATTTGTTTACTCATAGTTTTTCCAATATGCCGCTGGCTTGTGGGCGCGGCGTGCCTTCCAAAATTTGTTGAATTTCCAGCGGACTCAGGAGCCTGTCGGGCACCAGCTCCCCGCCTGCGATATGACCGACCCCGAGCAGCGCCCGGGGATGATCGGCAAAAACAGCCACGGCCGGGGCATCCGGCCAGGGGCCGCGGCGACGCAGACCCGAGAGAAACCGGCCTGCATTGTCGCTGTCGAGCGTGACACGCACATGGTCCGTCAGCAGCGCCTCGGGCGGCTCCAGGCAGGCCAGGCGCGCATCTTCATCCATGGCTTCGAGCTGCGCCAGGGTGATGCAGCGTTCCACCCCGATGCCACCCGTGTCGATGCGGCGCAAAAACGTGAGATGCGCGCCGCAACCCAGCGCCGCGCCGATGTCTTCGCCCAGGGTACGGATGTAGGTTCCCTTGCTGCAGGTGACTACCATTTTAATAGCTGGTCGCGCTTGACTGTCATGGGTCAGAGCCAGATTCAATGCATGAATCACCACATCGCGCGGCGCACGCTCCACGGCGATGCCGGCACGTGCGTACTCGTACAGCGCCTTGCCATCCTTCTTGAGCGCGCTGTGCATGGGCGGCACCTGGCGGATCGGGCCGGTGAACTGCTGCTGTACGGCGGCCAGGCGCTCGGGGGTGAGTTGCAGCGGATCGACTGCGCATTGCTCCAGCACCTCACCCTCGGCATCGCCGGTGGCCGTGGTGGTGCCCAGCAAGGCCACGGCCTCGTAGGTCTTGGCGGCTTCGAGCTGCAACTGGCTGAATTTGGTGGCGGCGCCAAAACACAGCGGCAGCACGCCGCTGGCCAACGGGTCAAGCGTGCCCGTGTGCCCGGCCTTTTCGGCGCGCAGCAGCCATTTGGCCTTCTGCAAGGCATCGTTGCTGGTGATACCCAGCGGTTTGTCGATCAGCAGCACCCCATGCACGGGGCGCCGGACGACCCTCGTGCGCGGCGCGTTCATGCTTATTCGTCCGCGTCTTTGGCCCGGGAAGAGACCGCCTTGGCGATCAAGGCATTCATGTCGGCCGCGCGCTCCTGCGTGCGGTCGAACACGAAGTGCAGCGTGGGCACCGTGTGGATATGCAGGCGCTTGAACAGGCCGCTGCGCAGAAAGCCCGCCGCCTGGCTCAAGGCCTCCTGGGTCTGCTGCGGGTCCCCCGTCAGCAGGCTGTAGTACACCTTGGCGTGCGCATAGTCGGGGGTGACTTCCACGCCCTGCAGCGTCACCATGCCCACGCGCGGGTCTTTCAACTCGCGCGCGATCAACTCCGTCAGATCACGCTGGATCTGGTCGGCCACCTTGAAGGCACGGTTGGGGGTCGCAGATTTCTTCGCAGCCATATCAATTTCCCCCCTGAGTCGCTGCGCGCCTTCCCCCTGCAGGGGGACGACGCCCATGGCCTGGCAAAGCCAGTTCCATGGCGTCCGCTGGCATGGCTTGCTCCGCAGCCTTCGGAGAGGCTGTGTGCAATGCCCCGCTGGCGAGGCGTTGGCTGAAGGGAGTGCGAGAACTTTGCATCAAAGCGTCCGGGCGATTTCCTTGATGTCGAAGAACTCCAGCTGATCACCTTCCTTGATGTCGTTGTAGTTCTTGAGCTTGATACCGCATTCGAAGCCTTCCTTGACTTCCTTGACATCGTCCTTGAGGCGCTTGAGCGAGTCGACTTCGCCGGTGTAGACCACCACGTTGTCGCGCAGCAGGCGGAACTTGGCATTGCGGTGCACCATGCCGGAGGTGATGTACGAACCCGCCACGGTACCGATCTTGGAGGCCACGAACACCGTGCGAATCTCGGCCGTTCCGATGATTTCCTCGCGTTGCTCGGGGGCCAGCATGCCGGACATCGCGACTTTCAGCTCGTCCACGGCGTCGTAAATGATGCTGTAGTAGTGCAGATCCACACCGTTGCTCTCGGCCAGCTTGCGCGCACCGGCATCGGCACGCACATTGAAACCGATGACGATGGCCTTGGAGGCAATCGCCAGGTTGATGTCGGATTCGCTGATGCCGCCCACGCCGGTGTAGACCAGCTGCACCTTGACCTCGTCGGTCGAGAGCTTGAGCAGCGACTGCGACAGCGCTTCCTGCGAACCCTGCACGTCGGCCTTGACGATGATGGGCAGCATCTTCACCTCGCCGGCCGTCATGTCGGAGAACATGTTCTCCAGCTTGGCGGCCTGCTGCTTGGCCAGCTTGGTGTTGCGGAACTTGCCCGCGCGGTAGGTGGCGATTTCGCGCGCACGGCGCTCGTCGGTCAGCACCATGAATTCGTCGCCCGCCTGGGGCACTTCGGTCAGGCCCTGGATTTCCACCGGGATCGACGGGCCTGCCGTCTTGGCCGGCTTGCCGTTTTCGTCCAGCATGGCACGCACGCGGCCAAAGGTCTGGCCTGCCAGCACCACGTCGCCCACCTTCAGCGTGCCGGACTGCACCAGCACCGTGGCGACCGGGCCGCGGCCCTTGTCGAGCTGGGCTTCGATCACGAGGCCCTTGGCCAATGCATCCACCGGGGCCTTGAGCTCCAGCACTTCGGCCTGCAGCAGCACCTGCTCCAGCAGGTCGTCGATACCCATGCCGGTCTTGGACGAGACGGGAACGAAGGGCGAGTCGCCGCCGTACTCTTCGGGCACCACCTCTTCGACCACCAGCTCCTGCTTGACGCGGTCGGGGTTGGCGTCGGGCTTGTCGGACTTGGTGATGGCCACCACGATGGGCACCCCGGCCGCCTTGGCGTGCTTGATGGCTTCCTTGGTCTGGGGCATGACACCGTCATCTGCGGCCACCACCAGAATCACGATGTCGGTGGCCTGCGCGCCACGGGCACGCATGGCCGTGAAGGCCTCGTGACCGGGGGTGTCGAGGAACGACACCATGCCGCGCGGCGTTTCCACGTGGTAGGCGCCAATGTGCTGCGTGATGCCGCCCGCTTCGCCCGACGCCACCTTGGTGCGACGGATGTAGTCCAGCAGCGAGGTCTTGCCGTGGTCCACGTGGCCCATAACGGTGACCACCGGAGCACGCGACAGCAACTCGACATTCTTGTGTTCGGTCTCGTCCTGGGTGAAGGCTTCCGGATCGTCCAGTGCCGCCACGACCGCCTTGTGGCCCATTTCTTCCACCACAATCATGGCGGTATCCTGGTCCAGCGGCTGGTTCATGGTGACCATCTGGCCCATCTTCATCAATGCCTTGATCACCTCGGATGCCTTGATCGCCATCTTGTGCGCTAGTTCGGCCACGGTGATGGTCTCGGGCACGTGCACCTCCAGGATGCGGGCCTCGGCAATCGATGCATGCGACTGGTGATCGCCACCGCGGTCGCGGTCGTTGCCACGGCGGCCACCGCCGCCCTTGGGCCCGGCACGCCAGGCGCTGCCACGCGCAGCACCGCTGCCGGTGTCGCCACGGGTCTTGATTTCCTTCTTCTTGGCGGCATCGCCTGCCCAGCTGGACGACAGCTTGGCCGACTTGACCTCCTTGCCACCACCTGCGGGGGCCGCTGGCGCGCCTGCATTGCGTGGTGCCGCACCGGGAGCCGCAGCGGGCTTGTGCAGCGTACCCTTCTTGGCTTCACCAGCGGGCCGCGCGGCAGGCTTGGGCTCTTCGGGCTTCTTGGCCACCAGCACCTTGGCGGGTGCGGACATCATCGAACGGATGGCGGCTGCCTCCTCCAGGGCCTTGCGGCGGCGCTCTTCCAGGTCGCTGGCGCGGGCGCTTTCCTCGGCGGCACGGGCGCGGGACTCGGCCTCTGCCTTCTCGCGGGCCTCGGCCTGGGCTGCGGCACGGGCTGCGGCCTCGGCGGCCTGCTCGCGGGTTGCTTCCTGCTTGATGGCGGACGCCTGGGCCTTCTTCTCGGCTTCCTGGGCCGCGTAGGCGGCCGCGCGCTCGGCGGCCTCGCGTTCGCGCTGCTCACGGGCCTCGCGCTCGCGCCGCTTTTCTGCCAGCTCTTCTTCCTGGCGGCTGATCAGCTCGGCCTGGCGGCGGGCCTCTTCCTCACGGCGAACCAGCTCGGGATTGTGCGCAGGTTCGGTCACGGTCTCCTCGACAGCCGGCGCCTCGGCTACGGCGGCTTCGGCGGCCTCGTCGCGCTTGACGAAGGTGCGCTTCTTGCGCACCTCGACCTGGATCGTGCGTGCCTTGCCCGTGGCATCGGCCTGCTTGATCTCGCTGGTGGACTTGGTGACCAGGGTGATCTTCTTGCGATCCCCCTGCGCAACCCCGTGGCTGGCCTGCAGATGGGCCAGAAGCTTCTGCTTGTCGGATTCGGTCAGGACGTCCGAAGACGCGGACTTGACCACGCCTGCAGACTTGAGCTGATCAAGCAGGATCTCAGGGGTTTTCTTGAGTTCGCTGGCAAACTCGGCGACGGTATTACTGGACATATGTAGTTCGAGCCTCCCTGACCTTTACTCTTGCCCTGCGAACCAGTGTTCGCGCGCCTTCATGATCAAGGCCTTGGCTTCTTCTTCGGACTGTCCGGTCAGTTCGGTCAGTTCATCAATGGCCAGATCGGCCAGTTCGTCACGCGTGTGCACGCCGCCCTCGGCGAGCTTGACGATCAGTTCGGGCGTCACGCCTTCCAGATCGCGCAGATCCTGCGAGACGCTTTCGACGCTGTCCTCGCGGGCAATTTCCATGGTGAGCAGCACATCCTTGGCGCGGGCGCGCAGCTCGTTGACGGTTTCTTCGTCGAAGCTTTCGATCTCCAGCATTTCCTGCAGCGGCACATAAGCCACCTCTTCGAGGCTGGTGAAACCCTCCTCGATCAGGATGTCGGCGATTTCCTGGTCGACGTCGAGCTTCTCCATGAACAGGCGGCGGGCCGAATCGGTCTCGTCGGCGTGCTTCTGGGCGGACTCGGCGGCGTCCATGATGTTGATTTTCCAGCCCGTCAGGTCGGACGCCAGGCGCACATTCTGCCCGCCGCGGCCGATGGCGATGGCCAGGTTTTCCTCGTCCACCACCACGTCCATGGCGTGCTTCTCTTCGTCCACGACGATGGACTGCACGTTGGCCGGCGCCAGGGCGCCGATGACGAACTGGGCCGGGTCTTCGGACCACAGCACGATGTCCACGCGCTCTCCGGCGAGTTCGTTGGTGACGGCGTTGACACGCGTGCCACGCACGCCCACGCAGGTGCCGATGGGGTCCACGCGGCGGTCGTGCGAGAGGACGGCGATCTTGGCGCGGCTACCCGGGTCGCGGGCACAGGTCTTGATTTCCAGCAGGCCCTGCTCGATTTCGGGCACTTCGTGGCGGAACAGTTCGATCATGAACTCGGGCGCAGAACGCGAGAGGATGATGGGAGCGCCACGCAGCGTCAGGTCCACCTCCATGATCATGGCGCGCACGCGGTCGCCGCTGCGCAGGTTTTCCTTGGGGATCATCTCGCTGCGGCGCAGGCGGCCTTCCACGCGGCCGGACTCGACGATGATGTCGCCCTTGTCCATGCGCTTGACGGTGCCGGTGAAGATTTTCTCGCCGCGCGACATGAAGTCGTTGAGCAGCATTTCGCGCTCGGCGTCACGGATCTTCTGCAGAATGACCTGCTTCGCGGCCATCGCCCCGATGCGGCCGATCGGCACCGATTCGATGGCTTCTTCGATGTATTCGCCGACCTCGATCTCCGCCACGCGCTCGCGGGCATCCATGAGCAATTCTTCGGCGTCCGGATTTTGCAGGCCGGCATCGTCGGGCACGACCAGCCAGCGGCGGAAGGTTTCGTAATTGCCGCTGTCGCGATCCACCGACACGCGGATATCGACTTCGCCTTCGTACAGTTTCTTCGTCGCCTGGGCCAGGGCGGCCTCGACAGCCCCCAGAACCACATCGCGCTCGACGTTCTTCTCGCGCGAAATGGCCTCAACCAACATCAACAATTCGCGATTCATGCAACGGCTCTCCTGTTTCTATCACCTGCAGACCGCGCCTTGCGGCGCAGCCAGACAACCCTCTGCCCAGCGGCTTATTCCGGCATCTGCCCGGACTTTGCCCCTCGGCCCTTGAAATCCACAATAGGCGCCAGACGCGCATCACGCAGCTCGTCCAGCGTAAAACCCAGCACCTGCAACGGCGCAGGCGCGCGCTTCTTGCTCACCTTCTGGCCCGGCTTGACCGGAGGCTCATCGCTCCAGACGATTTGCCAGCCGCCCGCATCCGCACGGGACAGCAGGCCACGGAATTTCTTGCGCAGAGGGCTGACCTGCCCCGCGGCGGCGGCGCCCATGGGCGCCTTCAGCGCGATGTCGATCACCGAACCGGAAAACCGCTCGAAATCCTGCTCGTGGCGCAGGGGGCGGTCGATACCGGGGGAGGACACCTCCAGCCGCTTGTACTCCACGCCATCGACCTCCAGCGCGAACTGCAGCTGGCGCGTGACTTTTTCGCAGTCTTCCACGGTGACGAACTGCTCGGGCAGCGCGGGAACACCCTCTACAGGCGCCGCCCACGGCAAATCGATGGTGATGCGCAACAGACCACCGGGACAGCGCTCAATCTCGACCAGGTCATAGCCCAGGCCGGTGACGGTTTGCTCAACAATTTGCTGCAATGCCACGTTTGTGAAGTTCAATCCTGCAAAAACAAAAAACCCGATAACCCCCAGAGGCTTCGAGCTCCAAAAGCAAACGGCCAAAAAAAACGGGCGGTTGGTACCCGCCCGTTTGGTCGTGAGAAGCATATTGTAGCCTGTAACGCATTGATTTGCAAAGACACCTCGCCACAAACTCCCGCGCCTGGCGCCAGCCTCTCCCCCGCACAGACCGTGGCACGCGGTTTTATGCAAAAAATGCCACCAGCGCACGTGCATTCTGCGCAAGTAGCTACTACTACGATAGCGGCTTGAGCAACTCCGCCAGATCCCCTTCGGTAAACAGCGGCTCCTTGCGGCCCAAGGAACCGCTGTAGATGCCGTCCGCCAGTTGCGCCTTGCGCTCTTGCAGTGCCAGGATGCGCTCTTCAATGGTGCCCTGCGCCACCAGCTTGACGGCCCACACGCTCTGCGTCTGGCCGATGCGGTGGGCGCGGCCGGTGGCCTGCGCCTCGACGGCCGGGTTCCACCACGGGTCGTAGTGGATCACCGTGTCCGCCTGCGGCAGGTTCAGCCCCACCCCACCCGCCTTGAGGCTGATGAGAAACAGCGGCACCCGGCCGCTGGTGAACTGCTCGATGAGCGCATCGCGCTTCTGGCTCTGGCCCGTCAGCTTCACCCAGGGCAGGCCCTGGCGCTTCAGTTCGGCCTCGATCAGCGTCAGCATGCTGGTGAACTGCGAGAACAGCAGCACCCGCCGCCCCTCGGCCAGCATTTCGGGCAGCAACTCCATCAGTTGCGCCAGCTTGGCCGACACCGTGACCTGCCGGGCCGCGTCGAGCGGCACCAGGCGCGGATCGCAGCACACCTGGCGCAGCTTGAGCAGCGCATCCAGAATGGTGACCTGCGACCGCGCCAGCCCCTTGCTGGTCAGCGCCTGGCGCACGGTCTTCTCCATCCCCAGGCGGATGGTTTCATAGAGGTCGGCCTGCGCCCCGGTCAGTTCGACGGGCATCACGGTCTCCACCTTGGGCGGCAGTTCGTGCGCCACCAGCGCCTTGGTGCGCCGCAGCATGAACGGCGTGACACGGGCGCGCAGCTGCTCCAGGCGCTCACTGTCGCCCTGTTTTTCGATGGGCGTGCGAAACAGCGCCTTGAAACGCTGCTGGCTCCCCAGAAAACCCGGCATCAGGAAATGAAACAGGCTCCACAGCTCGCCCAGATGGTTCTCGATGGGCGTGCCCGACAGGCACAGCCGGTGGCGCGCCTGCAGGTCGGCCGCCACCTGCGCGGCATTGGTACTGGCGTTCTTGATGTGTTGCGCTTCGTCCAGCACCACCAGGTGCCACTGCGCGGCCAGCCAGCGCTCGCGGTCGCGCTGCAGCAGGGAATAGGGCGCGATGACGATGTCGTACCCGGCCATGGACGGGGCCAGCCCATGCCGGTCCTTGCCATGCAGCACCAGGCTGCGCAGCCCGGGGCAAAAGCGCTCGGTTTCGCGCCGCCAGTTGCCCATCAGACTCACGGGCGCAATGATGAGCGCGGGGGCCGTCAGCCGCCCGGCGTCCTTCTCCACCTGGATGTGCACCAGGGTCTGCAAAGTCTTGCCCAGACCCATGTCGTCCGCCAGGATCCCGCCCAGGCCATGTACCCGCAGAAACTGCAGCCAGTTCAGGCCCTGCCGCTGGTACGGGCGCAAATCGGCGTGAACGCCTGGCGGCACGGGCACCTCGGGCAGCGCTGCCCGGCCCTGCAGTTGCCGCGCCAGCGCACGCAGGGCATCGCCACCGTCCCAGGCCACGCCCTCGCCCAGCGCGGCGCTGGTCCGCAGGGCCTCCAGGCGCGAGAGCTTCAGGCTGCCCTGGGAGAAGTCGTGCGCGCGTTCACCCACCAGTTCGAGCAGCGCGGCCATCCAGGGGCGCAGTGCTTCGGTCGGCAGGCGCACAAAGCCCTGCCCACCGGGCGCGTTCAGGTACACATGGGGCGGCAGGGTTGGCAGGCCGGTGACCGAATCCGCAGGCTGGGCTGCGGCCGCGGCGATCAGGTCGGGCAGCCAGGGCAGGATGTCGTGGCGCCGTCCGTCAATCTCGACACCCAGCGACAGCGCAAACCAGGGCAAGGCCGCCTCGTCGCCGCCCAGCGCATCCAGGCGCACCGCAAGGTCCGGGACGCGGGCGATCCAGCCATCGAGCGCGGCGTCGGTCGTGAGGTCAAACCCCGCATCACGCAGCCCGGCAAAGCCCTCGTCGGCCCATGCCATCCAGGCCTGCTGCGGCTGGCGGCCGGGAATGCCGAAATCCCCGTCATGTCCCAGGCTTTCGACTCCCAGCGCCTGCAGCCGTGCGATGGCATCGTGCTCGGCCGCCAGATCGCGTTGCAGCAGCACCTGGCCTCCCGCCCCGTCCAGCAGCACCGCAGCCTGCCCCGGCGCCCACCACCCGCGGTGGCCCTGGTAGTCAAAGCGCAGCTGCGCCGTGATGAGCCCGCGCTGCGGCACATCGGCCGCCGGGGTGGGCGCAAGATGAAGACAGGCCCGGGGCGCAATGCCGGTCAGCCGTTGCAGGTCTTGCAGCACCGGCGGCAGTGGCACGGCGGGGCCCAGGCGCTGCGCCACATCGGCCTGGCGGCTGCGCAGCGCCTCGATGGGAAACGGCGGCGCCTTGAGCAGAACTTCAAGCTGCGCGGGCGTCAGGCCCTCGGCCTGCAACGGGCCGCACAGGCCCAGCGCCGTGTCGAGGTACATCGGCGGGCTGTTCAGACACAGCGTGGCCGTGGGGCTGGGCAGACGCGCGCGCAGTGCCCAGGCGGCCGCGCCACCGCGTGCAGCAGGCACCTCGTGCCACTCCCAGGCCAACGACTGCGGCCCGCCCCAGCGCAACGCCGCACCCACCGTGGAGCCGCCCGCATCGGCAACCAGGCGCCCGGTGGCAGCGGCCTGCTGCACGGCCAGCAGGCCTACCTGCCCTTCGATCACCGCGCAAGGCGCAGCGCTGTAGGCCGAGTAATAGCTGTGGCTGTGCGGCATGGCGCGCAGCAGTTGCAGCACCTGCCGGTCACCCTCGGTGGCACGGTCGTACAGCGCCTGCCCCTTGGCCGGTGGTGTGCGCAACTGTTTGGGTTTGGCCCAGCCGCCCGTCACCTTGGGATAGGACACCACGGCTTCGAGCTGCAGCCGGGCCGCCGTGCGCGGTGCGCCCACCGCGGACAGCAAGTACAGGTACTGCTCGGGGCGCTCGTCCCGGCTGCCCCCGGTCTGCACCAGGGCCGAATCCCCCGCACGCTCCAGCGCCAACAGCCAGTTGACGAGCTGGGCCTCAGCCTCCAGGCGGTGGACTTCGGCCATACGGCCCTGCACCTCCTGGCGCACGGCAGGACGCGAACCGGCCCGCCCCGCCCTGGAGGCCTGCGCTCTCAGCGCCTGCACTGGCGAGCCCTGGTGGGCCGCCTGCACCATCAGGGCCACGCCGTGCTTGCACTGGCGGCCCACGGGGCAGGTGCAATGGCCCTGCCAGAAGTCCACCTCGCCATTGGGCATCAGGCCCATCTCGACCGACACGTCATACGGCGCGGGCTGCGTGCCCTGCACCTCGCCCTCCAGCAGCCAGTGGTCGCCCAGCGGGACGACCTCCAGCCGCCGCACCTGGCCCACACGAAACAGCGCCATGCCGCGCGTCCAGGCCCCGGCATCGCACAGAGCATGCAGGGACACGGGCGGGAACCACAGGGGGAAGGACATCAGATCACAGTCAAACAAGGCTCAAGCGCTTTAAATACGTGCGCCTACAGCTATCAAAAGCAGAGCAAAACCGGCAGGCCTGCCAAAGCCCAGGCCCGGCACGCTCAGCCGTGCGCCGCACGCACCCGCTCAAACACGGCCTGCGCCTGCGGATCTGCACGGCCGCCACCCGGAGCGGACCGAAGGCTCTCGATCAGCCGCGACAGCACCCCGGCCTGCGGCAGCAGCGGCCCCAGGAAACGGGCCGTCTGACCATCGGCCACCAGCAACGTGGGAAAGGTTTCCACATCGAGGTCGCCCGCCACATCGGCCTCGTCCTCGATGTCCACCCACACGAAGCGCACACCGGGGTGCTCCGGGGCCAGCGCCTCGAAAAGCACGCGGTAGTCACGGCAGGTGCCGCACCAGTCGGCGCACAGGCATACGGCCCACCAGCCGCTCGCTGCGGCGATCGGGGCGGAATCGGGCAACGCGGCCGGGCTTTCCATCAACACAACTCCTTCATGCCCGTCATGGGCTTCGCGCCTCGCGGGCGCGGTAGGCGTCGATGGTATCCACTGCCGGGGCCTGGTTGCCCCAGGCATTGCGCACAAAGCTCAGCACCGCCGCCACTTCATCATCCCCCAGCACTTGCCGGAACGGCGGCATGCCGTGCGGACGCGGGTTGCCCGCAGTGGCGGGCAGGTAGCCGCCCTGCAACACCACGCGCAGCAGGTTGGTGGTGTCGGCCAGCAGCACGGCGCGGTTGCCCGCCAGCGCGGGGAAGGCGCCCGGCTCGCCCTGGCCCTGGTCACCATGGCATTGGGCGCAATGCTGCTCGTACACCTTGGCACCAGGCTGCAGGGCCGTTGCCGCGGGTATGGCGGCCGCTGCTGCCGCGGGGCTGCGCTGCGGCAGTGCCTGCAAATAGACGGCCATGGCCCGCGCGTCCGCATCGGTCAGGTGCTGCGTGCTGCGGAAAACCACCTCGGCCATCGGCCCGGTCACCGAGCCCTGGGGCGCCACGCCGGTTTGCAGTAATGCCACCACATCCTGCAACGGCCATTGCGCCACGCCCGCCTCGGCGGGCATGTCGAGCGCGGGGGCATACCAGCCCTGCCCGGCCACCATCCCCCCGCCCAGGGCCTGCGCCTTGCGCTCCGCGCCCAGCGCGTTGCGCGGCGTGTGGCACGCCGTGCAATGCCCCAGGCCGTGCACCAGATAGGCGCCGCGGTTCCACTCGGCGCTGCGCGCAGGGTCCACCGGGGGCCGGCCCGGCCGGAAATACAGCGCGCGCCAGACCGCCAGGGCCGCCTGCGTGTTATACGGAAACCGCAGCGCGTGCGCCGGGCTGGGCTGCTGCATGGCAGGCAGGCTGCGCAGGTAGGCATACAGAGCGTCGGAATCCTCGCGTGTCACCTGCGTGTAGTTGGGGTACGGAAAGGCCGGATACAGCAAGCGCCCATCACGCGAGCGCCCATGGTGCAGGGCGCGCCAGAAGTCGGCCGGTGACCAGGCGCCGAGGCCGGTGGCAACGTCGGGCGTGAGATTGCCGGCAAAGACCTTCCCGTAGGGCGTCTCGATGCCACGCCCGCCTGCATACGCGGCACCGCCGCGCGCCGTGTGGCAGCCCGCACAGCTGCCCACGCGCGCCAGATAGGCGCCACGCGCCACCTGTTCCTGCGTCGCCTGCAGCAACTGCGGCGTGGCAGGCAAAGGCGTTTCACCTTGCAGGTTGAGCGCGGCCACGGCGGCCACGGCCGCCACGACCAGCGCCGCCACCGCTGCCGCGATGGACACAAACACCCCCCTGCGCCGCGCCATCATTCAGCGCTCCGCCGCCACCGGCAGGCCATCGACCCCGCCGCAGCGCACCGGCATGGGGCCCGGCAGGTGGACCGCAGGCCGCCCCCGGCCTGGCACAGGCTGGGCTGCCAGCCAGGCCGACACAGCCCCCACATCCTCCGGCGCGAGCCGGCGCGCAAGGTCGGCCATGCAGTCGGGGGCCTGGGCACCGCGCTGACCCGTTGCCCAGGCCCCCATCTGGCTGTTGAGATAGTCGCGCGGCAGGCCCAGCAGGCCAGGGATAGACGGACTCACACCCATCAACGCCGGGCCGTGGCATTGCACGCAGGCGGGGATGCGGCGCGCCGCATCGCCTTGCTGCACCAGTATGCGGCCGCGCTCCAGCACGGCCGGTGGCGCCTGCGGCGCGGGCGGCGGCGGGTACGGCAGATCGAGCGCAGCAAAATGCGCCGCCATTTCGCGCAGATAGCCGTCGGTGAGGTTTTCGATGAGATGGGCCATGGGCGGGTAGTTGCGCCGTCCATCGCGGAAATGAAGCAACTGGTTGGCCAGGTAACCCGCTGGCTTGCCCGCGATGCGCGGGAAGAAGCCCTCGGGCGTCGCCCGGCCCTCCTTATCGTGGCACTGGGTGCAGGCGCGCACGCGCGGCGCCATGGTGCCGGGCGCAGCCCCCTCGACAACGGGCGCAACCGCAGGCACTGCCAGCGCTGCACTCCCCCATCCACCCGCCAGCCCCAGCACAAAAGCCGCACACAGAAACCGGAGAAGGCCAGACGTCATGGGAAGGATTGTCGCCCTTGCGGGATGAACGCATACAGCACTGCGGCTTTCGCCGCCGGGGCCGCAACACCAAAACCCATGGAAACGCGTTCCAAGCCCTCGCCCACTACAATATTGCGATGCACCATTTGCAGCACAGGCTCTTGCACACACCGGCACGCGCCCGGGGCAAGGCACTGCCGCGCGGGTATTTCAGTGCCGTGACACCGCCATAGCGCGGTGCCCCGCAGCCCCATCCCGGGGCAACACCGTCCCTGTCCAACATCCACCGGCCTGCTTTCTGGCCCGCGGATCGCTTTTTCCCCATTTCTGCTTCGCCGCTGCGCATCGCGCGCCGGGCCGCATTGCCTATGACTCTTTCTTCCATCAAACAAACCTGGCTTTCCAATATCCGGGGTGACGTACTGGCGGGCCTGGTGGTGGCGCTGGCGCTCATCCCCGAGGCCATTGCCTTCTCCATCATTGCCGGGGTGGACCCCAAGGTGGGTCTGTACGCCTCGTTCAGCATCGCCGTGGTCATCGCCTTCGCGGGCGGACGCCCCGGCATGATCTCGGCGGCCACCGGGGCCATGGCGCTGGTGATGGTGACGCTGGTCAAAGACCACGGCCTGCAATACCTGCTGGTGGCGACCCTGCTCACCGGTGTGCTGCAGATCGTGGCGGGCCTGCTCAAACTGGGCGCGCTGATGCGGTTTGTCTCGCGCTCGGTGGTCACCGGGTTTGTGAACGCGCTGGCCATCCTCATCTTCATGGCCCAGCTGCCCGAGCTGACGAACGTGGGCTGGCAGGTCTACGCCATGACGGCGGCGGGCCTGGCCATCATCTATGGCTTTCCGTACATCACCCGCGCCGTGCCGTCGCCGCTGGTCACCATCGTGGTGCTCACGGGCGTGTCCATCGTGCTGGGCCTGGACATTCGCACCGTGGGCGACATGGGCGAGCTGCCCAGCAGCCTGCCGGTGTTCCTGCTGCCCGATGTGCCGCTGACACTGGAGACCCTGCTGATCGTGCTGCCGTATTCGGCCACCCTGGCCGTGGTGGGCTTGCTTGAATCAATGATGACGGCGTCCATCGTCGATGAGCTGACCGACACCCAAAGCAACAAGAACCGCGAATGCATGGGCCAGGGCGTGGCCAACATTGCCACCGGTTTCATTGGCGGCATGGCGGGCTGCGCGATGATCGGCCAGTCGGTCATCAATGTGAAGTCGGGCGGACGCGGGCGCCTGTCCACGCTGGTGGCGGGCGTTTTTCTGCTCATCCTGGTGGTGTTTCTTGGCCCCTGGGTGAAACAGATTCCCATGGCCGCGCTGGTGGCCGTGATGATCATGGTGAGCATCGGCACCTTCAGCTGGGACTCGGTGCGCAAGCTGCGCGAGCACCCGCCCAGCTCGTCCATCGTGATGATCGCCACCGTGGTGGTCACCGTGTCCACGCACGACCTGGCCAAGGGCGTGTTTGTCGGCGTGCTGCTGTCGGGCATTTTCTTTGCCCACAAGGTGGGCAAAGTGCTGCGCGTGGACCGCAGCAGCGAGGACGGCGGCAACACCCGCGTGTACGGCGTGGTCGGCCAGGTGTTCTTTGCCTCGTCAGAAGCCTTCCTGGCAGCGTTTGATTTCAAGGAAGTGGTGCACAGGGTGCGCATCGACGTGAGCCGCGCCCACTTCTGGGACATCACCGCCGTGAGCGCCCTCGACAAGGCCGTCCTCAAGTTCCGCCGCGAGGGCGCCGAGGTGGAGGTGGTGGGCATGGACGAGGCCAGCGCCACGCTGGTGGACCGCTTCGCCCTCCACGACAAACCCGGTGCCGTCGAGCAGCTGATGCATTAAATTCAAGCCCAAGGAGACACACCATGAACAAGGTTTACGCCTGCATCGACGGCCTCGCCGCCACCCATGCCGTGATCGACTGGGCCGCCTGGTCGGCCCTGCGCCTGGGCGCGCCGCTTGAACTGCTGCATGTGCTGGAGCACCCCCCGGAAATGCCCCATGTGGGCGACTACAGCGGCGCCATTGGCCTGGGCGCGCAGGAAGTGCTGCTGCAAAAGCTCAGCGCCCTCGACGAGGAACGCAGCCAGCTGGCCCAGGAGGCCGGGCGCCAGATGCTGCAAAGCGCCCAGGAGCGCGCCAGCGCTGCCGGTGTGCCCCAGACCGAAGGCCGCATGCGCCATGGCGAACTCGCGGAAACACTGCAGGACATTGAGCCCGAGGCCCGTCTTTTTGTGCTGGGCACGCACTACCGCGCCAGCAGCCCGCGCAGGATCCACCTTGACCACCATGTGGAGCGCGCGATCCGCGCCGTCAAGCGCCCGGTGCTGGTGGCCACGGCAGAAAAATTTGCGGCGCCCGAACGCTTTGTCATTGCCTGCGACGGCAGCGCAACCGCCCGCAAGACCGTGGAAATGGTGGCCGCCAGCCCCCTGCTGCGCGGACTCCCGGCGGTGCTGGCCATGGCCGGCGACGACACGCCCGCCGCGCGCCAGGCATTGCACGACGCCCGGCAGGTGCTGCTCGATGCAGGCTTTTCCGCCGAAACCCGCCTGTTGCCCGGCGAGCCCGAGCAGGCCCTGCCCGCCCTGCTCAGATCCCAAGGCGCGGCCCTGCTGGTGATGGGCGCCTACGGCCACTCACGCATCCGCCACCTGATCGTGGGAAGCACCACGACCACGCTGCTGCGGTTGAGCGAAGTGCCGGTACTGGTCTTGCGCTGAATCCGGCTGCAGGTATCCGCGGCCTCCATACGCACTACTACATTGATAGCTGCCTGCGCTTTACAGTAAAGCGATTTAGGCCATTTGCGTGCCTATTTAGTTACACCCCCAGCTCCGGGAAACCAGTGCTGCGTGCGGTTGACCAGCGCCACCAGCGACAGCATCACCGGCACCTCCACCAGCACGCCCACCACGGTGGCCAGCGCCGCGCCCGAGTTCAGGCCGAACAGCGAGATCGCCACCGCCACGGCCAGTTCGAAGAAGTTCGAGGTGCCGATCAGGCAGGCCGGGCCGGCCACGTTGTGCGGCAGCTTGAGCCAGCGGGCCGCCACCAGGGCAATGGCGAAAATGCCGTAGCTCTGCACGATCAGCGGCACGGCAATCAGAGCAATCACCAGGGGCTTGTCCACGATGGTGCCCGCCTGGAAGCCGAACAGCAGCACCACGGTAGCGATGAGCCCGACGATCGACCAGGGCTTGAGCCGCGCCACGAAGTCGGCCACGGCATGGCCCGGGCGGCGCTGCAGCGCATGCCGCGTGGCCATACCCGCCGCCAGCGGCAGCACGACGTAGAGCACGGTGGACAGCACCAGCGTCTCCCATGGCACGGTGATATTGGTCACGCCCAGCAGAAAGGCGGCGATGGGCGCAAACGCCACCACCATGATGAGGTCGTTGATGGACACCTGCACCAGCGTGTAGTTAGCGTCGCCCTTCACGAGCTGGCTCCAGACGAACACCATGGCCGTGCAGGGCGCCACGCCCAGCAGGATCATGCCGGCGATGTATTCGCTGGCGGACTGCGGATCGACCCAGGGCGCGAACAGGTAGTGAAAGAACAGCACGCCCAGCGCCGCCATGGTGAAGGGCTTGATGAGCCAGTTGACCACCAGCGTGAGCAGCAGGCCGCGCGGCTTCTGGCCCACGCCCTTCACGGCGCTCCAGTCGATCTGGATCATCATCGGGTAAATCATCACCCAGATGAACACGGCCACCACGAGGTTGACATGCGCCACCTCCAGCCCGGCGATAGCCTGGAAGGCGCCCGGCGCCAGCAGCCCCAGGCCCACGCCCGCCAGGATGCCCAGGCCGACCCAGACGGTCAGGTAACGTTCAAACAGTCCCATTTCACACTCCGGATGGCGACAGGACTTCGCCCGCCAGTTGCAGCAGGCGCGGCACGCCCACGGGTTCCTCGCTGAGCAGCGGCACCACGGCATGGCGCGCGGCGTGGTGCGCGGCCACAGCCTCGATCTCGCGCAGCTCGTTGTGGGCACGCTGGCGCAGCAGCGGCGAGGTGGCGCGGGCGGCCGCCACGCTGTTGTTCACCACCCAGGCCCAGGGCTCGATGCCCGCGCGCCGCAGGTCGGCCTGCAGGTTGGCGGCTTCGAGCACCGGCGTAGTCTCGGCCAGCGTGGCAATGAGCACCTTGGTCTGCTTCGGGTCCTGCAACTGCATCATGGGTGTGGTGAAGTGCACGCCCGTGCTGCCCATCTGGCGCACGATGTCGCGGTGGTAGGCGCCGGTGGCGTCCAGCAACAGCAGCGTGTGGCCGGTGGGCGCGGTGTCCATCACCACAAACTTTTTTCCGGCCTCGCGGATCACGCGCGAGAACGCCTGGAACACCGCGATCTCCTCGGTGCAGGGCGAGCGCAAGTCTTCTTCCAGCAGAGCGCGGCCCGCCGCGTCGAGCCCGGCGCCCTTGCTGGCCAGCACCTGCTGACGGTAGCGCTCGGTGACTTCGTGCGGGTCGATACGGCTCACGCTCAGGTGCTCCAGCGTGCCCGCCAGCGTGTCCATCAGGTGTGCCGCCGGGTCCGAGGTGGTCAGGTGCACGGCGTGGCCCCGGTGTGCCAGCGCCACGGCCACGGCGGCCGCCAGCGTGGTCTTGCCCACGCCGCCTTTGCCCATGACCATCACCAGGCCATGGCCGTCCTGGGCGATTTCGTCCACCAGTTGGGAAAGGCTGGGCGCCTGCAGAGGGGGCGCAGCACGGTCATCCGCTGCAGCGGGTGACGCGGGTGTGTCACCGCCCAGCAACTGGCGCAAGGCAGCAATGCCCACCAGGTTGAAGGGCTTGAGCGGCACCACGTCCAATGGCAAGGCGCGCAGGTCTGCGGGCATGGCGGCCAGCGCCGCCTGCTCGCGCCGGCACACGGCGGCGGCCAGCGGGTCGTGGCCGCCTTCGGCCAAGGGCAGCACACCGTTAACCACCAAATATTGCTGGCGCAGGCCGATGGCGGCCAACTCGGCATGGGTGCGCGCGGCCTCGCGCAGCGTGGCGGGCTGGGCGCGCGCCACCAGCACCAACCGGGTGTGGGCCGGGTCGGCCAATGCATCGACGGCCGCCTTGTATCGCGCGCGCTGCTTCTCCAGCCCGGCCAAAGGCCCCAGGCACGAGGCGTCACCCTTGCCGGCTTCAAGAAAACCGCTCCAGGCACCGGGCAGCTGCAGCAGCCGGATGGTGTGGCCGGTAGGCGCGGTGTCGAACAGAATGTGGTCGTACTGTGCGTGCAAGGCCGTGTCGGTCAGCAGCGCGGTGAATTCATCAAATGCGGCAATCTCGGTGGTGCAGGCGCCCGAGAGCTGCTCCTCGATGCCTTTCACCACGTCATCCGGCAGCACGCCGCGCACCGGGCCGACGATGCGGTCGCGGTAGCCCTGAGCGGCCGCCTGCGGGTCGATCTCCAGCGCCGCCATGCCCGGCACCTCGGGCACGGGCGTGATGTGGTTGCCGATGGCGATGCCGAACACCTGCCCCACGTTGGATGCCGGGTCGGTACTCACGAGCAGCACACGCCGGTCCTGCGCGGCCAGGTGCAGCGCCGTGGAACAGGCAAGCGAGGTCTTGCCCACGCCTCCTTTGCCAGTGAAGAAAAGAAAGCGCGGAGGCTGGTCAAGAAAGTGCATGGCGAGAGGGATAACGATACGAATGCGGAAACCGGCCCTGCGGCGATCAGCCGCAGTTGCCGCCCGAGCAGCAGTTGCCCGCGCTCTCGGCCTTGGCGGCAGCTGGCACGGCCAGCCCTGCCCAGCGCGCCAGATCGGCGCGCGAGGGGTAGCGGCCCGCCAGCACGACCTGGCCATCCACCAGAGTGAGCGGCAGCGCTTCCTGCCCCGCACGCTCCAGGAAGGCCTTGACCGGCGCGTTGTCGGCAAATGCCATCGGTTGCTGCGCAAGGTTGAAGCGCTCCAGCCGGGCGCCGTTCTGGCGCGCCCAGTCGGCATCGGCCGAAAAATTGACGAGATTCTGGTCCACGTCGGTCCCGCACACGCCGCTGCTGCAGCACAGGGCCGGGTCAAAGATCTGGATGGTGCTCATGGAATGCTCCTGGTTTCAATGGGACGAGAGGCCGCGTGCGGTGTCCTGCAGCAGGCTTTTCTGGAGTTTCTCGGGTGGCAGGTTCATCAGCAGCTCCAGCCGGCGGCCGATGGCGTGCAGGGTATGGCGAAAGGCCTCGCGCTTGACGGCGTCCGGCGCATCACCCTCGGACGGATCGGCATACCCCCAGTGCGCGCTGGCCGGATGGCCGGGCCAGATGGGGCACACCTCGCCCGCCGCGTTGTCGCACACGGTGATGATCAGGTCCATGTGCGGCGCGCCGGGTGCAGCGAATTCATCCCAGCTCTTGCTGCGCAGGCCCTCGGTGGAGATGCCAGCGCTTTGCAGCACTTCGAGCGCCAGCGGGTGCGGCTGCTGCCCGGGCCGGGGGCTGCTGCCCGCCGACCAGGCCTGAAACCGCCGCTCCGGCGCCTGGCGGTCCAGATGGTTGAGCAATGCCTCGGAAAGAATGCTGCGGGCGGAGTTGTGGGTGCAGAGAAACAGGACGTTGAGCATGGTTTGGGCTTTTCAGGGGTGCGAAGAATGGGTGGGGTCCAGCAGGCGGCTGGCGGCAATCAGCCCGGCGCGCACCACCAGCGCCTCGGGGACGACCTCATGGCGCGCACCATCAAGCTCCAGGGTGCGGCACGGAGCATCGCCACAGGCATCGCAGCAGATGCTGGTGCCGCTGCGCGCGCCAAGCCAGTCCTCCAGCGGGCGCCCGCCTATCCAGATGCGGTTGGACTGCGCGGGCTGCTGCAAAAAGGTGGCGGTATCGATTTCGCGCATCTCCAGCACGGGCTGCACGCCCAGCGGCTCCAGGGCGGTGCGCAGCCGGTCCACGGCATTCAGCATTTCCTGCTGCGTGCCGGCACAACGGGGACAAGTGGCACCAGTCTCATCAACCAGCCGCTGCCAGAGAATCGCAAGGGGTTTCATGGGTATCGCGGGTGCGCTTCAGGCGCAGCCGGTGCAGGCAGCCATCGCGGCATCCGGAAGGCAGGCCTCCGGATTGCCACCGCAGCATTCGTCGGTGAGGTAGCCAATCAATTCGGTCATCAGTGCCATGTTGGCGCGGTAGCGCTGAAAGCGCCCTTCCTGCGTTACCGACAACAGGCCGGACTGCGTCAGCGCCTTGAGATGAAACGAGAGATTGGTGGCGGGAAGGCCCACAGCCGCCGCGATTTCACCGGCCACCAGCCCCTGGGGCCCCTGCCGGACCAGCAGGCGGAACACGTCCAGCCGCACGCTGGAGGCCAGTGATTCAAAAATGGGGATGGCAGCTGTTTTGTCCATTCCTCAATTATTCAACAATTGTTGAATAATTGCAATGAAAGAAGCAGAACCAGCGAACTCGCGCGCCCCCGGCGAGCGGCGCGCCACGGAAGCTTCAATCGTCCCGTCTGGACACCGTGCGCTCGTGAGAAGCGACAGATTCGCTCCAGGCCTGGGACGACTGCTCGAACACCGTGCGAAACCGCAGGACCTGCCAGACGATCCAGGCCAGCATCACGGCGAGCAGGCCCAGCAGGCCGTACACGACCCCCGGGTGGAAGCGCTCAGCCTCGATGCGTTCGAGCCGCTGCTGCAGCACCAGCGCCGCCGCCCGGTCGCTGGCGGCCTGCATGCGCAAGGCGGCCAGTTCGTCCTGCATCGCCTGGGGCGGCGGCACCGCCTCCGAGGCGCCGGGCTGCGCGGCACTGGCATCCTGCGCAGGGGCCAGCGCGCTGCCCTGCGCCGCCTCCGACGCGGTGCCCGCAGGGGCCGCCGCAGCCGCAGACGCCCCGGCTGCCGGGGTCAGGACGACCGACAACGGCTCCATCACCAGCCGAGGCCCCGTCGGCGGGGGCCGGGATGCCGCTGCAACTGGGGCCTTGGCGGGCCGGGGCCTGGCTGTAGGCGCTGACGCAGGCGCTTGCGCCGGGCGCACTTTCGGCGGTGCCGCGGACTCCACCACCACCGGGGCTTGGGCCACAGGCTGGGCCGGTCTGGCAGCCTCCGGCGCGACAGGCACGCCGGTCTGCCGCGCGGGCAGGCCGGGCACCCCGTCCGTTCCGACCCCGGCAGCAGCAGCGGCGGGCCGCGCCTCGGGGGCCACCCAGGGTATGGCGATGGGCAACGTGGATGGCGGGATCGAATCCGGCAGATCCACCAGAAACACGTAGCTCCGGGTGATGGTTCCGGTACACCCGACCGAGAGGTGGACGGTGAGCACCGGCTCATCGGCCAGCCTGAAAGACTGCACACGCACAGCGGGTGAGCGGCCGGGCACCGGGGGCAAGGGGGTGAGATCCACCTGCCCCTGGCCCAGCCGGTTCTCGCCGGAATCGATGCGGGCCACCAGGCACGCAGCCTCCAGCGTCATCCCGGGGTCGAGGTGCACGTCAAACGACACATCGATCGGCCGTCCCAGCAGCACCTGGCCATGCGCCTCGCCCAGAGACAGCGCCGCTGCACTGTTCACGGCCAACCCGCAGATGCCTGCGATCCAGATGTTACGTGTCATCACATTCGTTTCCTGTGGTTGCAGTTCATTCTGGCACCAATGAATCGGCTGCAGAAGTGCTGCCCGAGCTTTTTATTCAGGCAAGCCGGACGACCCATGCAAATGTTGCGCCTTGACCTACACTGACCGAAAGTACGCCCAGTACCTTCGACCATTGCGTTGTCGGGTGTGCACGCCCGATGGTTGCCCCTTCAGTAGGTGCTTTGCTTGCGGCCCCTGGATGAATCACCCCCCGCCAACAGCGCCCCCGCACAGGGCCTGAGTGCCGACTTCGCCGCGCAGCGCCTCGAAAGCGAAGGCCCCAATCTTTTGCCCGGCAGCACACCCAAATCCAACGCCGCCATCGTGCGCGACGTGGTCACCGAGCCGATGTTTCTCATGCTGCTGGCCGCGGGCGGCATTTACCTGGCGCTGGGCGACCGGGGCGAGGCACTTTTTCTGCTGGGCTTTGTGTTTGTGGTCATCGGCATCACGCTGGCACAGGAACGCAAGACGCAGCGCGCGCTCGAATCGCTGCGCGACCTGTCGGCCCCACGCGCGCTGGTCATCCGCGATGGCCAGGAGCAACGCATTGCCGGGCGCGACGTGGTGCGTGGCGACCTGCTGGTGCTGCACGAGGGCGACCGCATTGCCGCCGATGCCCTGCTGGTGCAAGGCCAGATTGAAGTGAACGAGTCCCTGCTCACTGGCGAAGCCGTTCCCGTGACCAAGTTGCCCGTTGTTCCGGGCACCACGCCATCTCAACCCCCAGAATCCGGGGCAGAAGGCGCGCCGAACCTGTTCGCAAGCACCGTGGTGACCCGGGGCGTGGGCGTGGCCCAGGTGTACGCCACCGCCGCGCATACCGCGGTGGGGCGCATTGGAGCCGATCTGGCAAGCACCACCGAGCCCCCCTCGGCACTTCAGGTGGGCTCGCGCCGGCTGGTGCACAGACTGGGCACGGCCGCCCTCGTCCTGGCCCTGGTCCAGGTGCTGCTGGGCTGGTGGTGGAACGGACGGCCGCTGCTCGACAGCCTGCTGTCGGGCATCGCCCTGGCCATGGCCATCCTGCCCGAAGAGATTCCCGTCATCCTGACCGTGTTTCTGGCGCTGGGTGCGTGGCGCATTGCGCACCAGAAGGTGCTGACACGGCGCGTGACCGCCGTCGAGGCGCTGGGCGCCATTACCGTGCTGGCCGTGGACAAGACGGGCACGCTCACCGTCAACCGCATGGCGGTGGCCGAACTGGCCACTGCCGGCCAGCACTTCCGCCCCGAAGGCGCCAGCGAGCTGCCCGAACACTTCCACCTGCTGGCCGAATTCGCCATGCTGGCCACGCCCGGCGACCCCTTCGACCCGATGGAGAAGGCCATCCAGCATTTTGGCCATCAGTGGCTGCACGGCACCGAGCATGTGCACGACGGGCGTGAACCCGAGTTCGAATACGCCCTCTCGGGCGAAATACTGGCCATGACGCGCGTGTTCGCCAGCGAGGAGCCGCACCTTCACCTGCTGGCCACCAAGGGCGCGCCCGAGGCCGTGGCCGATCTGTGCCACCTGGACGCCGTGCGGCGCAACACCATCCACCGTCAGGTGGAGGCCATGGCGGAGCGCGGTCTGCGCGTGCTGGGCGTGGCGCGGGGCCGCTGGAAAAGTGCCGCCCCGGCCCCCGACCAGGCGCCGCCCTGGCCCAAGAGCCAGCATGACTTCGACTTCGACTTCCTGGGCCTGGTGGCGCTGGCCGACCCGCCGCGCCCCGAGGTACCGGCCGCACTGGCCGAATGCCGACGCGCCGGGGTGCGCGTGATCATGATGACCGGAGACCACCCCGCCACGGCCCGCGCCATCGCGCAGCAGGTGGGTCTGTCAGACCGCCCTGACGTCCTCACCGGTGCGGATCTGGAGGGGCTGGACGATGTGGCCCTGCACGAGCGGCTGCGCCATGTGGACCTGTGCGCACGCCTCAAGCCCGAGCACAAGCTGCGCCTGGTGCAACGGCTGCGCGCATCGGGCGAGGTGGTGGCCATGACGGGCGACGGCGTGAACGACGCCCCCGCCCTCAAGGCCGCCGACGTGGGCATTGCCATGGGCGAGCGCGGCACCGATGTGGCGCGCGAAGCTGCCGCGCTGGTGCTGCTGGACGATAGTTTTGCCCGCATCGTGGCAGCCATCCGGCAGGGGCGGCGCATTGACAGCAACATCCGCAAGGCCGTGCGCTTCACTTTTGCGGTGCACGTCCCCATCATCGCGCTGGTTCTGGGCCCCACACTGCTGCAATGGCCGGTCTTTTTACTGCCAGTGCATATCGTTCTGCTGCAATTGCTGATCGACCCCACCTGCGCCGTCGTGCTGGAGGCCGAGCCCGAAGACAGCGGCAGCATGGCGAGGCCGCCCCGCCCGGTATCGGATTCACCCTTTGCCTTCGGCCCGCTGGCGTTTTCCGTGCTTCAGGGCCTGGGTGTGGCCGCCGTACTGTTGGGCGGCCAGGCCTGGCTGGCCAGTCAGGGATGGAGCAGCGCGCAAAGCCGTACCGTGGTGTTCTGCACGCTGGTGCTGTGCGTGATGCTGCTGATCCTGGCCAACCGCGATCTCTCGCGCCCCGCCCTGCTCGGCGTGGCCACCCCCAACCCCTGGCTGTGGCGTATGGCCGCCGCCATGGGCCTGTTGCTGGCGGCGGTGCTGGGCATGGCGTGGCTGCGCGACCTGATGGGGATGGCCTTGCCCGGGGCTGCAGGGCTGGGGGTGGCTGCGGGTCTCCTGGCACTGTGCCTGGTGTGGCTGGAACTGGTGCGACGGGTGGGACGTGCGCTTGTGGCCGTCCCTCCACCACCTGAAATACTCCATTTTTGATAGCTGCCAGCGCAATGCTGGAAAGCTATTTCGGCATATTTATGTATCAAGTTCCCGTTGGATTCACGGGCCCGGCTGGCCCGGTTCGGGCGCGATCATGCCGCCGCCTGCATGCAGCAGCCGCGTGAATTGCGCCTCGGGCACCGGGCGCGACAGCAGGTAGCCCTGGAACTCGTCACATCCCTGGTAGCGCAGAAAGTCGAACTGCGCCTGGTTTTCCACCCCCTCGGCCACCACCGTCTTGCGCAGGCTCTTGCCCAGCGAGACCGCAGCGCGCGCGATCATGGCCATGTCCTCCTCGCATTCGACGCCGGTGACCAGCATGCGGTCGAGCTTGATGGTGTCCAGCGGAAAGCGGCGCAGGTAGCTCAGTGACGAGTAGCCGGTGCCGAAGTCGTCCATGGCCAGGCTCACGCCCAGGGCCCGGAAGTCGCTCAGCAGCGCCACGGTGCGCTCGCTGTCGCCCAGGAACACCGACTCGGTGATCTCCAGTTCGACCTGCGCGGGTGGCAGTTCGGCCTCGCGCAGCAGACCGGCCACATGGGCCACGATGTCATCGTTCAGAAACAGCTGCGCCGACAGATTGACGGCCATGCGCAGCGGCACGTCGCGCTGGTGGTTCCAGCGCCGCGCGGCCGCGAAGGCGCCGCGCAGGATGACGGTGGTCAGCGGCAGAATCAGCCCGGTTTCCTCGGCGATGGGAATGAACCGGTCCGGACCCACCGCCCCCAGCTCGGGGTGGAACCAGCGCGCCAGCGCCTCCACCCCGACGATGCGGCGGCGGTGGTCCACCTTGGGCTGGTAATACACATCGAAGCCGCCCCCGGCATGCTCCAGAGCGTCGCGCATGGCCGCTTCCAGGCGCAGGCGCTCATCCGCCTGGCGGTTGAGTTCGCGCGTGAAGAACTGAAAATTGTTGCGCCCCCGGTTCTTGGCGGCATACATGGCCACATCGGCATGCTTGAGCAGGATCTGGGCATCGTCGCCATCGCTGGGGTACATCGCCACGCCCAGGCTGGCGCCCACATGGAATTCACGGCCGCCGAGCATGACCGGGCGGCCGATGTCCTTGAGCACGCGCTCCAGCAGCGAAATCACGCTGCTGGAGCGGTAGTGGTCGTTGATCACCAGCACGAATTCGTCTCCGCCCAGGCGCGCCACCGTGTCGGCGCTGCGCAGGCAGCCCGTCAGGCGCGTGGCAATGACCTTGAGCAGTTCGTCCCCGGCCGCATGGCCCAGGCTGTCGTTGATGTACTTGAAGTTGTCCAGATCGATGAAGACCAGCGCCAAAAAATAGCCCTGCCGCGACGCCTGGGCAATGCCCTGGGCAATGCGGTCGCCCAGCAAAACGCGGTTGGGCAGGCCCGTGAGCTGGTCGTGGTTGGCCTGGCGCTCCAGTTGCTCCTGGTAGCGGCGGCGCTCGGTGATGTTCTGCACCGTGCCCTCGTAGCAGAGGAACTCGCCCTGCGGGCTCAGAACGACATGCGCGTTTTCCGAGATCCAGATGCGCGTTCCATCCCGCCGGAACACCTCCGACTCGAAGTTGAGCACCTGGCCCTGCGCCTTCATCAGGCGGTGAAAGACTTCGCGCCGCCCGGCACTGACGTAAAGCCGGTGCTCGATGTCGGACAGGTCGGCCATGAGCGCTTGCGGCGTGGCATAGCCGTAGATGCGCGCCAGCGCCGGGTTGGCGGCGAGGTACTGACCCTCGCGCGTGGTCTGGAAAATGCCTTCGCTCGCATGCTCGAAGATGTGGCGGTAACGCAGTTCGGCATGTTCCAGCGCCTCCAGGGTGGCATGGCGCACGGTGATGTCTTCGATGAAGCCCTCGATCACCCGATCGCCCTGCTCGTCGCGTACCGCCACACCGCGCTCGACCACCCGCCGCGTCTGGCCATCACGGGTGGTGATGAGGTACTCGACGGAGAAGCGCAGCCCGGTCTGCACGGCTTGCCCGATCACGGCACGCACCCGCGCGCGGTCGTGCGGATGGGTGATTTGCTCCCAGGAGACCACGGCATTGCCGCACAGCTCATCTGGTGCATAGCCGGTGAGGGCCAGGCTTCCCTGGCTGACGAACACCATGCTCCATTGCGCGTCGAACAGGCAACGGTAGGCCATGCCCTCCAGGTTGTTCAGCAGCGTATCGAACACGCGCGCGCGGTCTACGGCCTGGGCAGCAAGACGGCGGGGATGGCGCAGGCGCAGAGGAGTGAGGGGCACAAGAAGCAGCGGATGGGATCGGTTTGACGAGCACAGAGCAAGCTCCGTGCCCGCCACCGGTCGCGCACCTCTCCAACGCCTGGAAAAGCGCACCTATCACCAGGGCATGACAGCCCCCTGGACATGGTGCACGCATGCAGCGCCCGCACCCGTTTGGTGCATCGCGCATGCGTGCTCTCAGCCTCTCAGTCGGAGTCGGCCGGTTCTGGCACCGTGGCTGCGGCCACCAGCCGCTGGGTGTAGGGGTGCTGCGGCGCGTCGAGCACCTGGCCGACGCTGCCTGCCTCCAGCACCTCGCCATCCTTCATCACCAGCACCTCGTGCGCCATGGCGCGGATCACATCCACGTCGTGCGTGATGAGCAGGTAGCTCAGGCCCTTGTCACGCTGCAGGCGCTGCAGCAAGCCCAGCACCTGCTGCTGGATGGTGACATCGAGTGCGCTGGTGGGCTCGTCGAGCACCAGCACGCGCGGCTGCACGATGAGCGCGCGGGCCACCGCCAGCCGCTGGCGTTGGCCGCCCGAGAATTCATGCGGGTAGCGCGCCAGCAGGCCGGGGAACTGGGCTGCAGTCAAGCCCACCTCGGCCAGCGCCGCTTCGACACGCCCGCGCCGGGCGGCGATGTCGAGCGCGGGCTCGTGCACCTTGAGGCCCTCGCCCACGATTTCTTCCACCGTCAGACGCGGCGAGAGCGAGGAGAACGGGTCCTGGAACACCACCTGCACCTGGCGGCGCAGCTGCTGGTTGGCCGGCGTGTTGCGCATGGCGGGCTGCTCCCAGCCCTGCCCGGCCACCGCCAGTTCGCCGCCGTGCGGCAGCAGGCCCAGGATGGCCTGCGCCAGCGTGGACTTGCCCGAGCCCGATTCGCCCACCACGCCCAGCGTGCGGCCCGGCGGCAGTTGCAGCGTGGCGCCCTGCACGGCGACGAATTCGCCCTTTTTGAACCAGCCCCGAAAGCCCGGCAGCGGCGTGGGATAGACCACGCGCAGGTTCTGCGCCCGCACCACGGGAGCGGTGCCTTCGGGCAATGCGTCCTCCACCACGTCGCGCCGGGGCTGGCTGGCGATGAGGCGCTGGGTGTAAGGGTGTTGCGGCGCACGGAAGACCTCGTCCACGCGCCCCTGCTCCACCAGCACGCCCTGCTCCATGACGGCCACGCGGTCGGCGAAGCGGCGTACCAGGTTCAGGTCGTGCGTGATGAGCAGCACGGCCATGCCGCTGCTGCGTTGCAGCTCGGACAGCAGGTCGAGGATCTGGCCGCGCAGCGTGACGTCGAGCGCCGTCGTCGGCTCGTCGGCCAGCAGCAGCGCAGGCTCGCTGGCCAGGGCCATGGCGATCATGGCGCGCTGGCGCTGGCCGCCGCTGAGCTGATGCGGAAAGCTGCCCGCGCGGCGCTGCGGCTCGGGGATGCCGGTTTTTGCTAGCAATTCAATAGCTGCTTGCGCAGATTGGGCAGGCGTCAGGGCCTTTTTTAGCTCCAAAACCTCGGCAATCTGCTGGCCGATGGTCATGAGCGGGTTCAGCGCCGTCATCGGCTCCTGGAACACCATGGCGATCTCGCCGCCGCGCACGCCGCGCATCTCGCGCTCCGATAATGAGAGCAGGTCGCGCCCGCGCAGCAGGGCCTGGCCGCTGATTTGCGCCTCGCCCGCCAGGCGCAGCAGGCTGAGCGCCGTGATGGTCTTGCCCGAGCCGGATTCGCCCACCAGCGCCAGCTTTTCACCCGGCGCGATGTCGAAGCCCACGCCGCGCACCACCTCCTTGGCGCCAAAGCGCACAGACAGGCCGCGCACCTGCAGCAGCGGGGTATTTGCTTCGCTGCTCATCGGTCGGCCTTTCGGGGGTCCAAGGCATCGCGCAGCGCGTCGCCCATGAAGGTCAGCAGCAGCAGCGTGACCACCAGCACGCCGAAGGTGGACAGCGAGATCCACCAGGCATCAATGCTGTTCTTGCCCTGCGAGAGCAGTTCGCCCAGGCTCGGCGTACCCGGCGGCACGCCCAGGCCCAGGAAGTCGAGCGAGGTCAGCGCCAGGATGGCCGCGCTCATGCGGAACGGCAAGAAGGTCACCACGGGCGTCAGGCTGTTGGGCAGGATGTGGCGCCAGATGATCTGCGCGTTGCCCACGCCCAGCGCGCGCGCGGCTTTCACGTAGTCGAGCTGGCGGTTGCGCAGGAATTCGGCGCGCACGTAGTCCGACAGCCCCATCCAGCCGAACAGCGACAGCAGGATGAGCAGCAGCGAAATGCTGGGCGCGAACACCGCGCTGAAGATGATGAGCAGGTACAGCTCGGGCATGGAGCCCCAGATCTCGATGAAGCGCTGGAAGGCCAGGTCCGTCTTGCCGCCGAAAAAGCCCTGGATGGCCCCTGTGACCACGCCCAGCACCACGCCCGTCACAGTCAGCGCCAGCGCGAAGAGCACGCTCACGCGGAAGCCGTAGATGAGCTGCGCCAGCAGGTCGCGCCCCCGGTCATCGGTGCCCAGCCAATTGTCCCGCGTGGGTGCCGAGGGGTTGGGCGCCTTGGCGAAGTAGTTGAGCGTGTTCGGGCCGTAGGGGTTGAGGGTGTAGAGCGCCCAGTTGGCGCCGCTGGTGATGCGTTCGCGGATGAAGGGATCGAGGTAATCGGTGGGCGTCTCGAAATCGCCGCCAAAGGTCTTCTCGGGGTAGTCCTTGAGCATGGGAAAGTAGGTCTGCCCCTCGTAGCGCACGATGAGCGGCCGGTCGTTGCTGACTAGCTCGGCGCACAGGCTGACAAGCACCAGTGCGCAAAAGATCAGCAGGCTCCAGTAGCCCAGCCGGTTGCGCTTGAAACGCAGCCAGGCGCGGCGCGACGGAGAGAGCGAGGGCGATGGCGAAGAAGAAGCGGTGCGCATGCCGAGGCGTGGATCAATCAAACTTCACGCGCGGGTCCACCCACACGTAGCACAGGTCGCTGATGAGCTTGGTCACCAGCCCGATCAGCGTGAACAGGTACAGCGTGCCCAGCACCACGGGGTAATCGCGCCGGATCACGCTCTCGTAGCTCAGCAGGCCCAGGCCGTCGAGCGAGAACAGCGTCTCGATCAGCAGCGAGCCCGCGAAGAACGCGCCGATGAACGCCGCCGGAAAGCCGGTGATGATGGGAATCAGCGCATTGCGGAACACATGCTTCCAGAGCACCTGGCGCTCGCTCAGGCCTTTGGCGCGCGCCGTCAGCACGTACTGCTTGCGGATTTCCTCCAGAAAGGCGTTTTTGGTCAGCATGGCCGTGACGGCAAAGCTGCCCAGTACCATGGCGGTGATGGGCAGCGTGATGTGCCACAGGTAGTCGACGATGCGCGCGCCCCAGGACAGCTCGTCCCAGTTCGACGACGTCAGGCCGCGCAGCGGGAACCACTGCAGTTGCCCGCCAAAGATGACCAGCAGCGCCACGCCGAGCACGAAGCCCGGAATCGCATAGCCCACGAGGATGAGCAGCGTGGTCACCAGGTCGAAACGCGAGCCTGCGCGCACCGCCTTGGCCACGCCTAGCGGCACGGCCACCAGGTAGCTGATGAAGAAGGTCCACAGGCCCAGGCTGATGGAAACGGGAAGCTTCTCTTTCACCAGCGTCCACACGTCCTTGTTCTGGAAGAAGCTCTTGCCCAGGTCGAAGCGTGCGAACTGCCCCAGCATCTGCAGGAAACGCTCGTGCGCGGGCTTGTCGAAGCCGTAGAGCGCCTTGATCTGCTCCAGGCGTTTGGGGTCCACGCCCTGCGCGCCCCGGTAGCTCAGGCCACCGCCCTCGGCGCCGCCCCCCACTCCGGCGCCCGCCTTGGCCTCGGCCATGTACTGCTCCACCGGGCCGCCCGGCACGAACTGGATCACGACGAAAGTCAGCAGCAGCACGCCCAGCAAGGTGGGCAGCATGAGCAGGATGCGCTTGAGGATGTAGGCCAGCATCTACGATCAACCCTTGTTCTCGATAGCGGTGGTGGCGGCCGCAGCGCCGGGCCGCCCCAAGCAAGGCCAGCCCCCTCGGGGGGCAGCGACCCGTGCAACGGTGGAGCGTGGGGGCCACATTACCGGGCCCACCAGGTGTCGATGGCCCAGCCCTCGCCGCTCGAATACGGTGGCAGGGCCTCGGGGCGCGCCAAGCGCCAGGCGTTGTAGGCCATGCGGTGGGTACCGGCGGTCCACTGTGGAATGAGGTAGTGGCTGTGGGCGATGACGCGCTCCAGCGCATGGCAGGCGGGCAGGAGTTGCGCCTCGGTCTTGGCAGCAGTCATGGCCGCGATCAGCGCATCGACGCCGGGGTTCTTCACGCCCGCGAAGTTGCCCGAATCCTCGGTGTCGGCGGCCTGGCTGCCGAACAGGTCGGCATATTCCTGGCCAGGGTTGTGCGTGCCCTGGAAGGCCATGGAGGTGATGTCGAAGTCGAACTTCTGCAGACGTTGCTGGTAGAGCGCGAAATCCACCGCCCGGAAACGCAAGGTGATGCCCAGCTTTTCCAGGCTGCGCATCCAGGGCGTGACCACGCGCACGCCGCCCTCGTTGCTGTCCATGTATTCGAGCACCATGGCCTCGCCCCGGGCATTGCGCAGCACGCCGCCCTGCACCTCCCAGCCGGCCTCTCTCAGCAATTGCTGCGCGCGGCGCAGGTTGGCGCGCAACGACGAATCGCCGTCGGTGCGCGGCGGCACGGTCATGGGGCCGAAGGCGGCGGCGGGAAAGTGCTGGCGCCAGGGCTCCATCAGGGCCAGTTCCTGCGGCGTGGGCGTGCCGCGTGTTTCGCAGGCGGTGTTGCCGAAGAGGCCGTTGACGCGCTGGTAGGCGCCGTAGAACATCTGGCGGTTCATCCACTCGTAGTCCAGCGCCAGGCCCAGGGCCTCGCGCACGCGCACGTCCTGCAGGAACGGCCGACGCGTGTTGAGCACATAGCTCTGGAAACCCGAGGGCAGCTTGTGCGCGAATTCGCCCTTGACCAGCTCGCCCGTGTCGAACTTGCGGCCATTGACGCGGCGCGCCCAGTCGCCCGCGCTGAAGAAGCGCATCAGGTCGAATTCGCCCGCCTTGAGGGCTTCGAGCCGCGCCGTGGCGTCCTTGTAGATCTTGACGGTGATGCGGTCGAAGTTGGCCGTGCCCTTGCGCACGTTCAAGTCCTTGGCCCAGTAGTCCGGGTCGCGCACGTAGGTGATGTCCTTGCCGAAGCGCACCGGGCCGATCTTGTAAGGGCCACTGCCGATGGGAAAGTCCATCACCACCTGGTCGAAAGGCTTGGCCTGGCCGTTCTCCACGCCCCAGTCGCGGCTAAACACCGGCAGGCCGCCCACGGTGAGCGGCAGCTCCCGGTTGGGCTTGTGGAAGCGGTAGCGCACGGTGCGCTCGCCCAGCACATCCACACCGGCCACGTCGATCAGCAGCGTCTTGTACGCGGGCGAGGTGTGCGGGCCCACCAGGGTGTCGTAGCTGTGCTTCACGTCTGCGGCCAGCACGGGTTTGCCATTGTGGAAACGCGCCTCGGGCCGCAGGCGGAACGTGGCGGAGAGGCCATCCTGCGCCACCTGCACGTCCTCGGCGAGCAGGCCGTAGCCCGTGGCCGTCTCGTCGAGCGAGCCCACGAGCAGCGCGTCGAACATCAGCGCCGACAGATAGGCCGGCGCGTTGCCCTTGATGGTGAACGGGTTGTACTTGTCGAAGGTGGAGGTGCGCAGGTTGCTCACCAGCCGCAGCTCGCCGCCCTTGGGCGCCTGCGGGTTCACATACGCGAAATGCGCGAACCCGGCCGGGTAGCGCGGCTCGCCCCACAGCGCATAGGCATGGGCCGCCCAGGCCGGGGCGGCGCACATCGTCAGCAGAAAAGTCAGCCAAAACCGCATGCGACAATTCTGCACTACGCTGGCGGCGCGCCAGGGCAGGCTGCGGGTATTTCCCCCTGCCACCGCGCCGCCATTTCCCCGCATTCCCCAGGAGAACAACAATGGGTTTTCTGACCGGCAAGAAGCTGCTCATCACGGGCGTCCTGTCCAACCGCTCCATCGCCTACGGCATCGCCAAGGCCTGCCACGCGCAAGGCGCCGAGCTGGCGTTCAGCTACGTGGGCGAGCGCTTCAAGGACCGCATCACCGAGTTCGCGGCCGAATTCAATTCAACGCTGGTGTTTGACTGCGACGTGGGCGACGACGCCCAGATCGAGGCCATGTTCAAGGGCCTGGGCGAGGCCTGGGGCACCTTTGACGGCTTCGTGCACAGCATCGGCTTCGCGCCGCGCGAGGCGATTGCCGGCAACTTCCTCGATGGCCTGTCGCGCGAATCGTTCAAGATCGCCCACGACATCAGCGCCTACAGCTTCCCGGCCATGGCCAAGGCGGCCCTGCCTTACCTGAACGACAAGTCCTCGCTGCTGACGCTGTCGTACCTGGGCGCGCTGCGCTCCATCCCCAACTACAACACCATGGGCCTGGCCAAGGCCAGCCTGGAAGCCAGCGTGCGCTACCTGGCCGAAGCCGTGGGCCGCACCCAGGACGGCCGCGCCATCCGCGCCAACGGCATCAGCGCCGGCCCCATCAAGACCCTGGCCGCCAGCGGCATCAAGGACTTTGGCAAGCTGCTCTCGCGCGTGGCCGACGCCTCGCCCCTGCGCCGCAACGTCACCATTGAGGACGTAGGCAACGTGGCGGCCTTTCTGCTGTCCGACCTCGCCTCGGGCGTGACCGCCGAGATCACCTACGTGGACGGTGGCTTCAGCCAGACGGCGGGCCTTTCCGCCGACCAGGTCTGACGCACAGGACTTCAGGCAAAAATGGCCTCCAGCGCTTATCCATCAAGCGCTGGCAGCTATATTCTTCATAGCATCATGGACCGCAGGGCCTGCCTGGCCCTGCTGGCGCTGACCGCCCTGCCCGCCCCGGCCCTGGCAGCGGACGCTCCGGCGCTGCTGCTGGCCCAGGTGTACCGTCCCGGCCTGCCGCTGCAGGACTACTGGGTGAGCGAAAAGTACGACGGTGTGCGCGGCTACTGGGACGGCCGCACCCTGCGCACGCGCGGCGGCGCCACCGTGGCGGCCCCGGCCTGGTTCACCGCTGGCTGGCCCGATACACCGATGGACGGCGAGCTGTGGGCCGGGCGCGGGCGCTTCGGCCACGCCCAGTCCACCACCCGGCAGCAACAACCCGACGACGACGCCTGGCGGCCCATGCGCTTCATGGTGTTCGACCTGCCCACGCACGGAGGCCCCTTTGACGAGCGCCTGCCCGCCCTGCGGGCGCTGGTGGAACGCCTGGACCTTCCCTGGGTGCAGGCCGTGCCACAGCAGCGCGTGGCCACGGAGGGAGCCTTGCAGGCCCTGCTGCGGCGCACGGTGCGCGCGGGCGGCGAGGGGCTCATGCTGCACCGGGGCGCCTCGCTGTACCGCGCAGGGCGCAGCGACGACCTGCTCAAGCTCAAGGAACACGAGGACGCCGAGGCGCGCGTGCTGGCCCACCTGCCCGGCAAGGGCCGCCACGCGGGCCGCATGGGCGCCCTGTGGGTGGAGATGCCCACGGGCCAGCGCTTCCGGCTGGGCGCGGGCTTCAGCGACGCCGACCGCGACCACCCACCGCCCGTGGGCGCCTGGGTCACCTACCGCTTCCGGGGCACGCACGACGGCGGGCTGCCGCGCTTCGCAAGCTACCTGCGGGTGCGCGAAGACGTGCAGCCACTCAGCCGATAGCTACAACTTTCATAGCTGCTCGCGCTTTCAGGACGGGCGCTTCAGCCCATTTTGATACAAAAAAGGCAGGCATCCCGCCGGATTGCCTGCCTTGGCGCCAACGCCCGCTAGTGCGTCAGACGTTGCGCCCGTAGGGGCCGTCGTCACCCACCTGGACCATGTTCTCCGCCGTGGTCAGCGGCTTGGGGTTCTTGCGGGTGGACTTGCCCTCGGCCACGCAGTCGGCGTAGTAGCGTACCTGGCCGCTTTCGTCCTCCACCTCGACCAGGCCGTGGATGTCAGTCTCGAAGCCGGGGCACAGCTTGGCGAATTCGCGCGCGAACTTGAGGTAGTCCACGATCTTCTTGTTGAAGACTTCGCCAGGAATCAGCAGCGGAATGCCGGGCGGGTACGGCGTGACCAGGCCCACGGTGATGCGGCCCTCCAGGTGGTCGATCTCCACGCGCTCGGTCTGGCGGTGCGCAATGTGCGCGTAAGCGTCGCTGGGCTTCATCGCGGGCGTGAGGTCCGAGAGGTACATCTCGGTCGTCAGGCGGGCGATGTCGTACTTGGCGTACATCTCGTGCACATGCTGGCACAGGTCCTTCAGGCCCATGCGCTCGTAGCGCTTGTGCTGCTGGCAGAACTCGGGAAGGATGCGCCACATGGGCTGGTTCTTCTCGTAGTCGTCCTTGAACTGCTGCAAGGCAGTGAGCAGCGTGTTCCACCGGCCCTTGGTGATGCCGATGGTGAACATGATGAAGAAGCTGTAGAGGCCCGTCTTCTCGACCACCACGCCGTGCTCGGCCAGGTACTTGGTGACGATGCTGGCGGGGATGCCGGTCTTGTCGAACTTGCCATCCAGGTTGAGGCCGGGCGTGACGATGGTGGACTTGATCGGGTCCAGCATGTTGAAGCCGTCGGCCAGCTGGCCGAAGCCGTGCCACTTGCTGCCGTTCTTGCGGCCCTTGCCGTCGCTGCGGATGATCCAGTCCTCGGCCCGGCCCAGGCCTTCGTCCACGAGCTTGTCCGGGCCCCAGACCTTGAACCACCAGTCGTTCTTGCCGAAGTCGGCCTCCACCTGGCGCATGGCGCGGCGGAAGTCCAGCGCTTCGAGCAGGCTCTCATCCACCAGCGCGGTGCCGCCGGGTGGCTCCATCATCGCGGCAGCCACGTCGCAGCTGGCGATGATGCTGTACTGCGGCGAGGTCGAGGTGTGCATCAGGTACGCCTCGTTGAACAGGTGGTGGTCCAGCTTGGTGGTCTGCGAGTCCTGCACCAGCACATGGCTGGCCTGGCTGATACCGGCCAGCAGCTTGTGGATGGACTGCGTGGCATACACCACCGAATGGCGGGGCCGCGCGCGCTTCTTGCCCATGGCATGGTAGGTGCCGTAGAACGGATGGAAGGCCGCGTGCGGCAGCCAGGCCTCGTCGAAGTGCAGGTTGTCCACGTAGCCGTCGAGCATGCCCTTGATGGTCTCGGTGTTGTAGAGCACGCCGTCGTAGGTGGACTGCGTGAGCGTGAGCACGCGGGGCTTGACCTTCTTCGCGTCCACGCCCTTGAGCAGCGGGTTGGCCTTGATCTTGGCCTGGATGCTGGCGGGCTCGAACTCGCTCTGCGGAATCGGGCCGATGATGCCGAAGTGGTTGCGCGTGGGCTTCATGAACACGGGAATGGCCCCGGTCATGATGATGCTGTGCAGGATGGACTTGTGGCAGTTGCGGTCCACCACGACCACGTCGCCGGGCGCCACGGTGTGGTGCCACACCATCTTGTTCGATGTGGAAGTGCCGTTGGTCACGAAGAAGCAGTGGTCGGCATTGAAGATGCGCGCGGCATTGCGCTCAGATTCGCCAATGGCGCCGTTGTGGTCCAGCAACTGGCCCAGTTCTTCCACGGCATTGCACACGTCGGCGCGCAGCATGTTCTCACCGTAGAACTGGTGGTACATCTGGCCCACGGGGCTCTTGAGGAAGGCCACACCGCCCGAGTGGCCGGGGCAGTGCCAGCTGTAGGAGCCATCTTCGGCGTAGTCCAGCAGGGCCTTGAAGAACGGTGGCTGCACGCTCTCCAGGTAGCTCTTGGCCTCGCGGATGATGTGGCGCGCCACGAATTCGGGCGTGTCCTCGAACATGTGGATGAAACCGTGCAGCTCGCGCAGGATGTCGTTGGGCAGGTGGCGGCTGGTCTTGGTCTCGCCGTGCACGTAGATGGGCACATCGGCATTCTTGCGGCGCACCTCCTCGATGAAGGTGCGAAGGCTCAGCACGATGGGGTCGAGCCCCGAGCCCAGCGTGAACTCTTCGTCGTCAATCGACAGGATGAACGCGCTGGCGCGGCTTTGCTGCTGGGCGAACTGGCTCAGGTCACCATAGCTGGTGACCCCCAGCACTTCAAAGCCCTCGGCCTCGATGGCCTGCGCCAGCGCACGGATGCCCAGCCCCGAAGTGTTCTCGGAACGGTAATCCTCGTCGATGATGATGATGGGAAAACGAAACTTCATGCGCAGCCTCCGTGCTACCGTGCCCTGCCCGGCCAAAAATCGAAATAGGCGCGAAGTGTAAGGAATAACCTTGACGCGCCTTTGAACCGCCACTTTTTTGACCCAGAATGTGGTGCACTAAATACAAACCCTTGTGGAGGTCGTTATGGAGGATTCCACCATCTGGTGGTTGCTGACGGGCATCACGGTGGCCATCGAGCTGGTGACAGGCACGTTCTATCTGCTGATGGTGGCAGTCGGGCTGGCCGCCGCCGCCGTGGCCGCACACCTCGGGCTGCCCACCGCGGCCCAGATCGTGACGGCGGCCCTCATCGGTGGCGGCGCCGTGGTTGCGTGGTACTTCGTCAAAAAGAAGCGCCCCGGAGACCCTTCGGCCCGCGCCGACCGCAGCGTGAACCTGGACGTGGGGGAAACCATCCTCATCGAAAGCTGGAATGCCGACGGCACCACCACCGTGAAATACCGCGGCGCCACCTGGACGGCCATCCACCGCCCCGGCGTAAAACCCTCCACCGGCATGCACCGGGTCTCCGAACTGGTCGGCAACCGCCTGCTGGTCGATCCGGTATGACCCCTCCCCTGAACTCGCATCACCCCTGAAAGGCCTCCCATGGAAATCGCCATCGTCATCTTCGTCATTGCCGTGATCTTCATCGCGCAATCCGTCAAGGTCGTGCCGCAGCAGAACGCGTGGGTCAAGGAGCGCCTGGGCAAATACGCAGGCACGCTCACACCCGGACTGAACTTTCTCTTTCCCTTCATCGACCGGGTGGCCTACAAGCACAGCCTGAAAGAAATTCCGCTGGACGTGCCCAGCCAGGTCTGCATCACGCGCGACAACACGCAGCTGCAGGTGGACGGCATCCTGTACTTCCAGGTCACCGACCCCATGCGCGCCAGCTACGGTTCGAGCAACTACATCATGGCCGTAACCCAACTGGCCCAGACCTCCCTGCGCAGCGTGATCGGCAAGCTCGAACTCGACAAGACCTTCGAGGAACGCGACATGATCAATGCCCAGGTGGTGTCGGCCATCGACGAAGCTGCGCTCAACTGGGGGGTCAAGGTGCTGCGCTACGAGATCAAGGACCTGACCCCCCCCAACGAAATCCTGCGCGCCATGCAGGCCCAGATCACCGCCGAACGCGAGAAGCGCGCACTGATCGCCGCCTCCGAAGGCCGCCGCCAGGAGCAGATCAACATCGCCACCGGCGAGCGCGAAGCCTTCATTGCGCGCTCCGAGGGCGAAAAGCAGGCCGCCATCAACAACGCCCAGGGTGAAGCCGCGGCCGTCACCACCGTGGCCGAAGCCACGGCCCAGGCCATTGAGCGCATTGCCGCCGCCATCCGCCAGCCCGGTGGCGAGCAGGCCGTGCAGCTCAAGGTGGCGGAGAAAGCCGTGGACGCCTACGGCCGCGTCGCCCAGGATGCCACCACCACCCTCATCGTGCCCAGCAACATGACCGAAGTGTCGGCCCTGATCGGCTCGGCCATGAAGATGGTGCAGACCCAGAAAAGCAACTGAAGCAGGGTAGGCTCCGGCACATTTGCACGGCCGTGCAATGTGCCAGGCCGCCCGGGTGAGGCCGCCTGCCCCGCTTGACTTTGATCAATGGGTCGGCATCGGCTCGCCCGTGTCAGCCAATCCGGCCTGGACAGTTCGTATGATGGACTGATGACCCTTCCCGATACCTTGCACCGGTGGGCCGAAGAAGACCGCCAGGTGCAGGAAGCCGCTTACCGGCGCAACCTCCAGATCCTCGGCATCGCCTCTTGGAGCGTGGTCGCACTGAATCTGCTGCACGTGCTCGTGTTTGCGCTGATGCGCTTTGACGACCCGCTGCGCAGTGCCTGGGCTCATCAGATCGCGGTGGCCCACGGGGTCATGGCGGTGCTGATGTCCGCCATGGGATGGCTGTCCCGCCGGGCCCAGGCCACCCCCTCATCTGCACTCCCCATGCGCCTGCTGCCCGAAGGCATTTCGGCACTGGTTCTGGCCTGGGCGGTGGTGCTGACCGTGATGGACCAGGCGGTCAGCACCAGCATCAATGCCTTCGTCAATGCCGCCATCGGCATCTCCATCGTGTTCCTGCTGCGCCCGCGCTCCATCGTCGTGATTCTGGCCCTGGGATGGTGCGCACTCGCCTGGTCACTGGGATGGACCACCGAGAACCCGGCCCTGCTGACCACCAACCGCATGAACGCCGCATCGGCCTGCGCTCTTGCCCTTCTGGTGGGTGTTTTGCTGTGGCGCCGCTATGCGCAGACAGAGCTTCTGCAGCGTGCCCTGACCGAGTCGAACCGGCAACTGGAACGGCAGCACGCCGAACTGGAGACCCTGGCAACGCGAGACCCGCTGACAGGCCTGCTCAATCGGCGGGAATTCGTGCGCCAGGCGGAACTGGAACTGGCGCGCGCAAAGCGCCAGGGAAGCGCCTTGTCACTGCTGATGGCGGATCTGGACCACTTCAAGTCCATCAACGACCGATTCGGGCACCCCACCGGCGACGCGGTGCTTCGGCACGTTGCACAGCTGATGTCGCATTCCCTGCGCAAGACCGACAGCGTTGCACGCTTTGGCGGTGAGGAATTCGTCTTGCTGCTGCCAGACACCCCCGAGGCCGAGGCCTTGCGCCTGGCCGACAAGCTGAGACGGACGCTGGCAGAAACGCCGATGGCAGGACTGGACACTCCGGTGACCGCCAGCATTGGCCTGGCCTGCCTGCACGCCGGCGATCACCTGACGCTGGACGCCCTGCTTCAGCACACCGACCAGGCGATGTACCAGGCCAAGCGCCAGGGACGCAATCAAACCGTGGCGGCAAAGATCTCCGGTCCGCATTCCTGAAAAGAACCGCCGGACGAACGCGGCAACCCGGATTTTTTTCACCGGCACCGCCCCATTCGTCCAAATGACCGTTTACGTATGGCTATAATCGAGGGCTTCGGAGAGGTGGATGAGCGGTTTAAGTCGCACGCCTGGAAAGCGTGTGTGGGCTAATCCCCACCGCGGGTTCGAATCCCGCCCTCTCCGCCAGTAGTTCAATAAAAAAGCGCCTCTCAGGGCGCTTTTTTATTGCCCCCATGGGCCTGTTGGACACAATACCGCCATGAACAGCACTCTCAACGTCGATCCCGCCGAGCTGGCGAAATTCTCCGAACTGGCCCACCGCTGGTGGGATCCGGAAAGCGAGTTCCGCCCGCTGCATGAAATCAACCCCCTCCGGCTGGACTGGATCAACAGCCTGTCGCCACTGCACGGACAACGCGTGCTGGACGTAGGTTGTGGCGGCGGCATTCTGGCCGACGCCATGGCCCGCAAGGGCGCGCAGGTGCTCGGCATCGACCTTGCCGCCAAATCCTTGCGGGTGGCCCAGCTGCATGCCCTGGAGGCGCAAACGCCCCGCGTGGAGTACCGCGAAGTCAGCGTCGAGACCCTCGCCGCCGAACAACCTGGCAGCTTTGACACCGTCACCTGCATGGAAATGCTGGAGCATGTTCCCGATCCTGCCTCGGTCGTCAAGGCATGCGCGGAACTGGTCAAACCTGGCGGATGGGTGTTTTTTTCCACCATCAACCGCAATGCCAAAGCCTTCATGCTCGCCATCGTGGGCGCCGAGTATGTTCTCAACATGCTGCCACGAGGGACGCATGAATACGCCCGCCTGATCCGTCCCAGCGAACTGGCTGCCAGCTGCCGAGCTGCACGGCTCGACGTCCGCCAGACCCGGGGACTGGAATACAACCCCATCACCCGCCGCTACTGGCTGAGCGCGGACACCAGCGTCAACTACCTGTTCGCAACCCAGCGGCCTGCCTGAGAATTCCGTGGCCCCATTTCACAATGTCCGCGCTGTCCTTTTCGACCTGGACGGCACCCTGATCGACAGCGCCTCCGACCTTGGAGCGGCGGCCGACAAAATGCGCACCGACCGCGGCATGCCCTCGCTGCCCCTGGAACGCTACCGCCCCATGGCGGGCGCAGGCGCACGCGGAATGCTCGGAGAAGCCTTCGGCATCACTCCGGAGCACCCGGAATTCGGCCTGTTGCGGGAAGAGTTTTTCACAAATTACCAGGCGTGCATGACCCTCAGGACCCGGGTGTTCGATGGCGTGGAAGAGCTGGTGCGGCGGCTCGTGCAAAGCCAGCTTGCGTGGGGAGTGGTAACAAACAAATCCGCTCGCTTCACCGAACCCCTGACCCGCGCCATTCCCTTGTTCGCCAGTGCGGGCGCCGTGGTGAGCGGGGACACCACACCCCACGCCAAACCGCACCCGGCACCATTGATCGAGGCTGCATCCAGGCTGGGCATTGCACCAGAACACTGTATTTATGTCGGCGACGATGAGCGCGACATTGTTGCCGGCCGGGCCGCAGGCATGGGCACCGTTGCAGCCACCTATGGCTACCTGGGCAGCACGTCGAGCGCCCGCGAATGGGGCGCCCACGCCGAGATTAATTTCCCCCTGGACCTCTTGCAATTGCTGAACATGGCCTAAAATCGTCCGGTAAGGGGCTGCCCTGGTTTCGACGTGGGTTCGGAATCGGCGTGGTGCATGTCGAGCTTGAGTGGCGCTCGTAAATCTGCATTCAAAAAACTAACTGCAAACGACGAACGTTTCGCACTCGCCGCCTAAAACCGGTGAGCCTTGCAACAGCACGCTGATGGGCTGGGCAAGGGGGCTGCAAGGCCTCCCGGCTGCAAGGTTATTTACATCAGCTGGTTCTGGGCCGGGTACCTTGGCACGGAACGAGATTCAAGGGTACTGGCGTCCGGCATAGCGTGCGACTGCGCGATGCCGGAAGCGAGATCCAAAACAGACCGCTAAACATGTAGATCTGCCCGAAGAAGGCTTGCGGACGCGGGTTCAATTCCCGCCAGCTCCACCACTCTATAAAAAAACCAACCGGTCCCGGTTGGTTTTTTTTCGTCCGCTTCCCCGCAGTGTGGGCACGGGTCTGGAACATCGCCGCACCGTTCCCCCAGGCTGCAGTCCCTCAGCGGTGCCCTGCCGCGCCCCGCTCCAGCAATCCGATGACCGCCCGCGCAGTGGCTCGCGCAGTGCCTCGATGCGCCCGTGCAAAGGCAGCGGCCGTTTCGCGCGCCTGTGCCAGTCGCGAGGAGTCGCGGGCCAGATGGCTGGCAGCGTCCATGCCCTGGCCCATATCTTCCACGCGCTGCGCGGCGCCTGCGGCGCAGGCCTTCCCGGCTGCATCGGCGAAGTTGAAGGTGTGCGGCCCCAGCACCACCGGGCAGCCACAGGCGGCGGCTTCGATGAGGTTCTGCCCCCCCAGCGGCGCAAAGCTTCCGCCAAGCAGTGCCACATCGGCCAAGCCATAGTAAAGCGCCATTTCGCCCAGGGAATCACCGAGCCACACATCGGCGTCCTGGGGCGGCAAGCCCCAGGTGCTGCGGCGCGACACGCGCAGGCCCGCACCCTGCAGGAGCTGCTGCACCTCCTCAAAGCGCTGCGGGTGGCGCGGAACGATCAGCCACTGCACAGCGGCATCATCCGCTTCAGGGGCCTCTGGCGCTTCTGTTTTGATAGCTGATAGCGCTTTACCTGATTGGCCTGGAGGCCATTTTTGCTTCAAAACGTCGAGCCACATCGCCTCCTCCCCCTCGCGGCTGCTGGCCAGCATGACGACCGGGCGATGGCCCATGGCGCGCCAGGCGCGGCCCTGTGCCACCTGGTCCGCATCGGGCTCCACATCGAACTTGAGGTTGCCCAGCACCGCCTGCACGGGTGCGCCGATGGCGCGCAGCCGGGCGGCATCGGCCTCGGTCTGCGCCCAGACGGCCGCCAGGCCGCCGTAGGCCGGACGCGCCAGCCAGTGCATGCGACGGGCCCTGCGCAGCGATTTTTCGTTGAAGCGCGCGTTCGCCAGCACGAGCGGAATGCCGCGCTGGCGGCAGCCCTCGACCAGGTTGGGCCAGACCTCGGTCTCCATCAGGATGCCGATGGCCGGGCGGAAGCGCCTGAGAAACCGTGCCACGGCACCGGGCGTATCCCAGGGCTGCCAGACCTGCACGTCACCGGGCTGCAGAAGCTTCTCGCCCTCCAGCCGCCCGGTGGCTGTGCCGTGCGTGAGCAGCAGGCGCATGCCCGGAATCTGTGCGCGCAGCTCCTGCAGCAGGATGGCGGCGGCACGCGTCTCGCCCAGCGAGACGGCATGGATCCAGACGAAGCTGCCCAGCGCATCGGTGCTGTGGGCCATCAGCAGGCTGTCAATGGGCCGGGGGTAGCGGCCGAAACGCTCGCCCACGGCCTTGCCGTAGCCGGGCTCGGCCACCGCGCGGCGCGCGAGCTTGCGGCGCAACAGGGGCTGGACCGACCAGGTCAGCGCCGAGTAGAGCCGGAGTGCGAGGGTTGCCATGGTCAGCGGATCAGTGCGCCGCTGCGCCGAGCTGGGCGTCGGGTTTCACGCGCCGCAGCAGGGCGAGCATGGCCGCCTCGATGCGGTGCAGGGCTTCGGGCGTGTGGCCCTCGAAGCGCAGCACGAGCACGGGCGTGGTGTTGCTGGCGCGGATCAGGCCAAAGCCGTCGGGCCAGTCCACGCGCAGACCGTCGATGGTGTTGATCTGCGCGGGCGCAGCGAAGGTTTCGGGCGCCAGGGCCTGCAGTTCGGCCGTGAGGCGGTGCGGCTCACCCTCGGCGCAGGCCACATTCAGTTCGGGCGTGCTGTGGCTGGTGGGCAGCGCATTGAGCACGGCGCCGGGGTCGGCATGGCGGCTCAGGATTTCGAGCAGGCGGCAGCCGGCGTAGGTGCCGTCGTCGAAGCCGAACCAGCGCTCCTTGAAGAAGATGTGGCCGCTCATCTCGCCGCCCAGGGGCGAATCGACCTCTTTCATGCGCGCCTTGATGAGCGAGTGGCCGGTCTTGTACATCAGCGGCTGGCCGCCCGCCTCGGCGATGGCGGGCGCCAGGCGCTGGGTGCATTTCACGTCGAACAGGATGGCGCCGCCGGGCACGCGCGAGAGCACGTCCTGGGCGAACAGCATCATCTGGCGGTCGGGGAAGATGTTCTGGCCATCTTTGGTGACGATGCCAAGCCGGTCGCCGTCGCCGTCGAAAGCAAGGCCCAGCTCGGCGTCGCTGTCGCGCAGGGCGGCGATCAGGTCGCGCAGGTTCTCGGGCTTGCTCGGGTCGGGGTGGTGGTTGGGGAAATTGCCGTCCACCTCGGAGAACAGCTCGATCACCTCGCAGCCGATGGCGCGGAAGATGGCGGGCGCAGAGGCCCCGGCGATGCCGTTGCCGCTGTCCACGACGATCTTCATGGGGCGGGCAAGTTTTATGTCACCGACGATACGCTCGCGGTAGGCGGGGAGCACATCGGCCTGGCGCAGGTTGCCGCCGGGCTCGATCTGCCAGCGGTCCTCTTCCATGGTGCGGCGCAAGGCCTGTATTTCCTCACCGAAGATGGCGCGGCCGTTGAGCACCATCTTGAAACCGTTGTAGTCCTTGGGATTGTGGCTACCGGTCACCTGGATGCCGCTCTTGCACAGCGTGCTGGCCGCGAAGTAGAGCATGGGTGTGGTGCAACGGCCGATGTCGATCACTTCCATGCCCGCCTCCGCCAGGCCCAGCATGAGGGCGTTGGCGAGCGCCGGACCGGAGAGGCGCCCGTCGCGCCCCACGGCCACGGTGGTCTGACCTTCGGCCAGGGCAGCAGCGCCGAAGGCGCGGCCCAAACCCCGGGCGACCTTCTCGTCGATGGTGGTGGGCACAATGCCCCGGATGTCATACGCTTTGAAGATGGCGGGCGAGAGTTGCACGAGATTCACTTTCACGGGTGTTCCGGACCGGCGCCGATTGTAGGTGCCCTGCCATCAGCCCCGGCCCCGAGGCAGGTGTCCGAAAACGGCCAGCCAGCGCCAGCGGCATGCCTATCATCGCTGCCATGGCCTCCACCAACGCCCCCCCGCCCGCCGACCCCGCCGCCGACGATGGCCGCTACCTCGCCCTGCGGGCGCGGGACGCGCGCTTTGACGGGCAGTTCTTCACCGGCGTGACCTCCACCGGCATCTACTGCCGCCCGGTCTGCGCCGTGCGCACACCCCGGCGCGAAAACTGCCGCTTTTTCGCGCTGGCGGCCCAGGCCGAGAGTGCGGGCTTCCGGCCCTGCCTGCGCTGCCGCCCCGAGGTGGCGCCGCGGGCGCTGGCGTGGTCGGTGCAGGATGCATCGGGCATCCTGGTGCGCCAGGCCGTGCGGCTGCTCGACAGCCCGCAGGTCTGGGAGGCCCCCGAGGGCCTGGGCGCGGCGCAACTGGCCCATCGCCTGGGCGTGAGCGACCGGCACCTTCGCCGCATCTTCGAGGCCGCGCTGGGCGTCTCGCCCCTGCAGTACCTGCAGACGCGCCGCCTGCTCATGGCCAAGCAGTTGCTGACCGACACGGCCATGCCCGTCACGCAGGTGGCGCTGGCCAGCGGCTTTGGCAGCGTGCGCCGCTTCAACGCCGCCTTCGTCGGCCACTACGGGCTCAACCCCACGCAGTTGCGGCGCGCCGGTACGGCCCCGGGCGGCAGCACGGGGGGCAGTCTGCGCTTGGCCTACCGGCCGCCGTTCGACACGGCGGCGCTGCTGGCCTTCTTTGCCCAGCGCCAGTTCGAGGGCGTGGAATGGGCGCAGCCGGGCGAAGCCACACTCCGACGCACCGTGCGCCTGCGCACCGGCACGGGCGAGATCACCGGCTGGCTCGGCACCCGCTTCGACGCGGCGCGCCACCAGGTGCTGCTGGAAACCTCGGCCAGCCTGTATCCGGTGCTGCCGCAGGTCATCGCCCGGGTGCGCGCCATGCTCGACCTCGACGCCGACCCGGCCGCCATCAACGCCGTGCTGCATGAAGCGTTCCCCGCCGGCGACGGCCTGCGCGTGCCAGGAGCGTTTGACGGCTTCGAGCTGGCCGTGCGCGCCGTGCTGGGCCAGCAGATCACGGTGGCGGCGGCACGCACCCTGGGCCAGCGGCTGGTGGGGCATTTTGGCGAGCCCATCGCCACGCCCTGGCCCGAACTGCACCGCCTGTTCCCGGCGCCCGCCGTGCTGGCGCGTGCCGAGGGCGAAGCGCTGGGGCAGCTGGGCATCGTGCGCCAGCGCCAGGCCGCCATCGTGGCGCTGGCGCGGGCGGTGGACAGCGGCCAGCTCGCCCTGCACCCGGGCGCCGACGTGGCGGCCACCACGGCCGCGCTGTGCCAGTTGCCCGGCATTGGCGACTGGACGGCGCAGTACATCGCCCTGCGCGCGCTGCGCTGGCCCGACGCCTTCCCGGCCGGCGATGTGGCCCTGCACAAGGCGCTGGGCGTGCAGGGACAGAAACACCCGGCCCGCGCCGCCACCGAGGTGGCCGACGCCTGGCGCCCCTGGCGCGGCTATGCCGTGCTGCGGGCATGGGCAGCGGGCAGCATCCACATCAGCGACGCTTCACTATCAAAAGCGTAGCTGATAGCGTACGACCTGCCTGCGCAAAACCCCGATTTCGCTTCTAATGGAGCATTCACCATGCAATTCCACCCCTCCACCGTGCAAAGCCATACCGCCACCCCGCTGGGGACGGTGCGGCTCGCCGCATCGCCCGCCGGCCTGTGCGGCCTGTGGTTCGACGGCCAGCGCCACCTGCCCGCCCAACTCGACGGCCCGGAGGCCTGGGCACAGGCACCAGACCACCCCGTGCTGTGCCAGACCGCCGAACAGTTGCAGCAGTACCTGCTTGGGAAGCGCCAGCATTTCAACCTGCCGCTCGACCTGGGCGGCGGCACCGCGTTCCAGCAGGCCGTGTGGCAGGCGCTCTTGCGCATTCCGCCGGGCCGCACGACGAGCTACGGCGCCCTGGGCCGCGAAATTGGCCGGCCCGCCGCCGTGCGTGCCGTGGGCGCCGCCGTGGGGCGCAACCCCCTGAGCGTAGTCGTGCCCTGCCACCGCGTGCTGGGGGGCGACGGCAGCCTGACGGGCTATGCCGGTGGGCTGGAACGCAAGGCGGCCCTGCTGCGCCTGGAAAGCGCCCTTCCCCCTGACACCAAGGTTCCCGCATGAGCGCCACGCCAACGACCAAACCGGTTTCCGCCTGGATCGGCGAATTCATCCTGCTCTCGGCCCTGTGGGGCGCCTCGTTCCTGTTCATGCGCATGGGCGCCTCGGAGTTCGGCCCGCTTCCCACGGCCGGGCTGCGCGTGCTGCTGGCCACGGTGTTCCTCTGGCCCATCCTGCTCCACCAGGGCCAATGGCCGGCCTTGCGCCAGCACTGGAAGCCGGCGCTGCTGTCCGGGCTGGTGAATTCGGCGATTCCGTTCGCGCTGTATTCCTGGGCGGTGCTGCACATCACCACGGGGCTGGCCTCCATCCTCAACGCCACGGTGCCGCTGTTCGGCGCGCTGGTGGCCTGGGTGTGGCTGGGCGACCGCATCAACCGCCTGCGCTGGCTGGGCCTGGGCATCGGCTTCGTGGGCGTGGCGCTGCTGGCCTGGCGCGCGCCGGGGGGCGCGGGCATCAAGTCGGATGATGCACCCTGGGCCATCCTGGCCTGCCTGGGCGCCACCACCTGCTACGCCCTGGCCGCCAGCTTCGCGCGGCGCTATCTCGTGGGCGCGCCACCCCTGGCCACGGCCACGGGCAGCCAGCTCGGGGCGGCGCTGGGGCTGTTCGTGCCCATGGTCTGGTTCTGGCCCGCCGTCCTGCCGGGGCCGCGCGCCTGGGCCGCCATCATCGCCATCGCCATCCTGTGCACGGGCATCGCCTACATCCTGTATTTCCGGCTCATTGCCCATGCCGGGCCGAGCCGGGCGCTGGCCGTGACCTTCATGGCACCGGTGTTCGCGGTGTTCTATGGCGTGGTGTTCCTGAACGAGGCCATCACGCCGTGGATGGTGGGCTGCGCCGTGGTCATCGTGGGGGGCACTTTGTTGTCAACAGGGCTAATCAGGACGCGTGCAACTTCTGCCCAGGGAGCCAAATCGCTCTAAACTTGGCGCATGTCTGCCGTGCCCCCCAGCTCTCCATCCGCCCCACGTCCTGCGGCAGACCCTGGTGCTACCCAAACGGCGCAGGCACAACCCACCTACGCCGCCGTCACCGATGCGCTGCAGGCCACGCAGGCGCAGATCGGCGCCATTTACGAGGCCCTGCCCGACCCGGCGGGAATCACGCGGGTATCGGATGGCCGGTACCTGGAGGTCAACCCGGCGTTCTGCCGCATGCTTCAGCGCCCGCGCGCAGAGATCGTCGGGCGCACATCCACCGAACTGGGGGTCTGGGCCAACCCCGAGGAGCGCACCCGGCTGATCGACGCTCTGCAGCGCGATGGCAAGGTCGACCATCTGTCCATGGTGGCGCATGGGGCGAAGGGTGCGATTCCGGGGCAGATGTCCGCCCGCCCCATCCAGTTCGACGGTGAGGCGTGTCTGATCTTCGTGTTCCGGGACACCACCCACGAGCAGCGCACCCACGCCGAGTTGCTGGCCAAGAACGCTGCACTGGACCAGGCCGGCCGCATGGCCCGGCTGGGCGCCTGGGAGGATGCGCGCGGCAAGGGGCTGGTCTACTGGTCCGACGTCTGCTACGACATCCATGGACTGCCCCGCAATGCCCCGCTGCCACGCGACTACATCGAGACCTACGTAGCGCCCCCATGGCGCGAGCCGATGCGCGAGAAGATCCGCCAGTGCATTCGCCAGCGCACGGAATGGAGCATGGACGTCGAGATCGTTCGCACCGATGGCCGCTGCATCTGGTGCCGCTGGCGGGGCGAGCCAGTGGTGGAGAACGGCCGTGTCATGCGCATCGTGGGCGTGATGCAGGACATCGACGACACCAAGCGAGCCGAAGAACGGCTGCGCCAGTCCGAAGAGCGCTTTTCGCGCATTTTCCATCTCATGCCCTACCCCATGGGCATGACGCTCCGCGAAGACGGCACCTACATCGATGTCAATCCGGCCTGGGAGAAGATGTTCGGTTTCACGCATGCGCAAGCGGTGGGCAGCACGGCCATCAAGCTGGGCATCATGACGACGGAGACGCGAGCGAGCATGATCGAGGCCATCCAGGCCACGGACCTGCTGCAGTCCTACGAGATCACCACCACCACGCGCAGCGGCGAAACGCTGACGGTGCTGCAGTCCATGCGGGCCACCGAGCTCGATGGCCAGTCGTGCTGGCTGTTCGCCCTGCACGACATCACCGACCGCAAGCGCAGTGAGGAGCAGGTGCGCGAACGCGAGGCCCTGCTTTCTCTCACTCTTTCCGCTGCTTCTCTGGGCCTGTGGGACTGGAACCTGCACAGCGGCATGATCACCGGCGACCACCGCTGGATGGCCATGCGCGGCCTGCAGGCCGGGCGCGGCGCCCCCCCGGCCATCTCCTGGACCGAATCC